>Ga0209022_1000692_pt1 | contig 40915 bp, 27 predicted proteins | sample PinacodermPK_FD_187300 | JGI IMG/M metagenome (GOLD analysis project Ga0209022, IMG submission 187300) | Host-associated microbial community of the marine sponge Aplysina aerophoba from Gulf of Piran - sponge pinacoderm, lysed by proteinase... | ecosystem: Host-associated > Porifera > Sponge >...
GATCAATATAAATCATCTTGATTTTTCCTGCATAACTCTTCTGGAGAAGTTTCAACACTTCTAGGTTGTCTCCTTCAATATAGAGGTTTTGAGTAGTATCCCAATCCAAACTTTCTTCTTTGGCAGGGCGAAGGGTACCTGTAGAAGGTTTATGTGCTTCGCGTCTTGCTTGAGATTTTCCAGCCCAAGTAAAACGATAGTATTCTTCTTCCTGTTCAATTTCTTCTCCGAGAATCTCTTGGAGGACTTTGAAATCAATTTTGTTTTCGGTGACAATTTCAGGGAATAAGGTTTTTAGTTTTCGGATATTTTCTTGAATTAAGTCTTTGCTTTGGCTTAATTCATTTTTATGGGGGGGGGTAATTTGTTTATAGACATTGACTTAAAGTGTTTTATATCGGTTTAATTGCTTGTTTAGCGCTATTCGTATGTTTTGTTGGCTTTTGTTTTTAAATGGAATTCTTAATTCGATTATTTCAGCTTCAATTTACCCAACTTATAATAGATGTACTGCCTGATTACAATAATATCCATTAGGATGAAAAATAAAATTAGCATGAATTTTTTCTTGTTGTTGGAAATGTCAATAAGATCTTATGTTATTCAAGTTGTATTTTCATCTTATCTATAGATGCTTAACCGTTTATATAGTTTTTATTTCGCTTATGCCATACCTTTTTAAGGTTTGAACTGAGTTGGTCTTTTCTACATCTGAAAATCCATTGTCTTTGAAGACAACCTTACACACCTCAGGATTGCATTCCTTTTTCCATTGTCCAATTCCTTCCGCGACTTTTCTGGTTATATTTTCTGCCAAGCAAATAAACAACGAGCCTAATCCAATGTTGAATACCTTTTTCCCTTCGATATTTCTTTCTTCAATGGGTAAGGTTAAATCCAGTCCAGATTTCAACAAGATTTCATATAGTACATCCTCTTCAGTGCGGTCAGGTTTTATATTTTCTACTGTATCTAGTAGACTTGTTTCCACATTATCAGGGTTGCCATCCCAACTTTTGATATTGGAACTATTGAGTTTGAAAACTTTGAATCCTAAGTCCATATCTTTAGATTTTTCAGGGTGTTCTTCTTTAATTTCTTTGATTACTCTTCGGATACGTTCTTTGCCTATTTCTGCTATTGTTTTATATCCAGCTTTGAATGCTTCACTGTTTTGATCTATTGGTTCAGGGAGTTGAACTTGGATAAACTTTCTTGAACCATTATCTTCTGAGTTTAACTCAATTACTGAATGAGCTGTTGAAGAAGAACCAGAGAAAAAGTCTAGAAAAATTCCTTTATCCGACGTAATTTGACATATTTTCTTAATTAAACCTATCGGTTTTGGGTAATCAAACACAGTATGTCCAAATAATTCTCTTAATTGCTTCGTACCATTGGAAGTTTTCATTGCGCTTTCTGACCAAATTCCTTTTACCTTAGTAGTAGATTTCCTATTCTTTTCGAAGATTTTCCAATTACCATCTTTTTTCTGTATAGCCAAAACTTGACTTTGATCTAAATCACCATACACAATATTGTTTTTTGATCTAGATTTTCCCCAACGCCATACGCTTTCATCTCCACTACTATTGTATGGTTTGGTTTCAACAAAATGATCTTTATCTTTTTGTAGACTTACACTACAAAATCCATTAAGATCCATATTATTAGGATTAATGTAGAAGGGATAAAATAAAGTCGGCCTATTTCCTGAATGAAATTTAGGATTTGTGTTTCTCAATTCTCTTAATTCAAAACCTCCAAAAGAATCTCTGTGTTTAAATTTCACATCTTTTTTTACTTCTTTAAGTGAACATTTATTACTTCTTTGATATGAAATTATGTATTCATGCGTAATTGCTACTTGATTATAATCTCTTCCCCCTGGGTTTACCACTGGAATGATTTGTGTTATAAAATTATCTTCTCCAAAAATTTCATCACAAATATTTTTTAAATTCTTAACTTCGTTATCATCAATGCTTATAAATATTACTCCATCATCACTTAAAAGATTCCTTGCCAATCTCAATCTTGGATACATCATGTTTAACCAATTCGAGTGATGGCGTCCATCACTGTCTGTATTAGTTGATAATTTATTTCCTTCTGAATCCAATTGTCCGGTAATTTCTTGGTAGTTCTTAAGGTTATCCTTGTAGTTGTCTTTATAGACGAAATCTTTTCCGGTGTTGTAAGGAGGATCTATATAAATCATCTTGATTTTTCCTGCATAACCCTTTTGGAAAAGTTTCAACACTTCCAGATTATCTCCTTCGATGTAGAGGTTTTTTGTGGTGTTCCAATCCAAACTTTCTTCTTTTACAGGGCGAAGGGTACCTGTAGAGGGTTTAAGTGCTTCACGCCGTGATTGAGATTTTCCAGCCCAAGTAAAACGATAGTATTCTTCTTCCTGTTCAATTTCTTCTCCGAGAATCTCTTGAAGAACTTTAAAATCAATTTTGTTTTCGGTGACAATTTCAGGAAATAAGGTTTTTAGTTTTAGGATATTTTCTTGAATTAAGTCTTTGCTTTGACTTAATTCATTTTTCTGGGGGGGGGTAATTCGTTTATAGACATTGACTTAAAGTGTTTTAGATTGGTTTAATTTCTTGTTTTCGCCTATATATTTCTTGTTTAGTACTGTTCGTATGTTTAATTGGCTTTTTTTAAAATGGAGTTCCTAATTCGATTATTTCAGTTTCAATTTACCCAACTTACAATAAATGTACTACTTGATTATTATAATGCCTAGTAGAATGAAAAATAAAATTAGCATGAATTTTTTCTTACTGTAGGAAATATCAATAAGAACTTATGTTATTCTCATCTTATCTATAGTGGATTAACCGTCTATATAGTTTTTATTTCGTCTATGCCATACCTTTTTAAGGTTTGAGCTGAGTTGGTCTTTTCTACATCTGAAAATCCATTGTCTTTGAAGACAACTCTACAAATCTCAGGATTGCATTCATTTTTCCATTGTCCAATTCCTTCCGCTACTTTTCTGGTGATATTATCTGCCAAGCAAATAAACAAAGCTCCTAATCCAATGTTGAACACCTTTTTTTCTTCAATATTTCTTTCTTCAATGGGCAAGGTTAAATCTAGCCCAGATTTCAATAAGATTTCGTATAGTACATCTTCTTCAGTGCGATCTGGTTTAATATTTTCTACTGTATCTAGTAAACTTGTTTCCACATTATCAGGATTGCCATCCCAACTTTTGATATTGGAACTATCAAGTTTAAAGACCTTAAACCCCAAGTCTAGTTCTTTAGATATTATAGGGTGTTCTTCTTTAATTTTTTTGACTACTCTTCGGATTCGTTCTTTGCCTATTTCCGCAATAGTAGAATATCCTGATTTATATGCTTGGCTATTCTTGTCTGTTTTTTCTGGGAGTTGAACTTGAATAAACTTTCTTTTGCCATTATCCCTCGAATTTAATTCAAGTATTGAATGAGCAGAAGTTCCAGACCCTGAGAAGAAATCTAAAATAATTGGCATTTCATCACATCTAGAGGTAATTAAACCAACTAAACTTACAATTAAATCAACAGGTTTAGGGTTAGGGAAAATCTTGTTTCCTATCATTGTGTTCAAAAGACTTGTACCGCTACTACTACTTGCTTCCATAATGGATCTGGGAGGCGAACTTTTTACATACTTAACATAAATCTTGTCGTTCTCAAATTCTAAATGTTGCTTATTCGGATCGATATATTTCTTTTGCCTAAGTAAATATGCCCCATTTTTTAATTTTCGGATGTAAACCAATTCCTTTGAACTGTTAAATTTCTCCAAACTCCATGTCCAACGTCCCAACAAATTTCCCTTTCTAGGAGGTCTAATTGGCACATAGCCTTTATTAATTAGTTCTATATTATCCTCATATACTTCTGATATTTCATTACTAAATTTTGCTAAATCCAAATTATAATCCCGTAGAGCCACAAAGCTTGATAGTTTTTCATTGAAATAGATCGTATGCCCTAAATTAGGCCTATCATTTAAGGTAGAACCTTGCCCTCCTATTGTAAAACCAGAACTTAAATGATAACATCCAAACTTGTCTGTAAATACTTCGATTTTAATGTCTTTCTGTACACTGATATTAACCCCTTTCCTTTGATATACTAAAATATATTCGTGGTTTTTTTGAATGCCTTGAACATCATTTTGTGCATTTTTTTTGTTCCAAACTATTTCATTATATCTATTGTTTTCACCAAAAATCTCATCACAAATGTTTTTCAAATTCTTTACTTCGCTGTTGTCTATAGAAATGAATATTACACCATCATCACTTAATAGATTCCTTGCTAAAATCAACCTTGGATACATCATACTTAACCAATTCGAGTGGAAACGCCCATCACTATCTGAGTTTGTAGAAAGTTTATTCCCTTCAGAATCTAACTGCCCGGTAACTTCTTGGTAGTTTTTGAGATTATCTTTGTAGTTGTCTTTATAGACGAAATCTTTTCCAGTATTGTAAGGAGGATCGATATAAATCATCTTGATTTTTCCTGCATAACTCTTCTGGAGAAGTTTCAATACTTCCAGGTTGTCTCCTTCGATATAGAGGTTTTGAGTAGTATCCCAATCCAAACTTTCTTCTCTGGCAGGACGTAAGGTACCTGTAGAAGGTTTATGTGCTTCACGTCTTGCTTGAGATTTTCCCGCCCAAATAAAACGATAATATTCTTCTTCTTGTTCAATTTCTTCTCCGAGAATCCCTTGAAGAACTTTAAAATCGATTTTGTTTTCAGTGACAATTTCAGGGAATAAGGTTTTTAGCGTTTCAATGTTTTCTTGAATTAAGTCTTTACTTTGACTTAACTCATTTTTAAGGGGGGGGGTAATAACTTACTCATATTCAATGACTTAAAGTATTTTTTATATGTTCAATTAGTTGCTTTAGCTTTTGTATTTCCATATTTAAGTCAACACGTGTCTTCAATTGGGTTTCCTTTTTCAGCTGACTCCTTAACCCGGCTATTTTAGTCTCAATTTGTTCAGCCTGCAACAAAAGCTTCAGATCTTCGGCAGATTGTTTTGCCCTCTCTAGATTATAAATCCCCGTAAGTTTAGATGACTTAAATTGTACAATGGCATCTGCAATTCCTTGATGCAAGGTTCTGAGGTCAGTTTTGTTCAATCGAGCAAACGAAATTGAACTTAAGAAAGTCTTTTCCAGCTTTCGCCTAGTTTCTTTGTTTATCCTTGTCGTTGTGTAGTGGTTTTCAATAGACTGTTTATTACTGTCAATTGAGCTGTTCCGTTTATCTGATGTGTTAAGGATGAAATTGTTCTCGTCTTCAATAACAAGTAAAATAGGATAAGGAATATACTTTTGAAATAGGTCAATTATAGTCTTGACAATCTTTTCTATTTCAAGAGAAACAGTACAAGTAATCAGTTGTAACTCTTCAAATAAGTAATGAGGGTCTTCATATCTTGGGATGTTCGAATTAGCTGGTTTTAAACTAGCAACCCATTTCATTCTCGCCACATGATTATTGAGTACTTTCTTCTCAGCAGCAGTTAGATCAAAGTTTTTGGTGAAGAATTTTTTAGTAATTCGCTTATGTAACAAGCAACGTTCAGGGAATTGAAATATATCGTTGTAATTCACTTCTATCACTCAATGATTAAATAATTGACCAATTCAATATTTTCCCGAGTGGTCAATTCTTCCCCACTAAATAGGGTTCCTCCCGGAGTCGCAAGTGAATCCAATCCAATCTCTTCTTGAACACCACTAACTTCTTGTAAGATTTCTTCAAGTAAATTTCGGTAAGTATCCATTTTTTTGAATCGAGCAGTTTTTTTTGCCAATTGAGCAATCAATGGAATATTTACCTCCTTCTCATGTACACACAACTTGCGCAGATAATCTAAGGTTAATTTAGGCTGTGAAATTTTGCTGTTTTGTCCGCCACATAAACTTTTATAAACCAAAAAATAGGGGTGTAAGATGTTGCTCATGTTCAATTGTGTACCTTCTACCTCTGAAGTGTCCTTAAAACAAAAAATAACGCCCTTTGGGATTTCATCAGTATTCGACTTGACAACCCCAAAGGCTGCTGATGGCAATCGATCAACGGAGTCTAACTCCTCATCAGTTGTCTTATCTAAATCTATCTTAAAGTCGTTTAAGGTCAAATCAGTTATGGAAATATTACCTTGTATATCTTCAAGATCAATTACCTGATTCTGTAGTTGCTTCAATTGATTTTTTCGGTACTCCAAATCCCTCATATTTGATGGGTCTACTGAAATAACATTGTCCTCCCCAGTTGCTGAAACATCCAACATGACCATCCTGCCTTTTACCCTACCAACTAAATCAATAAAACTATCAAGTTCCATATTAGGGAAGAAATTGACTAACTGGATGTTTTCGTTGGTTGAGCCAATACGATCAATCCGCCCAAAACGCTGAATAATTCTTACAGGGTTCCAATGTATATCGTAGTTGATGAGGTAATCACAGTCCTGAAGGTTTTGCCCCTCTGAAATACAATCGGTACATATCATTACATCAATTTCTTTGGTCTGATAAGGAAAAATTTTATTCCGCATCTTAGAACGAGGGGAAAAATTGATCAACAGAGAAGAAAGATCTGTTTTACACTTTGGTAGGTTAGTTTTGTTGGTTCCACTCCCTGTAATTAAACATGAATATACTCCGTGATCTTCAAGCAACCAATCGGTTAGATTGTTGTAAAGATAACTAGCAGTATCTACAAATGCCGTAAAAACAATGATCTTTTTGTTACCAGGGTTTATTGGAGTTCCAAACTTCTGTTCAATTAGGGATTTGAGTTTCTTAAGTTTCCCATCTCGTTCAAAATCTATTACCTCAATCTCTTTTTTCAGGTTCTGCATTATTTTGAGATCGTACTCTAAGTTCTGTTTCCACTTAATTAAATCAATGTCTTGTATAAGCACTTTTGTTTTTCCTCCAACCAATAAATCTTCTAATTCTGTATCATCAATATCAACATCTGAGATATTAATATTAAAATCCACCTCACCCACGGTGTGATTGTTTATTTGTTTAATATTCGATAAAACATTGTATGTGAGATTATTAATAGTCAATCGAAAAGAATCAATAGAACTTTCTAGTCGTTTTAAAAGATTGACTCGCATTAATTTAATCAGGCTTTGCTCTATTTCCGTTCGACGAAATACAGATCCTGTAGCGGTTTTGATATCATATTTCCTTTTGTACGCTTCCTTTTTGTCTGAACGAACATATGCCAAAGGCGTGTATGAAGCTAAAGTGAGTTTGCTTATCTCATCATACAATTCCCTAATGTTTAAAAACTCATTATCTATATCAATATCAGGTGAGACAGTAATTGGAGGTAAACGGTTAGGAAACTTCCCGATGTTTGAGGTGTCATAGTATTTTTCTATGTGCTTTCTCGATCGTGCAATAGTCATCATATCTAAAAGCTTAAAATATGAGCCCCCTAAATCTTCCAATAGATCATTTACATCAATCTCGTCAGGATTTACTTGATTAAACCATTTATTAAATTTACCTTGAGCATTTCGAAGGACTTGAGAAATACTATTGATACCAGAATCTTTAAACGCATCATCTTTCCCCTCAGTTATGAATAGTATTTGGTTTTTCAGATCATTCATTTTATTGTTTACCGGTGTGGCAGAAAGCATTAAAACCTTAGTCTTGATATTAGCACGGATAACATCATTCATCAATCTATTATATCGAGTAACTTTTCCTTTTCGATAAGGATTGTTTCTAAAATTGTGTGATTCATCAATAACCACCAGATCATAATTTCCCCAATTGATCGTCAAGAGGTTGATATCTCCAGATTTGCCACTAGTTCTTGATAAATCTGTATGATTCAATATGTCATAGTTTAATCTATCCTCAAACAGAATATTTCGCTTGTCATTCAATTGATAAATCGTCCAGTTTTCTCTTAATTTTTTGGGCGCAAGAACAAGAATCCGATCATTTCGTAATTGATAGTATTTCATTACAGCCAATGCCTCAAATGTTTTCCCTAAACCAACAGAATCAGCAATAATACACCCGCCATAGGTTTCAATTTTGTCAATAGCACCAACTACGGCATCCTTCTGAAAGTTGTACAATAAATTCCAAACCTTAGAATCCTTAAGTCCAATCTGGTTTAATTTTGAATCAACTCTTTCGTCAATATTAGATAAGTTAAAAATCTCTTTCAAAATGGACCTGTAGATAACAGATGGAGGGACATCTTGATTTAATGAATTTAGTATTTCGATTATACCCTGTGTAGAATCTTTTGGGGAAATATTCCATTGGTATTTGAATAGGGACAAATAATCTTGATTCTCATCATGGATTTCATTGATAAAAACCGGTAATGAAGGTGGAACATCTCCCAGACATATAGAATCCAGATTTAATGGAGTTAGGGAATAAAAGGTAGATTCATCTTCATTTTGGATAATTAATATATTCTGGTTTCCAACTGAACCAAATCGAATTTTAACATTCCTCTTAATGGTTTTAATCACTTCTTCAACCTTATATCTCCTATCAAGGTTTAAATTGAGAGAACATTCCTCTCGGCTATTGATTAAGAGTATGGGGTTTGAGTGTTTAGTCCAGTTTAAAAGAAATTGAGTCGACTTTGCCCGTTTTAGAATGCTACTTAATGAAAAAAGGGCAAACGAAGAAAAGTAGTCCCCAGAAAAATAAATTGCCGTTTCAGAAGAAACGGTACTATCCAAAACTTCTTTAAGGAGTATATTCTTATTGTCTATGATTCTCAATTCCAAAGTCGTTTAACTATATTTGGGGGGATTAATTAAGCACATCTGCCATATTGTGATGTTTTTTAAGTAGCATGGTTATTTGTGTAAACCTAAAAACTTACTTTAACTAATGTAATGGCAAACTGATCTGCTAAAGATTTTTGGACATATCCTTCTATAATGCTATTTTTATTGAATTACACTTCAAACAAAGAAAAGAAAAACTTTTAACTTAAAGAAAACAGGAGTTGCTTCAATTTGTCAAATGATATAATAATGGTATTGGAATTTGCAAAAAACTACAATAGAATTGTATTCTTGTTAATGATAGATGACTCATGCCAAATTGGTAAGACAAATCTAAATTTGTAGGTATAGACAGCAGATAAAACCTAACAAGGAAGTAGCATTTGGATTTTAAAAAATAGTTCTAAAAGCAACCATTATATTAGAAGTTAAATATTCTCAAAAGTTGTTATTATTTGTTAGAAAATGTGGATAAAAGAAGTAAATCAGTCAGATAGATAGAACCTCAGCCCAACTATTATCTTTTTTGGTATTGGTGATACATCAAAAATATATGGCAGTATTATAATTTCGTTGTTATACTTAAATGATGGAGGTAGTCTATATTAGGATAAAGTAAATTTGAACTCCAAAAATGGATCGTACTTTTGGGCTATTCTGATGATAACTAAGTCCCGATTTTTCTTGGTTTTGGTATTTCTTGGGGTATTTTTATCCCTCAATAGCTGCCAGTATTTTAAGAGTTTCGATCATTCAGTAGTTAATGATCCAGAGTTGTTTCATTCTTCAATGAAGACTCTAACCGACACCATCGTCTATGATATTTTTTCGCCCCCCGTTGCCTCAAGAGTATACCTCTATCCGACTATTGCCGCTTACGAAATTATCGCCCATTTTTATCCAGAAAGCTACTATAGCCTAGTCGGACAGATCAATGAATTAGAAACTATACCCTTGCCCCAAAGTGATCAAGTCAATCCAAATCTTGCAGCACTATACGCTTTTAACCATGTGGGGAAAAGTTTGATATTTTCTGAAGATCGCTACGAAAACCAGCTAAATCAAGTTAAAAAAGCAATCAAGAAACTACGCGTACCTTCCAGAATTATTAAAGCATCCAGAGAATATGCCCAAGATGTTGCCAATCACATAATAGATTGGGCCGATGATGATTTGTATAATCAAACCAGGACATGGCCAAAATATACCATTTTGGAACCTGACCAGTATTGGAAACCTACACCTCCTGACTATATGGATGGGATTGAACCTCATTGGAAAGATATCCGAACTATGGTTATTGATTCGGCAAAACAGTTTGACCCCAAACCCCCTATTGAGTTCGATTTAGCTGAAGGATCTCCCTTTCAACAACAATTATGGGAGGTCTACCAAGTGAGCAAAGAACTAGATCAAGAACAAGTTGAAATCGCTAAATTCTGGGATTGTAATCCCTATGTAACCCACCATCGAGGACATGCCATGTTTGCAACAAAAAAGATTACACCCGGAGGTCATTGGATTGGTATTACCGCCATAGCTACCCGTCAGTCCAATAGTAGTTTTGAAGATACCATCAATGCCTATGCTAATGTGGCCATCGTTTTATTTGATGCATTTATCAGCTGTTGGGAAGAAAAATGGGATACATTGGTGGTGCGCCCCGAAACTCTGATTAATGCACACTACGATGTGCAATGGACGCCCCTTTTACAAACTCCACCTTTCCCTGAATATACTTCTGGACATTCCGTTATTTCTTCTGCCGCTGCAGTGAAACTAACTGACTTGTACGGAGATAATTTTTCTTATCTTGATACCGTTGAAGTAGAATATGGCCTCCCAGCTAGAAAATTTAATTCATTCTTGGAGGCATCCCAAGAAGCAGCCATATCTAGACTCTATGGAGGGATTCACTATATGATGGCAATCGAAGAAGGCGTGACACAAGGCTTGGAGATAGGAAATTTCGTGGTTGATAGACTCCAAACTAAAAAAGTACCCCTTTACGCTCAAGTCAAAAAACCTTAGGGCTTTAACCCGAATAATTCATACTAAAGGCTTATAATTGGATTTATTTTATTATCTTACAGCCGTTTATATGCATTTAGACGCATTTTTTAATCCATAAAAATTATTGATTTATGAACTCTATATTTTATCAAGGGAATCAGGTGATTTCTGGTGATTTTAAAGGAGAAAGAACCACTTCGGATGGATCGGTTATCCTTCTTGAAAAGATCGAAAGAAAGACTAGATGCATCCTTCGTTATTGTAATAGGCTTTTTGATAGACGTAAGCAGTGTTTGGTGAAGTATTCCATGTACACATTGTTGAAATATCGGGTTTATACTGTTTTGTTGGGCTATGAGGATTGTAATGATGTTGAGCATTTGAAAGATGATCCTGCACTTGGACAGATATTTGGAGGTAGATTACCTTCACAACCTACTCTGAGTCGCTTTGAAAATAGTGTGGGTAGGAGTGAAATTTGGTCTTTATCTGAACAGATGATAGAGGAGTATATCACAACGCTTAAAGACCGGGAAGAGGTGATCATTGATGTGGACTCCACTGATGATAAGACCCATGGGAGTCAAGAGTTTTCTTTGTTCAATGGATTCTATGACCATACGATATACAATCAGTTGTTTTTCCACGATGGACAAACAGGTCAAATCATTTTGCCTGTTCTTCGTCCTGGCAATGTGCACACCAGTAAATGGGCGGTGAATATACTGGAGCGTATGATTGATAAGATCAGAGAGGTGTATCCCCAGATAAGGATAAAAGTTCGAGCTGATGCGGGATATAGTAGCCCTGAGGTCTATACAATGTTAAGAAAGAAGAAGGTAGACTATTGTATTGGTATTCCCAGTAACAGAAACCTAAGGAGAAAGATAGAATTGACCCATGAGGAGGTGTACAATGACTATTATCTGAAAGGGGAGAAACATATAGAAATGACGGACTTTGATTACAAGGCTTCCTCTTGGTGTTCCTCTGAGAAGGTAGTTGCCAAGATAGAGAGCACAGGCAAAGGCTTAGACACTCGTTTTGTAGTAACGAACTTGGAAGGCACCGCCAAAGATATTTACTATGATTTTTATGTCAAACGAGGGGATGCTAGTGAAAACAGGATCAAAGAGGTGAAAAACATGTGTTTTTCTGATCGGCTATCGGATCATCGTTTCTGGGCGAATTATCTTCGGTTGTTCATCAGTTCCATATCCTTTAATTTAGGATTGAGGATCAGACAGGGGATTCAAGAAACCGATCATGAAAAAGCCCATAACTGGCAAGTCAGTTCCATTCGGACCTATTTACTGAAAGTGGCCGCAACGGTTAAGATAACAAAGACCCGAGTTCATTACCGATTTTCAAAGAGTTTTGTTCACCAGAAGTTACTGGAAGAGTTATTGTTTCGTTAATTCGATTATAGATGTAAAGTAACCTACCACATATCCTTTTCAAAAAAAAAGAAGGCCTTTCTTAATGGGATATCTATGCTCAAATCAGGCGAGATTTACGTGATTTCATGTTTGCGAGGCTTCCTTTTGATAAAAAAAACGATCCGTACAAATTAAAACATTATAAACTTGAAAAACTCTCTTCCTTGAAAACGCAAAAGAGAAATATTTAGACCAAAATGTCTAATCTGAGACTAGTATGAATAATGCGGGTTAAATTTTGGCTTTTGTAGAATCAATGGGAGAATTATCTTTAATTATTCATAAACTATTGAATTTGACATGACTGCCTAAGAAAGGAATCGGTCTTCGCTGAACTAGGTATTAACCATAAAACCATTGACTAGAGTCTCCGGGGTTGTAATATCATTATTTTTGTTATGAAAGTATCCTATTATGCCCATTCCAAAGAACGATAAAAGAGCCCTCGAATATCACGAAAACCCCAAACCAGGTAAAATTGAGGTTGTCCCTACCAAGAGCTACAGCACTCAAAGAGATTTATCTTTTGCCTATTCACCAGGGGTTGCTGCTCCGTCATTAGAAATTGCTAAAGATTCTAGTAATGCATATCGGTATACCAACAAAGGAAATTTGGTTGCAGTAATCTCTGATGGAAGTGCCGTTCTGGGACTGGGAAATATTGGCCCGGACGCATCCAAACCTGTCATGGAAGGTAAAGGTCTCTTGTTTAAAATATTTGCCGATATAGATGTGTTTGATATCGAAGTCAGTGCCAAAAATCCTGAAGAATTTATCAACACAGTAAAACGAATATCACCAACATTCGGGGGAATAAATCTTGAAGATATAAAAGCCCCCGAGGCTTTTGAAATAGAAAAAAGATTAAAAGCAGAACTCCCTATCCCCGTAATGCATGATGATCAGCACGGAACAGCAATCATCTCCTGTGCAGCCCTTATCAATGCACTAGAAATTGTCAATAAAAAAATTGACCAAGTCAAAGTGGTGGTCCTAGGCGCCGGTGCCGCAGCCATCTCGTGTGCTGATCTGTATTGTGACTTCGGGCTGAAAAAAGAAAATATCATCATGGTGGACAGCAAAGGAGTCATTAGGAAAGATAGGACCTCACTAACTCCCGAAAAAAGAAAATATGCTACCGGCAAAAAAATGGACACTATAGAACAAGCCATAATAGGAGCTGATGTGTTGATAGGACTCTCACGACCCAATATCTTGACACCTAAAATGCTCCAAACTATGGCAGATAATCCCATCGTGTTTGCCATGGCAAATCCTGATCCAGAAATTGAATATCCCCTCGCCCTTGAAGCAAGAAGCGATGTTATAATGGCTACAGGACGCTCAGATTATCCCAATCAAGTCAACAATGTATTGGGCTTCCCCTTTCTCTTTCGAGGAGCCCTGGATGTGCGAGCAACAGCCATCAACGAACATATGAAACAAGCCACAGTTCGAGCCCTAGCAGAACTCGCCAAAGAGCCAGTACCAGAAAAAGTAAACGTTGCCTACGGTAAAACTAGATTACACTTTGGTAGAGAATACATCATTCCCAAACCCTTTGATCCTCGCCTAATTACTAGAATACCACCAGCCGTGGCTAAAGCAGCAATGGATTCAGGAGTAGCACAAAAACCAATAAAAAACTGGGAAGTTTATAAAGAAAAATTGGCATATAGGGTAGGAGGAGATGGTAAAAGAACGGTTCGGCTGATACAAGATAGAGCCAAAATCGCCCCCAAAAGAATTGTCTTCGCCGAAGCGGAACACCTCCAAGTACTCAGAGCAGCACAAATAGTATACGAAGAAGGTATCGGGATGCCTATCTTATTAGGTGAATTTAGAAAAGTAGCCGCATTGATGCAAACCATCGATTTCGATCTAGAAGATGTAGAAATAATCGACGTGCAATCGGAAAGCCAAGAAGAAAAAAGAGAATTCTACGCAGAAAAGTTCTGGAAATCCAAACAAAGGAGAGGTAGGACATTGTATGATTCCCAACGATTGATGATGGAAAAAAACTATTTCGCTTCAATGATGGTACGTGTGGGCGATGCCGATGCGATGATTTCTGGATATGCCCGAAATTACCCCGCAGTAATTAAACCCATTTTGAGCACCTCAGAAAGACCCCCAAAGGGGAGAACAATTGCAGCAGTCAACCTCATGGTCACCCAAAAAGGCCCGCTCTTTTTGGCCGATACCACTATTAATGTTGACCCCAGTAGTGAAGAACTGGTAAAGATAGCTGAAATGACTGCCCAAACTGTTAAAATGTTTGGTTATCAACCTGTTATAGCCATGTTATCGTTTTCCAATTTTGGATCTTCTAAGTATCCCCAGGCTACTAAGGTCAGCAGAGCAGTCAAAATCCTTCATCAAACTAATCCGGAATTAATTTTAGACGGTCCTCTTCAATGTGATTTCGCCCTAAGCAGGAAATTATTACATGGCGGATTCCCTTTTTCTTCTTTGAATGGTAAAAAAGTTAACACCCTTATTTTTCCTAATCTCGATGCAGCCAACATAACCTACAAATTGATGAAGGAATTGAATGAAACCCTCTCTATTGGACCAATTTTGATGGGACTCAATAAGTCTATTCATGTGTTGCAGTTTAGAGCTTCTATTGAGGAAATGGTCAATATGGCAGCAGTGGCCGTCATTGATGCTCAATCCAAATCTTCGGACGAATCATGTACGCTTTTTTAAGAGGAAAAATCGTTCACGCTGAATCTACCTCAGTGGTTCTGGACTGTAATGGAGTGGGGTATGAATTACAAACTTCACTCAATACATCTTCTCTATTAAAAGTCGATTCAAAACAAGATGTGACCCTTTTTGTTTACTTGCAAGTCAAGGAAGATAGCCTTACCTTTTATGGATTCAAGACCATTTTAGAAAAAGAAGTCTTCAAGTTGCTGGTGTCAGTTTCAGGTATCGGTGGAAATACCGCCCGGTCAATCCTTTCTTCATTGAGCCCCACCGAAATAAGACATTCTATTGTAAACCAAGATATTTATCCCATAAAATCATGTAAAGGAATTGGATTGAAGACTGCTCAAAGACTATGTATAGAATTAAAAGACAAGATGATTAGTTTACCTGAGGGAAATGTCCAGGAAGTACAGTTGCATTCGAATCCTCTGAAAGATGAAGTTATAAAAGCACTTGAGGTCCTAGGATACACAAAGCGTTCAACCGAAAAAATAGTTGACAGATTAGTTAGAACTAATTCAGAACTTCAAACACCCGATATTGTCAAACTTGCCTTGAATAAATTATAGTTTCCTTAGACAATTACTGTTTTGCAGTTAGGAAATCAGACATTTTATCTTTTTATCCTATTCCTATTGATGTTTCAATATGGTGCTATAGGACAAACCCCCGTGCAATCCCAAACCTATCAATTTGGGACTAATTCAATCCCTAATAAAATTGTCTCTTTTGCCTCCCAAAATCAACAAATCAGGTCATTTGAATCAAATTATTTTTGGGAAATACCCCAAAGTCCCGTGGATCGGGGATTTTTATCAGCTCAAAATCACTATTTCAGTTATCTGAATTTCAAGCAAATAGGTTTAAGCAGTAACTATAAAAGGGATTCAATACTATATATAAAAAGCGTTAATAACGAACAATTTGATACTAAAAGCCTCAACATATGGCAAGACAAAGAACAAGATAAAGGGTTTTTTAACCGTGTTTTTGGAGGTAATAAAGTAGAATTTGATGTAAATGGCAGTATAGGCACGGGTTTGGATGCGATATATCAACAAATTGATAACCCCAATCTTACTAATCCCAATAGGAAGAATTTAGACTTTGCCCTCAACCAGCAAATAGGACTAAGCATTGTTGGAAAAATAGGAGATAAAGTAGAGCTGATAGCAGGGTATGACTCCCAGTCAACTTTTCGATTCCAAAATAATTTTAAAATTCGCTTTAATTCAGAGAATAATCTATTCGAAAACCCAATGAGTCTGTTGAATAATCCTTCTTTTCTTCCCTTTCAGCCACAAGAAAAGAGCAAACCCGAGGGCTTGCTTAAAAGCATTGAAGAAGAACTCTTTGACGATAATCCCTACAAAGACAACATCATTCAAAATTTTGAAATAGGTAATGTAAGCATGGCTCTTGATAATCATTTGATTCAAGGTGTAGAAGATCTATTTGGGGTTCGGGCAGATTTTAGGTTAGGTAATACCTCGATAACTACGGTACTTTCTCGTCTGCGTTCAAATATCCGACAAATCTCAGCTAAGGGTAATTTCTCAAATAAGATAATTGAGCTGAATCCCCTAGACTATCAATCTAACCAACATTTTTTTCTATCTCACTATTTCAGAGATAACTACGACAAAGCACTTGCCTACTATCCCCTTATCCAGTCTCCCATACGCATTACCCGAATAGAGGTGTGGATTACCAATATGAGTCATCAATCACAAAATACTCGAGGTGTAATCGCTGTTCAAGATTTAGGTGAAGCCTCAGCAGACAAGACGGCTTTAGACCGATTTAGTGCAAATTTTTTCAATACCGACAATCCGAATTCCCCACCAAAGAATGAAAACAATATCCTCAATCCAAAACCAGGAACAATAAATTCTGTAATCACACCACAAATTCGACATCTCGCAACCATCAAGGAAGGGTTTGGTAGTCTACAATCCCACATAGAAGAAGGATTTGATTATCTCAAAGTAGAAAGTGCAGTGCTGTTGAGTCCAGAAGAATATAGTTTTCATCCTAATTTGGGATATCTATCACTAAATACACCAATAGAGCAAGACAATGTACTGGCAGTAGCATACCAGTACAGCTATCAAGGACAAATCTATCAGGTTGGAGAATTTTCTGACAAGAGGGAAGAAAATCAAAACAGTGATGAATTACTCATTGTAAAGATGCTCAAGGGCAATCTTAGGACTAATGATATACCGGTTTGGAATTTAATGATGAGAAACATTTACCCTACCGAGGTTTTCGGTTTAAATCAAAGTGGTATAAAGGTGGATATTATCCATGGTAGGCCAATTCCTTCGGGGACAATCCAACCAGTTGATGCAACTATCTGGCCTCAAGGATTGGAAAAACGAACTCTCCTGAATTTATTCAAACTTGACCAATTAAATACCTATCTAGATCCCATATCTCAGGGAGATGGGGCCTTTGATTATATCCCTGGAATCACCGTAGATCCAGTGAGAGGGAATATTATTTTTCCTATTGTAGAGCCCTTTGGTTCCCATTTATTCGATTTATTAAAACAGCCTGGCTCTTCCGAGGATTATGATGATGGAAGTACTTATAATTCAAATCAGCAGAAATATGTGTTTCAAGAATTATATCAGTCTTCAAAAAACGAAGCCTTACAAGCAGTTAGTAGAAATCATTTTGTCATCAGAGTAGAAGTTCAAAGTCAAGTGTCGGAAGGTATATCAATTGGTGCTGTCAATGTTCAAAGGGGTTCAGTACGGGTTACTGCTGGGGGGAGAACACTAAGTGAGGGTGTTGATTATACAGTGAATTATCAAGCAGGAATAGTACATCTTTTAGATCAAATGATTATAAATAGCGGATTAGATATCAACATTAGCCTTGAAGATAATACCTTATTCAATCAACAATCCAAAAATTTTTCAGGAATTCACATAAAACAAAGACTACATAATGCAATTCAGCTAGATGCTACCTACCTCAGTCTTAGTGAAAAGCCTTTTACTCATAAAGCTTCATATACCTCACAACCGGTGCGTAATCAAATCTTTGGATTAGGACTCAGCTATCACCAAAAGATTCCCTTTATTGATCAATTATTTAATAAGCGTTCTGACCAACAAACTACTTCATCTTATGTTTCAATTAGGGGAGAATTTGCACATCTGGACATTAATGAGGCTCGATTTGGTACTGCGCAAGGACTTTCCCAAGTCTTCATAGATGATTTTGATGCCAATACAGTTAGAATAAATTTGAAGAATCCATCAAAATGGTCTTTATCAAGCGTACCCATTCAAGGGGTTTATGGCGCTGACCGGAAAGGATTGGCCAATGGTTATGGTCGAACAAAAATGGCATGGTACACCATCGATCCCGTTTTTTATAGCTCCCAATTACCCGATGGAATCACTTTAGACGATATTTCTGATAATACTACAAGACAAATCACAACCAATGAATTATTTCCCAATAGAGACATAATAACTGGAACCAACGAGTTTCAACAAACTTTTGATCTAGCCTATTTCCCGGATGATCGAGGACCATATAATAATGCCCCTGAAAATGAATTCCAATCTTCAGCAAAGGAAAGATGGGCAGGAATTATGTGTGGAATTCAAGAAACCGATCTCAATAAAGTGCAGTATTTGGAGTTTTGGCTACTTGATACCTTTAGTGATGTATCTTCAACAAAAAGCCATCTAGGTGATTTGGTGTTTCATTTAGGGAACATTTCCGAAGATGTGCTTAAAGATGGAAAAAAGCAATATGAAAATGGTCTAGTTGCATTTGATTCAAACCGAAACCAAAACGTATCCACCATATGGGGCAATGTACCAAAAAATCGTTCATTACTTTACAGTTTTAATGGTTTAGAGGACCAACGAAAATTTCAAGATTTGGGCTTGGACGGACTGGATAATGGTGATGAATCTAACATCTATACCAATGGACCATCCGATGACCCTGCGTCTGATGACTATTCGTTTTACCTAGCATCACCGGGTGGAATAGCTCAGAGGTATAAAAATTATAACGGCACTCAAAACAACGCATTTACCAGCATATCTAGAACCAACAGAGCCTACACTACTTTACCTGATGTTGAAGACGCCGATGGTGATCAGAGTATGAATACTGCTGAAGCCTATTTAGCCTATCGCATTCCAATCAAAAGACAAATGACAGCAGATAACCATCCATTTGTAATAAAAGTCTTCAATGGTGAGAAAGTCATCACCCCCAATGGAAATTCAATACAACCAAGGTGGATATTGTTTCGGGTGCCAATTGATCCAAGGAGTTATACCAATATCTCCAAAAGCATCTATTTTGAAAATGTCAATGGATTTAGAAGTCTTCGCTTTGTGTCCTTTGTACGAATGATTATGAAAGGTTTTGAAAATCAAACAGTATTACGATTTGCATCTCTAGAATTTGAAGAGTGGGAGTGGAGGATTTACCGAAACTCTCTTAATGAGAATCTTATTTCTGGTCCACCAAGCATCCTCGAAATCGGCAGAGTTGGAATAGAGGAGCATCAAAAGAAACTCCCCGTAAATTATGCTCTTCCCCCAGATACAATCCGAGAAGAGTTTACTCAGGGAAATGAACTAAACCGTCAAAATGAAGAGTCTTTATCATTAAAAATTGAAAATCTTCGACCTGGTGAGCAAAGAGGAATTTTCAAGCCAATAGACCTGGAATTAGATAACCATAAATTCTTAAAAATGGATATGCATGCTGAGTCCATACCTGGTTTTAATCCTCTTCCGGGTGATGGTACTCCCTATGATATGGACAATGGGTTGGTTGCGTTTATTAGGCTTGGGTATGATCAAAATGACAATTATTATCAGATTGAACTTCCATTACGTCCCACCACAATTTCAGATGGAAACTCTGGAAGGTATAGTCCAGAACAAGTGTGGATGCCACAAGATAATCAGCTAGATATATCTATTTCAATTTTACCCGAATTAAAGTTGAAAGTGCTGTCAAAATTAGGTTCAGGAGAGATTTTTTATTTCGATGCTGAAAAGAATTTAATTGATAGTAATGAACCTTACTCTAGTTTGCCTGGAAACAAAAAATATCGGTTTTCAATCAAAGGATTTCCCTCCTTAGACAGGATTAAATCAGTAGTTATCGGATTAATAAATCCTGCCAAACAGATCGGCAGAAACCTTTCTTGTGAAGTATGGTTTAATGAATTGAGACTAGTTGGAAATCAAGATGATGGAGGAACGGCGGTATCAGGCTCAGTGGAACTACAATTGGCTGAATTTGCTAGAGTGTTCTCTTCAATAAAAAATAGTTCTTATGGTTTTGGACCATTGAATCGGTCTGTTCTTGAAAGAAATAGTTATAAAATCACTGACTGGAACTTTTCAACTACAGCAGATTTGGGGTATCTCCTACCCCAAAGATGGGGGATGCACGTCCCTTTCACATTTGTCAACGACAAGGTAACTAGTACCCCAGAGACTGACCCATTCCATTCTGATATCCTTATCAACAATCGTTTGGACAACCAAGAAAATCCTTCTGAAGCTATTTCACTATTGAGTCAATTCCAGCAAGTAAATAGAACCAAAATGATTAGCCTACTTGGGGTAAGAAAACAACCTAAGTCTGAAATACCATTAAAAATCTATAGCCCTGAGAATTGGAGTTTTTCAGCTTCCTATAATGCTTTTGGCTATCAAGACCATGAATTGGCTTACCAGGACCAAGAAAATATATATCTATCTTTAGACTATCAATATGAATTTAATAAGAAAACCTTAAAACCTTTTAAGGGTTCAGATAAAACGCCTATTTGGCTATCTGATCTTCATTTGAATTTGTTGCCGAGTAACATCCGATTTCATACTGATTTTGATCGATCCTTAAACACCAGGAAGTATCGTGAAGTAATGGTCTTTTCTGGGACATTGTCCGGGGTGAATTTACCCGAACTATTTGACAACAATTACAGAATCAATTACAAATATGGGTTTACTTACCCGATATTTAATTCAATGCAAGTTGATTTTTCTGCTACCACAAATCGAATTATAGCACAAGAATCTCTAAATGGAACCGGGATTTGGAATCAGATTTTCCAAATGGGGAAACCCGATCAACATTTTCATACAATCCAGATGGATTATATCTTTCCTTTTGAAAAAATTACTCCGTTGAGCTTCCTATCTGGAACCTATAGGTACCGAGCTGATTACTCTTGGAATCGGGGATCATCAGTAGTTAATAGGGTATTAGAAAAACAAGGTATGGAGGTTAAATCAGTTAATACCATACAAAACAACAATTCCAAAATACTGTCGGTTGGTATTCAATTCAAAAAGTTTAAGAAAATTTTGGGACTAAATTCTAATGATGATAAAAGGATTGGGGGAATAGCATCCTTCATTAAAGCATTGACTTCTTTCGAACGATTTCAAATTGAATACAGTGAGCAAAATGGTATTTTTCTGCCCGGTTTTCTTCCATCATTGGGATTTGCAGGCATTTTAAGACCGGGCTTGAATTTTAGTTTGGGTGGACAATCGGACATCCGTTTCGAAGCGGCCAAAAATGGTTGGTTGACCCAGTTACCTGGGATTGCTCAAAACTATCAACAAGTTCATCAAAGTGATCTGAATTTCACAGCCGATCTCATACCATTAAAGTCAATTTTAATCAATTTGACCGCTTCACGATCATACAGACAAACTCAGATTGAGGAATTTTCTATTGATGATGGTAATTACGACTCAATTTTTTCTAATCGATTCGGAAGTTTCGAAATTTCAGGGATTTTTTTACAATCAATTTGGTCTGCAATTGATGTTGAATCCAACAGATTATTTGAAAATTTTCAAAATCACAAGTCTGATATTGCCCTGCAACTAGCTCAAACCATTGGATTGACAACAACTTCTGATACTTCCCCTAAAGAATATGGTATTCAGCATCCGGATGTATTGGTTCACACCTTTTTGGATGTGTATGGAAACTACGAAACAAAAAAATCAGACTTCAACCCTATTAAAAACTTCCCATTACCAAATTGGCGCATTCAAATTAATCTTCTAAGCGAGTCAAACTTAAATAGGTCATTGCTACATCGATTGAATTTAAGTCATGGATATGATGGCAGTTATACCATCAATAATTTTCAAACTAACATTGAATTTGATCCCAACAGCCCAAAAAAATTAGACCAAAGTGGCCTGATTATACCTGCGAAGGTATATTCTAATCTCAATATTGTTGAACGGTTTAACCCGTTGATTGGGATTGATATGTCTTTTGAGAATTCTCTCTATATGGGATTTTCTATGAATAGAGAGAGTGCAGTTTCTCTGAGTTTAGCCAACCAATCTATAACCCAAAGAGTAGGTTCAGAATATACATTTGGTATGGGGTTTAATTTCAGAAGTCAGGGCTCATTGGTTGGTCAAGAATACAGCAGTATTTCCAAGCGAGGGAATTTGAATACTCGTATTGATTGTGTAATCAGAAAGAGTCTTACGGTTATAAGGGATTTGAAAACAAGTGATTTTCAGGTAGTAGCTGGTGAGAATTATTTCAATATTCGTTTACTGGCTGATTACACTATCTCTGAACGGCTATCGGGAAAGTTGTTCTATAATCATGATTTTTCAAGACCACAGAGTTCTTTTGGTTTTCCTCAAACAATTATTCGTTCGGGAATTTCGTTTACCTATGAATTAGGTCGTTGAGTATTTAAATTTTAGGACAAGATATTTGAAAGAGTGTTACATTGGGGAAAATGTAATTATTTTGCTTATCAGAATTATTCCAATTTGCGGAAGTTTTTAATGCCACTCATTTTTTAGAACAAGAAAATGACCAATACTCTATCAAGCATAGCCAAATTCATCAAGCTGGAGTCTAGTTCAGCAATCATTTTACTTTTCATGGCATTATTTGCTTTGGTTGCTGCTAATTCAGGACTCTCTGCAATTTATCATGAATTTTTGGATACCAATATCCGCATAGGAGTAGGATCATTTGAAATTTCCAAAGCTGCTGTCTTTTGGATTAATGATGGACTGATGGCGATTTTTTTCTTCCTAGTCGGGTTGGAAATCAAGCGTGAGGTACTTACAGGTGAGCTCTCAACATGGGGTCAAGCATCATTGCCGATTTTTGCTGCTATTGGGGGTATGGTCGTACCTGCCTTGGTCTTTTTCTATATTAATGCAGATTCGCCAGAAACGATATCGGCATGGGCAGTTCCTATGGCTACAGATATTGCTTTTGCATTGGGGATTTTAGCACTTTTGGGGAAGAGAGTTCCTGTTGCTTTGAAGATTTTTCTACTCGCTGTGGCCATTATTGATGATATAGGTGCGATTGTTATCATCTCCATTTTTTATACATCCGAACTTTCGGTAAATATGTTGACTCTTTCCATGATGGGTTTTGCACTAGCGGTTACTTTGAACCGAATTGGAGTCAAAATCATCGCTCCTTATTTGATGGTAGGAATATTTATGTGGGCTTGTGTCTTGAAGTCTGGGGTACATGCAACTCTTGCAGGTGTCTTGATTGCTTTTACTATTCCGTTAAAGAAAGGCGAAGGTGAGCAGTCGCTATTCAACCGTTTAGAACATGGTTTGCATCCTTGGGTTGCTTTTCTTGTTCTTCCTTTGTTTGCTTTTGCTAATGCAGGGATAGATTTAAGCGGTATTTCTATTTCATCGCTTTTGCAGCCATTACCATTGGGAATTGCCGTAGGTTTATTGATTGGTAAACAACTTGGAGTTTTAGGAATGACATGGATTGCGGTAGTTTTAGGTATCGCCAAGAAACCCATAGGGATGAGTTGGGTTCATATATATGGAATAGCATGTCTGACCGGTATAGGTTTTACCATGAGTTTATTTATCGGATCATTGGTTTATGGTTCTACAGATATGATAAATTTGGTTCGACTCGGTGTGTTGTCTGGTTCCATAATGTCAGGAGTTTTAGGCTATGCAGTACTCGGTGTCTATACAAGTAAAAAAAGAATTAGGAATAAAAAAACAAAAAGAGCACTTAATTCAAAAGACTAATGAAAATACCCTCTGAACTTCAATATACTAAAGACCACGAATGGATAAAAATCCAAGGTGAGTATGCTTTTGTAGGAATTACTGATTATGCCCAGAGTATGTTGGGTGATGTAGTATATGTAGATATAGAAAGACCTGATGAGTTTCTTGAATCTGGAGAGGTTTTTGGTGTAGTGGAAGCAGTAAAAACAGTTGCTGACTTGTTTATGCCTGTTGATGGTGAGATTATAGAAGTAAATAGTGCTTTATCGGAATCTCCCGAATTGGTCAACTCTGATCCATATGGACAGGGATGGATTATACGAGTTAAAATCAGTGATGATATATCAACTGATCACTTGATTGATTCAGCTGCTTATTCTGAACTAGTTGCGACATGATAAAACATTAAAGGTTTTTGATTAACTTTGACTAATTTTAGCACTCTTAAATTCTTAATAGCATATGAGACTGAAGAAAAATCCCAGGTATGATTTAAATAAGTATAGTGGTCTTTATTTTGTTTTTGGTCTAGCGCTTGTTTTGTTTTTGACGTGGCGAGCAATAGAATGGAAGAATTATGACAAATCAGAATTTGATTATTATGCTTTAAATGTTGATCAGGATGATGAGGAAGAAGTACCCATCACTGAGCAACTGAAACCTCCGCCTCCGCCACCTCCGCCGCCACCGGCACCTGAGGTCATTGAAATTGTGGAAGATGAAGAGGAGGTTGAGGAGACGATTATTGAGTCTACGGAAACAGATGAAGAAGAGATAATTGAAGTTGAGGATATCGAGATAATTGAAGAGGTTGTAGAAGAAACGGTCATTTTTGCGGTAGTTGAAGATGTTCCGATCTTCCCGGGTTGTGAGCGTAAGGACAAAAAAGAGCACCGAGCTTGTTTTGAACAAGGTGTACAGAACCATATTCGCAGAACATTTAGATATCCGGAAATCGCTCAAGAAATGGGTATTCAGGGTAGAGTTAATGTTCAGTTTACCGTTATGACCAATGGATCTGTTGGCAACATATTGGTTCGTGGTCCAGATAAAAATCTCGAAAAGGAAGCTATGCGAATCATGCAGGCTTTACCTAAGATGACACCGGGTAAGCAAAGAGGAAGACCTGTCAAGGTGCCCTTTAGTATACCTGTAAATTTTCAACTACAGTAGTTCAACTAGATTATGATGTGAAATTAACCCCAGAAAATCTGGGGTTTTTCATTTTAAGATCAAGGCATATAGTCATAAAATCGCTAAAAATTCAGGGTATATAAAGTCGCGTTGGCGAGTTGATCATGGCATTTGTGTTTTGTATTAATAGATTTTCAAACAAAAGTCTTGAGGAGGATTGCGTATGCTTTATTTTTGACACATGAATAGACTACGGCAAAAACGGTGCTAAAAAATAAATAAGTATTTTGGTCTTAAGGGATTTTTTAGTTCTAACAAAATTCAGGCTTTCACTTAGTGTGGTTTTTTCATCCATAGCTGGTTATCTCCTGGCTGTTGAAAAGGCGGATCTTTGGGTTATAATACTCTTGTTAATTGGTGGTTGTCTCACAGTCGGCGCATCAAATGCGTTTAATCAGTGGATGGAAAAAGATTTAGATGCTTTGATGAGCAGAACAAAAAATCGGCCTTTACCTGGAGGTAGAATTTCCGATAATGCTGCAATAGTCACTGCTGCTTTGATGACTCTTTTGGGGTGTTTTGCTTTGTATATAATCAACCTATATACTGCCCTTTTGGCTTGCTTATCCATTATAATCTACCTATGTGTTTATACGCCTTTAAAAACTAAAACACCATTATCTGTCTTTTTCGGTGCTTTCCCCGGAGCAATTCCATTCATGCTAGGTTGGGTTGCCGCAACGGGTGATTTCGGAATAGAAGCAGGAACTCTTTTTGCGATACAATTTTTTTGGCAGTTTCCACATTTCTGGTCTATTGCTTGGTTGGCTGATTCAGACTATAAAAAAGCCGGGTTTAGACTACTACCAACAGGGGGAAGAGATCCTGGAACTGTATTTCAAATTGTTTTTTACACTCTTTGGATGATTGTCATTTCCATTTTTCCGGCAACCAACTACACGGGAGAACTTCAATTATCTTATGTAGGATTGGGATTAATTGTATTGATGGGATTATGGGTGTTATATTATGCTTTGAAACTGATGTCTAACCCTACAACACAACAGGCCAAGCCACTAATTAGGGTTTGTATAGCCTATATCACTATTTTACAGATCACTTTTGTAATTGATAAATTTGTTTCATAATGACCCAAGCAACTAAATCTAGAAATAGTTTACAAAAATCAAAGCAGATGATGCTTTGGATTGCCATGATTTCTATTAGTATGACCTTCGCCGGATTAACTAGTGCTTATGTGGTGAGCAGCAATAGAGCAGATTGGTTGAGCCAACTTGTTTTACCCACAGCTTTTACTATAAGTACAGTAATAATTCTGTTGAGTGGAGTGTCATTTTGGTATGCCAAGAAATTGATTAAATCACAGCAGACAGTACCGTCTCAGATAGTCTTATTAGTCACTTTTAGTCTGGCGGTGGCCTTTATATATTTTCAATTTCAAGGGTTTAGTGAAATCATCGAACAAGGTTATTATTTTACTGGTCCAGAAAGTTCAATTACAAGCTCATACATCTACGTTTTGGTGCTGTTGCATTTAATTCATCTCTTTGCGGGGATTATCGTGATTGGGGTTGTAATGATTCAAAATTTTAGGGGTGCTTATTCAAAAGACAATACCCTTGGTGTAGACCTGGCTACTAACTTCTGGCATTTTTTGGATGGACTTTGGCTTTATCTATATATATTTGTACTGCTTGTGGGTTAAATGTAGTGCCCTAAAAATAACTAATTGTCTTTCAATAAATCAATTTAATCAAGTCGTGGTCTGCGCGGTTTCTGTACTCAGATAATAAAAACGATTTTCTTATTAATCATAGTATTATCAGTTCTTTCATGTGGATATCTTCCTGTTGGCTATAGTATTGCAACCGTTAGTAACTCCGATGGCAGTCATTTTGGTATCAGTGCAAATGGGGAACCTTATTGGCAAAGGGAGTATCCCCTTATGTTAAACTTAGAAGAAGGATCAAGCGTCATAGGTTTTCCATTACAATTTCAAGATGAACTCAAAGGTACCAACAGAACTTTTTACAAAGAGCTTAGGCAAGCCAAGCTTAGAGTTAAAAAAACGGAAAACTGGACAATAGTTCGAATTAGCCAAATTTATTACGGAGGTTCAGGGGGAGAGTTTTTCTTCGGAGGGGCCTTAAGTGAAAATCAAAACACATCTGGAACCACCAACAAGGATAATCTTGCCAGTCAGAAATGGGTGAGGAAAAGTAGATTGGGAGGTATGACTTTTTCAAAAGGATTTATACGCAATGCCGATGTAGTCAACAACACATTTAACAAAACGATTCAAGGAATTATTGATGAAAACAACCAAATGGGATTTGATTATTAGTACTGGTGTTTCCAATAGATTTCAATTATTATACGCAATTCAACAATTTACAATTGTTTTAACAGTGTTGGCTTTCTTTAGACTAACTTCAAAAAGAAAGATAGTTTTGTAAATAGCTGGTGTCTCCAATTTAAATTATGTCAAGAAACGATTCTTCCATTTTAGTCAAATCATCAAGATCGTCTGACATAGTGTAGGCATTCATATTGTGAAACTTGATTGAAAAACAGGTGTGTTATACGGCCAAATAAACTAAACTATCGCTTTTTGATTTGATACAATTATTTCCATTGAATCTAAAATGCAGGATTCCACTATTGTTTTAGTCAATATTTTAATTTTAGTTTTGATTTAGAAAAATTCTGAATGAGAATTACATTGATTCGAAAACTGAAGATATTGTGAATTTCTTTTACTTTTGCCCACCATACACTTCGTACTGATTCAATGGAAATACAAGTAGCCGAATCCCAAGAAATCAAGAAAGATTGGGAAGGTGGGGTAAAGCCTCTAAAGGCAAGCTACGGCAAATTGATGATGTGGTTTTTTATCGTATCTGATGCCTTGACATTTTCTGGATTTTTAGCTTCCTATGGATTTACAAGATTCAAGCATATCACCACATGGCCTATAGCCGATGAGGTATTTACACACTTTCCATTTCTACACGGAGTAGATGCTCCTATGTACTATGTGGCATTGATGACATTTATTTTGATTTTTTCTTCTGTCACTATGGTTTTAGCTGTTGATGCAGGTCATCATATGAACAAAAAAAGGGTTACTTTATTTATGCTTTTAACCATATTGGGAGGACTGATTTTTTTGGGTTCTCAAGCATGGGAATGGAAGAATTTTATCGTTGGGCAGTATGGAGCAGTTGAAACAAGGGGAGGCCAAATTTTACAATTTGTAGATGGATCAACAGGTAAAAGAGCATATATTGATGATTTTTCCCAAGAAATTCAATACAATCGAATAACCCAAGAAAATAACCAAGGGATTTGGTTTACCGGGGATGAGGTACCCGAAATTACGCTTGAGGAAGTCAAGTTGGGATTTATTGAAAACGAAAATTTGCTGATCAGAACAGAATTAATCGCTGAAAATGAAAAACATATTTTGAATCGAGAAGAATCAATAACAAAATTAAATGATGCTGTTAGGGTCGTGAAAGGAGCAAATCTAGTACGAAATGAATACGGTAACCGGCTCTTTGCTAATTACTTTTTTTTTATAACCGGATTTCATGGATTTCATGTTTTTTCAGGAGTTATCATCAATCTGATCATATTCGTGAATATTCTGCTGGGGACCTACCAAAGAAGAGGCCATTATGAGATGGTTGAAAAAGTTGGTCTTTATTGGCATTTTGTTGATTTAGTTTGGGTTTTTGTCTTTACTTTTTTCTATCTGGTATAATTTATTGATCTATGGCTGAAGTTCAGCATAAACTAGAAATATTTAGGGGACTATTAAAATTTCGTTCCAACCAATCAAAGATATGGGCAGTGTTGATTGTTCTATCAATTGTCACTATCATCGAAGTGGCTCTCGGAATAATCAAGCCCAAGGCATTGCTGGAATTGTTTTTGGGAATGAAAATTTTGAATTGGATTTTTGTTATTTTGACCTTTGTCAAAGCATATTACATCACTTGGGATTTTATGCACATGCGTGATGAAAAGAGCGGACTTCGTAATTCAGTAGTTTTGCCTCTGGTAATCCTCGTATTGTTTCTTGTAGCACTTTTATTGGTTGAGGCGGATTACATTTTTCAAATAAAGTACAACGGATTTTTGAGCTGGGATTTCTGAATCAATTTTTCTTTAGAATTCTTTTTCCATGAGTCAGCGATTCAAAAAGAATCTCGTTTTGCTTATTTTGTTTATCTTTCCGGTACTGACATATCTCTTTTTCTCCTCAGGAGTAAACAGTTTTGCCCGATTGCCAGTGATTCAAGAAACCATATCTGAAATTGATTTTGCTTCAGATGTTCAGGTACAACTAAAGGACAAAATTACCGTGTTGGGGTATTGGGGAAAGTTGTCCCACGAAACTCAAGTTCAAGCATTAAATTTAATGGAGATCATCTACAGCCGATTTAATGGATTTCATGATTTTCAGTTTGTGATTCTGGTCGAGATACCGGCTATATCAAAAATTGAAAACCTAAAACAAAAACTTGCTAAAGGTGGAAATACAGATTTTACCAATTGGCATTTTATTCTATCTACTCCTTCTAAAATACAAGAACATTTTCAGTCATTAAACGCTCCTTTTTCTCTTGACAGCTTGGGAGGAAGCCCTCAGACATTTATTATAGATAAAGATCTTAACTTAAGAGGGCGTGATGATCGTTCAAAAAGTGGAGAATTGCACTTTGGATATGATGCTCGTTCAATTGTTGATTTGAGTAATAATATGGTTGACGATGTAAAAGTAATACTAGCAGAGTATCGATTGGCATTAAAAGAAAACAACCCGAAGAATTCTGATCAAAAATGAATAAACTTAAAGTAGTCGGAATCGGTTTTGGTCTCTTGGTAATTACTGTTTTTGTGGTTTGGGAAGTATCCAAAAAAATCAAGCAGGGACAGGTGGTCAAAAGCAATAGAATTTCAAATCCCGCTGCTCTATCCTATGTTCCAATAGGCAACAATGAATTCAAAAAGATTCCTGACTTTTTATTTCTAAATCAAGATAGTCTTTACATATCAAATGATGACTTCAAAAATAAGGTATACATTGCTGAGTTTTTTTTTACAAGTTGCCCAACGATATGCCCAGTGATGAATCAAAACATGAGAAAAGTTGAAGATCGTTTTGGTCATCTACCAGATTTTGGAATTGCTTCATTTACCATTGACCCAGACACTGATTCTCCTTCAACCTTAAAAAAATATAGCCAGGATTATGGTGTATGGTCTCCAAATTGGCACTTTTTAACCGGTCCCAAGGATTCAATTTATTCATTGGCAAATCGAGGTTTTAATATCTATGCGGCTGTCAATCCGCAAGTTGCTGGTGGGTTTGAGCATCAGGGTTACTTTGCTCTTATTGATAAACAGGGGTACATTCGATCAAGATTAAATCCCCAGACTGCTAACCCTATCGTCTACTATTCTGGAATTAATCTCCAAGAGGTAGATCATTTAATTGAAGATATTGCTGTATTGTTGAATGAGTGAAATAGCGAGAAAAAAATATCGAATTTGGACCTGGATTCTTTCAATTATTATCCCCTTGGTTGTGGTGATATTATTTTCTTATAAGATACCCAATGCCAGACCTATGTACGAATTACCGCCCATATATGCTACAATAAATGGAGTTACCTCGGTGATTTTGGTGATGGCTTTAATTGCCATAAAAAGAAAGAGAATCAGACTCCACCAAAGGTTAAATGTAACGGCAATTATTTTATCTATTTTGTTTTTAGTGCTTTACATTATTTACCATATGACTACAGATCCCACCAAGTTTGGTGGGACAGGTGCAATCCGATCTATATACTACTTTACCCTTATCAGCCATGTAATTCTTTCGGTATTGGTTATTCCACTTGTGCTGATCACCTATTTTAGAGCCAAAACATTGAGATTTGATGCTCATCGTAAAATTGCTCGTTTTACTTTTCCAATTTGGTTATATGTTGCCATTTCTGGAGTTGTTGTTTATATTTTGATCTCCCCATATTATGGCATCTCTTAAAATGTGGTTCCGATCATCGAACTGGTTTGGTTGTTTGGTTGTCTTTATACTATCAACCGACATATTATTTGGTCAATGTTCTATGTGTCGTGCCGTATTACAGTCGGAGGAAAATGTTTCTTTATCTAAAGCCATAAATAGTGGAATTATTTATTTAATGGTTATTCCCTATTTGTTAGTTGGACTAGTTGGGTTTCGAGTGTATAGGTTATTGAAAAAGCCTTCCAAAAAGTAAATCGAGTTTTAGACTATGACAGAACATTGAAAATACAGTTAGTAATTTTAAAATGAATGCCGAGATTAATATTTTCGTAGATACATTTTTTTAGTGAAATACGATGATTAACGAATAGATTTCTATAAGAAAATGAAGAAGATACTTTATGTTGCACTACTTATAGCAATAGATAATATCAGGGGTTCATAAAAGGCTTGATAATGGAACTGAGTGAATTAAAAAATCTATACGATAACCTATTGAAAGATGAGGACTTTGATAAATTGGATTTAGGTCTGGGATATCCCAATATTTTTCAAATTCTTCGAATCACAAAAAATGAGATCAGACATTCTAATTTTCTGTCCTGGCTATTAGACCCTAGTCAATCACATAAACTCGGAGATATCTTCTTAAAACGATTCTTAAGAGAGGTTTTTTTATCAGATAGGTTTGATGGAATTGACCAAGCGGATGTCGAAGGAATGGATTTGACAAAAGTTGAAGTCCACAGAGAAAGGAAAAATATTGACATACTAATCGAACTTGAAAATGTAGTTGTATGTGTTGAAAATAAGGTTCTCTCGAAAGAACATTCAAATCAACTTAAGAGATATAAGGAAATCATAGAAAATGAATTTCCTAACCACCATCAAACTTTCGTATTTCTTACCCCAGAAGGATATCCCACCAGAGATGAATCAGACAATTACGAACCCATCTCATATGAGTTCATTGTTGATTCATTAGAAAGAATAGTTTCAGTATATGGAGAATCGTTAAATGAAAAGATTAAGAACTACATTAAAGACTATATAAGCTCAATAAAACGAGAACTAAGGGGTACAGATAAATTAACTGAGTTATCCAAGAAGATATATCAAAATCATCAAGAGTTATTTGACTTTATTATTATAAAACGAGAACTAAGGGCTACAGTTAAATTAACTGAGTTGTCTAAGAAGATATATCAAAATCATCAAGAGTTATTTGACTTTATCATTAAACACAAACCCGACGCAGTAGATGATTTAAGTGAAATAATGAATCAGGAGATACAAAAAAGAGGATGGATTCTTGGTTCTCAAAACAAGTATTGTGTTCGATGGTTAACGCCAAGAATTAAAGATTTAATCTATTATAATACAAAGACAAATAATGGATGGAAAAAGAAAGAATCTTTCTTATTCGAAGTTATTATCTATCCCCCAACGAATAATTTAAACTTCAAAACGGTCTTATCTCCTTGTGATCCAAAATATAACTCAAGAAGAGTGGAGGAAATGTTACTTGAAATCAAAGAATCCAAAGAATCATGGGGAAAGAAATGGCTTGTCAATATTAATTATAAATACAAATTCATTTATGACGAAATGCCTTCGATGACTAATGAAGAAATGAGGGTTGAAGTAAATAAGTTTCTTGATAGAATCGCCCCAAGAGTAGCATCAGTTGAAAAGAAATTCCTAGAACATAAAGATGAACTTATCAATCTAAAGTCATTTTAAACCTTATACAACTGAAACTACGCATCACAATTACCAAGAAAATAAATCTTGGATAAATCAAATCAGAAACTTAAAATCAGAGGTTCAAATGACTATCCCCTTGCGTATAGTACGGAAAACGGAGATAATCATTTCATGTTATAGGTATTGAGCAAAACGCCAAAAGGTAATGAGAGGAATAAAATTCCATGAAATGATAGCCTTTTATTGCGAGGCTTCATATTCAACTTCCCAACAAGGATTTTTGAGTTGATTAATAATGTACTTTATGGTGATTTCTTCCCCTTTTTTTATAGGTTTTACCGTCTTGATTCGGATATGTTTTCGATCACCTAACTCGGGATGGTGTTTAAAAAAATCTGCTTTTGAATTTGGAATTTCATGGTGGTTGATAAACCCACCTAGTGGTGTTCGGATATAATTATCTTGAAAATCTTCATCATAGATGTGGGAAACTCCTAAATCTATCCCAGAGGGGATATCCTTTATAGCAAATACTCCTAACCCATCAATTTTGCTCTTAGATATGGTCAGAAAATCAGGCAAAGGACGAAAAGTCTTTTCTCTTAACACTTACGATTATTCATCCAAATTTATAAAAAAAGGTTTAAGTTTTCAGGATAAAAGGACGTATCAACCCTTCTTGAGTAACTGATGCTACAAGAATGCCCTTTTGACTAAAAATACTAGCACGAACAAAACCCCTTCCATGGGAGGCGCTCGGTGATTCAATATCAAGTAAAAGCCAATCATCAATAGTAAATTTTCTGTGAAACCAGATGCTGTGATCTAGACTTGCATAGAACGTGCCAAAAACTCGTAGTTTTTTTCTGTGAGGTAAAGTTGTCGTTAAAAGCAAATGATAATCAGAAACAAACGCCAAAAAAAGTTGATGGATCGTTTTGCCAGACGTTATTTTTTCTTTCAGTCGAAACCAAACAAATGAACGGGCAGGACTATTGGAAGTTTCCAAAAGCAATGCTTTACCTACTGGCTTGAATTCAAAGATGTGCGGATGCATTTTAATCAAACGCTCGTATCTATAAGGGTTTATATTTTCCAGCGGCCTGGCTTGTTGTAAATCAGTGAGCAATAAATCTGGGGTCAATACATTAGGGAGATCTAGTTGGTGGTTTACTCCCTTTTCAAAAATTTGAAAAGAAATAGTTGATACAAAAATTGGCTTATCATTTTGATAAGCAAAAACGCTTCTGAAACTAAAACTTCTACTGTCTCTCAGGTTCTCAACTTTAAAAATAATTGGCACATCAATTGAACCGCCATCAATAAAATGTCCGTGAAATGAATGAGCAACTAATGACTTCTCAACTGTTTGATAAGCAGCATATAGGCATTGGCTAATTAGCTGACCTCCAAATACTCTATTCCAAACGGTTTTGTAATTGCCCCCAATGAAAACATTGGTCTTCTCCCTTTTTAGTTTAATGATGTCAATGAGATCCTTATATGAATTCACAGCACGGAACCAAATTGAGACTCTTGAGCCAATATATTCTCAACCATATGTTAGGTTATCTACAGAATGATTTGATGGCAAGTAAATTATTTTTTCTGGTTTAGCCATCGAATAAGAGATGAAAATGAACTATATTTTTGGTCTAGTTGTTCAGTAACATCTTTACACCATTGCCCAAGTCTATTTCGTTTCAATTCTGTATCCTTATCCACAAATAAATCCCCTTTTGTTTCGATAACATACATTTCATTGTTTTTTAGTTTCACTATAAAATCAGGATAATAATTCGATATCTTTTTTTCAGAATTTATGTAATCAATTTTAAATCCAATTTTTTTATAACACTTAATGTAGGCTTTTACATCCTTGGCCATCTCAAGAAATGACGCAAACTTCAATTCAAAATCTGAGTCTCCTATAATTTTATTAAATATAGACTTTTTTGGTCTTACGTAACTTTCTTTTTCACTTAAACAAGGCTTCATCAAACTTGATTTTAATGTTTCAAGCTGGTATGTATTTGGATACTCAATAAAATTAAGTTTATTGATCGCATTCATGAAAGTATTTTCTATTTCATTGAGAATATGTTGATATGATAAATTTCTGAGTAAACTGTCTGACCCTAGATTAACCTTTTGCCCAAACAACTTGATTTCAACGAATCGTTTAATTTTTTCATACAAAATTTCTTTTCCACTTATTAATCTGCGATTTTTAAATATACTAATGGTCATTTCCCTTATATATTTTCTCAGGTTCACTTCATGAGTATTTTCCTCCAACTCTATTTTATGAGAAATATTACCATCAATTACTTTTTCGAAGAATAAATCTCTTTTTGCTTTCTCATTATATTCTTTTAGTGTTTGAGCTGAAAATTCTATTCTTAACAAATCAATTTCATTTAAATCTCTGTAAATCATTCCAAATTTACTATTCAACACGGGTATGACAATATCAAGAACTTCGAGATTCTTATGATCCACTTTAATCATAATAGGTCTGAATCAACCGCCACCACCAGTATAGGAACTTTATTGAATCTGGGAAAGGTTGATGTCCATGAAGTATTGGATATGCTTGATTGGTTGAATAAACGAAAACCCTTTATAGAAAGAACTCTGGCAAAACGCCATCTGGTAGAAGGAACGATGATTCTCTATGATGTTTCTTCTAGTTACTTTGAAGGAAGTAAATGCATCCTCTCTGCCTTTGGCTATAGTAGAGACAAGCGGAGAGACAAAAGACAGGTAGTTTTTGGTCTGTTGTGTACCCAAGAGGGTTGTCCCATAGCCATTGAGGTCTTTACCGGCAATACGGCAGATCCCCGGACTCTGGGGACACAAATTGCGAAGATTAAAAAGCGTTTTGGATTATCAAGAGTGATTCTTGTGGGCGATAGGGGAATGATTACTTCTGCCCGTGTAGAGAAGGAATTGAAACCCGAAGGGATTGATTGGATTACAGCCTTACGCAGTAGAGACATCAGACGATTGATGGTAGATGACCCAAGTGTCCAGCCAGGATATTTATGGAAAGACTTAGTGGATGAACAACAGGATGAGATTGGCGAAATAAGTAGTGATCTGTATCCTGGTGAGCGTTTGATGGTCTGTGTGAATCCCCGATTGAGAGAAGATCGCCGGAAAACCAGAGAGGAATTATTGACTATTACCGATAGTTATTTGGAAAAGATAGAAAAGAGTGTGCAAAATGGAACGCTTGAAACAGCTGAGCAAATCAATAGGAAAGTAGGACAGATGATCGGTAAGAGGAATATGGCCAAGCATTATCAGGTAAAGGTGTCTGATGGTTCAATAGTGTGGAAACGTCTGACAGAGAAAATCAAGGCCGAAGAAGCTTTGGATGGTATTTATGTGGTGCGAACCAATCTATCATCCTCAGAATTGGGGACATCAGAAACTGTAGAAGCTTATAAATCATTATCTTTTGTGGAACAAGCTTTTCGTTCCATCAAGACCACTTCCTTGCGAATCCGTCCAATTTATGTTTATAGTGAAGCTCATGTAAGAGGTCATGTGTTTCTATGTATGCTGGGATATTATATGGAATGGCATTTGAAGCGTGAACTGGCACCTTTATTGTTCATTGATGAGCACAAGGATAAAGCCAAAGCAAAGCGAGCAACGCCTTTTGGCAAGGCACAGGTATCAGATAGTGCCATAAAGAAACAGAACCACAGAACTACCGAAGATGGTCATCCTGTACACAGCTTCAAAACCCTGATGCACGATCTGGGAACCTTGACGTTGAATGAGGTAAGCCCGCCTGGAAATCCTGACCGATTGATTCATGTAATGTCTTAGGCAACGGAGATTCAAAGGAGAGCATTAGAACTTATTGGTATTGATCAGAAAAAAATGTTCCCAGTAAAGTAACAGTTGGAAAGGACACCTTTTTCAGGCCTGGTAAGGGTTTTGGGCGTATTTCGACCCGAAAGTCAGGGCTAAAGTATCATAAGAGGTAGATAATTCAAGATTGTATTTCGTATTCATATACTATTACTAGAAAATCAATAGAGAATAAAATCAAAAAGCAGGTTTGTCAAAAAGCAATTTTTCCCCCTGAAAACTTTTTTCGTCATTTCATTGAATATTTTATGATAATTAATCCCTTCATTGACATAATCATATCCCTGTGGAGGTTTATTTAGTATATATATTTTCTCCTTTGTAAACCTTCAATATAGTGGATATTTGTTGTTTTATCTTTGGAGGTTTGCTATCTTAGTTCTCACAAAATTTTGTTATATATCCAGCACAAACAAAAATCAATATCTCTAAAATCAAAACTAAATAAGGCTGTTTCTCCCTTTGTAGTCAAGATATGTTGACGATATATATTTTCCCGATGAAACCCTCCAAAACGGTTCAAGTAAGAGGGTTATGTTTTAGTCGATAGATTTATAAGAGATTGATTATCAAGACTATAATGTTGATTTTGACATGCTTGCGAAAAGTATCACATCAAGGTTGGTTAGGGACTATAAAATGATTGGCACGAATATTGCATGAAGTAGGGTAGATTCTATGATCTAATACCCTTTAAACATTAAAGTTACTCATAGAAAATTTAATGCCTAAGTTGTTTAGCCGTAGAGTAAACATATAAACTTGTTGAGTAAATGTAGTGTTTAAATGGTATAATTTGTTTGTACAATGATTCGCTACTTTTTTTGCTTCTTTCTTCTGCTCATTATTCTTGTATCGTGTAATAAAAATGATACGATAAAGCCTATTGAGCTGCCCCCTATCATAACAACTGTGACTCCTCCTACTTCGGACGATGACACTGATGATGATTCAGACGATGATACTGATGATGATTCAGACGATGATACTGAAGTTCAGGAGGAATTCCCAGTCACACAAATTCCAATTAATATTGATGATCTCTATGAATACAGAGGTGAAATGACCTCTGATACTGTCTGGGTATTTATACAAGGCGGTCCGTCTATAGTTCGTGATTATACATTAAATGATGCATTTACAGCTATGGGTATCTCCAAGTCTGGAGAAGAGACTCAAGAAAAAAATGAATACTATCCCCAATTCGCTGATGATTTAGTAGTATATCCTTATCAATCACAACAAATAAATGAAGACCGTTTTAATGACTATGATTTGACTTTCGAACAAGCTAAAGAAGAAAGTTTAATTACAGTTGAAATAACCAGACAGGTGGTTGAAGAATTTGTCAATAGAGAAAAAGTAGTGTACCTAATTGGTCATTCCTATGGCTCTTTAGTGATAAACGAGCTGCTATCACAACACGGTCCAATTGCACACAGAACCATCTCTTTGAATGGTAGACTTGATATGGATGAAGAAGTTTGGAAAGGTTATTCTCAAGGAGATGAATGGAAATTTGACTCTGATGGTCTCAATCCTTATAAGTTAAAGGAGTCTTCTGACTTTCCAAGACTAATTGTAAATCTTAATAAAATTGCTGCAGGTCTAGCATTTAATCGATATTCTGAAAAACTTTCCGATGTGGATCTCTCAAGCACGATATTTATAACTGCAAATAAAGATGAACAAGTGGGTGTATTTAATGAAAAAGAAATCAATTTTTTGAGAAGCAAACAACTTGCTAAAGAACTAATCATACTGGATGGTGGGCATAGTTTGATTTTTGAAGAGACAGATGTGATGAAAGATTTGTATAACGTTATTATCTTTTCTGATGAAATATCAGATAATTTGGATGGGAGTGGTACTAATAACGTTGATGGGAGTGGTACTAATACTGAAGAAGATAAGGAAATTGAATATTCAGAATTTGTTCATCCTAAAATACCATCAGAAAACGAAGGACTATACGAATATATAGGGGATATGACTTCAGATACTGTTTGGGTATTTGTCCAAGGAGGTCCCGAAACAAAACAATACCAATTTTTTAATGAAGGAAAAGCTAAAGGGATAGATCCATATCCATTTATAACAGATGATTTGGTAGTTTATCCCTATCAAAGCCAACAAATAAATAGTTCTCGTTTTGAGCAGTTTGATTTAACCTTCGAACAAGCAAAAAAAGAAGGTGCAATCAGCGTTGAAATAGTAAAGCTCGTGGTACAAGAATTTGTTGATAAGGAAAAAGTTGTATACCTCATAGGGCACTCTTATGGCTCTTTGATAATAAACGAGTTTTTGTCTCTACATGGACCGCTGGCAGACAAAACTGTTTCATTAAATGGAAGACTGAATATGGACCAGGAGGTTTGGGAAGGATTTTCAGTAGGTGAATATTGGCGATATGATACCAATGGTGTTAATCCATCAAAAACTCAGAATGCAGAGGACCTCAGTAGGCAAGAAAAGAATTTGGGTAAGCTAGCTGCAGGAATGGCCTACCACAGATTTATAGATAAGCTTGCTAATGTAAATCTTTCAACAACAATATTTTTAACTGCTACGAAAGATGATCAAGCCGGAACATTTAATGAGCAAGAGATTAATTTCTTGAAAGAAAAAGACCTCGCCCATGATCTCATCATACTAGAGGGTGAACATAGTGATGCCTTACAGTCAGAAACCATGAAGAAGCTACACAATTTAATAATCAATCCAAATTCCAAATGGGAATAAGGATATCAGAGTTGTATAATCATCAAAAAATCAAATCATTTTACGGAAATTAATTCCAATAGGGTATTCATCAATTAATTGTAAAAGACAAGTATTGAGAGTCATCAACCTAGAGTATTCTCGGGCAAGTCCACAACAAAGTGATCAGACCCAATAATTTTTTAGGGAAAGAAATTCTAAGAACACGCAAAGGCATTTTGGTGTTCACGAAACCATATCAGTAATCTATACCATCAATTATATGAAGAGAAAAAGAAGAGCAACTCTTAGGCTATCACCTATGTGCAAGCACATAGGTGATAAAATATAAGTTGCATCTAAAGGTTGATTGTATGTAGTTAAAAATATGGAAGTGTCAAAATGAAAATTTACATCTCTATTTATTCTTTCTTTTGACCCAAATTTCATGCATTGGATTACCAGTGCTGCTATATCCTTTGTGAAACCAATCGTCGCCGTCTTGTTCATATTCAAAATCTAAAGTCATGGAAACCCTAGAATTATCTCTTGAGAAATACTCAATGGATTCACTATAGATTCCTTCTTGAGCATTATATCTACCGCCACCGGTACCTGAAAACTTCATCGTTTCTGTATGGTAGGCTGTCCATTGAAAGTGTCCGTCTAATAAGAGCTTTAAAGTCTTGCGAGGTCCTTGGGTGTTTCTTCTGTTTTGAGTGCCATCATCAGCAACACGTCCGCCCATGAGCCATTTACCTTCAAGAGGTTGAGACTCTAAAGAGACATTTTTCCAATCAGGAGTTTTTTCAACGGTAATCTCCTTGAGGCTGTCTATTTCAAAATTAGAATTGAATTCCAAACTAACCACATAGGTATCTCCATCTTGCTTGAAATATCCGCCTCGGGTTTTTATAAACTGAGGAGGATCGTTTGCATAAACTGTATGAATCAAGTAATGATCATCAATAAAAATTTTATGTACTAGTTCTTTCCCTTCTTCAGTCTGGGTAGATGTATAAACCTGAGAATTTGAATGAAGAGCAATGATTAAAAGGATAAGGAGAAAAGTATTTTTCATGGTTTGTGAATTAAAATTTTTGACAACAATATAAGACTTTAATTGCATAATTATGTCAAAAAAGAGGCTTCCGATCATATGTCATTTTGTTTGATGATACTTTGAGGAAAGCTCTGATAATTGACATTCCTTTGTGTATCCGTTATTACGAAATAACTAATACCATTTAAATGCTATATTTACTCATAAAGGTTTTAGTATATAATACCATTTAAACACTGAATTCACTCAAAAAGGCTTTGGTGTATAAATCATATCCTGTAATGGATTTGATGAGTTCAGACTT
>Ga0209022_1000700_pt1 | contig 40673 bp, 44 predicted proteins | sample PinacodermPK_FD_187300 | JGI IMG/M metagenome (GOLD analysis project Ga0209022, IMG submission 187300) | Host-associated microbial community of the marine sponge Aplysina aerophoba from Gulf of Piran - sponge pinacoderm, lysed by proteinase... | ecosystem: Host-associated > Porifera > Sponge >...
TTTCCTTTTGGATTTTAAAAAAAAAAGAAATATTTTTCCTTAGGTTCTTTTTTATTTTATTAAAATTATAGGCAGGGCTTAGGTACCAATCTCTTCCTTGTAATAATCTTCAGGCTCCATTCCTTTCCTATCGAGAACTTTCTTTGGATCCTATGACCATGGGTATGGTAGTAGGTGTGTATGCTGGTGTGTGTGTAATAGGTGGAGCGATGTGGGTGGGGGGTGGGCCATATGTGTGGGGTGGGTTAACATATCCTCATGCTTGTATCATGACTAGATAGTTTGATTGTTCCGGGGTTAAACGCCATAGATGTTTATGCATGTGGTATATGAGGTACCCTCCTGACTTTGGTTGATGGGTATGCTGTGAGTTTGTGCTGTATAGGTGGTATGTGGGAAGGGGTAGGGATGTTTGAATACCCACCTGGGGTAGAGGGGGGGGGTGTCCGAGGGGGGTACCCTATTTTCAAACCCCCCCGGGGTAAAAAATCAACATCTTATAGGGTAATAGTAGATACACAGAAAGCCTAACCAAAAGAAGGAAAGGTTAGGCTTTCGTGTTTGGAGAACAATGAAACACCAACATCATCATATCAAATAAAAAACATCGTGTCATTCAGAAGGCTTTTGATTCTTTGTCCAGTATTCCTTGTATAACTTTGGATTGGTGTACTTAGATAACTCAGCCTTACTCTTCGTAATATCACGCCATGGTTCCACTGGCTTACGAGGTCTGCCACGCTTAGGCTTTATACTGTCTACATAAGCACCATGCTCTTCCTCTATGAGTTTAATCCTGTTGAGATGGATGCTAATATCCATGATCTTCTTAAGTCTCTTCTCAGAAGACACACCCCTGTCTGGGATGTGTCTTCTGATGAGCTCATCAACAGTGAGGTTATAACTCTTCTTCATCTCACCATCCCTTACCATGATTTATATCATAAGGTTTTGAGATATGATCGTAGGGCTCACATTGGTTCTGGTAAAGAAACCTTACAAAACGATACTTTTGATATAAGTGAAACGGACTAAGATTATCGTTCTCTTTGTGGTAATAAGCAGGAGGTATGACATATCCCTGCTTACGTAACTTCGTAATCCTATACCTTAGATTACGCCTATCCATACCTAAAATTCTAGCAGTTTTAGTTCTATCACCATCACACTTCAAAAGAACATAACACATATAAACACAAATCAGTTCTTTCTCAAGACAAAGCTTAGGCATTGAATGAAAAAGATTCAGTAAACCCCTATGATCATCCCTCTTCTTTGAATCAAATATATCAATTAAACCCTTGGGACTAACCTTGGGACTAACCTTATGACTAACCAAGGGAATGTCAGCCATGCGAAGCAATGACTCTGTTTTATCTAAAGCATTATTATACTTCAACCTCTGGTCCTATCTCTTCTGCATTCTTTAAACGAACAAAGCTGTTATACATCAGCTTAAATGCTAGGAAATAATGCTGTACCAATTCCATAGCTTCCTCAGCTGATAAATCATTGATCTCCATTAAACAGTCATCCCAACGATCAGCTAAATCACCTGCTGCTCTAACCACATCAAAGCCATGCTCCCATACATCAGGATCAAGAAGATCAGACCAAGTCACCTTGTCATCATCTTCCTTCGCTGCAGCAAATGTCTCACACAATGCCTCTACTAAGTTTGTGCATTGCTTTAAATTCTCTACACCTAACTTTTCAGTACTCATAACGGCCTCCAGTATTTTAAAAACTCATCAATCGCTTTACCCAATGCTATACCTGACTTACGACTCCACTCACTATGATCATCCACATCACCACCCGTAATGAAGTAAGGCTCAACTAAACATACACCCTGATCAGATCTATGCGTATTACCCTCAATAGCACCAGATAACACAGATAAACCCATAGTCTTAACACCACGATTAGGTATGTTCAAAGCCTTAGACATATGAACACTACATAACTCAGCTAAATGACGATGAGCCTTCGTAGCTAGTTTATCATGAACTAATGTCTCAGAACCCTGTGCCGCATCAGTAGAAAATGCATTGTGATGTATAGATACAAATACCCGACTCTTCTGATGATTACGACCTATATGAGATAAGTAGTTATTCTCGTCTGTAACAAACACATTGATGTAACCAAGATCATCAAGATGTTTCTTACAAGCTAAAGCACATACATGATTCATCTTCCACTCTTCAGTACCAGTACGCTTATCCACAGCTCCAGGCTCAAAGCCATCCGGGTGAGGACCATGACCAACCTCAAGAGTTATAACCTTATTCTCTCTATCCTTTACTAATTGCTTTCTACGTTGCTCACCTAACTCTCTGTCTCGATACTCATTATGTTTCTTTATAGTATTAAGATCTCTAGTCATTGCTTCTAACATAGTTAATACATCTTCAATAGTTGGGAAATGTCCCCTATCACCCATCAGTAACTCCCTTCTTCTCTGGTTTTAAATCCTCTGGTTTTAAATCTTTCACTACGCTTAACAAACAATCTAGCTCCGTCATCAAACGAGCTAAATCCCTCTTTATACGTCTTATCTCATGCGTCACGCCTTTAACATCACGAAGAGAAGGTATATATCCTCTATTATCCATCAGTAACCCCTTCATCAATGTCAAATTGATATAATTCCTCACACGTACACGACACTAAGAAGTAGAGAAAGTTCTCTGTCCTACGGTCTCTTACAGAAACAATGGCTGTGTCACAAGTGTGAGTCTCAGCTTCCATAAGATCAGCACACTTCTGTAAGCTCTTCCTATCCCATCGTACTGTGCCCTTGTTGAGATAGTAGCGCTTAGATAGATCGTGCTCATAGGTGTAGGTCTTGGTTTGTTGAGTTTGGCTGGTAGTCCATGTGTCTATCTGTTGAGAAAAAGCTGTGAGGTTAGAAATGATAAAAAGAAAAGCTAGAGAAACTAGAAAGGATATCAGTATAGTAAGGAAGGTTCTCATGGTGCTGTCCTATTATGTGGGTGTTTATAAATCTTCTCTAAAAGCTTGTTGAACTCCGTCCTGTCTCTTTCGTCTAAGTTATCAATCTTCTCCTGAAGATCTAACACCTTAGCCTCTAATGTCTCAACCTCAATCTGTAATATCATGATCTGCTTGTGACTATCAACCAACTTTTCCATAAGCATGGAGTAGTCAGTGCTAAGTTGTATCAAAATTTCCTGGTTCTCTTCAAGTTTATCAGTAGCAATGTAATACCAGGATGAACCCACAAGAAGAATAAGCCCCAAAGCTAAAGAAGTTAGCTTCTTACCTGTTATCTCTTTATAGATGTCAGAGATGAGGCTACTCATTTCCTACTAATACCCTTGTCATTTTGGATCCTCTTGAGATTCTCTAGCTGTTGCTTCTCCTTAGAAAGAACTTCTTTGACATTATCCCATGCCTTATCTTGTGCCTCAATCTCAAGCTCTTTTAACATCTGCTTACGAAGCTCCGCTTTATACTCATCCTTTAACTCACGAAGTACTTCCTTCTTAGCCTCATGCTTAGCATGATCAACAAGCTCCCTATCTAAGAAAGCACGTCGCTGACTCCTTGGTACCTTCTTAAGCTTCGCATAAGCCTCAGGCCTATTCTTCTTAGTATCATCCATGACCCTTTTAGCAAAGGTATATCCTGATGACAGAACAGAGATAGCTGTTAATAAACCTGATAACATAAAAGACTCCTTTAAGTAGAAGGAACAGAAGCTAAACCACCAGGACTACTCTCCACTACACCAAATTGTGTCGCAGATCCTACACGTGTAGCTCTACCTGTGGTTGTGTTTAAAGTGTATAAAGCATCATTAGTAGAACCAATCATGTACAAATTACCGTTGTGAGATGCTAAACCTTCAGGACTAATCTCCCCTACACCAAATTGTGTCGCAGATCCTACTCGTCTAGCTATACCATTATTTGTGTTTAAAGTGTATAAAGCATCATTAATAGAACCAACCATGTACAAAGTACCGTTGTGAGATGCTAAACCATCAGGGGCCCTTTCGCCTACACCAAAACCTTCAGCAGATCCTACACGTGTAGCTCTACCTGTGGTTGTGTTTAAGGTGTATAAAACATCATTAGTATAACCAACCATGTACAAGGTACCGTTGTGAGATGCTAAGCCTGTAGGGGATTCCTCACCTACACGAAATTGTGAAGATCTACCTACACGTGTAGCAACGCCAGTGGTTGTGTTTAAGGTATATAGCCAAGCATTATCACTACCAACCATGTACAAGGTGCCGTTATGAAAAGCTAGGCCTGTAGGGAATGTTTCTCCTACACCAAAGTTTGTCGCAGAACCTACACGTGTAGCAACACCAGTAGATGTGTTTAAGGTATATAAAATTTCCCTACCATAACCAACCATATAAAGAACAGAAGGAACACTAGGAGGATCAGGATCAGGCGTAGGAGTAGTAACAGTGCCAACAACAGAAGCTATACCTGTAGGATCAGTCTCACTCACACCAAACTGTAAAAATGATCCAACCCTTGTCGCTATACCGTTGGATGTATTTAGTCTATATAAACGATCATTATTAGTACCCACCATGTACAAGGTACCGTCTTGAGAAGCTAAGCCTGTAGGACTAGTCTCACTTACACCAAAGTTATTGGCTGATCCTACCCTGGTAGCAGAACCATTATTTGTATTTAACCTATATAAAGCAGCACTACGACCATCCACCATATACAAGTTACCGTTATGAGAAGCTAAACCTTGGGGAATACGCAAACCTAAACCAAACCGGTTAGAACTTCCTACCCTTGTACCTGCACCTGTAGTTGTGTTTACTCTAAATAAAGCATCAGCACTATTACCAAGCATGTACAAAGTACCGTTGTGAGATGCTAAGGCTCTAGGTGAACCATCTCCTATGCTACTAGTTCCTACACGAGTAGCTCTTCCTGAATCTAAATCTAAGGTGTATAGAACGTCATTACCAAAACCAGTCATGTATAAAAGACCGTTGTGATAAGCTAACCCTTGAGGAAAATTCTCAGCTACACCAAATCGACTAGCTGATCCAACACGCGTGGCTCTACCTGTAGTTGTGTCTAAGATATACAAAGCATCATTGCTAGCACCAATCATATAAAGAACAAAAGAAGGAGCTCTCCAAGCCACCTGACCACCTATAGCAATAGCTCCCACAGTCTCCGTACCTACTCGGAGATTATTCCCAGGATTATTACTGCCAAATCTTATGCCCATAATTTAAGCTGGCCACCAATAAATAGTCGTTGAACTCTTACTACTAATAGCATTATAAGCAGCTTCATTAGCTACCCTAGTTAAAGGTGCATTACCTGTATCACCCTTGTCTCCCTTAGGTCCTTGAGATCCTGTGCTACCTGGGTTACCTCGAGGACCTGTTGGACCCGTTAAGCCTCTTGGTCCTTGTCCACCCTGTGGTCCAGTTGCACCTCTTGTACCCTGTAAACCTCTTGGCCCTTGTGGTCCTTGTCCACCTTGTGCACCCTGAGGACCAGTTGCACCCCTTAAACCTCTCTCACCTCTCTCACCTTGCTCACCCTGTAAGCCTCGATCACCCATGTCTCCTTTGTCACCCTTAGCACCAGGTAAACCACGAGGACCTTGAATACCCTGTGGTCCTCGAGATCCATCTCTACCATTAGTACCATCAGTACCATCAGCTCCATCTAAACCAGGCTCACCCTTATCACCCTTAAGTCCTCGTATCCCTTGTGGTCCTGCTGGACCTCTTGCACCATTAGTACCAGCTTCACCCTTATCTCCTTTATCGCCCTTCTCTCCTCTAAGTCCCTGTATACCCTGAGGTCCTCTAGCACCAGTATCACCCTTGTCACCCTTAGCACCAGGTAAACCACGTGCTCCATCTGCACCATTGTTACCCGGATCTCCCTTGTCTCCCTTAGCACCAGGTAAACCACGTAAACCACGAGGACCTTGAGCACCAGTCTCACCCCTAAGACCCTGTGGACCTGCAGGTCCTCTAGCACCATCAGCACCTGCATCACCCTTGTCTCCCTTAGCACCAGGTGCCCCTGCTGCCCCAGGAGCACCTGGCTCTCCATTAGTGCCTGAGTCTCCTTTATCTCCCTTCTCTCCTTTCTCTCCTTTATCTCCCTTATCTCCTTTAGAACCAGCTGGTCCTTCTGGTCCTTGTGGACCTGTTGGTCCAGTATTACCTGGAAGACCCTGAGGACCAGTTGCACCTTGTGGACCTTGAGCTCCTCTGTCCCCTTTATCACCCTTGTCACCTTTGTCACCCTTGGGTCCTTGTGGTCCTTCTGGTCCTTGTGGACCCTGTGTCCCAGTTCCACTACCACCACCACCAGAACCAGCAGGTCCTTGAGGACCTACAGGACCTCTAGCACCTGTATCTCCTTTGTCCCCTTTATCTCCTTTATCACCCTTGAGTCCTTGGATACCCTGAGGACCTGGAATCCCCTGTATCCCTTGATCACCCTTATCTCCTTTATCCCCTTTATCCCCTTTGTCTCCCTTGTCTCCTTTAGCACCAGGTGTTCCAGCTGCTGCTTCACCACCCTGAGCAAACTCAGCAACCTCACCCCTCAACTCAAGACCAATCACTTCCTCAAACTTAAAAGCAAATAGCTTGTGGATATTCACATTAAAATTATAAGGATAAACAATACCCTGATTAGCAGAGATAGCTGACCAATCACCCTGCTGAACAGCATCTAAATTAAATGCAGTTCCAAAGAGACTAACGTCCTCAACATTAAACTCAGATATGTAATGTGTTCCACTACGAGCATACAAAGATAAGAACGTATTACCCTCAATAGCAGTACTAAGAATAATATCTGTAACAGCTGCAGAAGACTGCTGCACATCATCCGTTCTATTACCCTCAAAATCAAAAGAGTAATAACGAACACCACTAGCTACAGCAGTTATTTCTCCAACAGCTAAAATAAATCTACCGTCAGTAGATATAGAGTACTGTTGAGAATTATGCTTAAGATCAGATAGAGTAAAATCCCTACTAGAAACACGAGCTCTATCACTAAGTCGCCAAACCCTAATAGCTAAATCAGAACCAGAAACATAAGAAGCATACAAATACTCATCATCACTACAAATGTCCCTGTAGAAAGTAGAACCTAGATTGATCTCCCTAGATGTAACCCTAGCAACACTCGTTGCTGATTCTAAATCCCAAACATATACATTGCGTCCATTACCAGAGAGCAAGTAATAAAACAAATCACTACCAGATCTGACTATCTCAGATTTCCAAGGACCATTAGCTACCAAAGAACGAGGTAAAGAAAACTCTAAGTCCTCTTGCCTTGTAATAGAATCTAACTTCTCCCTAATAAATCTAATGTCATCAGCAGTAGCATCCTCACCATCATCACCCTTTAGACCCTGAATACCTTGTATCCCCTGAGGTCCTGTTAATCCTCTCTCTCCCTGTATACCCCTGTTACCACGAGGACCACGTTGTCCATCTATACCAGCTCTACCATCTTGACCATCATCACCTTTATCACCCTTCTCACCTTTCTCACCACGAAGATCATTAACACTATAAACCGTGAAAGGAAGAACAAGATTACCCTGTGCTAAGCACGTAATAAGGATCTCATTAGTAGTCGTCCTACCTAGAAAGAATTGGTTAGTCGTACTGTGAATAACCATCTCACCTGTAACAGGTGTAACAAACTGACCTGCAGTAGAAGCTGTAAGTCTCCTAATATCAGCTGTTTCTATAAGATGAATATCAGCATCAGGCCTACTATTATTAGCTCTCCTACCAAAGTTCACACCCATCAATCTAGTGTCTGGTATCTGAATTCCCGATGATGAAAATACCGTGTGCTCTAACACATTGATCATCTGAGAACCAGTAGACATCAACCTGATATCAAATGGATAAACCGTAAGTGGTAACAAATCCACACTAGCACTACCCGTTGCAAGCATGATCTCATTGGTAGAACTACGACCAATGTAATAACGATCAGAACGACCCGTAAAGATATTCAAACTATTGTTAGGTAAAGACGTAGCACCAGCACCAACAGCAGGTAGATCAAGTAAAGCCTGACGCAATACCATCCTTAAACTAACATCCAGATAAGAACTACTACCTTTCTTACCAGGTGTTAAAGCTAAGACAGATGCATTAGGTATCTGTAAACCCGTAGACCTAAACGTATCACCACGAGTAATATCAACATCAGCACTTAAAGCAGTAGATACATCTAAAACTTCATTGAACGTATAAACAGATAAAGGCAATAAATCAATATTAGCTCGGTTACTTGAAACCAAGATCTCATTAGCTGCTGTTCTTGCTATAAAGAATGTTCTTCCTGCTGCTCCATATACAGCCACAGCTGTAGCTATACTAATAGATGTCCCAGCTGTAGTAGCTGTAAGCTCCTTAAGATGTGATGAAAGAAAGACAAATAAATCAGCATCATCAAAACCAGCAGCCGTGTCCTTACCAACATTAATTGCCATCATGGCTGTAGTTGGAATAGTAATACCAGTAGCTACCAAGAACGTAGGAGAAGATACATCCACACTAGAAGTACCAACCTTCTGCGTGATCCTCCCTACTTCCACCACCTCACGTATAATCGTTTGACTTGACGAGCCACCAGAAGGAGCATCAGCCCAAGTCCAAGTATTACTGTTAGTATAAACAGCGACCTTTCCACTACCAGCAGTACCTGACACAGTGGAGATGACATTTCTTGCAGTGACAGATGCATCGCTGCCATCTCTACCATCTGTTCCATCTTGCCCATCTGCTCCGTCTGCTCCGTTATCACCTTTATCCCCCTTCTCTCCCTGAAGACCCTGAATCCCTTGAGGTCCAGTACGACCAGTAACACCAGGAAGACCCCTTAAGCCTCTTTCTCCATCGTCACCCTTCTCACCTTTATCACCTTTCTCACCCTTTTCACCAGCTAGTCCCTGTGATCCAGTATCTCCTTTATCACCCTTAATCCCTTGAGGACCTGCTACACCTTGAGGGCCAGGTGAACCACGATCACCAGTATCTCCCTTATCTCCCTTAACACCACCAGCACCTTGAGGTCCACGCAAGCCTCGTGGGCCTTGGCCACCTGGAGCACCATCATCGCCCTTATCTCCCTTCTCACCCTTATCGCCTTTCTCACCCTTTTCACCCTTGGTACCTTGAATCCCTTGAGGACCAGCAGGACCAGTATCTCCCTGAAGTCCCTGAAGACCTTGTGGTCCCTGAGGCCCACGTGATCCAGTACCACTACCTCCTCCACCACCAGGAATATTATAATTGTCCTGACCAATTTTTATCCGAAGGAGATCATCACCATCCTCACCACTAGGGTTAGCAACAACTTGCGTCCCACCTGTACCAGCAGGTATAACACCATCAAAAATATAAGTAGCTAAAAGACCACCCTGAGATTCACCAAATTCTTGTCCAAACCTATTAGTGATAATAGCCTCAGTACCAAAATCTACTAAATTACCAACCCTAACTGCTCTACCATTAGAAGGATTGATTGTATAAAGTCCATGTCTAGGAGTATTATTTAAAGGATTACGTCCTGTCCTACCAACCATATATAAATTATTATTAAATGCAGTTAAACCTATCGGATTTTCAACTGTAAATCGAGCAACTCTTGTAACTCTAACAGTAGAAGTATCAAGAGTATAAAGAGCATCATTTCCCAAAATATAAACAATACCATTAAATGAAGTCATTCCAAGGACAGGAGTATTTGAACCAGTACCCATATTTCCAATTTTACTAACTGATCCATTGGAAGTATCTACTGCATATAAATCAACATTATCTGTTGTATCAGTTGATTCATGAATAACTGCATACAAAGCATCATTATGAGAAACCATACCAAGAACACTAAATGTTATAAAAGGATCTTGACTTGGAGATAAACCTAAATTATTTACAGTGCTTATCTTTGTAGCAACAGCAGTATTTCTATCAATTAGAAAAAGAGCAAGACCACTCAATGAATACAATTCATTATTATGAAAAGCCATACCTTGAGTGCCAAATGTTCCTGCTCCACCAACCAGCTTGGCTCTTCCAGTAATACTATCAACTGCATAAAGAGCTTCAGTATCCCGTCCATACATATATAGAGTTGATTCTAAAATCAAATCCTCAGAAGCAGTTTGAACAAAAGAAGCTAATCCCGTAATCACGGCTAAACCAGGAAGAATACGAAATGTAGCATTAGTTTCAAAGCCAGATTCATCAGTAAAAACAATACTACCAGTGCTCTTCTCTACTTTGAATAAAAATGCCTCAAATCTGTTGCTATCAAAATGTATATACAAAGAACCAAGGTGATCAACTATACCGTGAATACCATTGAGAGTATCAGGATTATCTGGGTCACGAAATTCATTATCATACTTTCTAAATCCAAAGTCATTCTCAGTACCTATCTTTTGACCAACTCCAGTATTATGATCAACCTCAACTAAATAGTGACCTCTAGAATCCTTACCTACCATATATAATTTATTACGATCAGCAGTTAAACCAGTAGGACTAACAGATATACCAAAACTATCAGCAGTACCTACTTTAGTAGCTAACCCTAATCTTGGACTAATAGTATAAAGAGCAGTCTTTGAACTGTCAGTCCTAGCAACAGTATCTACAGCAACTCCATACAAAGTACCCTTAAATGAAGCTAACCCTGTAAATGAAACATCATCAATACCTAGGTTCTGATTAAAGCTAACTCTAGAAGCTATACCATTAATAGGACTTACCGTATAAAAGAAAGTTTCTCCCATCATGTATAAAACACCATCATGGAATACTAACGCCTGAGGACTTTGCTCTCCTATACCAAACTCCAGAGTTGTAGATACCTCCATAGGTTGTCTATTAGTATTAATAGGACCAGGACTAGGAGCAAAATACAAAATGTCACGTTGCAACATGAAGATGCCAGTGTGCAAACTCAAACTAGCTTCGTCTTCACCACCTGGAACACGAAAGAGAGTGTTATCAATAGAAACAGCATTTAAAAGCGGAAGAGATCCATAACCACTATCAAGAGAAGGGTTTGGTTCAACCGCAGACTTTGACTCATCAGAAATCAAATACCTTACATCATCAACTTCGATAGAAGTCATAGTTACATTCGAAGGAATAAAACCACTAGGGTTAGCAACAACCCGAGTGCCTCCACCACCTGAACCACCATCTCCAGGATAACCCCTAGGACCTCTAGCTCCAGGAGCACCAGCTGGACCAGTATCACCCTTGGGACCTCGTTGACCAGGAGGACCTGTTAGCCCCTGTGGACCAGGAATCCCAGCTCCAGCAGTTCCCTGAGTACCTCCCTGCTGAAGAGCCTCCTTAGGAACAGGCATACCTGTATCTTCTTTTCTTTCCCCAACGTCATAAAAATTATCACTCATACAATTTCCTCTAATGAGAGAGAAGTAGAAAAGTAGTCATAGAACTGATGCTGAAAAACAGGTATCTGAGTAAGACGATACGCCCCAAAAGAAACCCCATAACTAGGAGCATCCCACTGATTAAGAGGATCCATAACCACCCAGAAAGGATTACAAATACCCACTCTCTCAAACCAATAAGACAAAGTCTGTTTAATACATCTATCTAACAATGGCAGCTGTATATTAGTAATGGTATTATACTTCTCCTTAGCAAGAAAATACTTTCTTCCACTGTCAGCTTGAAAAACCACAGAAGGATCAATCCTCTGATGAGATAAACCTTGTCCTGGAGCTCTTCCTATATTCAAAGAATTACCCATAAAAATATCACTAACAGTTAAAGCAGTATCAACATCAGTCTCAGGATCATAAAACTTTATACGGTATTTAACTGTCCCTATATAATAGGGACAGAATATATACCAATAAGTCAAAGAAACCCTAGTGCCCCAATACACCTCTTTAGGCTTATTGTTTAAAGCATCAAAGTCATTCTCAGGAAGCTCATCATAAATCTCTACTAAGATCTGATATTTATGAGAATTAGCATTTTCAAGAAAAGGCACTCTAACAACAATATTATTTAAACCAGAGTTATGTTGAAGCATGGGATCAAAATCAATAACAAATTGAGCATACTGATTATAAGTTCCATCCCTCATCTTAGTATTAGTTGCAACATTAAAGTCAGTCCTTAAAACAGTTCTAAACCTAGTGTCTGTATTAGCTACATCTCCACCAAACTTATTGCTAACAGGAATAATTGACTTGAATAAAGAAGAAGTTCCAAACCTTAAATCAACATTATCTAATGTGACTAAATAATTCTGATCTAATATTTGAATGCTGTTTTTAATAGACATTAGTTAGAAAACCTCACACCTATAAAATCAGTCATGCTCTCATTCTGAGACTTTGAAGTAATCAAAACTACAGCAGACTTATCTTGAGTAGGAATCAACCTACTATCCAATCTAGCATAGTCTCCTACAGTTGGCCCACCTAAATTCCCCTCATCATCTATCAACACACTGTTGCTACAACTCCAAGAATATGTGTCCTGTCTACTCGACAATTGATCAGCCACTAACTCAAAAGAAGACGTCCAAGTTCCAGTCTTGATAGTAATACTCTTACCAAGAACAAATACATTCTTATTATAAATAACCAACCGACCCTGCTCACGATGATCAATCTCAGGATTCTCATCAGTAGTAACTCTAAACTCCTCTAAAGTATTATCACCCCTAAGCATATCATCATTCTCAAAGATAATCGTACTGGTCTGCCTAGCAGTATTATAAGCAACACCTTTAAACATAATCTCATCACTAGTAAAGGTAAAAGGATCTTCAGGAATCACATGCAAATTAACTAAATCCATTGTGCCATTAGCAGAATTCTGACGAAGCACATAACCCAAACCAGGCAAAACCCTTTTAACTAAATCATTATAAGAAGTATCAGTATCAGCAATCAACTGCATCCTGTGATTATTTAAATCATTATAACCACTAGGATATCCTCTTTGAGGGAAGCCGGGTTCCAACCCGGCTCCCTTAATACATGCATACACAAACACAGAAGGTAACAAATGAGTATCAGCAAATTCAGTCTTATACTGATCATGATGATAATACCCAGTAAAGTACTGAGCTCTGATAAATCCTAGATAAGAAGTAATATTCTCCCTTGTAGATATATCATAGTAGCCTCTATCAGGCTCAGGATAAGACGCAGTAACATAATAAGCACCACCCTTTGTTTTAGAGTGCCTATAACTAAAGCTTGGCCAATTTTTGACGCCATCTGTATAGCCTTTGGGAAATGCAGAAGAGAATTGCCTTCTTAAACTAGGCATCATCCTAAGTAACTCAGCTGCAGGCCCTTGATACTCCACATTAGGTAAAAGAGTCTTATCTAAAGTATAAAGCTCAAGATCATCAGTATAATTATCATTAATATACTGATAATCCTTAAAATTACTCTCAGTAGCATAAAGATCCTTAGATCTAACTGCTGTTCTTGTTCTACTACTTTCTCCAATTAAATTAGACCCATGAAGTACATAAGTCATCCAATTCGTAGTATAAAACAACTTAGGTTTAGGCTTAGCCTCAAAGAAATTGTTTTTATTATGATAGTTATACCATTGAAAAGAAAATACAGAGTCTTTTACCTTAGCAAAAAACATAGCATCTAAAGGATGCGGTGGACGGTTCTCATTATAAGCATATCTACTATAATTGGTTTCAGCTAACTCACTAAGAGCCTCTTCAGGAGATTCTATTATCCTCTCTCTAAGTTCTTTAAAATCCTGAGTAGAAGCAGTAGGATCGTACTCTACAGGAGAGAAACCACCTTTACCGATGGTACCCCATCGGGTAAAGGTGGTGCCAATGTTAATAGGAGAAGGCGCTTGACCTATTCCAATATAAGGATTGACCACATCATCAGGTTTTACGCACAATCTAAAATTATGATCATGAGGCTCTAAAGGAGTTATCGTCACTCCATTACCAAGATCTACTTGTGGCTCATCTTCCTCAGAAGCAAGAATAAAGATTCCTCTGTTAAAATTAACAGTACCATCTCTTTTCATCTGAATAAATGTTTTAACTAATTCAGCTTTATTAAAAGAAACATAATTAGGAGTTAAGCTTTCAACATAATCCTTAATAACCCTAATGTCTTCAGAGATATCATCAACACCTTCTATCTCATCCTCATCTATATCTTCTTCTGGATTGTTCTCTGGAGCTGGAGCAATACGAATAGTATCTGTATGCTCAAACAAACCAATACCACCACCTTGAGCTTTTTCTAATGACCAATAAGATCCCTGTCTAATAAAGTCTCCTCCTCGAGGAGCTCGTACAGCAGACTTGCCATTTAAAAAACCACTAGTCCCTGGCTTCGGAACAATATCCTCATCTTCAAAGCGAATCATTTTATCGTCTTTAGACGAATATCCCCAAGCACGATATACACCACTTCCTTGATAAACATAAAAATAATTACCAAAATGAAAACCCTGCTTACCTTTAGAAAAGGCAACCCTAGAAGCTGAAGTTCCTTTAGTCTTATACCTACCAGGAAAGAATACTCCTTCAGAAGTGATATCAATTTTACCTGGCTTTATGGCATTTACAGGATTAGCATAAAAGTTATTAGCATTAAGATTTTGCTCTATAGATCTCCTAGCTACAATATCATTATCGCTAACAAACTCTTCACCACCTAACCTATATTGATATCTATAAGGATAAGTTCCATCTTTAGGACTACTAGCTACCTGACAAGCTCCTAATGCAGAAAAATCAATAGCATCCCAATCCAAAGAACTTCCCATATATAAAATCTGAGGAGTCCTACGACCTCTATTAGGTAAAAAGGAAGGAGCTAAAAGACCCCTCTCTAAATTCTCAGGAAGGAAATCTAACTTAAAAGTATAAATATATGTCTGCCTACCAACACCACCAACAACAGAACCAGTGGAAGGACCATCGCCTATACTTACAAAATAAGGCTGAAAGCTTCTTCTTTGTGGATAACTATCTAAAAATATAGGACTGTGATTATGCTTTATTTTATCACTAAAGAATCTAAACAAATAATAAAACTTTCGACCCACCCTTGCAGCATATCGAGATTCTCTTCTTCTATACCTACCAGAAGCAGAATAATACAAATTATTATGAGCATATTCTTCTTTAGTCCAAACTAAACCTGTACCTTGATATTCACAAACTATACAAACACCAGTAGCACCACCACCAAAAACCTGAACTATTTTATTAAACTTTAAATTAAAACGATTTCTATTAATAGTAGAACGCCACTGAGCCTCATTCTCTGCATTAGTTAAACCAAAACCATAGTCTTCATTAAACAAAGAATAATGAGCCCCACTTTGATAACCGTCTCTAGCAAGATAAGCAAACCTAGCATCATATAAAGGACTAGAACTAGTAGTACTATAAGGACTAGGATATTTAGCATACTGAGGAACAGTTCTATTACCTAATGTAATAGTATCTCCTCCAAGATAATCCTCTCCAAAATAAATACAATCCCACAAACCCTCTGGAGACTTACCTACAGACTGTGCTTCTAAAGAACTATCTGCCCTAATAGCACCTAACTCTCGTACCCTAGTACCAGTAACATCAGAAAAACTAGAATACCTTCTAAGAGCAAATTTTACATTTAAAGCCCTATCTATATAATCAGTGTCATTTCTAGGAAAATTATAATTATCATTAATATTAGGTAGAACAGTATCTGGTAATCTTACCGTATAAGAAGTAATAGTTTTCTGTGCACGGCTAAGTGTATTCTGATCAGACAGTCTAAAATTAACAAGAGCATCAGCAACATCATTACCCTTAGAAGACCAAGGAATCCAAAAGGTATTGCTATCAGCACCATAAGCAATACCCACATCATCTACAGGCTTTCCATCAGTTACACTGGAAGTATCAAGCCTAGCTAAACTTCGTCCACGAGTAAAAAAAACTTCATTAAGATAACCAAACTTACCAAAACCAAAACCTCTATCTGCTTGAAGTCCTCCACCTGCAGCTTTAGCATTAACATGTATCGTCATATCATCTGCCCATTAAGAAGTCTGGTCTGTGCTTTCCATACTCTGTGAGGTTCTATACTCTTCACTCTCACGACGCTGCTTCTCCTGTATGCTAAGAAACAAACCCTTATAATTAGAACGCCATCTTGGATATGGAGCAACAAGCTGAGGAGTGTGCTTCTGCACACTAATCGAATAAGGTATCAACATAGCTGAAATAATAGGTATCTTATAATCAGTGATATTCCATTTAACTAACTCATCCTCAAAGCCAAATGTAGCAGGTTGATCCAGCTGTTTTGTCTGGTTCCTAACTGAGACACTTACACTTGTATTGGTATGACTCACATCTGTGATAAAGCCTACAAAAACATTAGTAGCAGTATAGCCTGATTTGTCCCGCTTCTGACAAAGGCGGGACATCACAACTCTAGAATTGGTAGATATAAAATCACTACCAAAGAACACAGACAAAGAAGGATCCAACAGAGTAAAGCTAATCCCTTGAGAATCTGTTATCCCATTAGTCAGCGATGGCAAAGCCTCGCTGATCGTAGGAGCTTCTTGAAGACAAGGATTAGCCTTAGTATCCAAAGAACTATTAGAAACAACAATCTCATGAGCTGTATAGATTGTCGATCCATCTGGGATGGAAATCCCAGATGGGATCGATATCTGATCTGGATCAAAGCTTTCTAATTCCCAAACCTCAGCATCAAGATTGGGATTAACCAAAGACGTTTCCACATCATCATTAGGACGAACAACCAAACCCTTACCTAAAAACGGCGGCAAGTCTTTATACTTCGCAGTAAAGTCTGTGGTGTCTCCAGGGAATACAGCATAGATCTCTATAGAAATACGGGTATACATAGAAAAGCTTGCCATTAAACCACAACCTCTCTTGTATAACCAGACTCTTGCAAATCAAGAAAGAGATCAGCAAGGCTCTTATTACCAACTCTAATGACTAATTGTACAGGCTCCTTCTGCTGATTAGGATCTACAATTAAACCAGGATCCAAGAAAGGATTAAATGCCTGACCAGAAGAAATAAAACCCGAAAGAGACTGTGATGGCAACTCAAAAGGATTAACCTTAGAATCAGTATTCTTCTTGGTCTCTGCACTATTCTCTATAACAGTATCAGTAAGTTCTTTTAAAGCTTCCGTATTATTCAAAGTGTCTACATCAGGCATACTAAAAGGCACTCTTGTCTCAGTAACAGCAGATGTATTACCTGCACCTGCACCAACAATACTCGTACCAGAACCAACAGCATCAGCAGATTGAGCACCTGCCTCATCTCCAGGAATAGGAATAGTAGCTAAATTAACAAAAGGTAAATTATTAAGATGCCCTATAATAGTATTAATTAATCCAATAATACCAAAGCCAATAGCCTTTGCTAATGACTCAGCAATCCTCGGTACACCCTCAATCATAAACTTAACAAAAGCATCAATAATCAATGGCACCAATCCCACTACAGCTTCAACAATCACAGGAATAGAGTCGATAAAAGCAGTCGTAGCATTTTCAATAAGCTCAGGAAGAGCCTCAATAAGCCTCTTAATAAGAGTAGTAATAATCTTTGGAGCTCTCTGTCCAATAGCAGTAATAAATTTCACAGCACCTTCAACTATACCATCTATAAATGCATCAATTTTCTCAGGAGATCCATTAAGCAAGGCTATTATTGGGTCAACCAAAGCACCAAGAACAGGATTCAACTCCTTTACTGCATCTTTTGCAAACGCTGAAATAGCCGCATCAGTAAACTTCTCACCTCCTTCTGAAGCCGCTTCATCAACACCCGCTTGATATTCCTCTACATTTTTCCTAGCTTCTTCTTGAGCTTCAGTTGATGTCTGCAATCTCATCTCTTCAGCCTTACGAATACCCTCCTGCGCAGTAATAACAGACTGATTCAAAGTTTCCTGAGACTTAGCAAAAGAATCTTGAGCAACTTCGATAGCCTTAGTTCTAGCTCTGTCCGCTTGCAGCACAGCCTCATTAAAAGCAGCTCGTACTTTCGCAGGATCTCCACCACTTCCTGACCTAGCAGACTGCAAAGCTTTCCTAAGAAAATCCTCTCGCTTCAAATCTGCTGCAGCAAGAGCATCATCTCTTTTCTTTTCAATGTCAGTTATAGTCTTTGCGTTCGTTTCCTGTGCCTTTACAATAGCCTCTTGTTGAGACTGCAAAGTATTATTAGCAGTCTCTTGAGCAGACATCACAGCTTCATTGGCTGTCTTATTAATATCAGCTATAGCCTTAGCATCCTCTTCTGACGTATCAGCTATAGCTGTAGCTGCAAGCTGTATAAATCCACCAATAACTTTATATTGTTCCTCAAGAGCCATTGTAGCTTTCTTATCAGCTTCCTCTCTTTGTTTAGCTTCATCCTGTCTATTCTTATCAGCCTGAACAGCTAAATCAGCAAGACGATCTATTCTATCCTGAAATCTATCACCAAGATTCTGCGTATTTTTATCAAACGTTTCCCTATTAGCAGCAATAGTTCGATCAGCTGAATCTCGAGTAAATCCCAATCTTTTTAAAGTTAAATCAGATTCAAACTGCCTAGCAGATTTTGCTTCCTCAGTAGTTAATGTTGCTTGATCTGCAGCATTACTTTTAATCTCCTCTATAATCGCTTGACTAGCCGCATTCCTTGTCATCAAAGCTTTTGCCTGAGCTTTATTAAAAGCAGCCGTTTCTTTATCAAATTGTTTAGTAAATATCACATTAAGAGAATCAGCATTATCTGCTAAACCATTTGCAATAGCTGTGCTTTGAATAGATTCAAATTTAGACAAAGGAAACTCAAGCTTATCAACTCCATTAATAAGATCTGTATTAGTCTTTGCAAAATCTCTTTGAAAATTCTTATATTCTTCATTAAGATCTAATAACCTAAGAATAATATTATTACCCAAAGAAGCTACTAATTTATTATTTGCTTTATCATCTTTATCTTTAGACTTATTAAAATCCTCTTCAGTAGAAAGCTTAGAAAGCATGTCGTCCAAAGCTTTTTGAACTCTATCTCTAGCACTGTCATTAACATCAGTGTTTGCTCCAGCAAAAGGATTATTTAAGAAAGCATTCTGTGTTCTAGTAGCAGATTTTGCGAGCCTATCAAAGCTATCCTCCATACTCTTTGCAGACTTAGCTGATTCTTTTAAAAAATCCTCTTCACTAATCTTACCAAAAAACCTTTGTAACTTAAGAAGAGTTTGAGTAAGAAAATTATTATAAGTTCTAAGACCAGCTTCTAATGTTCTAAATCCAGTAATAAGAGTTCTGGGAATTAAAAGAAGACCACCAATAAGTCCATCTATAAAAGAAACAATGGCAAAAACAACTTTTCTTGTCTTCTCAAAAGCAACGCCAGACTCAATAACTCCCAATGCAAACGCACCAATACCAACAACCATATCTTCAACAAATGCGGCAGCAGAAGTAAATAACGTTTCATTTTTAGCAAAAGCATCAGCAATAATATCAAATACAACACTAATAGAATTAGTAAGCCTTCTCCATAAATTACCTATAGTTCTTTGCTGTTCAACTACACCACCAAAATTTTTATTAATATCCCTTACAGCAGCACCAGCACGCAATTGAGATTTAGTATATTCTTGAGTTAAAACTCCTATTCTATCTAATTCTGTAGTAGTTCCTGAATAAGTATTTAAAATATCCTGAGCAACTTTATTAAATTCCTGTCCACTCTTTAAAGAAATATTCGATGCAGCAATTAATACATTTGCAGTCTGTTGTTCAGACTCACCCAACTTAATTAACGATGTAGCAAACTTTGATATATCCGCTCTGCTTCTACCAGAAACAACAGATATACGACTAATTGCAAGACCAAATTTTTCAGTAGCATCGGCAGACGTTTGCGTTGCTGCATCAATAGCACGCAAATTAAGAGTTAATTGAGCAGTACGACGATTAACATTAACAATAGATTCAGCAGCTACATTATGAATTCTAGCGTATCTCTCAGTAATAGCTCCTGTCTTTTGTCGAGCAGCATCCAAAAGAGCACTCAACTTAATAGATGCTTGCTGAGAGATAGTAATAGCTTCCTGAGATCCAGCAACCTCAAGAAGAGACTCTACACTCTCTCTAGAAGCATTAGAAAACTTAGTAACTGTTTTCTCATTATCTAAAAATGCAGCAGATAATCTATTTGCAGCAGTTAAAGCACCTTGGCCATTAAAGCTAGTATTAATATCTAAATTAAGATTTTCGTTAGGCATGCCCTACATTTTACCCCGTTTCATTTTCATATTAGCCTCTGTTTTAGCTTGTCTTTCTCTCATCTCCTTTGACTCTAAATATCTAAATTCACTCTCAACAAAAGACAAAAGACATAAATGACGAGGATCATAATCATTAGGATTAAAAGTAAAACCAATCTCCTTTAAAGCTTTATGATGATAATAAAGATTTAATAAACCATGATAAGGACTATCAACATGAATATTTTTATAAACACAAAAAATAAGCTCCTTTAAGTCACTCTGAACTTTTTTCCAGGAACAAACCCCTTAGACATATGAAGCATAAAATCAAGAGTTACCTCCTGACCAAAATCAAAATACTTCAATAAATCTTTATCAATAATATGTTCTACACACTCAAGACCTGAAGAATCCCAATCCTTCAATTGATCTTTTATAACCTCACCTTTTTCATCTTTTGCAGCAGGATATACTTTCAAATCAACAGAACATATATCCTCTTCAGAAAGCTTTAACACTCTAGCCATAAACTTAACATTTCCATTAGGATCGCCTTCTAATTCATTCTCTCGACGAACACCATAATGCAACCTCCTATCTACACTAGGAATATAATATTCAATTTTTCCATGAATAATATTCCCAAAACTAATGAGCTTAACTTCATAATTACTAATATAACGTTTACCCGACATGCAAACTCCTATAGAAAAGACAGAAAAATAGAACCACTACCATCACCAGGAGAATAACATAATAAATCTAACGTCAAACTATAAACCCCATCAGCCTCACCCAAAGCAAATGAATTAATAGAAGCCTCTGATCCATATAAACTAAAACAGTTTCCAGGCACCCATCTCTGATTACGCTTTTTACCACCCAAAAACGCAAACTGAACAGAATCACCATTCTTAAATTTTCTAAAGAATCTCTGATCATCTTCCTGCAAAAGAGCCGTCACCGACAATGTCGCATCTCTTGAGGTAAGAAGAGTTGCAAAGTTACCATCAGGAGCACATACAGATTTGATAATAGTCTTAGGAGTATTTACAGAAAGAGATACCGAAGTAGCATCCAAACAAACACTATCAAACTGATCACCAACAAACAGCCTTTGATCCCTAGCAATAGCTGGATCCTGACTATCATAAACAGGATCTATACCAGAAGTGTAATCTCGATCACCAGCAAAAGTATCAGAAGTTAAAGAAGATGTAGGAGTTGCTGTTGCAGATCTCTGACCAGAAAAGCCTAAAAATGTATCCATTGTCGCGTGCGTTGCAGAATCAGCAAAATCAAAATAGAAAGGAGAACCATTTGCAGAAACATCAAAAGTAAAACGATCATCCTTAAAGGTAACCGTCATATCATCCCAACCAGTCGGCCCACTTAAAGCTCTCATCTTAGTCTGAAGCTCTGTAGCTGCAGCAATACCAGTCGCCCTATTTAAAGTTGATGCTAACGTTAACAGAAGCTTAGTAGGTGTTGATCCATACTGGACAACCACACTTCTCATCGAAGTACCAGTCGTAAAGCTCGTCGAAAAATCCTGATTCAAACGATATGACGTTCCTTCAAAGCCAAACGTTGCATTAATGTTAGCATCAGCATCTGCCTGAATAGCCACCGAAACCGTTCGACAATTAACAATATTCTGATTACCACCGTTATTAGAAAAATACTCCCAAACATCAAAAACAGGTTGACCAGCAGACTGAGGAATATAAGTAATAGCCTTGCCTAACTTAACTCCAGCACCAGGTGCTTTCTCCAATGCAAAGGCTAAATTATAAGATTTATCAGCAACATTCTGACTTCTTACAGGACGAATACTCCAACCATTTGTATCATCCTTAATCAATAAAGCCTCACCCTTATCAAAAGTAAGAACGCCACTATTGTTTGCATTGATCACAGTAGTAGTTGATCCAGCAACAGTCTCATCCTCAGTTCCGTTCTCCAATATAGGATTCCGATAACTACCAAAAGAAGAATGCAAGAAAACATGATACTCAGGAATCTTTCCCTCAACACCACTACCTGTTAGATAGTGACTAAAAGTACCAGAAGGAGTCTCACTACCAATGACTGACTTAGAAGCCATAATGTCATCTTTAATCTCTAAATTCTCGATAGTCTCAAAAGCAGGAGTCAGGGCAAAATCCGCCTGAAGCGCAACATACTCCTCTCCTTTCGTGGGCTTTAACAAAGAGCTTTCGGTATCTTTCTCAATCACCGCAGCCGTTTTACCCCTAGTATTTATCAACGCCATTTTAAACTCTCCCTAAATTTCGATAATCTACCCGATATACTATATTATATCTCAATTGCACAGATCCATACACCCTTCCTGTATCAGGCGGTATGGTATAAGTAGCATCAAGCAGCCTAGTATCAACAACACCAGAAATCAGCCCAGCCTGGGCTGATTTCTGAATCTCAAAATCAAACATCAAAGCAACAACTTCCAAATCCTCTACTAACAAATTAGTAGTCTTACTCGTATAAGCCACCTTCCTAGGATTATTACCCCTACCAGTAGAAGCAGGCAACGAAGTATCAAAGTCAGGATTGTCCATACTTTTTCTAAAATAAGTAATAGTTAATGTACTCTCACTAGTCCAATTAATATTGGTAATCTCATCTCTATTTACAAGATCATCTTCAAAGACCACATAAAGACCAGGCAAGTCAGGATCATTTAGACTAGAATCCTTTTCGTTACCTGATAAAAACCTACTCTCATCCACAGAGTCTATAGAAGGAGCAACAAAATAATTCACTTCCTCTCTTTTAAAAAAAGAATGCTTCAATGGACTAACCATCAATTCATACAACCTATCAGCAATAGCATCCCTAATACTTTTCTTAATCAACAAAGAATCAAAAGCACCAGCATCACCAGTCTTCCTATCAACATATGATGACAAATCAATCGTAGGCATCAAACCTCTCTTAATAAATATTGAGTCGTAGTTGTCTCATCTCTATTGATGTCAGCAATTTCATAATGCCTTCCAGTCAATGGACGAATAACAAACCAATTCTTCCTACTTAACGTCCTACTCTTAGGCACATCCTTAGGATCTAAAGCCTCAACATCATCATCTAAGAAAATAACATTAGGCTGCTGAATCAATACATCTACAGAAAGATCAGAATTCTGAGTAATCGTCTCGTCAAAAATACCTTTAATCTCCAAAGCATCAACTAAAAGATCCTCTGAAGATTGCTCAGCTAATAAAATCGGCTCACCCATGGTCGAAACCATGGAGTGAGCCGCAACATCTGCATATATCTTAAAGATAGGCATTAAGCACCCGGACGAGCAAGGAGCACCTTAACTTCAGCAGCAGATCCACCAGGAGATGCATTCAAAGCATAACCCACAAAATTCCTAGAAGCCGCAGTCGTATTCACCTGATTAGAAGATGTAGTACCATACACACGAGCACCAAGACCAACAGCTATATTATTAGCTGTTTTCGAAAGTGATACTGATCCCTCAGTCTGTAAAACTACAGGCTCACCACGAGCAGCATCATCCAGAGCAATACCAACAATCAAACCAACGGCCACAACCTCACCAGAAGAAACATCTGCTGGCGCTGTGACCTCATAGGTAGGTCCTGCTGAACCCAAATTTTTAGCCATGATAAAATCCTTTTTAATTAAAATTAAGCGTCACAACGATGACCTAAACGGAAATCAAGAACCTTAGCGCCCACGTCATGGACGACCTTCCACTTCATAACATCCGTATCAAAATCTATATCTGGTTCTAAAGTGGGACCAGTTGTTCCTTGGATGTTCGCAAGTTCTATCCAGGGATACACACTAGAAGCCTCTTTAGCTACACCATAATAAGAAGTCGTAGATGCATCACTTAATCTTGGATCCGTAACCACCTGAAAAGCACCAGCCATAGGGTTGATAGTCTCAGATGACAATGGAGTAAACGCACTTGAAACAGCCTGCTGCGCTATGAAATACAGCTCAACAGGAACAAGAACAAACCCTAAATTAAGGTTTAATTTACTACCCTTGGGACCAAGTCTTTTACGTAAAGCAACCTGCATCGCAATAACACCATCATAATTATACTGAGGAGCACGCTGATTCACATTACTTCTAAAAGGAGTTGAAGCTGTTAACGTATTACGACCATTACTATAAAGCGGCTGACCACCATAACTTCCATTAGTTACCTGCTCATAAACAAGATCCGATTCCACATCAGCAGCACCCTTACCAGATGCAAAAATCTTACCCAATTCTTGAGTATCATCAGTGATAAAAGCCTGACGTGTAATTTGAAAGATCTTAGAATAAGTCTCAACTTTGAACTGTTCTTTAGTTACATCAAGACTATCTATCTCATGAGCTTCCCCAGGCTGAACCTTGCTTAAAGCACCAGAATCAGAAATACTCACACGATCCTGATCTTTAAAATCAGCAACCGTATTACGTTTCACAAATCCTGTAAAAGTTTGCTCACCTCTAAATTGCTCATAACTTGAGGTCACAGCCTTGGTAGCTGAACTCTCAACAAGAGCAGCAAGATCGGCGTAAGCCATGATTGGTCCAGCAGCTCTAGTCTCATAACGTCGACGGCTACCCGTAACCATCCGATAAATCTTATCACCAGACATGTCTCGAGCTTTAGAAACCCCAGCTTGTTCTAGCAAACGACGACAAATCTCAAGTGTAGGTTTCCCATGAAATTCACCAGCTTGCTGACGAAATTTTGGATCAGTATTATTGGTCATCCGTGAAGCAATAGAAGCAATCGCTTTATTTCTAACAATCGTATCATTGGTACGTTTATAAGCACCATTAGCCGAAACACCTAATCGTCTCTGAATCATTGGAGACTTAACTTTCTTATATAGCTTTTTTTGAAAATGTCTTCTTAATCTATTCTTTTTAATTGCAAGCTTACGAGCACGAGACATAGCCTCTTCAGTTGCAGCATCACCTTCCATCGCTGGTTCTGGTTCCTCAACAGGCTCATCCGTCATCATATCCTCAAGATCATCCTCAAGAACTTCCATCACAGCATCCACAACATCTTCAGTCACAGCAGGATCAACAGCAGCACCATCAACCGGAAGAGCTTCAACAGCAGCATCAGCAGCTTCAAGAGCAGCATCAACTACATCATCCTCTGTAACTGTAGACTCAGCATCTCCTTCTCCTTCTCCTTCTCCTTCACCACCCTCAGCAGCTGGATCCATCTCCTCTTGACGTCGCTCAAGACCCTGTAAAAAAAGATCTCGTTCCTCTTCACTAAGATGGGCAAATAATTTATCAATCAATTCAAGATTGGTTAACTTTAACCGATCTTGAGATAATCGCTTCCCATCCTTTTTGGCTTCTTTACCCACCTTTTTCTCCCTTTTAAATCTCATGTCTGAATGAACAAATTTATAATAATTCTTTGATTTCGATTTAGGTTTACTTCTTATAATACTATCAAAATCCGCAGGAATCGCTACCAAGCTTAACTCAAGCGGTTCCCAATCCGTTGCTAAATACCTCACAGTTCCACTTGGTCCATCTTCTATTCTCTTCTGAGAATGAACTTGAGCACCAACCGAAACAGCTCTTAAAATTCCAGCTTCCACTTTTTTACATATAATTTTTTCTTGCTCAGAAATATAAGATAATCTCAAACGAGCAATCAATGCTGGACCATTATCCGTATCCTCAATCCAAGCATTCTCAACTGTGCCAATAACATCACCAACATCAAGACGATCCTGAGACCCGTCATGATGATTGTTTAAAACTGGAGCACCCTGCTTAAGACGATCCAATCGAATAGCATCATGGCTAATCTCAAGACCACGCTCAAACATCTCCCACTCACCACTCTCGTTTTGTTCCTCGCGACAAACAAAACAACCAGTAGAAACAACCACATCAACTAAATGATAACCCTTTGATGTTCTGACATAACTTTCCGACTTGCGCTTATCCAAAACTTTAACCATACATCTCCCCTATGCTGGCGGACTTTCTGACGAACTTTCTGTACTACCAATTTGTTCATTATTTAATTCTATAGATTCTAAATTAGCCTGATCTGTCTTAAGTGCAACATCTTGAAGCCTACGATAAATATCAAAATCCTGACGATTTTCCATCGGAGTCTTATTAATCTTAGCAAGAAATTCGCGACTCACAGCCCCACCCTGACCATATACTAACCCAGATAATCCATATTCATCAAGCTTTTCATTAGACTCTTTAATCTCCTCTAAGGTCTTCTCAAAGTCATATCCTAAACGAGACATCGCTTCTTTCATGGAAATAAAATTCGAACTCACTTCATTCTGAAGTGACCGTATCTCTTTTTCAGGATCAATCATAACAGCTGCCTCTGGCGACCAACGCACAGTTACACCATGATTAGGAGGCAACTTCTCATTCCATTCCAAATGAGTTATCGCCCAATTAGCAATCTTCATGAAACATTGAGGAATAATTGTAGTCTCTAATTGATGACGGATATGACGATTCATTTCCAAGAATCCCATACGACCACTAGAAAAATTCACCTGACTATAATCATTAAAAATCTCATAAGACACACCCACAGAACCAGCTATCTGCCGCAGACAGCGTTCTACGAACGCTTCGTGCGGCGTCACTGTAGGATTAGGAAAAGTAATCGTCTTTCCGGGCGGTAACTCCTCAACAAATCCAGGTTCTATCGCCCGGACTTTATCCTCATTAGTAGACGTGTTATCACTTAAACCTATAAAGTCCTCAACTCGTTCCTCTTCCGATAGTTCGAAATTGTCCTGCACAAAAGCCGTGTAACTAGCCTGCAACTTTTGCTGCTTAAGCTTCGCTTCCTCGTACTCCTTAAGATCCCAAATCTTCTCAAGAGCCGGTGCCAACCAAGAGAAACCATCGATCTGACCAGCGCGATCCAATCGCTTCACATGACAGATGTCTCGTTCAGGTACACGAGTCACCTCTAAGAAGTTATTCTTCTCAGTAGTCAAATTACCAATACTAAAATTATCAGGATGATGAGTAAACAAATGATAAGCCACAACCTTGCCGTTATCCGCAAATTCAATTCCATTGTGAATACGATTATTGGTTTTGGTATCTAAACCATTATATTTAACATTTAAATAATCACCCTCAAGAATCTGTAAGGTGAGTTGACGATTACGAATAATACGTCTAATAAAAACAGAACCATCACGAACCAAAGAACGCACAATTAAGCTTTGCATTCCTGTGAGCGTATTGTCCTCGAAGAAATCTCCCTGAGTAGTATGCATCCAATTATAAAAAAAATTATCCACAATTTTTTTATAATCAGCTATACCTGAAACAACAGGAGTAACGCCATTACCGATCATATTACATACAATCGAATCAACAAGCCTTCTTGCAACCGGATCATTCTCATACAAATGACGAGCCTGATCTCTTAAAGGTTTTTGTTGCCAATGATTACGATCATTTAAAAGCGGAGTAATAACATTACGCTGATCTCTTAAAGCCTCGTAATATCTACGCTCTAAAATCTTTAGCTTTCCATCTTGTTGAACTAACTTATCAAACAACTGCTTTTTTCGAGAAGTAAAAATCCTCTTAAAAAGACCGCGTCCTTCTGTTTTCATCCAGATAAATTCCACCTATGTTAGGATTAACATATCTGAGTCTTGCTCTTTTAGGATTACCAGCTTTGTTTCCCATCATCCTTTGGATCATTCGAGCAGTTGCAACCATCTCATCGATAGATCTGAAAGAAATAGATTTACCACTATACGTAATCTGAGTAGCACCACTCGTAATTGCATCAATAAGAGCATCATACTTTTCTTGTAAATTGACAGCCATTATAAATGCCTTCCTCTAATGGATACAAATTTATCCCATCTCTCATCGTTCTGAGAATACCTATTTGCGTTACATCCATACCAACAGCCTAAATTGTACACCATCGTATCAAGGATTTCATTCCTTTCTCTCACTGCTCTCCACTTATAGCGCCTCACTCCAGTCCTATCCATCGGATCATTAGAGTCTGCAAGCACCATTCGCTCTGCACACAACTGCTCATAAAACTCTTTACTCATACCTTTTGGAAACAAGATAGAAGACTCAGTCAGTTCATCACCATCTATAAGGAGTCTCTTATAAATCTCCCTCTTGAGATAATGAGTGTTCAAATCAAAGTAACGATTTCCTCTCTTACTCTTCTTACCAGAGTAAACCGATACTTCCATAAGCTTAGGAAAGCTAATAATCGCATCAATAGAATGAACACCACGAATAACTCGCACTAACCTAGGATTTTTAAGACTCTTATGCCAAGCAAATACCTTATGAGGAATATAACCAGAGTCAATGGCCATCTGAGTAATACCAATTTCACTATATTCACCATCATATTTCTTCTCAAGAACATCAGCAAGGTCAACCCATGGAGCTTCATGGGCATCATTATTCGTATTTCCCCAAAGCACAATATGTTCAACCACAAAACATACCTTACGATGCCAAGCTGTAACCAAAACTTCTATACGATCATCCTGAACATCCACACCAGCAAGTAAAAAGTTTAACTTTTTTCCATTATGAGAAGGCAGAATACCCTCTGGGTATTCTCCTCCTCTTTTAAACAACAAACGAGCTGAAGGAAAATCATCAGCCGCTTGAGTTGAAGGAAGACCTAAATAAAGATTTTGAAAAGTCTTCTCAAAAACTTCATCAGTCTCAGCTTTCACCTTAGCTTTAGCCACATCAGACCAAGACAAAAACCCCACCGGAGAATACAAAGAATTCAAATGGTAACTTCTAATAGTCTCGCTAGCATTGTGATTGGTGGGACGCCACTCACCAGCTTCCAACATCAAAGTCTTACTAGATTCTTTTATATTCTCTCCACAATGAGAACACTTATAGATCACACCAGCATCAATATCATCTTTATCAAAGATCAAATTCTCAATAACAAGCTTTTGATAGTATCCACAATGAGGACATGGAACAAAGTAATAACGCTGATCTCCATAATAGAACCACCTATTAATAACAGAAGTTTCCTCGTCCACAGGAGTAGATCCCATAATGATCTTCCTGCGATTATAAGAAGCAGTCCTACCAATAGCCAACTCTATAGGACTTCCCTCACCCTCAGTATCCAAAGGAAAACGATCCACCTCATCTAACAAAAGATTCTTTACAGATGTAGCAGCCAAATCCGAAGCAATAGTAGCTCCACACAAAACCAAAAACCCACCAGGAAAATCCTTGTGAATCATTGTATTTCTTGTAGTACTCCTACTATAAGTAGATATGTTCTTCCTAACCACAGGACTAGAATGGATCATTGGATCCAATTTCTGCTGAGCTATCTTCTTGATATTCTTCTCAGATGGTCCAACCATCATCGTTGGACCAGGCTGATGACTTATCGTATACCCAAGAAAGTTCATCAAAACTCCCTCAGTATAACCAATCTGATGACCCTTCATTATCACGATCCGCCTCACCTTATGGTAAGGCGATCGTGAAGTCATACAATCCATGATCTCTTTAAGATAGGGAGTCCGAGATGTCTGCCACCTACCAGGTTCAGATGAGCTAGCAGCGGATAGATACCTATAAATATCAGCCCACTCACTGATCAACATAGGTTGATTTATCTCTATACTCTTATGAAGAAATGTGCTAAAATGTTCCAAGTTAGTATATTTCTATGACAATAATTTTAGGAGAATGAATGCAAGATCTAAAAAAGAACTGGGTTGATATAACCAAAGGAGAACAATTCACCATCATACGTGATGTCATATACTCAATGGTAACCAGACGCCGTTATTCAGAATCGGAATTTAATAAAAAAGAAGAAGAAAGACTCATAATAGATGTAACCCTGATTATAAAAACCATCTTAGAAGATATAAACGATAAAAAGAAATTCCTATTATGGGGTGATTATGATGTAGATGGAACCTGTTCTGTACTGATTTGGATATTTACATTTAAAGCGCTAGGATACAACAACTTTTCATACCATATCCCAGATAGAAACTCTGGTTATGGATTATCTATAGATGGTCTCGAAAAGGTTATCACCGACCATGACACTGTGATCACTATGGATAACGGCATTACTGCCAAAGCTGAAAGTGAATGGTGTAAACAAAAAGGCATCAAACTTATCGTCACCGATCACCACACCTATACTCCCGAAAATATCACCACAGCACCATACGTTTTCAATCCTAAACAATATGACAACACAATGTACAGCAATCTTTGTGGCGCTGGCATCTCTTATCTCATATGTACCAGAATGTATAGATTTTGGTTTCCGAAAGAATACCAAGATCCAAACAATGACTTCAAATCCAATATAGCTTTCTTTGCAGCCATGGGAACAATCTGCGACTTTGTGCATCTAGAGTCTGGCAACAGATTCATCTTCCATGAAGCACGAACCTCACTTCAAAAAACAAAAAACCTAGCACTCAAACAACTTGCCTATTTTCTCAATCTCAAATCACTAAAACTCACGAGTGATGACTTTGGATTTACCATTGGTCCACTCATCAACGCCTGTGGTCGTATGGACAATATGAAATGTGTCGTAGATTTTTTCACTTCAGATGACACTGACATCCCAGCTTGCCTCAACAACTTTAAAAAGATGAAAGAGAATCTTCTAAAAAGAAAAATCGAAGAATCAAAAACCAATAAAATCATCAATGAAGAACTCAATAAATCAATCTATGGAAGCCAACCATATGTATTCTTTGGACATGAAGACTTTCACCTAGGAATCGTTGGACTATCAGCAACAAAATTTACTAACCAACTTAATAAACCTTGTCTCTTCTATAAAGCCGGCGACATCTGTCACGGATCAGGTAGATCCATCGAAGGTGTAAATCTTCTCAGTATCTTAAAGAAAGAAGAACACTTATTTGAAAGTATCGGTGGTCATGAAATGGCATTTGGCTTTAAATTCAAAAAAGAAAACATAAACTTTATAAATGATTTCTTAGATGTAAGACTATCAGAAGTATTTGCAAAAGATGAAAATTTATTCGAAAAGAAAATACAATACGATGGAGAATTAATATCCGAAATGCTAAGTTTAGAACTAGCTGAAGAACTAGATCACCACGAACCATTCGGAATAAAATTCCCAAAACCAGTATTTAAAATAAAAGCAAGTGTTTTAAAGAAGGAACATATTGGAAAGAATAAAGAACATTCTCAAGTATTCATCAGAGATAACAAAGGACTTCCCAAAAAGATTATGTTCTTCTTTCAAAACCCTGAAATCACAGAAGGAAATGACATAGAGATACTCGTTTCAGTATCCCTGACGGCCTGGAGAGGAAAAACAGAAGTCCTAATCAAAGCAATCGATTCATCATGTAAAGATCTTGGATTTGAAAATAGTAATATCGTTATCTCATGAACAAGTCTTTAAGACCTCTTTCCTCTGACGAATCGAAACTAGCTGAGACTTGGTCTCAGCTAGTTTTTTCTCTAAGTTCTTCTCAAGCTTATTAAGCTTCTCTATATACAAATCAGAACAAGCATTCAAATCCATCTCAGGCATTCTTTTACGCCAAGATGATAACGTCAGATAGTTAACACCATACTTCTCACTAGTAGCTTTGATGCCAATCCTCCTACAAGAATCAATCAACTCTTTTCTCTCTTGAGTACTAAAGCGTCTTCTTTTTCTTACCTGCTCCATAATCATCCTTTATGAGATTGAGATATTTTGCGTGATTTAATGACTGGATTTCTAGCTGCATTAGACAATACATCATTCAACTTGTCTTCAGATGTTTCCTCTATCAAAGATTTAGTGATCTGTTCTATCTCTCTAGAAATCAACAAATGAATAGTTTCCTCATCACTTTCATGTGACACTCTAGGACTCAATCTATCAGGTAATTGCGTTAATAAAGTCCTCATCCTAGAACCTATCAAAGTTAAAAACTCCCTGACATTTTCGACAGGAAGTAATTTAGCTGTAGCTTCTTCATATATAGCCTGGTTAAGCAAACCTCTATAATAACACTCCATCCTCAATGAATCATCTTTGCTAGGAAATTGACTATAATCGATCTTTTGTTCTTGGGACACTTCATTGATTGAATCAGCTCTATCGAGCTGATCATCAGAACTTTGCGAGGTTGGTAAATCCTGCTTATAGGCAATAGTCTTAAATCCATCTTTGGTTCCTCTAGGCATAAGAATCCTCCACTAGTAAGGCAAAGCACTATATGGAGATGGCTGCTGTTGTTGTGGCTGCTGCTGTTGCTGATATTGCGACTGCTGATTAGGCGATCCATGCTGTGGCTGACTATAATCAGCAACAGCATTATCAGCCTTTGGCGCAGAAGAAGCGCCATCAACCGGCGACTTACCTACCTCTAAAATACGTATAATACCCAAAGCCAACGAAGCTCTAGTCTCTCCATCTCTAGACTGATATGTATCAATATGACAATCAGATACAGAAGCTACAACATAAGCACCCTTTACTAATCTGTCACGAATACCCTTTACCTGATTCGCATTCACAACACCAGAACACCAAGTAGTAACCTTGTCATAACCACCATCTCTATTCCTCTTTGTCGAATTAGAACCTACCCTAACCTTTAACCAATCAGGATTCTTCGAAGGCTCAACACTCGAAGCAAGATTACCCGTCACAACTACATTTAACATCAAAGACTCCTACTATAATAAAAGTATAACTAATTTATTATAATAAATATATAATAAAAGTCAACGCCTTTATTATAAATTGATACAAGATCAATCATCGCCTCCTTCTCCTTCTAGGAAATTTTGCAATACTCTGGCCTTTGAGCCTTAAAGGACCAGGCGGCCGAAGAAGGGATGCATTATCATACAAAGCTTTAGCACGCCTAACATATTTATTCCTCGGGATCCTAAACTTCAATCGATTCAAAATCCTCTTCTGATATTTCTCTACACGCCTATGCGCTAACTCTAAACCAGCAGCAGCAAAATCTGCAGCCAATTCTGTATAACCACTAACTCTAAGATAATGCCTAATCGAACCAAGACGATCCACAGAGTTCCTAGCTAATTGCGTAAACTCAATAGCCATCTCATTCCTCTGAATAGCACTACCATTAAAGTACCTAAGAACAGCCTTCTGAGAAGCAAATGTAATCCTCTGAACAGCAGCTTTGTTAGCAAACAACGCAGGAAAAACAGCAATCCTTCCCCTCGATCCTAACAACCTATCAGGATTAGCACGACCAGGATAACTCTCCCTAATAAAAGGAACATAATCTTTCGGATACCTGCCTGCAGATTTTGGCTTAAAACCTAAAGGCTCATAACCTAATCCAGCAAAACGCTTACCCGTCCTATTACCCACATACTTCTTACCAAAAATCTTAACCTCATCAATGGCATATCTCTTAAAACTCCTAGAAGCACCATCATGAACAATGCCTCTTGGAGCACCCTTCTGAATATAAGGCCTTCTAGGATGCCAAGCTCTTCTACCTATGTTAGGATCCCTATAAATAAACTTTGCAAAAAACCTATCAACCGGAAACATAATCTTTTCATCAAACTCTACAGATACAGCAGTCTGTCTATCACTAACACGCTTCAATACAATCTCAGAAGACTTCTTTATAAACTCTAAACTAACATAACTATTCTTATTAAGAGCCTTGTTTAACTCACTAAAAACTGCAAAGTAAGTTACTTGAAGATGAATAAAATTAGCTTTTTCAATATCACTCAATTCATTAAACTGAGCTTCAAAAAATAACCTTTTAATAAAATAACCAAGAACAAAACGATTGGCAGAACCCTTGTTTCTTTGAAGCAAACCTATAACGTTATTATTAAAAAACCTCTTAGTTGCAAGCTCAACTGCCTCAGGAGTCAAATCAACCAAAAAATGATAAGGAAGATAACCCTTCCTAGGATCCTTAACAACCCTAACAACATCTTGCATATTAAATCTTAATTTTGTATTAAACTTAGAAGTGCGACTCCTTCGTTTAATATAAGCTTTACTAAGACTCCTGACCCAACCAGCAACCGTATACAGCTTCCTAGCAAGATAGATATATTCCATCATATGAATGACTCTCCTACCAAAATACTCGGCATAGATCCCAGCACAACCACACTCGGTTGGTGCTTAGCTGAGTCTAACCCACTCAATATTATCAACTATGGAGTCATTAAATTCAAATCAAAACAAAAATTAGAAAGCAAACTCTACCAAATCTTTGTCTCCATCAGTAACCTCATAGAAAAAGATCCACCACATGTTCTAGGCATTGAAAACGTATTCATGAATCTTGGAGCTATGTCTTCTTTCGCCATGCAAGGCGCCAAAACAGCATGCATTATTGCCTTCATCGATCACTACCAAAGAACACACACACAAGAAAACCCACCTATACACCAAATCTCACCAAAAGTTATGAAGAAAAAAATAACCGGAAATGGAAACGCCACCAAAGAAGAAGTAGCAAAGACTGTAAGTTCAACCTTTAACCTCAACATTGATGGCCTACCGCTAGATGCAACAGATGCTATTGGCATAGCCTACTGCACTCATATGATACTAACCAAACAAGATAACTAAATATCTTTATGCAACATCACCTCGCTCCTTACAAAACAACTTTTGCCATTCAGGCAACTTATCACAATCATCAGTTGATTGTTCCCATTCATATTTATGCTCAATACAAGAGTATGTATTTGAAAATGATGGAGATGTTAAAAATGCAATCGAAATACATGCTGCTATGATTAGCGATATTGTAACAATTACAATGCTTGGAAATACAACTAGATAATTAAACAGTTTCATTTGAATTCTCCTCTTCTTTTTTGTGAATAGCATCCATCTCTTCTTTTTCTAATGCTCTTGCAGCTAATACTAATTCGGCAGTTTTTTCTCTGAAATAAAAATTAAATAATTCTTCTATATCTTGTAATTTAGATAATATAGCATATCTATTCTCATTATATAAAGTAGTCTTAGTTTTTAGAATATAATTAATTATTTCCTTATTTACTATATCTCTTTGTTCTCCGAGGACTGCCATAGCTCGTTTAATCATTGATAGTCTTGTTTTATTTGGCATCTCTTCATCGCTATCATCTGGATAGTGATACATCTTTGTGGCTTTTCTCAATGGATAATCTATTAAATCATCTATTTCTCCAAGTACTCTTCTCTTTTTAATTGATGTTTCTTGAAGGTTCATATCGAGATGTACTTTATTTGGATCTTGATAACCCTCTGGTCCGTATGTGTTTTCTTCTTCCATTTATTTACTCCTTAGTAATATCATGTAATATTTTTATTTGTTCATGTTTAATTGTTTGTTCTACCGCTTCAAAAATAAGATCATTCATATTATCAATGTTTTTTAAAACCCTTTCTTTTTGTTCTGAAGGTATGTCCTCGGTAACGCCGAGGACACCTTCCATTAATTTTTTATTTGAATCTAATAGTTCTTTAATTATTAATATATTATTCATTATATTATTCATTATAATCAACAACTTCCTTATCAAAATATTCATCGAGCACACGGGATTCGAAAACACCGCCACCACCACCACCACCAAGCATATAGTTAGGTGGGTATAGGTCTCCACCTGCCATTGGTGATCGTGTTTCATAGACAGCACGGCCACCGACACCAATGCCGTTAGGAAATTCGGCTTCATAAAAGGCAGCCATGTCAGCAGCAATCTTATGTTTAAAGAGAATAAAGGACATTATTTTCACCTCAATTCTTGGTGAAATATAGTCCTCACCCTCAACCCAATCCTTTACTTCTTCTCTTAAATCATCTAGATATTGTTCTGTTTCGATTTCCGCTTCAGCTTCAATTGCTTCTAATTCAGCTGCATTCGCTGCATCCCATTCCGCTTCTAATTCTTTTAATGATCTAGGATGAGCTAGAAATTGATTGAGATAGTACATGAGATCATAGACACATGCTGTGTCACACAAGTCTAGATCATCACATAGACCTGAGGAACCTAGACACTCCTTAATAAACCTGTCTACTTGATATTCGGCACCTGTGGGATCTACATTCTCGTATACTTCTTCTATTGTTTTATCTATATCTACATCTGTTATTGGTAAGGTTTGTATTGTCAACTCTCCAGCAACAGCCTTGGGATTATGCAATACCATAATCATAATGGAAAATATCAATATTCTCATAAGGTCTCCTCTTCATATATAGAATCTGTATTTTTGTTTCTTTCTTCTTCCAATTCCTTTTTTAACTCATCATCACTCTTATAAAAATTTTTATAAAAACTTTTTTTCAAGCGCATGTGTTCATTAAACTTTCTTGACAAATCCTCACACAAAGATTGTACATAATGTTCCATTAACTCTTCTTCTGAAGGAAGATTGTCTACAATCTTGTCTAAATCATCAATATCTTTAGATGATTCTTTCACTTTACATCTCCTTTTGATTTCTTAGATTTATTCACTTTTACATCTTCTTCTTCTTCTTTATCTTCATCTAAATCTAAACCCTCAAAAGATAAAACAAAATTCTCATCATACAGCGCAGCCAAAGCAGCTGCAACACCCAAAGCAACAGCGCCTAAAACAAGTAACTTATGCATTTCTTATTCCCTTCTTTTCAATTCTTAATCTAAGTTCTTTCAAAACTTCTTGGTCTTCTAAGGACACCCTTTCACCAGTAACATCTTCAATAAGTGCAGCAAGAAAATCAATGTATCTTTTAGCAGATTCTCTACTCGACCTATACTCATTTAAATTAGTAACTTTAAACATCTAATACTTTTACCCACCTTTCTATTACAAAACCATTCTTATCCATATGTTCTCCATACTCTAACTTCTTTTCATCTCTCCATATTAACTTGTTAATCTTAGTTACCATTTCTATATAATCCATCCTCATCATATCGTCTAATATTCTTGCACTTTCCATGCCTTCCATCATATTAAATCCTCCTTTCAATATCTCTTGATCAAAGACAAGAACAGGTGCGGCACATAGACTTAACTATGCGTGAGGTATTCTAACTCCAGTGAAGCGTTTTCCGACTTGTGGGTGAATAGCCAATGAAACCCACACCTGCTTATATATAATACAATATATATGTTAATTAATCAAGAGTTATTACTACTTTTAACATTCATCACCATCCATCATTCACCCCTTCTTTTTTCATCTAACTCCTTTCTGTGTAACCATCTATATGACACTTATCGACACATCTATAAATAACTTTAACCTTTTTTATAAAAAAAGTATACAATAACTTTATTATATTTTATCTAAAGTTATGGCAAGGATACAATGGCTCAAAACCAAACGCCTCATACTAACTTTAATCGCAAGTTAGAAAAAACGCTTTTGTCTGGCCTTCTGTCATCCTCAACGGCAATAGCAGATCTATCCGACATCTATAACAACATCGGTCTTAGATCACATCACATGACCACAAAGAATGGTGAAATCTATAAAGCTATGATTTCATTATGGAAAAATGGAAAGTCTATTGACATCATTGACCTAGCTGATGAACTCACCAAAACAGATATCTATCATCAAAACATCTCTGATATCGAAATCATAAGAATCTTCACTGAGTATCCTGCTTTAGATATGCAAGTAAGCTGGCGTGCCAAAAGAATCAAAGATCTTTATATATATAGAATGATGATAACTATCTGTGATGAGATCAAAACAAAAGCCTTAAGAACACCCAATGACCCATCAGAGATCATCTCTGAAGGTGTGTCTCTTTTCTCAGATATAGAACAAGAAACAAACACCTCAAAACCATCGATCAAAGGATCAAATGCTTTAGATCTTTTCATAGAAAATTACGATAAAATGCTGGCCGGTGAATCCCCACCAGGGATTCACACCGGCTTCATAAACATCGACAATAAGATCGGTGGGCTTTGCCCGCCCGATCTTATCATTCTAGCCGCAAGACCAGGAATGGGCAAAACATCTCTAGCCATGAACTTTGTTATCAATGCAGCCTTTAAAAAACACAAAGTACTCATCTTCTCTCTAGAGATGAGTAAACAACAACTCATAGAAAGAATGATCGCATCAATAGGCAGGCTTGATTCATACCTTGTCAAGAAAGGTAAAATACCTGTGGATCAAATATCTAAAACCATAAAAAAAGTAAAACCTATACTAGAATACATACGTATAGATGACACTTCCTACATATCTGTGACACATATTCAGGCCGTTTCACGACGTGAAACGCCTGACATGATCATGATTGACTATCTTCAACTCCTCAAAGGTAATGACAACATTGAAAACAGAAACATACAGATCAGTGAAATTTCAGGTCACCTCAAACAACTAGCTAAAGACTTAAACATACCTGTACTTTGTCTATCACAACTCAACCGTGATCCTGATAGCAGAAAGAACAAACGACCTATGATCTCAGATCTAAGAGATTCAGGATCAATTGAACAGGATGCCGACGTCATCCTGTTCATTTATCGTGACTCCTATTACTCCAAAAACGAAACTAACATAGATAAGTCAGAACTCATTATAGCTAAGAATCGTCATGGTAGTATCGGAAAGGTCTATCTTAACTTTGACTCCAAGAGTACGCTGTTCATAGATTCAAATAACTCATAGTCTATATAACGAATATTATAGCACATATTCAAGACAATAGCAAGAGATTATAGTAGGCAAATTTTTTCCTAGTCTTGAAGATCAGATGACTCCCTTTGATCACGACCTGTCCTAGCATCAATCCACACGATATCATCATCAATGTCATCCTTGTCTTCAAGCTGTTCATTAAGCATCATATCGACTTCCTTAAGCAGTTGGTTAATGACATCGTCCATTTGCTTGTCGATATCTGTATAAAAAGACAGCAATTCTGAGAACTCATTTGTAGTCATGTGATTGTGATCGATTAAAAGCGATGAAGAACCGCGAACACTAGACCAATGAAATCGCTCAATCAAAGCTATCTTGAGCCTTTCAAACGCATTTTTTTCTCCAATAGCAGACAGAGTGTTCTCAACTAATCTCAGATACAATAATCCACGTTCTTTCATATCTTTGACATTCTTGTCAGTCATTTCGTATGACATAACTCACCTTCCTTCTTTTGTTGCAAAATTTTGCGTTATAGTTTACCTTCTTTTGTTATTCTTATTTTTTGCTAAATTATCAATCACAAGCTCATTGTTAATTCGTCGTAACCTTTCTTGTTGAATTTTACCCTTTTTGACACAACAATAAATATTCATATGAAGGAATGCCAATTGTTTATCATTAAGCTTTCTAAGATTATTCATGATCTTCTCCTTAAGATGAGGACTGTTGTTATTATACTTAACGGTTTTTCATTTCAGAACTTTAGTTTTTTTAGCAATAATCTTTCCAATCCAATTCAGCCTTTATGGCCGCGGCCTTTGCTTCAACTTGTTCTTGCTTCTCTCTTTTCTCTTGTCGACTCTCTTCAGATTCAAATCGATCCCTTATCAAAGTCTCAAGATAACCTTGAAACATGTTCTCAAATTGATCAACTTTGGATAATATATCTTCATGATCTAGGTCTGTTAGGTAAACCGCTTCCAAAAGGATTCTGTTGATTCTTTGCTTCCATAAAAACTGTATATCTAAGAACTCATTGAGGCTGGCATTGCTGCCATTGAAGAGATTCATAAGATTAAATTCTGAGACTTTCTTAGCTTCCAAAAGATGGTAATTAGAGATTTCTTTTATAAAAGAAACTATCTGGGTTTTGTTATAATTATTCATAATGTCTTCCTTCTTTTTAGATCGGTGTTTGTTGGTGACCCTTTGTGGGTCGTTTTGTTCTTACTATACTTATCGGCATAATGCAAGATAACTTTAGCTTTTTTCGTTAGTTTCTTCTGAGAGTATTTCAAATGCCAAATCCTCGATTCTTGAATTCAAGCGATCATTGAGTATAATGATTTCAGCGACCAAAGCTATGATCGAAATGCATTTAAAAAGTTTGCTGTTGTTTCTCATCTTGTTCTCCATTGCTTCGATTTGTTTTATTCACTTCCGACTTACATTATACTTATCGGCACTTCTCGAGATAACTTTAGCTTTCTTTGAAAGTTTTTTTCACTCTCAATATATTATATGCAATATACATGCCAAGAATAATAAATAATTATTGATTGATTTGTATATAATAGATTAATTAATCTATTATTAATTAGATAATCTATTATTAATTTATATATCAATA
>Ga0209022_1000702_pt1 | contig 40441 bp, 23 predicted proteins | sample PinacodermPK_FD_187300 | JGI IMG/M metagenome (GOLD analysis project Ga0209022, IMG submission 187300) | Host-associated microbial community of the marine sponge Aplysina aerophoba from Gulf of Piran - sponge pinacoderm, lysed by proteinase... | ecosystem: Host-associated > Porifera > Sponge >...
AACTTCTCCATCATTGCAAGAAAATAAAACGAGTAGTGCTACTATGGAAATAGATAATGGAAATAGAAAAATTTTGAATTTCATTGTATTGTATCTTTTATTTGATAATGTTTTTGATTTGAGCAATTTGTTTTAAAGCCTAGAATAAACCCCCTCAAAGCAGACCGGTAGAAATCATAAGCTACATTTACCCCCCTAAAAAATGGGATTTGAAGAATACGGGAAAGTGAGACTATCATATCCTTCCCTTTAGAAAGGTATAAGCAAGCATATTGCGTACTAAAAAGAGTAATCTCTTTAAAAAAGTAGAATATTCGAAGTTTGAAACCAATAAACGGACTCCTATCCCAAAATAAGGGGGGGGGTAGTAGTTGTTAAAGAATATTGATGACATAATAAACGGCGCTACAAGGTAATAAAATATTTTTTAACATCAAAATATATTTAGACCAAAAAATTTTTAAATTGACTCTGTGTTCTTTCCTTGCCCGAATAAATAACCGCTTTCACCCCACAGTTTGCCGAGAACCTTGTAAATTGATTATGAATAGGATTCCCAATTAATGATACGAGCTATAAAATAGAGGACATAGACATTTTCTTTTTTTGTAGCGCTTGGTGTAAATATTACAAAGTTTATTAGGAATAAACCACCATTTTAGCAGCGTTGATTTTGTATCATGGTATCTGCCTATTATAAATATTTTCTGTCTTATTTACTTGTTCCAAAAGAATCTCCTTAAACCAAACTCCAAAAAACCTCACTTTCTGCATGTGAATGGCGATGAGCCAATTCAAACATGCAACATAATTGATTTCAATGCTGACTTTTCTATCAAAAAACAAATGTGGCCTATCCTTATTCAAATTATCACCCAATGATGAAAATTATCTTTGATATTATACGAACGATGTAATCAAAACATATAGTAAAGATAGAGCATCGTATTTCTTGCCTGAAGCCAAAAATATGTAGACTAAATTGGCAGGATAATTCCCCCGATGAATCAACTGAATCAATTCAAGTAAAATTGTTGTATTATGATGTATATATTTATAATAGGGTGATTACCAATTCTAGAGTACCGAAAACCACTGACTTGCGTGGTGTTTAGGCACCAGATAAAATTTGCGATCTTCTCAAATGTGTACTGCAGTCCTTTTTACGATTAAACATTTTTTCTTGGACTAACTAACCCTTGAAAGAAAAACAGGTTTTTATTTATCTCCAGAAAGTTTACATTCCAACTTTCTTTTTGGGTAAATAGATTGCAGATTTAAGAAATACAAAAAATAATTTACTCTGTTGCTAATACACACATAGTGTTTTAAATAGAAATGAGTTTTTCAATTTGGTCTCTGTGGGTACTTTCAACAAATGATCGCTTTAATTTTAAAGTTGGAGTTAAATGTCCACTCTCAATTGTCCATTCAGTATCAACAATCTCAAATTTTGTAACCTGCTCCCAATCGTTAAGTTGAGAATTTAGTTGGACAATATCTTTTTTTATAGCGTTTTTAAGCTCAGGCATAACTATCAGATCCTTTCGTTTTGTTGGGCTTTGAATTTGGTGATTTTTTAGCCAGTTCTTTGCATACTCAACATCGATATTAATCAGTGCAGATGGAAGCTTTTGATTCGCCCCAATGACCATCAAATGTTCAATGAATAGAGATTGTTTTAAGATGTTTTCTACTGCCTGAGGGGAAATATATTTTCCCGCAGAATTTTTGAAGATTTCTTTTTTCCTATCGGTAATCTTTAAAAAGCCATCTTTGTCAAGCTCTCCAATATCTCCGGTATAAAAGTCTCCATTTATAATTGCTTGCTGGGTAAGTTTTGGCTGACGGTAATATCCCTGCATTATGTTTGGACCGTGGACTAAAATTTCCCCATCGTCCGCAATTTTTACCTGTACACCACTTATCGGTTTGCCGACTGTCCCAAAACGTAAACCACCATCACGCATATCATTGACTGAAACCACTGGAGATGTCTCTGTTAAACCGTAGCCTTCCATAACAGTCATGCCAGCTGCTGTGAAGATTTTGGCTAGTCTCGGTTGTAATGCAGCACTTCCCGATATCATGTAGTGTAAGTTTCCGCCCAAACCTTCTCGCCATTTTGAGAAAATTAATTTTCGGGCAATTCGAAGTTTGAATTCATACCACTTGCCATTTTGATTGTAGGGTTGGTATTTTAATCCCAAATCAACCGCCCAAAAAAAAAGAACCTTCTTGATTCCTTTTAAAGATTTCCCTTTTGCAATTATTCTGTTAAAGACTTTTTCAATTAACCTAGGAACAGCAGTTATGATATATGGTTGGACTTCTTTGAGATTTGAAGATATTCTTTCAAGGGATTCAGCAAAATAAATTTCAACACTATTGAAGATGTATATATAGTGTATAATTCGTTCGAAACTATGACAAACTGGCAAAAAACTTAGAGCTCTTCCATCTCCACGTTCAAATGGAATTCTTTTGCTTGAAGAAAGCACGTTAGATACTAAATTGTTATGAGAAAGCATGACCCCTTTTGGCACCCCGGTTGTACCCGATGTGTAAATAATCGTTGCAAGATCACTGCTTCTCACTTCGGCTTTACGGTTTTCAAGTTGGGACTGATGTTTTGATGATTCTCCTAATTCTAACAACTCCTTCCAATGATTAACATCCTCCACTTTATCGAAAGTATATATGTTTTTTAATCCTTTGACTTTGGAAGAAATAGAACGTATTTTTTGGTACAGTACTCTATCTGAAACAAAACAATAAGTTGATTGCGAATGGTTCAGAATGTATTCGTATTCTCCGTCAGTTATGTTGGGATAAAGAGGTACTGAGACTGCTCCAATACAGCTAATGGCATAGTCAAGTATATTCCATTCCGATCTATTGGTAGTAGAAATAAGGGCGATGTTTTCACCTTTTTTTATTCCTAAGGCCAAAAACGCTCTGGCTATTGTATTTCCAGTGTCTTCGAACTCCTGAGATGAGTAACTCTCCCAAACGCCATCAACCTTAGTAGAAATGGAATTTTTTAAAGGTCTTGCATGAATCTGATAGTCAAGAAAATCGAATGTTCTGACAGGAACCATAACATATAAAATCAATGCAAATGTAACTAAGAAATATAACCTTTTCTATGATTATAAAGCCACTGGTATGCATTTTGAAACGCTGTAATCCAAGGGCTGATTTGATCTTTTTTTCGATTTTGAGGATAGTACGCCCAATTCCAAGGGAATGTTGATCGCTCCAGATGAGGCATAGAAATTAAATGTCTCCCATCTTTAGAACAAAGCATGGCAGCATTATAATCTGAACCATTGGGATTACTTGGAAAATGATCAACAAAATATTTTCCAGGTATACAATATGCAGGTTCATCTTCAGGAAGATAAAAGCGTCCCTCTCCATGGGCTGACCAAATTCCAAGACGTGTTCCCTCTAAACCGCGGAGCATGATACTAGGAGAGAAAAGAATATCAACAGCAGTGAACTGGCATTCAAATTTTTTTGACTTATTAAATCGCATCTTGGTTTTAATATGGAGTTCAGGGTTGATTAAATTTAATTCTATGAATAATTGACAACCATTACAAACACCTATAGATAGTGTGTCTGGTCTTCTAAAAAAATCTTCTAAAGCTTTGTTTGCTTTTGGGTTGAAAAGAAATGAGCCAGCCCACCCTTTGGCAGATCCTAGAACATCAGAGTAGGAAAATCCACCAACAGCAGCAAGAAAATGCACTTGGCTGAGGTCTGTTCTTCCTTCAATCAAATCGGTCATATGAACATCCAATACTTCAAACCCAGCTAGATGAAGACAGTATGCCATTTCTCGCTCAGAATTGCTTCCTTGCTCCCTTATCACCGCTGCTTTGATTTTCTTGCAGTCATTTGGCTTGATAATTTGCCCAGAAAATTGAATAGGGAACTTAAAATTCAATGGATATTTATCTATGTTTCGTTTACGCTCAATTGCCAGAGGTTCAGGCGTTTGAAGCCTATCCAATTCAAAAGATGGTTCAAACCAAATTTTTCGATAGGCGTTGATATCAAATGAATACTTTATGTCCTTGTAGTTTATTGATAAAATTGGTCTCGAAGTGACTTTACCTAAATACTTACAATTAATATTTTGCTCTTTCAAGACAGAATCAATTCGATATTTTGACTGAATCAATAGTCCAGGATTTTCAGAAAAGAGCAAAGTGATTATATCATCTGATTCAATCGCGCTTAAATCCAATTCTAATCCAATTTCAATTGATGGAAAACACATTTCCAAAAGTGTGGTAATCAATCCGCCTGAAGAGATATCGTGTCCTGCTGAAATGTAATGCCCTTTAATCAGCTGCTGAATAGAATTAAAGACTGTCTTAATGTACTTTGCTGACGAAATTTTCGGGGAACTATCCCCAATAGAATTTAAAATTTGAGCAAAGGAAGAACCCCCAAGGTGCTTTGGACTTAGAGACAAATCAACATAATATATATCACCTCCTTCCGGAGAAATAACCGGCTCAATAACATTGTTGATATCATTACAATGACCAGCAGCTGATATAATTACTGTGCCAGGTGCAACTACTTTTTGATCCGGGTATTCTTGGACCATAGAAAGAGAATCTTTACCTGTAGGGATATTGATACCGAGTTTAACAGCAAAATCGCTAGCTCCTTTTACAGCTTTATAGAGTCTTGCATCTTCGTATTTGTTCTTACAAGGCCACATCCAATTAGCCGAGAGACTTACCGATGTAATGCTAAATTCTAGCGGAGCCCATATAATATTGGTTAGACTTTCGGTAATGGCAAGCCTACTAGCTTCTTCAGGATCAATCAGGCCAGCAATTGGGGCATGACCGATAGAGGTTGCAATTCCTTTGTGAGAACTGTAGTCTAGCGAAATGACCCCACAGTTATTGAGAGGTAATTGTAGTTGACCCACAGTTTGTTGTTTAGCTACGCGTCCTCCAACACAACGATCAACTTTATTGGTCAGCCAGTCTTTACATGCTACCGATTCTAATGAAAGAACAGACTTTAAGTATTCAAATAGCTTAGAGGTGTCGTATTCAATTTTGTTGAATTTTGGTTTAGCGGATATGTCTCTGAGAATCGATTTAGGGGTTCCAGAAAATAATTCGTCAGAAGACAAATCAAAGATATGATTTTCGTTTTTTGAGGATTCAAAAATCAGTCTCTTATCACCTGTTATTGTACCCACAACATAGCAAGGGCAACGCTCCCTATGTGCTATTTTCATAACCAGATCTAGATCTTTGGGGTTGATGATTAAACCCATTCGTTCCTGGGATTCATTCCCCAAGATTTCTTTTGCCGATAGAGTAGAATCACCTAAAGGCAATTGATCTATTTGGACTATCCCCCCGGATTCGCTCATCAATTCTGTAAAGCAATTTAAATGTCCTCCGGCCCCATGGTCATGAATTGAAATGATAGGGTTGGTTCGACTTTCAACGAGTATTCTGATAGTATTGGCAATCCTTTTTTGCATTTCGGGATTGGATCTTTGAACAGCGTTCAACTCAATTGATTGATCAACCGTGCCTGTATCTAATGAGGATACTGCAGCTCCTCCCATACCGATGCGATAATTGTCTCCGCCAAGCATGAGGATTAGATCGCCAGGATTAGCCTTTTGTTTATGAACTTGAGGTAGATGACCATAGCCCACTCCTCCGGCCAACATGATTGATTTATCGTATGCCCATATTTTTTCTTCTTGCTGGTGTTCAAAAGTTAATAGGGATCCACATATCAGAGGTTGCCCGAATTTATTTCCAAAGTCAGAAGTACCATTTGATGCTTTAACCAATATATCAGATGGAGATTGGTATAACCATTTTCTTGGTTGTATATCATTTTCCCAGGTGTGGGTTTTTAGGCGTGAATAAGGTGTCATATAGACGGCTGTTCCGGCAAGGGGAATAGATCCTTGACCTCCGGCCATCCGGTCGCGGATTTCTCCACCACTGCCAGTTGCTGCTCCATTAAATGGTTCAACCGTTGTGGGGAAATTATGTGTCTCTGCTTTGATAGAAAGCACACTATCGATTTTCTGGGGTTGGTATATCCATTTATTCTTTTTGTTGATTGGAGCAAACTCTTCAATGATTGGTCCACCAATAAATGCTACATTGTCAGTGTAAGCAGAGACAATGTTGTTGGGATTTTTTTTTGAGGTCTTTTTTATGAGTTCAAATAGACTATCTGGTTGTTCAACATCATCGATTATGAAGGTTCCATTAAAAATTTTATGACGACAATGTTCGGAATTGACTTGAGAAAAGCCAAAAACTTCTGTATCGGTTAATCGTCTCTTATTTTTTTTCGAGATTTGTTCTAAGTAATCTATTTCCTGATTACTCAAAGCCAATCCTTGGAGTGAATTGTATTGCCTTAAATCTTTAATTAAAATCTGAGGTTCTGATTTGTGATTATTTTTAAAAATATCTTGGTTGAGCTCAGAGTATTTTTTTTGAAGCATCCTATCAAAGGGGAAATGGTCATCATTAGGATAAAACCTTTCCATTCTGTCTATTCCCTTTATCCCCATTGATTTGGTGATGTCTACAGCATTGGTACTCCATGGGGAAACCATCGTTGATAGAGACCCGATATAGTTTCCCTGTATTTTATTGCAATCCAAAATTTTACTTTCTAATAACCACTGCAATTTTTCTACATCTTCAGGTTGTAGGGGCTTACAGACCGATACTGCGTAAACTATAGGATGGTTTTTGGTTTGGTCAGTAAAAAATAAGACCATCAAGAAATTAGGTATTTGGCAAAATTAACCTAAAATCCAAGTTAAGGATAAGATGACTATATTCTTTGACCTTAATGTAAGTTCGTCTTTGATGTTTTTACAATGTCCCAAAACTCCCATTTTAGTAAATAATGCATGTCGTTTTTCTTCATTCAATATCTTATCCACTACTAGTTCTCAACAATGTATAGACATACGGACAACATGACATTGGCATTTCCTGTGACAACTGGTTGCCAGAGGGTATAAAACAGGTTAATTTTTGTTTTTAACAAAACCTCAAAATGAGAAGATATAGTAAATTAACCAAAGACGAGGGTACAAATTATCAAGGCTTCTTGAATCGGGAACTTCCCAAAAAGAGATTATAAAAATCCTTGAGCTTCACATGTCAACCATTTGGAGGGAACTAAAAACGAATACTCCTGGAAATGGAAAATATCAACCTGATTTATCCCAGAGAAAGATGCATCAGCGACAAATAATAGGGTATGGGTAAGAGCTTAAAAATTGTGGAATAAAAAATAAAAAAGAACTACCGAACCGATGCCAACTATTCCTTGGAGTAAAGTCGCAATAGTGTAACTTTTTAGGGCATCTCTTGCAGAAATTGAAGAAAATTGAGATACTACCCAGAAATAAGAATCGTTAAGATGAGATACAGTCATTGCTCCTGAGCCAACGGCTAGCACAGCAAAAGTTTTTCCCATACTATCTTGCAGCTGAAAATTTTCCAAAAGCGGTGCGATTAGTGCAGCTGTTGTGATGATGGCAACAGTTGAAGAACCTTGAGAGGTTTTTAAAACAGCTGCTACCAAAAAAATCAAAACCAATCCCCCTATCGGACTTCCAGAATCTAAAGCGATTAAATCAGCAATGTCTAATTGTTTTAATACATTTCCAAAAGCACCTCCGGCACCAGTAATTAAAATTATCAGCCCAGCATCTTTTAAGGCATCTACCGTCCAAGAAAATTGCTTTGAATTATACTTTGGAATGGTCAACAAAAAAGCCAGAATTACCCCCATAAAAAGAGCTATTATTGGACTGCCTATTGAATCAAATAGGACAAAAAAGAATCCCTGACCCAAAGGATAAGATGGGTAATTGACAATTGATTTTAAAGCAATCAAGACAATTGGAATGGCAATAGGTAAAAACACGACCAAAGAGTTCTTACGGATATCTAATTTTTCATTCTGCTTTTTTATTCTAGGGATATTATTTCTAGCATTACTACCAAGAAGAATATAGCGTGCACTTAGAAAACCCATTAAAGATACCGTCAGCCCTATAAGCAAGCCATAGATTAAAACTTGACCGAGATCTGCACCAATTATACTAGTGGCAGCTAATGGGCCTGGAGTAGGGGGAACAAACACATGAGCAGCGTATAAACCCGTGGCCAAAGCGACTGAAAGGATTCCCATGGGAATCAAAGTTCTGTTACTTAAGGTTTTATTTATAGAGGATAGAATGATAAATGCCGAATCACAAAAAACTGGAATAGAAATTATAAATCCCGTTATATTCATGACCAAACTAGTCCCTTTCCCCCCGGATAATTTTAGTAATTGGTTAACTATTACTTCCACGGAATTAGTTCGCTCTAGAAACACCCCAATAAGGGTTCCAAAAACAATGATTATGCCAATACTAGAAAGTGTGTTTCCAAATCCTGCAGAGATGAATTGCAAGGTATCTGTGGCACCAAACCCAGCAAATAATCCGACTAGTAGAGCCACGATAAATAAACTGAGAAAGGGGTGAATTTTGAGTTTTGCTGTTCCTACTACAATGGCAATTATCGCTCCAGTGATTAAGAAAATGGTTTCCATATTATCGGATTTGGGTTAAGTAATCGGTGATTTTTTCTTCAATAAGATCAGTCGCATGTTCCATGCAGTATTCAAGTGTTTGGGTTTTATCCCTAATTTCTAGTATAACAGTGGGGTTAACTATATTGTTTAAGGAATTGATTTCAGATGTTCCACAAATGATTACAACAGTACTTAAAGGGCTCAATTGTGACAGTTCTAGTATCCCCTGGACAAATTTACCGCTCAGCGATTGGTTATCAAACCGGCCCTCTCCCGTAATGATAAAATCAAATCTCCCATTTTTAATGGTTTGGGGGAGTTCGTATCTGGCACTTAAAAAGTCAAATCCCCTGATGAATTTAGCTTTTGAAAATACCTTAAGCCCATATGCTGTTCCTCCAGCTGCACCTGCTCCTTTTTCTTGGGCAAATTTTTCTCCCAGGCATCTAGTAACCTGAAAGTCTAAATTTTGTAAACCTTCATCTAAAATTTTTATTTGATGTTCTGTGGCACCCTTTTGACGAGCATAAATGTAGGCCGCTCCATTGGGTCCAAAGAGTGGATTTTCTACATCATTTACAGCAAAAAAGTTCAGACCTCTAAGATGATTTATATTTTTAGGACTCTCTATTGAAGATATCATTCCAAGACAACTTGCATTTGTTTTAGATATCTCTTTTCCATGTTGGTCATAGAATTGATAACCCAGTTCCTGAGCTATTCCAATCCCCCCATCATTGGTTACACTTCCACCAAGTCCAACGTAGATTTGTTTGAATCCTTTATTGAGAGCATCTCGAATCTGAATTCCAAGCCCTTGTGTACTGCTTTTGGTTATGTCAAGACTTTCATTACCAAGAGGAGCATAGCCACAAGTATTGGCTAATTCTATATATGCAGAAGCATTTTCAATATCTGATAAATATGCAGAAGGAATAGGATGACCATATGCATTGACCGACTCTAGCTGCTCCCACAGATAATCTCCAGTAGCATAGATAGCTTCCAAAAACCCATCTCCACCATCGGATACCTGTACTGATTTGATAATTGGTCGTGTATCCACATTCTGGATTCCTCTTCTCAGTGTGTCAATGACCTCCTGTGAAGTCAATGAATTTTTAAATTTATCAGGAAGAAGTAAATACTTCAATTTTTTTGTCTTACTAGCAACGGCAAAACCCCACTATCTGAGTAAATAGATGTCTGGAAGGTATAAAGTCCACCTGATTTTTTTCACGAATTAGCATAGTTACTTAGGACATATACACCAAACAAATACAAGTACGGATAAAATTAATAAATTAGGATCTAATACCTTATACCATTTAAACATTATATTTACTTATAAATGTTTTAGTGCCTAGAATCAACCCATTTAAACACTAAATTCGCTCAAAAAGGCTTTGGTGTATAAATCATATCCTATAATGGATTTGATGAGTTCAGACTCAAGTTGAGTAATCATCTCAGTTATTTTTTTCTTTAGAGATTCAAGATCTTCAAAGAATTTCATCGCCACTTTTTCTTTCATCCATTGCCATACCTTTTCAGCAGGATTAAGCTCTGGGGTATATGGAGGAATTCTGATGAACGCAATGTTTTCCGGAATGGTCATATTCTTAGTAGCATGAAAACCAGCATTGTCTATAATCAGGATTTTAAGTTCTTTCGGATTTTGTTTACTAAATTCTTGTAGGAAACCCTCGAAAATATCATTAGACACTGATGATGTTTCCCAATAGAAGCTATTTCTTGTAATAGGTGAAAAGCATCCCCATAACCAAAACGATTGATAGCTGTGCTGATACTTACCAATAGGCTTGACACCTTTGGAAACCAACACCCGCTTTTGTTTGGTCATTAATCCGAAACGAGATTCATCTTGAAAATAAAGATTCACCGAGTCAAACTTATGCTTATTCTTAAGCTGTACTGCTTTTAATTTCACGCAGTTTACTTGGAAGTTTCTCTTCTTTAGGTGATTTTTATGCACCCATGCTAATAACTCAACATAACTAGTTATCGTTGTTTTAGGATCTCCAAGCATAGATGCTATGGCTCGTTTGGTTTGTTCGGTTATCCAGGGCGGAATACCTCCTCGCTTTCTGATAGCGAGCAATTCCTCTAAACCGCCTTGTTCATATAACCTAAGCCAATTGTAAATAGTCTTACGGCAAACCTTAAGCTTGGGGGCTAAATCCTTAGTATAAATCACTTTCCCTTGTTTTATCAACAGAAGCATCTTAACCTTACTTCTATTGGGGAGGTTCTTTTGCTTGGGCATGAACTTTTTCAGTTCATGCTCGCTTTCTTGTACTTGTATGTCAATTTTTTAGCCATGTAGAAAATTTATAAGTTAATGGTATAATATATGGTATAATATAAATATAGTAGTATCATCCTATCTTCAAGAGTTTCTGAGAGAGTTTAGCAAACAAAATCCTAAAAATTTAATTTGAGTAAATATAATGTTTAAATGGTATAAAAACAACTTTTGGATAAAAAATAAGGAGATTTTCACCCAAATGATAAACTTCCGAAAAAAATGGGGAAATAGAATTGGGAAACCTTACTTTAGGTTCATTTAGAAAAGAAGATTTTAAAAAAAAATTCGAATATTAGTTAGGAATCATCCTGAAGATTTTTCTTTACATTTACGGCAGTATTGTGCAAGAGTCGCAGTTATTTATTCAGCAATTGTTCCCAAAGCTACAATTAGCGTTGTAGCAAGATGGGTTAGTGGTATTCCTTTCATCCAATTAACAATAGACTGATACAAATCTGATGATCATTTTTAGTTTTTTTCACGAAGTTGGGCATATAATACTGCACGGAAAGAAAGGAGTTTTTCTGGAAAGTTTGGAAGAACATGAACAAGATCTTCGAAAAGAAAATGAAGTAAATAATTTAGCGAAGAAATGGTTGTTATCGGAAGATACTACAGCTGATCTGCCGGATAGTATCACTGAAAATGATATCATACGTTTAGTCCATAACCACAACACAGATGAGATGCTGCTATTGTAGTTGGGTGATTAAAGCATCTTAAAAAAATACCATATCACTTCGGTAACCATCATAGAATCAAGCCATTAACGCAATTAATTTATAGAAATGCTGAAATTTTACTGGTTGAGGATGCAGAATATATTAATTCGATGTATCATCGGGTTCTTCGGAAGTCGCATCTCCAAATCTCCAAAATTCAGCTTCCCCATATGCTGTATTTTGATTCTGTGAATAATTTGATAATGACCTCAATCGGATATAACGATACTTTTTATCATTTTTTGAAATATTTACCGTATAGGGATCACTGGATCCATTCCAATCATCACCTGGAGATTCATCAACGATAAGAGTCCAGCCCAAAGATATAGACTCGTCTTCCCAACCAGAATCTTTAGAAGCTAATTTCGTCTCAGCACCTGTCAAATCATTAATCCCCCAAAGTTGAAATCGATTAACATTTCTATCTCTACAGCAATCATGTCTAGGGTACATTCTAAACTTTGCTAGACCAAACTCTTCCCCCAAATCTATAGTTAAGTGATGTGGAAAATCATCGTACGAACTAATGTTGGTATGAAAAAAAGTATCCGTATTCCCGTCGATCAATTGAGATGGAGGGAATGAACCAAGACCAACTTCATCAGTTTCAAGTCCAACAATCGCAAGATCTTCCTGATTTAACTGAGTAATAGGATCAGGAGCAACAGATATCACCTTGGCTACTTGAGCACCTGAAACAGACTTTATACTGACGGTAACATCTTGAGTGCCATTTTCTAGACCTACAAAATTATATGCGTCAGACTCTTCACTTGAATTGAACTTTTGAGACCTTACATCCTCATTAACCTTGTATTCAATTCCAACTTCAACCGAAAGTTTATTCAAATTAGACCAACCAAGATTAATTCCTTCTACAATTGGTTTAACCTCAATCGACTCAAGTATACCAATCAACTCTGGAGGTATGGAAGTCTCATTCCAATCCGATTCAAATTGGTCAATGGATGATTCCTGCTCAAACTCATTAGGAGGTAGTGGAACGTAATAGGATCTAAACTGTATTTTGGAATCAATAGCAAGATTTTCTAAAGTAACTTCTGATACCCCCTGATTTACCTCAACCATAACTTCTTCTCCGTTGGTATTCATAAATTTGATTTCACTACCTCTTTCTAATTCATCGGATTCAACCCAAGAGACGATCCCATCGGTCCCGGTGTGAACTATGGATGCTATTCTTCTAGGAATTAAATTAGAGCGATAGGATTCTCCAAAAGAACTAGCGAATGAGGTTACTTTAACCGACTGGTTTCCTTCCTTGTCTCGAGTAAATGTGTCGAAAAAATAGGATTTTTCAGATAGTTGATCGATGATTAAATCGATACTATCCACTTCTTGAGATCCCTTTGTAAAAGGATAAGATTTACTATTAACCTTATTATCTTCATTCCACTGAACGACAAATTCAGAAACAGAATATGCATTTCTTACAAATGCACGTAATTGAGCACGTCCCCTACCTGCAAAACTCTTTACTTCATGGGGTTTTGTAGTGTATCTGATTTCGCCCTCTATCAAGTATGGAGCGTGGTTATCATTGGTTTTCTCGCATGACAAAACACATAGCAGCGCCACAAGACTCAAAAGTTTAATATGTAAATTATTTAATGACATCATTGATCAATTCTCTTCATTTTGTATTTCTTCTTCAACTCTCCCCCAAAAATCTAGTTCGACAATATGAGTGGCATTGTTTCCACCCCAAGCCGTATAAACCGCTATTCTGACATATCTAATTTTAACCAAATTGTCAATTTCAAATTCTTCCCCATCAAGTATGGCTTGTCTATCCTCATTGGAAAGGGTACCAACTGGCAACCCGGAGGGTTTGATGGATTCACATTCCCTGATTTTTATCCAATCGTCCAGATGACCATCTTGACCTGGAATTTCTAGACTCCCAAAGAGCGTGTATGTCTTGGGATTTGCATGAGCAAACCCCCAGTTACCACCTCTGTGAAACAACTTAAATCTATTTAACTCAACTGTCGTTCCCAAATCAATAGTAAGGATAGTGGGTCTAGGTTTATTACCTAATGTATGTGCCCAATCTTCAGCACCGTAATTGTCGTTATACATACGACCGAAAGAAGACCCCCAAGCATCCCATGTATCATCATTATCTAAAGTAACTTGCTGAAATAAGCTTTTGTCTAAATAAGTTTCTTTAAATGGTGTCAACAACTTATCAGGGGTATTAGGAAATACATCTGAAGATTGATTCCCATACCGATCACTTACAGATACTTTAAACTGCTGTGGCACACTCTCGCGATCTCTGACGGAAACTGTTTGCTCCAGTTGCTCACTATAAACTGTTTCGATATCTTCAAGTTCTCCATCTTCGTTTTCTGCGAAAATATCTATCACAATGGGAACTTCTTTTTCGTTTAGCCAAGATATTTTAACACCGCCAAAACTTGGCTGAATTTTTAAGGATTCTGCCACAATATCAACTACCGGAGCTAATGGGACACCAGTGATTGATACCGGGGTAGATTTATTTTTTGAACGATCAACCGTATAAATGTCGATAGTTTTTTGACTTATATCACCAAAACCTATTATGGTAATCCTGTTATTAAAAGTTGAGGTTCTTTGCTCTGCAGGTTCACCATTATTGTTGGTATACTCGGCTAATACATACAGAACATCCGTTTCACTTGGAAGATCGTATAGAATATCAAAACCACCATTTATAGGCGTAAAACGCACGTTAGAAACAGGTGGAGGAGGAATTTTATCCGATTCAAGGATAATTCGTTTCTCATCACATCCTAAGAATAGAACCATTAGGACTATCCCAAATGTATTCAGTATTATTTTCATCTGTTTATTCTTTACAAATTAGTGTTGATTCGGAATCCGGCCTTTTTGCTACTTTTGGTTGACTATTAGATATCAAAAACATAGTTTATTTTTTAAATTGTAAAAATCATCTCCAACCTGGATTTTGTTTCAGGGTTGGCGTGTTAATAATTTCATTCAGTGAAATTGGCCAGAGGTAATCTTTTTCTTCAAATCGAGATAATCTATCAATACTAAGAATTTTAATCTGATAGTAAGCCTCCGGTGCTGCACTGGTGGCTTCAATATTCCATCCTCTTATGGGCTTATTCATCATATCCTTAGCCAAAAGCCATCTTCTAATATCCCAAAAACGATGCCCTTCAAAGGCAAGTTCAATTAATCGCTCCTGGCGAATAATTTCTCTCATCCCTTCCTTAGACTTTGGCTTATCATTATTTACAGAATAATTCTGCCAACTTTCCACAACTCCTTCTAAACCAGCCCTATTTCTTATTCGATCAACATATTCATATACTTCACTATCCGGCGATGCCTTTGATTCATTCAATGCCTCTGCATAAAGCAAGTAAAGATCAGACAAACGTATGATAGGAAAAGGATACCTCGACGCAGCAAAGCTTGTTCCATTGGAGTTCACAGTTGATTTAATGTTCACTAACTTTTTAGGAAAATACCCGGAAAGTGAATACGCATAGGCTTCAGTCCTTGTTCCGTATTCATTAAAGCGACCGTTTACATACCAAGCATCGTCCGTATTTTCCTTGCCATTCCCATACCATGTACCTCGGTCAAAAGCAAGATCGGCATAGAACCTCGGTTCTCTATCATAATGCAGGTTGACGGTAGACTGACCCGGCTGAACAAAATACTTATCCTCTTCGGTGGCAAGCCTGAGAGCAAATCTATTGGCATAATCCCAATTAAGATCTTCATCAATAGGAACTCCGTTTTTAGTGTAAAATAACTCCGCTATCCTTAGGGAAACTCCACGATTCGAAAGCACGGGATTACGAGTATGGTAAAATAATTTCGGCATAGATTCCCTCTGAATTTCGTTGCCAGAACTCACATTAGAAGTTGCTCCCCATATCAACTCTTCATTCCACTCATCGGTAACCCTACCCCTGAGTCCTGCTTTCAACAAGGTTATATCAGACTGCGGCTGACGTGGCTTATAATTAGCTATATCATACAAACGAATGCCCAGAGTCTCACACAACTCAATAGCTTCTTGAGCCGCTTGAGCTGCCTTTTCCCATTTTGCTTGATCATAAGTCTGATTAAAATAGTGTATCCCGTCATCGTTCACAAATTCAACAAAGATGGAATTTCCGTTAAAAAGAGGACTCGCTGCGGTCACAAGCACCTTCGCTTTTATCGCAGCAGCAATAGGCTTGGAAACCCTCCCGTATAAATCCGGATCAATCATCTCAGGAAGCAACTCAATAGCCTCATCTAGCAACATCACGACATAGTCAAAGGCCTCATCCACCAAATCCCTGTAAGGTACAATCTGATCCGTGTCAGCTGACACTAATTTGTTCTCATTGTTAATAACTACAGGACCATACATCTGAAGAAGTAAAAAATGGTAATAGGCTTTTAGAAACGTAACCTCGCCAATCCACTGCTCACGCTCAAACTCTTCGATATCCTGAACTAAGGAAATATTAGATAGAAATTCATTACAATGTCTAATAGCATTGTAAAAAGATTGACCGCCGCTCCATCTATCAAAATGCGGATTCTGAGTGTTTTGAAAACCTTTTTGAATCCTTATCCCAGGCTGATCATTCCAGGCAAGCGGTTGTAAAATCTCGTCCCCCGACAAAATCGCAGGATCAGTAACCCTATGACCCGCGTTCGGCAAGTAGGAATAACTTGTCGAAAGATACCTCTCCGCAGAAGCTCTGTTATTGAATAAATCCCCAATTGTAGTTACGTTATCCGGTACCACGTCTAGGTATTCCTCGCACGAGGTGAACGGTAGCAAAAACAATAGGTTAATAAATACGATGTTATATTTTCTCATGGCTTATATTTATATACTTATGTCAAGACCCAAGTTGAACACCTGCTGTATCGGGTAGCCTAGACCATTCCCCGCTAATTCCGGATCCCAAAGGTCGAAACTACTGAAAGTCAATACATTAATTCCGCTTAGGTACACTCTAAAACGATTCATCCCAACCTTAGTCACTAACTTATCCGGAAAGTTGTATCCAAGCTCTACACTCTTGAGACGTAAAAAAGATCCATTCTCCATGAACCAGGTGTTGCGCTGGGTATTGTTGTTTAGAAAATTCTGATAGGCACCAAGCCTCGGCCACCGAGCATAAATGTTCCTGTTCTGTTCATTCCAATAATCATTAGCCCATGCCAAGAGTACTTGATTTTGTGAAATTCCAGGAACATCCGGATCATCAATAAATGGTGCACTTTGATTTGAATTTATCCAGAATGTCGAGTTCGCTGAACCCTGGAAAAATAAAGAAAAATCAAATAACTTGTAACCCATCGAAAACCCGAAACCATAATTGATTTCCGGCGTAACAGGATTCCCGATAGGAACTTGATCCAAACTGTTAATGATACCACTGTCATCTATGTCTTTATATTTAATATCACCACCCGAATACTCCCCGAATTGCTGTGGAGAATTGAGCACCTCTTCAAGGTCAACGAACAAGCGCTCCGCAACATAGCCAAACTGCTGATCTATAGACTGTCCAACCCTTGACCTCCAAGGTGTATTAGAATAGTCCGGCTCCTCCACTTTTGTAATCTCATTTCTAGCAAAAGTGAAATTACCTCTCAACTCAATAAACGTATCAGCATTAAAACTCTTTTGGTATGATAGTGTACCGTCTATGCCTTGCCCTTTAGCCTTCCCAATGTTGGCACTTACCGGAGATTCTAATCCTAAATTAGCAGGTATGATCCGCGAAGCAAGAATATTTTTTCGGGTTTCAGAAAATACATCAAGCTCTATTGTAACAGTATTGAATAATCCCAACTCAATACCAAGATTAAGCTTATCACCAGTCTCCCAAGTTATCTGATCATTATCGTATCTATTGACCGAAATACCGCTAACAAAATTGTCATACTCATTACCCGTTAGGAATCCTCTTGAAACATCAACAGCATTAACCCTCGACAAATAAAAGAATCTGTCGGCGCTACTACCTATATTGTCATTACCAACAGATCCATAACTCGCTTTAAGCTTTAGATTATTGACAAAACTATTATCCCGCCAAAAAGACTCATTAGTCACTACCCATCCAATCGCTACCGAAGGAAAAAATCCCCATCTTTCACGCCTGGCAAAACGCTCTGAACCGTTATAACCAAAGTTGAATTCAGTAAAGTAGGTATCCTCATAACCATAAGAAAATCGTCCCGCCAATCCTCTATTTCGAAATGGCAGCGAAGCCTCAATACTAGTCCCTTCAAGCAGCGAGGTTACCCGCTCATTCTGTGTAAAAACCAACAAACCCGTTACACTATGCTTTTCCTCAAACTCCCTGATGTAGCTTAATCTAGCCTCAAAATATGTTTTTGACTCTGTAGATGTCGATGTATCTCCTGATGATACATCTTGTAAAGTTTCACGCCCCTGATCCGGATTTAGAGCCTCCAAAAAGATTTCATTAGTTCGGGGATTTAAGCTCGATCTATACCAGAAAGGAATGTATTGACGAGAAATGCTATAAAATGCGTTCCTATTGAGATTAGCAACCAGTTTTCCAGACAAACCCGATGTAATCATAGAAAGGTCTTGCGAAAGCTCTAATTGGGCAATCATCCTAGATTCAGTTCGCTCTTGATAGCCACTAACTAATTCCGCATAAGGGTTGAAATAAAAAGCATTGGCCTCTTCCCTAAATCTGTTATTCCCAAAAAGAATGTGTTGAGTAAACTGGTTATCCTCATCTGGCTCATAGAAAGGAGGAAACAAGACAGGACTCGTCTTTAGTGACCTTACGTACATTTCTGACCCACTCAGACGAGGCCCAGTGTAATCATCAAATACCGTATTGAACCCTAACTTCAATTCAGTCGTCTCGGTCAAATTGATGTTAATGTTAGAGCGCAACTGAGCTTTCCTAAGGTCTATATTGTTATTGAAATTACTGACCCTGGGAACTTCAAGAATCCCATTATCACGGGACAAGGCTCCTGAAACATAATACCTCGCAATAGGACCACCACCTCTAAAACTTACATTGACACGGCTATTGATAGTCTGATTTTTAAAAAGCGCTTCTTGCCAGTCTACTGCCGGATACAACAGAGGATTTGTCCCTAACCTAGTCTGATCAATTTTTTCTTGACTGAATGGAACAGGCTCCAGCGGATCCCTGGTGCGTATGGCTTCGTTAAACATTTCCATGTAGATCACCGGATCAGCAATTTCAACCTCATCAGTGGGCCTAGACATAGACACTTCTGCACGAACAGAAACCTGCAATGGACCTTCAAACCCCTCTTTAGTCGTTACATAGACAACTCCATTTGCACCTCGAGCACCATAAAGAGCAGTCGCAGAAGCGTCTTTCAGAATAGAAAAAGAAGCAATATCATCCGGATGTATTCTTGATAAATCATTTACGCTCAGCTCAGCACCGTCTATCAGAATAAGCGGGTTGTTGCCACCAGCACCAAACGAGGTGATCCCACGAACAAAAAATTCAGCATTGTCAGCTCCCGGCTCTCCGCTTCGCTGATAAGAAATTAGACCTGGCAATCTCCCAGATAACATCGTGGTCAAATTACTAGACGGTATGAGTAACTCCTCAGGCTGGATAGAACTTACCGATGATATCACATTAGATTTTTTCTGCGTTCCAAAACTGACTACTACCACTTCTTCTAATGCTTCGTCATCTTGTTGCATAGTGATATCAATCCGATCTTGATCACCAACTGTGATGCTTTGTGTGGTCATGCCGATATAAGAAAATATCAACACATCACCAACATTAGCCGCAATAACATAGTTGCCATCAAAATCGGTCTGGGTCCCGGTCTGGGTCCCTTGAATAATTATATTAACACCTATGATGGGGATACCATCAGCATCATTGACAGTTCCATTAATTACTCTTTGATCGCTAGAGTAATTTTCAAATAAAGTGAAGCCGTAGACATTATCCTTGGTGAAAGCAAAAACGACAATCAGCAATAATGCTCCTAAAGCCGATTTGCATCTCTTAAAGGGGGGGGGATTTTCTGGTTTTGCATCGTAATATAAGAGGCGTTATTCATATGTAAAGTTAGTTAATTTATAGGTTCCGTTTGCAAAGTCATTGTCACACTGTCGAAATCCACATAGCGCCAAAAACCACGTAAGCAGGAAATATCTGGTTGATAGATCCCACCTCAAAGATAATGAAAAATCAAATAGCATACAGATTTTTTTTATTTCATTTTGCATTATTTCTGAGTATATGTGAGACACTATTCGTACGTAAAGTTAGTTAATTTATAGGTTCCGTTTGCAAAGTCATTGTCACACTGTCGAAATCCACATAGCGCCAAAAACCACGTAAGCAGGAAATATCTGGTTGATAGATCCCACCTCAAAGATAATGAAAAATCAAATAGCATACAGATTTTCTTTTTTATTTCATTTTGCATTATTTCTGAGTATATGTGAGACACTATTCGTACGTAAAGTTAGTTAATTTATAGGTTCTGTTTGCAAAGTCTTTGTTACACTGTGACCAGTATGAATAATGCGGTGATGTGTAATTTTGAGAGTTTATTTGCTAATTTTGCTCGAACGATGAAATATGTGAAACGTATTATAAGTTCCTCATTATCGTTTTGTTTCTTCCTCACTATCATTTCTATTGCACAGAGTTGTTCAGGTAAAAGGGTTAGTTCTAATAACGAATTGATTTCAGGTTTTATCAAGCACGAACCAAAATCAACTGGTGTTACTTTCAGTAATCACATAGTGGAGTCCAATAGTTTAAACCATCTGCTACAGATGCAGATTTACAATGGTGCTGGAGTAGCTATAGGAGATATCAACAATGACAATCTTCCGGATTTGTTTTTTGCCGGCAATCAAGAGTTCGACAGACTCTATTTGAATAAGGGTAAGTTTAGATTTGAGGATATCAGTCAAGAATCGGGGATTAATCAAATAAATGGTTGGTCAACAGGAGTCACTATGGCTGATGTAAACGCTGATGGTTTTCTTGACATTTATGTGAGCCGTTGTGGTTTTTCGACAAATTTGAAGGATAGTCAGAATATGCTCTATATCAATAATGGTGACTTGAGTTTTTCTGAATCTTCTCGGGAATATGGTATTCAAAATTTTGGTTGTTCAACCCAAGGCGTATTTTTTGATATGGATAACGATAATGATTTAGATTTCTTTCAAATGAGTCAGCCTCCGGATCCCCGCATTGCAGACCAGTTTGGAATAGAAGATGAGAAGATTAAGTTCTACAAAGATCGGTTATACAAAAACGATGATGGTCTATTTACGGAAGTTTCTAAAGCTGCTGGAGTTAATCGTCTGGCATATGGACTAGGTTTAATTGTTTCGGACTTTGACAATGATGGATATATGGATATCTATGTAGCTAATGATTATGATGCACCGGACTATTACTACCGAAACAATCAAGATGGTACTTTCACAGATATAGCTGATATATCCCTGAATCACATGTCTCGGTTCTCTATGGGTTCTGATGCGGGGGACTTTAATAATGATGGATATTCAGATTTAGTGGTAGTTGATATGTCTGCTGCTGATCACTATCGGTCAAAAACCAATATGGGTTCAATGGACCCCGAAGAGTTTTGGGAAATCGTTCAATCAGGTGGGCATTACCAATATATGTTTAATGCTCTTCAGCTCAACAATGGAACTGGCACTTTTTCCGAAATAGCACAATTAGCTGGTATTCACAGTACGGATTGGAGCTGGACGCCCCTAATAGTGGATCTCAATAATGATGGATGGAAAGATATCTTTATCTCTAATGGAATTAAGCGAGATATTCGAAATAACGATTACGTGGAGATGGTGAACAAATCCCTTAAAAGGGGAGCAAATAACTATCTCGAAATGGCAAGAGAAGCTCCTTCCACCCCCATATCAAACTATATTTTCAAGAACACTGAAAGTTTAAAGTTTACAGAAGTTGGTTCCGATTGGATGTTGGATGATCCTGCTTTTTCAATAGGTGTTTCCTACGGTGATTTGGATCAGGATGGAGATCTGGACCTTGTAATGAATAACATGAATAGCCCAGCGTTTATCTATGAAAATCGGGCTAATGGCAATTATCTAAAGATAGCATTCAATGGACCTAAAAACAATCCATGGGGTATTGGAACGAAGGTAAAAGTATTTCATAATGGAAAGATGCAGTTACTTGAACAGATACATTCTAGAGGTTATTTGTCTTCTGTTGAGCCTAGTCTTCTCTTTGGATTAGGTATTGATAGATTGGTGGATAGTATAAAAATAAATTGGTCTGATGGAAGAGTGCAATTATTAAAATCTATTAAGGTTAATCAAACTTTAGAAGTGAGCTATCAAGATTCAACATTGAGAAACAATTCTACTAATAGAAAGGATTCTGAGGTTTATTTTGAGGAAGTTGCGCCAGTTGATTATGGAATTGATTTTGTTCATCAAGAAGAACCTTTTGATGACTTTAGAGATCAATTACTTCTTCCATACAAGCAGTCCCAAAATGGACCCTTTGTTAGTGTAGGAGATATTAACGCAGATGGTCTTGATGATTTTTTTGTTGGCGGTGCTGCTAAGCAAGATGGGATTTTATATTTACAAGAAAATAAAAAATTCAGGAAAGCATTACATCAACCGTGGCAAAAAAATGCATCTGGTGAAGATATGGGCAGTACTTTTTTTGATGCTGATGGGGATGGAGACTTGGACTTGTATGTCTGTAGCGGAAGTAATGAGTTTTCTGATGATGACATCTTGCAACGAGATCATTTTTATTTAAACTATGGATTGGGAAATTTTGTGTTAGCTGATGAAAGGATTCCAGCCATAACTGAACATACCCAGGTAGTACGTTTCGCTGATGTAGATAATGATGGTGATTTTGACTTATTTGTAGGTGGCCGGCTAATAAATGGTAAATATCCTTTTCCATCTGATAGTTACTTATTAATTAACGAAAATGGTTTTTTTTCAGATAAGACAAGGGAGCTAGCTCCGGATTTAAAACAGTTAGGTTTGGTTACCGATGGGGTTTTTGCCGATATCGATAACGATAACGATTCTGATCTAATTATTGTAGGAGAATGGATGCCCATAACCATTCTCAAGAATATGGGCGATATTGGATTTGTTAAGGATGAAATGTATCCCGAACTTGATAATCTTCGAGGTTTGTGGTGGTCTGTTTCTGTATCAGATTTAGATAGTGATGGTGATTTGGATTTGATTGTTGGAAACTTAGGAGAGAATAACAAGTTCAAAACTAGTGATGAAAACCCTTTTACTTTATACGCCAATGACTTTGACAACAATGGAACTCATGACGTTGTTTTAACGCAGGTTTATCAGGGAAGTTTTTTTCCATTAAGGGGAAAGGAATGTTCTAGTCAACAGATGCCTTTCATTAAAGAAAAGTTTGCAGACTATCATTCCTATGCATCTTCTACATTGAGCGAGATTCTTCCAGAGAATACATTTGAAAGCAGTTTAAAGAGAGAAGTAAACATTTTCAGTAGCATTGTACTGCTCAACCAGGACAGTGGTTTTGATAGGGTAGATCTTCCTGAATCAGCTCAAATTTCTCCGATTAAATCATCTTTGGTTAGAGATTTCAATGGGGATGGGTACAAGGACTTAATAGTATTTGGGAATCATTATCCTACTGAAGTTGAGACCATTCGTTACGACGCAGGAAGGGGTATGCTTCTTTTGGGGAGAGGCTCTGGAATTTTTGAACCTTTAACCGGCTATATCAGTGGTTTAAACATTAATAGAGATCATCGAGATAGTAGTTTTATTGATATTGATGGAATTACAAATCTATTGATAACGAACAATGATGACGGTATTTCTCTTCTTCGTTTGAAGTAATGCCATTTACACACCTAGAATCCCTAGAATAAACCCATTAATACAACTTTAGGGTTAGATTTTCAATTATAAATCGAAGGTAAACAAATTGAAATTTATTTTAATTGCTAATCAAGAAATCTATTGTACTCGGGGCGGGACTTGAACCCGCACGACTGCAATAGTCATTGGATTTTAAGTCCAACGTGTCTACCAATTCCACCACCCGAGCATTAGTTAATGAGCGAAAGACGGGATTCGAACCCGCGACCCTCACCATGGCAAGGTGATGCTCTGGCCAGCTGAGCTACTTTCGCAAAAGGCGAACAAAAGTAAAAATAATATGTTTCTCAATTTGAAAAGAATCTCTGAAATCATTTTTTTTGTTGTTTACCTAAAGTTCCAGATCTCTTTTGGATTTCTTTTTGAATGTCATTTAACTTCATTAAAGCTTCTAAAGGAGTGAGTTGGTCGATTTTTAATTGGGCTATTTTTTCGATCAATTCGGTATCCAAAGGATTAATTTGATCAAATAAAGTTAGACGCATCCCTTGACCTATATGAGATGTTGATTCTTTATGCGTTTCTTCTAAAGAAAGTAGTTTTTGCTTAGCAAGTTGGATTACATATTTGGGGAGACCAGCCATTTTAGCGACATGAATCCCAAAGCTATGAGCACTGCCACCAGGTACCAATTTTCTCAAAAAGGTTACCTTATCTTTGGATTCTTTGACCGATACATTGAAATTTTTCACCCTTTTCAAACTATTAGTCAGCTCATTCAGTTCATGATAATGTGTGGCAAACAAGACCCACGGTTTGTAGGGGTGCTGGTGGAGGTATTGAGTGATGGCCCAAGCGATTGATATACCGTCATAGGTGCTGGTTCCGCGCCCTATTTCATCTAACAAAATGATGCTTTCGCTAGTCATGGTATTCAAAATGTTTGCTGTTTCATTCATTTCCACCATAAAAGTGGATTCCCCCATAGAAATATTATCACTAGCTCCTACTCGAGTAAAAATTTTATCAACAACCGGCAATGTAGCAGCATCCGCTGGTACATAAGACCCAATCTGACCCAATAAGAAGATTAAAGCAGTTTGTCTCAGAATAACACTTTTTCCTGACATATTCGGTCCGGTAATCATGATTATTTGTTGTCGTTCCTTGTCAAGAAAAATATCGTTGCAGATAAAGGGGTTTCCCATATCAAGTTGTGCCTCAATTACGGGATGCCTAGCTCCCTTAATATCAATAATAGTACCCGTTGTTGATACGGGCTGAACATAATTATTTTTTGATGCCAAAACCGCGAAATTGCTTAAGCAATCCAACTGAGCAATTGCTGTAGCGATACTATGTAAAATTGCAATTTCGGATTTTAATGTATCAATCAATTGGTTAAATATGGAGGTCTCAATTTGATGGATGTTTTCTCGGGCATTTAGAATTTTGCTTTCAAATTCTTTCAATTCATCATTGATGTAACGCTCTCCATTTACCAAAGTTTGCTTTCTTACCCAGTTCTCAGGAACCTTACCTTTATGGGTGTTTCGAACTTCAAAGTAAAAGCCGAAGACATTATTCTGTGAGATTTTTAAACTTGAAATACCTGTATGTTGAATTTCTGATTTCAACATTTGATTAAGTTGTGATTTTGCGGATGATTGGATCAATCGCAACTCATCAAGCTCTCGGCTGAACCCATCGGCAATCACCTTTCCTTTAGCAATAGATTGAGCAGGTTGATCAAGTAAGGTGGAGTTGATTAATTCAATCACATTTTTTGGGTTTTTAACCTCACAAACCAATTTCTTTAAAATTTCAAAAGAAGATTTTTCTATAGATTGTATAATTTCTTGAGCTTTTTTTAAAGACTTGCTTAGAAATACTAGTTGTCTAGGGGTAATTTTTGCAGTAGCAATTTTTGAAGCCATACGTTCCAAATCTGCAATGTTCCCTAAATGATTTCTGGTGTCTTCAAGAAAATCTGGAGAATTTAAAAAAGATTCAACAATCTTATGACGCTCTTGAATCTGTGCTTTTTCCTTTAATGGAAATCTCACCCATGACCTCAATTGTCTTCCGCCCATTGGGGTTCGGGTTTGATCAATGATATCAATGAGGGATTGACCTTCGGGTGAGGTCGATGAAAAAATTTCTAAGTTTCTAAGTGTAAAGATATCCAAACCCACATACTCTTGGTGTACGATTTTCTTGATGTCGGTAATATGGTCAAGATGGTGATGGTGGGTTTCTCCCAAATAGTAAAGGACTGCTCCAGCGGCTCGTATGGCTTCGTTCATTTGGTGGATACCAAAACTCTGGAGTGTTTGAATTTGAAAATGGGTCTTTAATCGATTAGAACTGGTATCTGAATCAAAAGCCCAATCCATGAGATACTGGCAATGATGACCGCTACCAAAGGACTGAATGAATTCATTTTTTTGTGTTTTCGAAACTAAAATTTCCGAAGGAGATAATTTTTTAACCAGCTGGGTCATTTCCAAAATAGTTCCCTCTGAAATCCAGAATCCGCCTGTTGAAGCATCTAATAAGGCAATACCAACCTGTTTTCCTAAAAAAACAGCACTCAGAAAATTATATTCTTTTTGTTTAAGCGTACTATCATTAAGCTGAACTCCGGGGGTAACCAATTCCACCACCCCTCGCTTAACTATTTTTTTTGTTTTTTTTGGATCTTCTAGTTGCTCACAAATAGCTATCCTACAATTGGTCTTGACTAGCCGGGGTAAATAAGAGTCTAAGGAATGGTATGGGAATCCTGCCAATTCCATTTCTGAAGCATGACCTATATTTCTTTTGGTAAGGACAATTCCGAGGATCTTAGAAATGACAACGGCATCTGGACCAAAAGTTTCGTAAAAATCCCCAACACGGAAAAGCAATATAGCATCTGGGTACCGAGACTTTATTTCTCGATATTGCTTCATCAGGGGGGTTTCAATGAAGTTTTTGGCTTTTTTCCTTGATTTAATTTTACTCAATTGACTTTACAGTAGAAGCACTATGAGGCAAGTTAATAAATTCACAGATAATTTTGCCTTCTAATTATGGTAATATACACCTCTTAACCTAAACTTGTATCGTAATGTGTTTGTTCAGAATAAACTAAATCAAATGAGAAAACTCAGCACCACTGAAATCAAGCGACTTTCTATTGATCAATTTAAATCCGCGCCTAAATTAAACTTGACGTTAATCTTGGAAAATATCAGGAGTTTATCCAATATAGGGTCAATTTTTCGTACTGCTGATTGCTTTTTAATTAAAAAAGTCTATTTAACTGGTTTAAGTGGGAAACCTCCACACCGAAACATCCAAAAAACGGCTTTGGGAGCAACCCGCAGCATAGATTGGGAGTATCAGAAAAGTAGTCTCCCACTGATTGATCAGTTGGCTGAACAATACTACAAGATAATTGCTTTGGAACAAACTGATCAGTCTATTTCGTTAATGAAATTTCATCCTAGTGCTGATCTTGATTATGCTTTGATTGTCGGTAATGAAATCAATGGGATTGCTCAGGAAACCATAAACAGAGTAGATAAAGCAATAGAAATACCTCAATTTGGAACAAAACATTCTTTTAATGTTTCAAATTCAGCGGCCATCTTCATATGGGATTTTTTTCAAAAAGTTGATTCAGTAAAATGAATATTCATTATTATCTTACTTACAAAAAATCATCTCCATTTCCCCATTCTTTTGAATCGAATCACATAGAAGATCAATAGCAGAACACCGGAAGTGCAATTCAACATCAAGTTCGTCAATTATAATTGCATACCCTATATTTGGCAACTCAATTGACACCGATGAATTTCTTTAGGGTTTTTGCAGCCTCTTTTTTAGGAGTTATAACAGCTTTTTTATTTCTGTTTGTCATTTTTCTTCTTCTTTTGGGTGCATTGTCAGCTTTTTTTTCCCTTTCCTATGATGATACCATAGGTGGAATTGAAAACAACAGTGTTCTAGAACTAAACTTAAACAAGGTAGTTAAGGATCGGACCTCACCTATTGAACAGGAGTTGGAAGACATTTTAGGTTTGGATTATGGACAAATAGGTCTCAACGAAGTGACTGACATCATTCAGAGATCTCAAAATGATAATCGGATAGAGGGTATTATTCTTCAAGGTGGCTATCCAATCGCTGGCTGGACACAAATTGCAACAATTCGAGATGCCTTAGTAAAATTTAAATCTTCTGGAAAGTTTATTTATGCTTATGATGACTTTTATACCCAGAAAGGCTATTATCTTTCTTCTGTAGCCGATACTGTAGTCGTTCATCCAATGGGAATGCTTTCTTTCAAGGGATTAGTATCTGAAGTACTCTACTATAAAGACATTCAAGATAAATATGGAATACGAATGGATATAATTCGTAGTGGTGATTTTAAGAGTGCCGGTGAGCCTTACATAACAAATCGGATGAGTCCAGAAAATAGATTACAAATTAGTCAGATGCTATTTTCTATATGGAATGATTTTCGCCAAGATATTGCTCTTTCTAGAGACTTAACTGAGAGTCGTGTTGATGATATTGCAGATGATCTAGAAGCTGCACTAGTTGAAGATGCACTTCGTGTTGGTCTTATAGATACTCTTTTAAACAAAGAACAATTCAACGATTTGGTCAAACAAAAGTTAGGTGTCTCCGAAGATAAATCATTTGAAAAAGTATCCATTTATGAAGCTGATGGGCTAAAATCGGTACGATCTAAAGGTGCAGCAGATAGGATTGGAGTGGTTTATGCTCAGGGTCCCATAGTATATGGTAAGGGATTCGAAGGAGTCATCGGCAATGTATCACTATGTAAAACTTTAAAATCTGTTGGCCAAAAAAGTTCGATTAAAGCCGTTGTCTTGCGCATAAATTCTCCCGGCGGTTCTGCTATTGCTTCTGAAATGATTTGGCAGTGTATAGAAAACTTAAAAGAAAAAAAACCAGTGGTTGTATCTATGGGCGATGTTGCGGCATCGGGTGGCTACTATATAGCAGCAGGAGCTGATCAGATTGTGGCGGACCCCAAGACAATAACCGGATCTATAGGAGTGGTATTTGGGATGTTAAATGCCAAAGATTTTTTCAAGGACATTGGAATAGATGCTCAACAGGTAACTACACACAAAAACGCCTTAGATTACAGTCTTTTTGAAGGAATACAGCCTGGCTTTAGAAATGTGCAACTGAAAGAAATTGATAAGATATATACCATATTTAAGGATCGAGTAGCCCAGGGCAGAGAGTTGTCTAGTGATGAGGTTGAAAGGCTTGCTCGTGGCAGAATTTGGTCGGGACAACAGGCTTTTGAAAATGGTTTGATTGACGGATTTGGGGATTTAGAAGTGGCAATAAATAAGGCAGCAGAATTGGCGGATGTTACTGATTATTCTGTTTCAGAATATCCCAGATTCAAAAGCAGTTGGGAGAGTTATCTCAATGCTTTTGGAGGAGTGTACAAAAACAAAGTTTCTAAGTCCGTAAAATTCGACAACGAGATTTCTGACCGAATGTTCAACGAAATTGACAATCTTAAGTTGGTTCAGGATGGTCCTCAAACTATTTTACCCTATCATATCAGGATTCGGTAGATGAGGAAAATCAATCGGAGTCGTCATTTCCGACTCTATCTTTTATTTACAGGGCTGTTTATTAGCTCGCTGGTGGTATCCAACTTAATCATCCAGAAATTTTTTTATTGGTATCCTTTTCCATCTGAGATTAACATTGCTGGAGTCCGATTGTTTGAATTATCTGTAGGCATTTTGCCTTATCCGATTACTTTTTTAGTTACAGATGTGGTTTCTGAGATATATGGTAAAAAGAAGGCTTCGGAGATGATTTTGGCGGGAATATTTGCTTCCATATTCTCTCTTGTTATTATTTTCGTTTCTTTAGAAATGCCTATACTACCGGAATCTCCGATCAGCAATGAGCTTTTTTCAAAGGTATTTGCGGCCTCGCCACTAGCTATTGTTGGGTCAATGACGGCCTATTTTTTAGCACAAACTTTGGATATCAATCTGTATCATTTCTTAAAGAGAATCACCAAAGGTCGTTACCTCTGGTTAAGAAACAACACTTCGACGATTATTTCCCAATTTGTGGATACCAGTGTAATAATGGTTTTATTTGCCGCTTTTGGAATTCTTGAAGACTGGTCATTGGTCTTGGGTTTTATAATGTCTGGATTCTTATTCAAGGTTATTGTAGCCATTGTTGATACACCGATTATTTATCTTATTGTTTTTTCGTATCGAAGGAGATATAGTTTGGGTAATCAACAAATCATTGAATTTTAGGTGGGGGTGTGCAAACAAAAGAGCAAGGTTTACGGCTCAATAAATTTCTGAGCAAGCAGGGACACTGTTCTCGAAGAGAAGCCGATAGAATAATTGCTCAGCGGAGGGTAGTAGTCAATGGTAAACCCGCTGAAATTGGACAAAAAATATTTCCTTCTGACTTAGTTTATCTTGATAGCGTTCTAATAAAGCAGAATAAGAGGAAGCCTGTTTATTTAGCGTTCAATAAACCTCTTGGGATTGTATGCACCACAGATACCAGCAAAGAGAAGAACAACATCATTGATTATATAAATTATCCCAAAAGAATTTTTCCTATTGGACGTCTTGATAAGAACAGTCAGGGGTTAATTCTTTTGACTGATGATGGTGGATTGGTTAATAAAATTCTCAGGGCTCAACATCAGGTGGAGAAGGAGTATGTTGTCAGGGTAAACAAGCCCATTACAGCAGAATTTATCAGAAAGATGGCTGGTGGACTTCCCATTTTAAATACCAAGACTAAGAAATGTCAGGTTGTTCAGAAATCCACTATTGAATTTCGCATTATATTAAAACAGGGTTTAAATCGTCAGATTCGAAGGATGTGCAATTATCTTGGGTATCGGGTCAAGTTTCTTCAACGGGTGCGGATTATGCATATCCAATTAGATCTTCCGGTAGGGAAGTTCAGGAAACTTACTCCCCAAGAGGTCAATCCATTTTTTGAATAATTGATTGGTTTATGCTCAGGGTTTTGAACCAAAACTTTGGTCTGTTTTTGTTAGATTATAATTTTGAATAGGGGGGAATTAAAAGATTAGTATGCTTTCCGGTTTGTTTACTGAAATTGTTACCATATGACCTTCATGTCTTCTAACATTAAAAACTCTATCGTCATCAAAAATTAGATACTGCCCTCTTATTCCTTTTAGGGTTCCTACTATTGGTTCGTTTTGTAGGTTTTGATAATCAATCCGGGATGTTTTTGGCTTGGAGGGATATTTTTTTACTGGATATTCTAATTGAACTGGGTTTGGGGGTTCCGAGTTGATATACTTTTTTGTCTCAGGGGGTATAAAATCTAGGGCCGTGGTTTTTTCTTTTTCCCAATCAACATCTATATAGCTTCCTTGAAGCATTTTTTGCCAAGAGGTAGCACTGGCATAATGTTTTTTTAGGGCAACTTCGGTAATTCCAGCCAAATAGCGATTGGGCACTTCGATGAGTTTAATTGCCTGGTGAGCACCTTGGTCTATCCAACGGGTAATCATTTGTTCCTTTCGAGTAACTCCCACTTTGATTTTATTGGTAGAAGCCAGATAGACAATGTGAGGTTGTAATTGATATTTTTTTTCAAACTCCAAATCTCGATCTTCAATGTCCAAATGAGCTTTACTCAATTCGGGGGAGATGATCCAGTCTCCGGCTTCTGGTCTTAGATTAAAACATTTTCTACAGAGACCTCGGCTAAAGAAAACCTTAAAATGGGTAGAATCAATTTTTTTTTGGCAACCTAGGCACTGACACCCTTGGGGGGATATCGAAATTTTTTTATCCAGAAATTGGTTTACATGAAGAAAGGAATTATCAAAGCACAAGAAATAATCAATCTGATTTTGCGATTTACTGTCTGAAGTCATTTTCGTTAGGACACCTTCAATCATATGGGTAGGTATTATTACTAATTTTAACCCCCAAATATAATCCAACTCTGTGCCTCATCCATGGTTTAATTTTATTGCTTCTTGGTTGCTTAAAAAGCGGATTCATCAGATGGAGTTGTTTATTAAATACCCTATTGAAGTTCAGTTGGAACTGATGCTGGATTTGCTGGGAGTTGCATCTAATACTGAAGTAGGCAAAAAATATGATTTTTCTTCAATCAATAATTATCAGGAGTTTCGGGAGCGTATTCCACTGGTGGAGTACGAGCAGATAGCTGGACAAATAGACCGTTGTCGAAAGGGGGAGCAGAATATTTTTTGGCCTTCACAAATCAAGTGGTTTGCCAAATCAAGTGGAACTACCAATGATAGGAGTAAATTTATTCCGGTGAGTACTCAGGCTTTGGAAAGTTGTCATTATAAGGCTGGGAAAGATATGCTTTGCCTTTACTATAATAATAATCCAAAATCGAAATTGCTGGCGGGTAAAAACTTGCGCCTAGGTGGTAGTCATGAGTTACACCACAAATACAATAGTTATTATGGTGATCTTTCCGCTATAATCATTGATAATCTTCCTTTTTGGGCTGAACTTAGTAGCACACCAAATCAAGCTGTTTCTTTGATGGGCGAATGGGAATCCAAGATGAGGGCTATTGTTAAAAAAACGGTAAAGCAAAGAGTTACTGGAATGGCTGGTGTTCCTTCTTGGATGTTGTCTTTATTAAACGAAATCTTAAGAAGCACTTCAAAAGACAATATCAAGCAAGTATGGCCGACTCTTGAGGTTTATTTCCATGGTGGGGTAAGTTTTAAGCCATACCGTAGTCAGTTTGAACGATTAATTCCGCAGTCTGATTTCAAATACTACGAGATATATAATGCTTCTGAGGGGTTTTTGGCTATTCAGGATCGAAATTTTGAACATGATTTATTGCTTATGTTGGATTATGGAATATTTTATGAGTTCATTCCTTTGGGTAGTGGAGAAAAGGCGGCTGAGGACAAGATAGTGGCATTAGATGGCGTAGAAATCGGTCCTCAGTATGAAATTGTTTTGACAACCAATGCTGGTCTTTGGCGTTATCGAATAGGGGATACGGTGGTCTTTACTAGTTTGAGCCCATATAGGATTCGGGTAACTGGTCGAACCAAGAGCCACATCAATGCATTTGGGGAGGAGTTGATTGTTGATAATGCTGAAAAGGCTTTAGAGCGGGTTAACCAAAAGCATCAAAGTCAGATATCGGATTATACTGTTGCTCCAATTTTTATGGGCAATGGGAAAAAGGGGAGTCACGAATGGGTTATTGAGTTTAAATCTCCGCCGGAAGACATCAATGAATTTATGCGTGATTTGGATTTATCTCTTCAAAATCTCAACTCAGATTACCAGGCCAAGAGGTACAAGGACATTACTATGGAAATGCCTGTGGTTCATATTGTCAGGGAGAATTTATTTTATGATTGGTTGGCTAGTAAAAACAAATTGGGTGGTCAGCACAAGGTGCCACGACTTTCAAATTCACGTGAATATGTGGAACAGATTCTTCATTTTGATTCGAATACTACTTGAAAGAGAAACATTTGATGTTATTCAACATGAGGTGATGTTCTGGGGTCATTTTTTATCAAACTTGCTTATCTTTGTGCTTTGAAACCGATTCACAATAAGGATTTCTTCCGTTGTGAAAACACTTAAAACGGTCTAATTGGTTAGATCGTTTTCTTTTTTTAGACAAATGATATTCTTAAATCAGGTACCTCTCCACCATAGGAAAAGGCTTTATTTCTAGGTAGTAGATATCGAAAAGAAGTTATTCGCTCTCAAGAAGAGATAAGCATGGAAGAAAGTTATCAATAGAAGAGGAAAGAGGAGAGTGTCCACCCTGATTATAAATTTCTTTGGTTTAAAAAGGAAAGCAGGTTTCTTTTATTTATAAAGGCATATAGAGCCCGGTGATGATGGCATATTTCGGGGTTCATACAATCTTCTCAATGATAATTGTGGCGATGATGACTATATGATGTCCAATTAGACCTTGTCAGATTTAATGAAAGAGCCATAACAAATCGTTACTTTGTTAGAAATTGGTTTTTCTGAACGATACAAATCAAATCTATTCTCTCTGTTTAAGTTTTAGTGTTGTGTTATTTACATGTCATTCTTGTCAATATTCATGTAGAGGACTGGCGGGATTGTATTTTTCAATTGGCTATGAAATCCATATGGTATGAGGAGATAGGTTTCTAATTGCAAAAATGGAATGAGTATAGGATAGAGGTATCCAATTAACATCATAGAAGCAAAGTATCCATTAAATCATTTTTTCACGTGTGGGCATCCACAACAAAAAACCCTCGTATAATTGGTTTTTAATTATACGAGGGTTTCATAACCTATGTGCTATTACATTTTGGTAAAATAGTGAACTTTTGCCAAACTATATGGACAATACTTCTGTTCTATACCAATGGGTCCTATATTTTAATACGTACACCTACTAAATGGTGGGTGTTTATCTATAGTCCAATTGGGATCTGCATTATAGGCGAAATCATAACACCATCTCACAATTGGCACCTTCCATCCACTAAGATCTTGGTTAAAAGCGGGAGTCGGACTAGAATTACCAGTTGCAAACATCCAACTCATAGAGGTTACATTGCTTACATCCCAATCATTTAGCGGTTGGTTGAATTTATCCGCATCATAGAACATATAACTCATATGGGTTACATTGCTTACATCCCAATCATTTAGCGGTTGATTGAAAGAATCTGCACCGTCAAACATCCCATTCATTTCGGTTACATTGCTTACATCCCAATCATTTAGCGGTTGATTGAAAGAATCTGCACCGTCAAACATCCCACTCATTTCGGTTACATTGCTTACATCCCAATCATTTAGCGGTTGGTTGAAAGAATCTGCAAAGTAAAACATATCACTCATATTGGTTACATTGCTTACATCCCAATCATTTAGCGGTTGGTTGAAAGAAATTGCACCGGAAAACATATCACTCATATTGGTTACATTGCTTACATCCCAATCATTTAGCGGTTGGTTGAAAGAATATGCACTTTCAAACATACTATCCATATTGGTAACGTTACTAGTATCCCAATCATTTAGCGGTTGGTTGAAAGAATCTGTCCAGGAAAACATATCACTCATATCAGTAACAAATGTGGTATTTACATATTGAACATTATTTCCTAACCCTCTTAATATTTGTTCATCTGCAATAAGATACTCTTGAGATGTGTTATCAGAAGGTTCTAATCTAAACTTTTGACCAATAAATGATCTAGCACAATCCCTTGCTTTAATGATGCCATTTTGTTCATACAACGGCTTTTGGCATGTGTCAGATTCCTGGGCAAATGATGCATCGATCGCACAACTTTTTGTTACAGTGAAAGTGGCAGTATTGTCGGATTTTCCAAAAGTTCCACAGGTTCCTGTCCACTCTTTTAATTGATAGCCTGTTTCAGGTATTGCAGTAATACTTACCGATTCCCCATGTTTTACAGATTGATTTCCAGTGATAAATCCACCTTTACCTGCCGTTGTGGTAATGGTATAGGATATCTTTTCAAAGGCTACACTGATAGAACAACTCTTCGAAGCGGTGAAAGTTGCCGGATTGGTGGATTGACTAAAGGTGCCACAACTTCCTGACCAGGATTCTATTTGATAACCTGTACTTGGTGTAGCGGTAATACTTACCGATTCCCCATGTTCGACAGATTGAGTTTCGGTAATCGTTCCTCCATCACTTTCACTAGTGGTAATGGTATAGGATATCTTTTCAAAGGCTACACTGATAGAACAACTCTTCGAAGCGGTGAAAGTTGCCGGATTGACTAAAGGTTCCACAACTTCCTGACCAGGATTCTATTTGATAACCTGTACTTGGTGTAGCGGTAATACTTACCGATTCCCCATGTTCGACAGATTGAGTTTCGGTGATCGTTCCTCCATCACCTGCATTAGTGGTAATGGTGTAGAATTTTTTTTCAAAGATTGGACCGATAGAGCAATCTTTTGTAGCAGGGAACGTTACGGGATTGACCGGGGGAAAGTTTCCACAAGTTCCTTTCCATCCTATTAATTGATCGCCTTCTTCATATTTGACTGAAACTTCTACTGTATCGCCAGGTCTGTAAGATCTTCTAGTTTCGGGTAGTATCCAGTCAATAATTGTAAGGGGTATAAGGGTAATGTAAATTACCTTCTCTTCAAACTCTACACCGATTTCGCAATCTTTTGTTGCTGTGAAGGATGCTGTATCGACGGATTTTTCAAAATTTCCACAGGTTCCTGTCCATCCTTTTAATTGATAGCCTGTATCTGGCGTTGCTGTCAAACTAGTTCTTTGTCCTTGGACGACGGATACCTTATGGCTTATAGTTCCGTCATCGGAAGATGATACCGTAATGGTATAAGATACCTTTTCAAAGACTACCTTTAGTATGCAATCAGCATCAGCCTCCACTGTAAACGTTACGGTTGATTCATCATTACTGAATTCACCGCAATCTCCAGCCCAACTTTTGAAGGCACTATCTTCATTGTCAGTAGCTGTAACCTTCACTTCATCGTCATCAGTTTCATAGAAGATGGAAAATAATTCATCATGGCTTATAGTTCCACCATCAGTAGATGATACAGTGATGGCATGAACCTTTTCAAACTCTGCGTTGATAGAGCAATCTTTTGTTGAAGTGAACGTTACGGGATTGTCGGGAGGAAAGTCTCCACAATCTCCTGACCATGTTTTTAGTTGATAGCCTTCATCTGGTGTGGCAGTAATCATTACTTCTTGGCCACAGATTGTGGGTTGGGATTCGGTTATCTTTCCTCCTTCTTTTGATGAAGTTGAAATAGTAAATGTTTGAGAAAAGGGACATTGGGTTCCTGACTTTTCGAACATTTCTGTACTATCGGTTGTTTCAGAAGTCACATATTTTTCCCAGGAGCTTAAATCTGCTTGAAATTTTTCAGCTTTATAAAACATGCGATACATATTGGATACGCTACTGATATCCCATCGGCTAATATCCTGATTGAAGGAACTCGCTTCGGCAAACATTTCTCCCATATTTGTCACTTTGCTTACATCCCACTTTCCTATATCCTGATTGAATTTAGTAGCCCTTGCAAACATTCTTCTCATGTTGGTAACCTTGCTTACATCCCACTCTCCAATATCCTGATTAAATTCGGCAGCCCGGCAAACATTTCTTTCATGTTGGTTACACTACCGACATCCCATCTACCTATGTCTTGATTAAATGCTGATGGAGTTTCTGTTGCCTTACTGACTTCAATTTGATATCTATTACCTGTACTTGTTGATGATTCACCAGCGGCAAACATCCGTTCCATATTGGTTACCTTACCGACATCCCAATGGCCGATATCTTGGTTGAAATTAGTGTTCCCCTCAAACATTCTACTCATATCGGTCACATTACTGACATCCCAGGAACTGATGTCTTGATCAATCTCGTCATCGCCCATAAATAATCCACTCATGTCTTCCACATAAGTGGTCACTACATTCTCAATGTTTTCCCCATTGTTTACTTTACTTCGAAGCAACTCATCATCCACCACAACGTATTCAACCTCATTGAATATTATCGTTTCCCCAATCAGATCTTTGTTTCCGTCTTCCATCTTGATGATACCATTTTCATCCCTAGTTATTGGCGATATTTTTTCAAACACAGCGGATACCTGACAATTCTTGGATGCGGTAAAGGATATTTTTAGATTGTCTTTATCAAATGTTCCACAATCGCCGGTCCATTCTTTTAACTGATAGTGATCTAGGGCTGTGGCAGTAATGCTCACCGACTGACCACTTTCAATCGTTTGATTTCCGGTGATTGTACCTCCTGTTCCTGCTGAGGTGGAGATGGTGTACTTCTCAGTTGGGGTTGGTTCCGGTGGTTCAGGCATACCATCATCACTACAGGAAAATAAAAAGACCACAAGCATCAAAAGTTTAAACTTCTGGAACAAAGTGTAAAATAAACTTAGATTTAGTTGCATTTAAAAGATATATTGAATGCCGAGTGAAACACCCCAAAATCCAATTCTAGTATACTCAGCGATGAATGAAAAGTCATCGGTGACATTATAGCCCACTCCAAAATTATACCCCGATCCGACTCCATAAAACCAATCGGCTAAGAAGAAATACATCCCAGCGCCGCCTCTTAAGAAAAAAGCATCATTGTTTTCGATGGGGAAAAAGTGAAGCACACCTCTTGCATCAATTGAGGGAGCCGATTCATAGACAACATCTCTGATAGAGAATGTACCACTAAATATATTAACGCCTACACTTGTAGCTCTAAGTCCATCTCCCTTATATTTATGAGCGCTGTAATTTGCCTCAGCTTGCAATTCAAAACCATCCCATTCAACATCAAATTTATAGACTGCCCCAAAAGATAGTGAGTTAAATTCTGCCCCTGAAATATACTTGAAATTTGGTCCAATTTGTGCAACGGAAAAATGGATTGCAAATAATGCAATGGTGGTAAGTAAAAACTTTTTCATATATAAAATTGTTTAGTTGAAATGGAAGATGCACACCTCTTAGGGAAGCCGAAAGCAGAGCAAAAGCCTATGCTAAGAGACTCAAAAAAGAAAAGTGATGTGTAAAAAGTGGGCTGTGGTTCAGCATAAGTGATTGATAACCAGAATAATCTGGTAAGGGGGGGGTATTTCTAATCGCCGATGCGTTCATCACAACAAATATAATAGCTTTTTGTATCAAGCAACCTTATCAAAAAAAAGATGCTTTTTTAAGGATTATTGAATTTGCACTGGAATCTTTTGTGGATGTTTTACTGAAAATCATACTGGATTTTGTTAGAAAAATAAAGAAACTTTTTGAACGATGATTTCGTAAAGCATATTAGGGTTTATCTTATTAAAATGCAATCAATTATATTTATTTTAAAGTTTCATTAAAATCATTGACTTATGAGTTCACTATTTTTCAAAAAAAGAAAGTTGTTATCCCCGATTACAAAGGTAAGAGAACTACTTCAGATGGTGCAATCATATTGCTTGAAGCCATTGAGCGTAGCACCAAATACCTCAAGGGTTTTTGTCAGAAGATATTTGAAGGACACCATTAGTGTTTGGAGACCTTTGCACTAAATTTTAGTAATAGCATTAGAATATGTGAATTAATTGAGTTTAGAAAATTATTTGACATTGACTTAAAATACTTGTATAATTCAACTCATGGTTGTATTTTGGCTGTCGCTATACGTTTCAAATCATATCATTCTAAACAAATGAGTTTTTTCGAACCACACCAAACTAGGAGTGCCTCTTCATCAAGCCAATTTTTCAAACAAATCAACACCATCATTGACTGGAAACCAATCGAAGAGTATCTAGTCAACCATTATAAGCCCGGTAAAAAGCAAAGAGGTCAAAAAGCCTATCATCCGATGATCCTATTTAAAATACAGTTGATTTCGGTATGGTATGGTCTTTCAGATGTTCAAACAGAAGACTTGACTATGGATTGTATCAGTTTTTGTCGTTTTTGTGGCTTAGAATTAATGGACAGTGTTCCTGACCATAGCACTTTATCCCGATTTCGTTCAGAATTGACTAGAAAGAAGTTGTATCAACCCATCATGTTGATGGTCAGCAAACAATTAGCGGAAAAGGGGTTGATGGTCAAAGGCACAGCCATCGTTGATGCATCGCTTACCTTGAGTCCTTTTTCTCCGAAGGGGAAGTTGGATCATCAAATGGCTGAGGATAGAAAAGAAGATACCCGTTCAGATACGGAAGTAATGGAAGAAGAGAAATATTACCAGAAGAAAGAAGAAGAAAGTCCCCATGCGGATCATGAAGCTCGGTGGTTGAAAAAGCCTAAGAAGACCTACTTTGGCTACAAGAGGCATATAGCGACTAACGATGATGGCTTGATACTTGGGGTTCATACCACTCCTGCCAATGAGCATGATAGTCAGGGGTTAGGGAATCTAATGGAGAAGGTTCCTGAAGATGAGCGTACAGAGGTGATGGGGGACAAAGGGTATAAGTCCAAAAAAAATGATCAATTGCTGGAAGAAATGGGCAGTAAGTCATTGATTATGGAAAAGGGATATAGACACAAGCCCTTGACAAAGGAACAGAAAAAGAGGAATAAAGAGATTAGTAAGAAACGCTGGAGCGAGAAACAGACTTTTGGTGGTTTACATCGGTGGTTTGGTTGTCATATCACTAGGCAGAAAGGCTTAGAGAAAGTTCATCATCAGCATATACTGGAGGCTATAGCATACAATTTAAAGCGTTCTCCGGGATTGGTGTTTCTGATGGTGAAATAAGGTATACAAAAGGCTGAAAATAAGCCTATTAGGGCGTGATATGGACATGTATTTATCGAACCATTATCAAGAAAAAGATGACTTAAGTACGAATTGAGTAATTATAAAGCAAAAAAGAACCTAAAAATTGGGTTAAGCCAGAAAACCCAATTATGCAAAGGTCTCCATATAGTAGTATAATCCTATCTCCGAGAGATTCTGAGAGAGTTTAGCAAACAAAATCCTAAAAATTTAATTTGAGTAAATGTAGTGTTTAAATGGTATTATTCATCGGTGAGCGACTTTAACCTGAATAGATACTTCAACGTGTTCTGATTCAGAATAAATCGTTCACAGAATAAAGAAACGATATGCAACAATATAGTAACAAGGATGGACGACAAGGAAAAAGTCTATCAAAAATATCTGATATGTTCTTAAGTATTTACCTCAATTAAATATACATTCATTGACATCTTGCCGGATAGGACTACTGGGGTAAACAA
>Ga0209022_1000713_pt1 | contig 40099 bp, 31 predicted proteins | sample PinacodermPK_FD_187300 | JGI IMG/M metagenome (GOLD analysis project Ga0209022, IMG submission 187300) | Host-associated microbial community of the marine sponge Aplysina aerophoba from Gulf of Piran - sponge pinacoderm, lysed by proteinase... | ecosystem: Host-associated > Porifera > Sponge >...
GCTTATAAGGAATTTGTAAAGGGGAAAAGAGGTAAGCCGAAATTCAAATCAAAAAGACGAAAGCAGAGTTTCCCGATAACTTTATACCAAAACGAAATAAAGGAAGCCGAAAATGGCAATGGTTATTTGATGCTCAAAAGAGGTGTCTTTATTCAGATAAGAGGCCATAAAAAACAGATTTGTCGTTATAGCAACCCCCGGTTTTTACAGGGACGTATCGTCAAAGAAATCACCGATAGAAGTAATACATCTAGGAGGAAAAGGAAGAATAAATACAAAGAGAATAAGTGGTTTATCTATATTCAATGCGAAGTAGATGCTGTTGAAAGACAAATAGGTACAATCGATATCAATGATATCGTAGGAATTGACAGGAATATAGGTCAAGTAGCCGATAGTAATGGTATTATTCATTATTTAGCGAATACCAAAAAGGAAGAAAAGAGAAAGAAAGTTCTTCAAAGAAGGAGAGCGAAAAAACAACATGGCAGTAATAAAGCCTACAAAACGAATATCCTGATAGCTAAAAAACAACGTAAAATAAGAAATAAAAGAAATGATGCACTAAGAAAGACCAGCAAGAAGATATCCAGTAGTTCTTCACTAGCGGTTTTGGAAGATTTGAAAATCAAGAATATGACCAGATCAGCTAAAGGAACGATGGAAAATCCGGGCAAAAACGTCAAACAAAAATCGGATTTGAACAGAGTGATTTTAAAAACGGCATGGGGCATAAAATTGATCCCTGTCACAGGGTTTGAGATTTATCTAGGTCAAAAGATGTGGGTAATTAAAATTTCTCCTCATTATACCTCTCAAAAATGTAGTCGATGTGGAACTATTGACAAAAAGAATCGACTCTCTCAATCGAAATTCAAATGTTTAAGCTGTGGATTTTCTATCCATGCGGATAGCAATGCTGCCAATAACATCAGGGACACCGGAGCATGTTCCTTCTTTCAAAATTTTGGGAGTAAAGAGTGTTCATTGTCGAATCAGACCATGTTACATCGAACCTTTAAAACACCTTTGATCATTCATGGTCGTAAAGGGAAAAAGGGGGTAAGTCAACATAATTATCATGAAAAGTGAGGTCAATATAGCTATTGCTTATTCCAAGCGATCTCTATTCCACAACAAAGTGATTAGAGCTACATATTTATATCCCTATGGAGGTTTATATTGCATATATATTCCCCCAGTGAAACCGACCAAAACGGTTCAAGTAAGAGGACTTTATCGTAGCGGATATATTTATAAGTAGTTGATTATCAATACTAGAGTACCGATTTTGACAAACTTGCGAATAGTCTTACACAGATGGCCATTTGCGACTCGAAATAAATTTCAAAAATTACCTTGAAACATTTTCTTTCGGAACCCGAATAGGGCTAATGAAGTCCTTAACCACCCTACATTGACAATGGACTACAACAAACAGGTCATAAAAATCAAAACATACTCAGAAAATGGAATTACAGAAAAAGATTTCCAATTCGTTACAAAAGTCAATCTGAATCTAAAGTCCAATTAACTTTTGGGTCTCTATAAAAATTGATTCCCAATCGTTCAAGTATGGCCCCATGGGCAACTAAATCAATTTTATACTCATCCCAAGTTCTGGAATCACTCGTATCGGACCACCCTTTCTCAGCGTACCCCAAAATCCTGGGAAATGCCAAATACTCTATTTCTTCACTATTGGTAATAGTTTCACCCCATAAAGGAGCTTCAATTCCTAAAATGTCCTCTCGATTAATCCCCTCAACTAATAACTCAGGATCCCAAGAATAAGCTCTCTCCGTATCAATATATCCAGCCCAATTATAGCCTATGGGAGTCAAGGAGTCATATTTCATATCAAGATATGCATAACTAGCTGGACTCATTAGAACTTTAGATCCCTTCTTAACTGCATTTTGAGCATTTTCTTTACTCGCCCAAAACTGCACAGCAGCATCCTGGGGTAATTCACCCAAATTGATTTCATCCCAACCAATCACTTTTTTACCATACTTACCAACCATCGGCATTACCCTATTGACGAATTTAATGTAATCGTCCTCCGGAGTAGCATGCGTCTCGTCTCCACCAATATGAATATAGGGTCCAGGTGTTATTTCAGCTAACTCCCGGATAACATCTTCTGCAAATTGATAGGTTTCCTCCCTATCTACACACAAAGTTGAAAAACCTACCTCACGACCATAATACAATTCCCTCTTCTTATTGTCACAATTTAACTCAGCATAAGATGCCAGAGCAGCATTGGTATGTCCTGGCATATCAATTTCAGGAACAATTGTCACGAACCGATCGGCAGCATAAGCAACAATATCCTGATATTCTTTCTGGGTATAAAAACCAGCATCACCTCCATCAACTTGAGATTGTCCTCCAATTGCAGTCAGTTCAGGCCAGCTATTGATATGGATGCGCCACCCTTGATCATCACTTAGATGTAAATGAAGATAATTTATCTTATAAAATGTTAATTGATCAATATACCTTTTGACTTCGTCAACACTGAAAAAATGCCTAGCTACATCCAGCATAGTTCCCCTATAATCGAATCTAGGATAATCCCTAATAACACCTGTTCCTATACTTTTTTGATTGCTCAAATAAAGAATTTGCCTCAATGTCTGCCACCCCCTATAAACCCCAACCAAGGTCGAAGCTTCAATTTTGATGTCCCTCTTTTCAATAGTTAAACAATATTCTTCAGGATGTTGATACTCCATGTGGTGATCATCAACAATAACTTCGAGTTCGGTACTTGATTCATCAGAATGACTGCCTGACATTATTTCATCCCACTCTGATTGAATTTCCTGGTAGATAAATTCTGAAACCACACCTTCCCACTCAATTGATACATCAGCACCCAATTCAAGTATTCCAGAAGTAGATTCGTATTCCTTAACCTCAGGAATCAAAGAGAAATCTCCTAAAGATATAAACGAATCAGCTGGTATGTTAGAATCTTTACAACTGAAGACTAAAAAAGTCGATAAAAAAATAACGAAAAAACGTAGCATTTATTTAATTTTTAAATTAGTAGGATCCCACTGAATCATTGTTTTGATAATAACTGTCATTACAAAGCAAAGTAGGAGCCCGCCCTAAACCCAAATTCCTGATCTTCAAACACCTGGCCACCCGTTTTTATAGCGTAAATTAAACTCCCTTTGTGATCAAAATGAGTGCCACGATATTCATCTTCAACTCTGTAAAATGTCTCAGATGGTGGCAGCATCTTTTTTCTCGGGGAATCATATCCCATTACCTCCATATTCTTTTTCTCGTCGTCGGAAATCTGCTCTTCTAAACCTTTATTCTGTTTCAATCCCACAGTTTCCCAACTAACATCCATAGAAGCTTTACTGCCAACGAGACGTAAAATATCACTTTCCGACGTAGGGTCATCAAAATTACAATACAACGAAAGATTAAATCCCGGATGTGATTCAGCCTGAGGATAATTAAATATACCCAACCTGACATCAGGTGCCTCCCTACCATCTTTCCAATACCTCAAACCCCCAATAGATGAAATTGTATCAGGTCCAACCGTATTGACAACAAAATGAAAACTGGTAAAAAGATGAACAAAAAGATCATCAGACATACCTGTTGTTCCATTGTTCGGCATTTTCATTATTCAATCAATTTTAGTTTTAGATTTCTCCAACGAATTTTTATTCCACCTCCATCATGAATTTGTAGTGCGACCGAACCCTTTCCTTTTCCAATTTTTTCATCATCAATATGAACCATCTCAGTCCCATTTAACCATGTTGTTACTTGATTCCCCTGTACTTTTATCTTAAGGGAGTTCCACTGATTTACTTTAATTACTTCTTCAAGTTCAGGTTTGGGTTTAATTAGCCATCCTCGACCATAAGATTCATATATCCCGCCAGTGTGCAACCCCTTCGGTGCCACCTCTACTTGCCAACCCGATATTTTAATACCATCCAATGTTGAGCGAATAAATACCCCGCTGTTTCCTGATTGGGTCTCTTGTTTGAATTCGAGATTCAATATAAAATCTTGGTAGTGATCAACAGTAGACAAATAACCATATTCTTCTTTCGGACTGCTTTCGCATACTAGATGACCGTCTTCTACATACCATAGTTCAGTACCGTGAACTTTCCATCCATTTAGATCGACCCCATTAAAAAGGCTTATCTCTTGCTGACCAAATGTGCGAGTAATAGTGAAAACACCCACGAGTATAAATAATTTGTAGTAATTCATTGTATCATATTTTATTTGGTGAAATTAGCCAATAATTTGAATAAAATAGGCTTAGAACATCTCAATCTGAATTATTATTTTCTAATTGATCAGTAATAAAAGTTTTGGCTTTATTGGTAAAAACTGTATAGAGTAATTGATTAGCACGGGTACAAGCAACATAGACAGCACCTCTATATTTCTCATAATTAGACTCACCATAATCACTAACTAATACAATAACATCATTTTCCAATCCCTTAAATGACATTATAGTGCTATGAGTGAGACCTCTACATTCTATATACTTAAGGATCTGAGGTGAACCTTTTAAAATAGTCTTATTGAAAGTTTTATGAGTTAGAATAGTGACATTCCTAAAAGGTATTTTATTTTTTTCTATTTCCTTTAATACTTCGATGACCTGTCCTAGTCTTTTAGATTTTATTGGATACCGGACTTCTACTTTCCTGCCCCGAATGGAATTTTGTAATAGTTTAGGAAATGGGTAATTGGAAACTCTTGAAGCAAATTCGGCGATTTCTTTGGTATTTCTACAATTGACATGCAATTTTAGCATGGTAAACTGAGATCTCTGATGAATCAGATCAAACAATTTTTCTTCGCTTGTATCACTGAAGAATGATTGCCTCAAAAAATCTCCGACCAAAGCAAAATGACCTCTAGCCAAGCCTCCTTTGAGTACAGAATCAATGACATCTAAGTAGTTGGGACGTACCAAATCTTGAGCCTCATCAATGACGATAAAATCAAGCTTTTGGGATTCAGTCCATGAGCTCGCTGTTGTGATGAACTCAAGAGGTAATGCTTCATTAAAAAATTCCTTTTTTTCCGAAGGAGACATCTCACTAATTTGAAAATCTTCCTCAATATGATCGTACATAAAACCGTGAAAAGTCTTTACATATCTAAGATTTTTTTGATCTTTCTGGACTTGGCTAAAGCTCCTTTTAAACTCCTTAGCTAAAGAATTGGTAAAACAAAATAATCCCACATTTTTACCCTCAACAACCTTCCGATGAACAAGTTCAATAGCCATTAGTGTCTTTCCTGTTCCTGCAGCACCTTCAATCAAAACTCTGGGATTGTAGCTGGTTTGTTCTAGAATGTCGAACTGTTCTTTTGTGTAGTGATCAATAATCTGCTTTCGGTCCCTCAATCTGTTAATCTCCTTATAGTCATAATCAAAATCCCCACGAAGAATCCGAAATATCAATAAACAATCATTTTCTGTTGGACGAGAAAAAGTCTTGGAATACCATCCACAGGATGAACTTTCACTATATTTTGAATGCCATCCATTGCTCATATTTTCCATATATTCACTTATGGGTTTTTGAATGTTGTCTCTTTGAAAAATCTGCCACTTTTCAGCCTCTGGTTCGAAACTGTCCAAATTGACAGAACTAGTAAAAGCCACACCATAACCCCACATTATTTTCTTCAAATTTTGACTCAGATTAGGGTTGGCATTAATCTTTCCATGAACATGTCGTTTGATAGACTGCATGGATTTGTTTACCTGATCAAAAGGACTCCGGTTTCTGACAGTGACCTTTTTGTATCTATTGGTATAAAGCCATTTACCGTCTTTTCGTGAAACTCCTCCATGTTTTACCTCAATTGCAAAAATCCCATGGTTAGGCATGAGGACCAAAAAATCCAACTCCCCAGAAACTCTTGACAAATGTTTGCTACAAAATAGGGATGGCAATACAAAAGATTTTTCCAGTTTAGGGTCATCCTTAAACTTATTGGCTAGTATTCGTTCCCCATCGGAATTGAACTTTTGGATACTATTAGGATAAAGCATAAAATTTGATCATCATTAAGATTGTTGAACCCGCATTAGGGCTTTTTGGTAAACTTTTTCGTATGCCGAGATTATCCTACTAACATCAAACCGTTTAGCATTTTCAAATGCCTGCTCTCTATAAAGATTGTGAAGTACATTGTCGGAAAGGATTTCAATTGCACCATTAGCCATTGATTCAATATCTCCAACCTCATAGGTGCGCCCAGAAAAATTATTTCGATTTACCTCTGGCAGACCTCCTGTATTTGAAGAGATTACGGGAACCTTGTGCAACATGGCTTCCAATGCCACTAAGCCAAAACTCTCGGATTCTGATGGCAACAAAAACAAATCAGAGAAACAAAGAATTTTTCGAATTTCAGTACTCTCACCCAAAAACATCACATCATTTAATAAGTTTCTATTTCTACAATACTGAATTGCTTTCTTTCTGTCTGGACCATGACCAACCATCAATAACTTGCCAGGCATACGCTCTTTGATCTTCTGAAATATTTTCAACACATCAATAACTCTTTTTAGCGGTCTAAAATTGCTGATATGGGTAATTATTTTTTTGTTTTCATCGGATTCTATCAAATCTCTATTGCACTCTACTTTCCTTCCCAAATGCCTTTGAATATCAATAAAATTTGGTACAACTTCAATATCGTCATGTACATCAAAAAGTTCAAGGGTATCCTTTTTTAAACTATCGGAAACCGCAGTTACGGCATTAGACTGATTGATTGAAAAGGTAACTGCAGGCTTGTATAGTGGACTTTTTCCCACCAATGTGATATCCGTCCCATGTAAAGTGGTAACTATAGGGATTGCAATACCCATTTCTTCTAGCATTCTTCGAGCCATATAAGCTGCGTAGGCATGAGGAATTGCATAGTGTACATGTAGTAAATCAATATTGTATTGTTTAACTACTTCAACTAATTTACTTGACAGAGCTAATTCGTACGGCTGATAGCGGAACAAAAAATACTCGGGGACATCCACCTCATGAAAATGAAGATTTGCATTTAATTCCTCAAGTCTCACAGGATGGCTATAGGTGATAAAGTGAACTTCGTGGCCTTTAGTTCTAGACAGAGCCATTCCCAATTCTGTGGCCACTACACCGCTCCCCCCGAAAGTGGGATAACAAACAATTGCGATTTTCAATTTACTTTTTCATCTATTAGTGCTTCATAGACCAATTGGTGCATACGTGGTCTTATATATTGTTGTGAAATCAATTTGTTTTCCATAGTAGGATAAGTACGATTGGATAAAAAAACGAAAATCAATTCATTTTCCGGATCGGCCCAAGCAAAAGTACCGGTGAAACCAAAATGTCCAAAACTTTCGTCTGAAGCATCCTTTGCAACATTTAATCGGGTTGGGTTGATTTTTCGTCTCTTGTCAAACCCAAGTACTCTGTCATTTCCCTGGACTTGAAAATATCTTTTATTAAATAAATCAAATGTATCCGAGTCAAAATATTCTTTGCCCATATACTGACCTTTTTGCAAAAACAATTGCATGATAACTGCAACATCTTTAGCATTTGCAAATAATCCTGCGTGAGCACCCAAACCCCCCATCAAAGCCGATGCCATATCGTGGACATAACCATCTATGTGTCCATAACGAAAATACTGATCATGTTCCGATGGCACAATTTTTTCATTTTCAAAAGTTAAATACGGATTATAGGTGATATTCTCCAATCCCAATGGCTTTAATAGTCTTCTGGAAATCAACTCATCAAAAGGCTTAGCATATCGGGTTTGAAAATAGTCCATGAGTAAAATAAAACCCAAATCTGAATAACGATATCTAGGTTTACTCTGTACTTGAGATGTATAAATTTCTTCAAGTATCTCTTGGGTGTAATCTTTGTGAAGGAAGAGATTATCAAAGACTTGGATAGGATAATCTTCAGAGTATTTTTGGCTATACAAATCATCCATAGGCTTGTTTAAACTATTGAGAGTTTTTAAATAAAAAGGAATCCAAGATTTCAACCCAGCGTGATGGGACAATAGTTGCTTGATGGTTAAACCACTTTTATTTGTTCCCTTTGCTCGAAGGTGAAAATTCTCCAATTTTTCATCCAGGCTCAATTCATTGTTGTCGATTTCCTGCATCACCAATGGAACAGTAGCCAATATTTTGGTCAAAGAAGCCAAATCATAAATATGATCGTTTTCGACTTTTATTTGCTTAGAATAAGTATGATATCCAAAGCTCTTTTGATAAACAATTTTCCCTTTTCTGGCTACTACCATCTGAAGACCCGGAGCAATCATTGAGTCAATGGCAACTTGTGCCAATTCATCTAGTCTATTGAGTTTATCTGAATCAAAACCAAGATGTTGGGGATCAACTATAGGCATTGCTTTAGAAATAGGAATATCAATCCCACTTCCCAATTCTATAGACGAGCTAGGTGAAATGGGTAATCTTCCTTTGATTGAATGAATTCCAACAAGCGCTTGGGCAGCTATTTCTTGAGCTGATGGCGAATTTTGGTATGCCACCAAAATAGATTCCATTTTTTTAGGTGACAACAACTGACCCAAAGCATAAGGACTTGTAAAACTGACTAGAATAACCTTAAATTTTTTTGATAGTTTATCAATTAACAACAGTTCATTCTCATTGAATCGATAATTAACATAGGGACTTTGATTTCCTTTGTGATAGCTGACTAAAACAGTGTCAAATTCAACAGAAAGGGAATCTATCTCCTTGATATCCTGGGCGTTTATCTTTTCGAGCTTTAGATATTTTGATATTTCATTTTCAAATGCTTCACCAGATACATCGCCTATCTCCAAATACCCCAAGTGGGTAAATTCTTTTATAGGAATCAATTCACTTTGATTTTTTACTAGGGTCAAGGCATCGCTGATAGCTTGATTATATAATTCTTGATCCTGGGACGGATTTAAGTCCTCATGTAATCTATCAACATTGACAGGTGAGTAATTGTGGAGTCCAACCTTGTATTTAGCATTGAGTATTTTTTTTACAGAATGTTTAAGCCGTTTAGTTGTAATTTCTCCTGATTCAACAGCCAGAGTGATTTCTTGTATTCCGGAGGGTATATCATTTGAAATCAAGAGCACATCATTTCCCGCTAGAAAGGCCTCCTTATCAATCCCTGTTGAAGGGGCCATCATCGTAGCTCCTTTCATATTCAATGCATCTGTTAAAATGAGTCCTTTAAACTTCATTTTCTCTTTCAATAGTCCTGTAACAACACGTTTGGACAAGGAGGTTGGTAAGACCGAATCAGTCAAACTTGGAACATTCAAATGAGCAACCATCACCGAGGATAGACCATGCTTAAACAAGTTTCTATATGGGTATAGCTCAATTTCCTTTATTCGATCTTGATCCAGAGAAATTGTGGGAAGAGTAAGGTGCGAATCGGCATCGGTATCTCCATGTCCTGGAAAGTGTTTTCCTGTGGTTAAAACCCCGGCTTTATGGTGTCCCTTCATATATGCAAGAGATGTTTTTGTCACTCGCTCTTTGGATTCACCAAAGGATCTATTTCCAATAATTGGATTGTCTGGATCGGTATTTATATCCAACACAGGACCATGGCTCATATGAATTCCTAGTCGTTGAGCCTGTTGCCCCATTCGAAAACCAATCTGCTCAATTAAAGACAGATCCTGAATTGCACCTAATGTCATAGCCCAGGGGAAATCAATAACCGAATCCAACCTCATGCCTACGCCCCACTCAGCATCCATAGAAACCAGAAGAGGAACATTAGAATTGGCTTGAAATTCATTCAGCCAGAGAGATTGTTTGTGGGGGGTACCCCTAGAAAAAATAACGCCTCCGATATGATTTTCTCGAATCAATCTGAGTGTAGTATCAAACTCTTGGTCATTTTCTGAAAATACCATTGGCACAAACAATTGACCAATCTTCTGCTGTAATGTCAAGCTATTATATACACTATCTACCCATATTTTTTGAAGTTTTCTCTCATCCGGATTCTCCATTAGTAGTGGATGAGGATCCTTTTTTTGAAAATTTAATAATCCCAGTACTATGAGAACAATAATCCCTAAAACAAATCTCATGCTATAAATATCTTTTGTGCCAACTATTTTCTAAAGGTACTTGCCAGTTTGATTGCAAGTTTTTCTTATGTATGATCATATTATTGAATACTGTGGTTTTTTTGGTAACAATACCCTGGTCAATGAACTCCCTAAATCTTGTCAGATCAACAATCTTCAGTTTACCTTTTGATATAAATGCAACATTCATCCTATTGAGTAAGACCAGATGATATTCTCTTTCAAATCGTTGTATTTCACGCATCAATGCATCAATAGAACATCCGCTGACATTCTGACTCCGATCTACCCCAATGATAAGAAATAAATTATATCTAATCGTATATGCCGTATAAAGTGTGGATTGATGAGATGTCCATTGATCTAAAAATACCTTAATTGATTCATCAAGAATTTTAATCTGATTAGATCTTAAAACCTGATTAGATTGAAAAATCCAAATTTTAGATTCATCTGATAAAGAATCGAAAGAAACAACCATATATTACCTATAATCAATAACTTAAATAATAAACATGATATTGACAATCTCGGATAAAATCCATGAACACAATATTTTTCAATTTTGTAAAAAGCATCAAACGGAATAATTCAATTAATTGCTCTGTACCAAATTAAAACACGGGCAATAAATTTACTTCAGTCAATCCATTTTTTAAGTAAAATAAATCATCCAAACTATAAAAATATTTAGAGGTCATCACTTAAGCGCCTATTAGATTTTTTCCTTGTTGACCATTTTTGTCATCAGATTGTTGAATATCGTTTCTTTCCTCTGTGAACACTTTATCCTTATGCAGAGCTAATTGAAATACTTGTTCAGTGCAGCTTAAAGTTGCCCACTCATGAATGGGTGGTACTTATCCAAACTTTATCGGGTGGTTCACGGTATGAAAAGACAGCAATTTGAGTCCCTTCTTGCTCTCCATCTGGGTAATGTTATAGGCCGTGGCTATTGGTCTATACCTTTCCATTTGTAAGCAGCCACCTGGTCAGACTTACTGATATGTCTGGTAAAGATGGACTCAAGTGAGCGTGCCGAGAAATCTTCCTTTCGCATGGCATCCATACGCTTGACTTTTCCGTACCTTGATAGATTTACCGATGTTACCGCTTTCAATTCTTAACATTATAGCTACTCCCTATCTTTACTTTATCAACCCCGATCAAGACGAACTCGTCCATATCTATAGTACCATTCCTAGGGTTCTTGCCACAGGATTTGATAGCCTGTCTGACCTTTTGCATGAAAAGACGGGCAGTCTTTTCGGTCACTCCATAACCAGCTGCTGTGTACCTTGCAGAAAGGCTCTTGGTACAGGCAGACATCTCAAAGCAGATGAAAAAGGCCTTGCGTAAGCCGAACTTAACCTTGTGGAACAAGGTATTGGCAGTAGCTGACTCGGTATGACCACAGATGTTACACGTCCTAGAAAAATCCTTGCTTACCTGACAAGCACCATGACCACATTTGAAACATTTAAAGCCTTCTTTCCATTTGACCTCAGAAAGGTATTCCTTGCAATCAAAGTCCGTTTTAAAGTGATCAGAAAACTTTAAGAGGTTTTGTCCTTTAAATAAAAATATGCATAATAGTCTTTATCTATTGACATCTAAATTATGAAATTAAATGCTTACCTCAATAAAAGTATATTAAAAATTATGACATAGGAACTTTTTCACAAAAATTATTCAAAATCTATCGTCTATGTAACTGATATACAAATACTTAAGAGATAAAAATACTCAAAAAAGAGTGAAAGTCGGGTCTAATAGATAAACTCTTTTCTATATGATTTTCCAGCCATATATTTTGTAATTCTATCAAAATGATACTACTAAATCGCAACCAAAAAACCGAATTGGTGGTTATAAATTGGATATCATTTCCTCAATGAATCAATCATCAAAAACCTCAATAGTCACTTCTTTTTGTACTAGGTCTGTAAATTTTCCATTGTATCTGGTGGCACGAACCAAATGATTATCTATCCAATGATAATTCCCACCTCGTGGTTTTCCCATCAAAAGACTGTGGTATTTGAAGCCATTATTTTTCAACCAGCGTTCAGTCACCTCCCTATGGGATTCAACTCGAGCAGTAAAAAAGCATATCAGATGACCCTGGTCGTGCCATTTATTCAATGTCTTTAAGGCATCCGGATACACCTTAGCTGTCTCCATCCTATGAGGTTCCTCATTTGGAATATCATCACATATGGTACCGTCTATATCCACCAAATAATTTTTGACTCCCTCTGGTAATATTGGGCTGACAGTCAGTCCATCTTCAACTTTCTGGTGTAATAACTTTTCAGCTTCTTTGCGATTCATTGTTCATATTATTGATTTATTATGGCGTAGAATTAACTTAAAAATATGAAGTGCAGAAAATTGGATTTAATATCTAATTTTCCTTTTTTGGTGTGGTTTTGTCTTTTCTTCCAAATAGTGAAAAATGAACATATCGCTTTGGATTCGATTGCAAGTCTAACATTAATGAATTTAGATCGGCAGTGGTTTTGGTCAGATTATTGTAGAGCGTTGGATCATTAATTAATTGACCTATCGTTCCTTGATTTGAAGTGATTAATCCCATGGCTGAGTTGATTTGAACTATAAGGTGATTAAAATCAACAACGGTTTTATTCAAATCTAACCTAATCAGCGAATCTGATAGCGATTTAATATTTTCGGATGCGGATACAACATTACTTAGAGTTTGATCAAATGCCCCCCTATTTTTCTCAACTCCTTTCACAATTTCAGAAGATAGTTGATTAATATTTTCTACCAACAAGGTAAAATCTTCGAGTGCCCCCTTAAGTTTTATTTGTCCATCATCATCAAACACTTGATTGAATCCAATGACTAGTGTATCCAAGCTAGTGATTAAATTTTCAAGTTTTGTACGAAGAGGGGCAAACTGATCATTAAGCATACTAGTCAATACTGGTTTAACTACGGAGGGTAATTCGTCTCCACTCTTTATCACTTCAGAATCATATATTGGAAGAATTTGTATAGCCCTACCTCCAATGAGACTTGTTTCATACAAAACAGCGGAGCTATTTTTTGAAATCTTCAAATCTGAGCGTATATTCATTTCTACTTTAAGGGCAGAAAAGTCCTCGGAAAAATCTATGTCGGAAACTGAGCCTACTGAAAAGCCATTGATATTCACATCGGCCCCGACACCCAAACCTTCAACATCATTGAAGTAGCTGTATATCTTTTTCGATCCAGATAAAATGGAATTATTTTTCAAAAATGAGTATCCCAATATAAATATCACAATTCCTGCGATGGCGAAAATTGCAACTTTGAGTTCCTTTGTTATTTTCAAATCATGTAATCTGCGGCAAAAATACTAATAATTTATCCTATGGGTTTCAGGTACTACGGATTATGTTTGTTTTTCTAGGTACAATGTACAATTAAATATTTGAAATAATAAATTGCTTCTTATTCCACAAAAAAGTTATTAAAGCCTTGAAGAATATTTTTAGTTAAATCCAGACAATGTTTGGAAAAATAGAAAATATTTATTAACTTAGTCCCATCATGAAGGATTTGTTCCTTCGTTAGGGTCATGATGTTTTTAAATTGGAGCAATAGGTTAGTACAAAATACTATTGGAGGATCATCGTCAAAACCTGGTTTTGGGTTATGTTCAAAAGTCGTGGTTTGTATTGATCTGACCAAGCACCTATTATTTGCTTATTTAAAGAAATCACTTGGTAAAGATTTATGTAATAACATACATCTTCAAAGAACCAGAGATAGGCATTTTCCTTTTTGGTTCTTTACTTATAAGGGATTAAATATGGAGTTTCAAAGACCAAGCTATGAAATACCCCCCCTTGTACTTTAAGAATTAATAGACAGTTAGTTAACTGTACTTTTCAATTTTTTTTCCCCTTTAAATCCCTACCCCTATGGTGGTTTTTGATTTCCCTTTTATTTGATTCCTATCTCTGGGGATTCATAACCTCAATGCACTTTTCGGATGCCAATCTACAGAACACTTCCTTTAATAATACAATGGGAATTTTACCTTAAACAACGATTATACGAATTATTACCATGAGATCCAAAGTTTATAAGCATTCCTCGATTTTTTTTATGCTATCCCTCTTGATTTTATTTTCTTGCAATGGAGAAGGAGGGTCTGGACCTATTGCCCCTCCCCCTCCGGATCCCATTAAATTTACTATCTCCACATCATCTGGTGCCGGAGGGACAATAACAGAAACCCAGAGAAATATCAACAAGGGGCAATCAGTAAAGATTGTAGCCAAAGCTAATCAGCACTATCAATTAAAAGAATGGGCAGGTGATTGTGGCACTTTCAATAAAAATACTTTAGAAATTACGATCACTGCATCTAAAAATTGTTCTATCAGTGTTTCTTTTGAAAAGATCAAGTATAGCATCACCGCCACATCTTCTGATGGAGGTAGTGTCAATGATGCTCAACCATCAAGTTCGGTAACCGAGCACAAAGAACATGGACAAACAGTTTCTTTTACCGCTAATCCTGAAAAGGGGTATCAGTTAAGTGGTTGGACAACAGCCGAAGGTAGTGAATGTCCCGAACTTATAGTAGTCAACAACAAAGTGACCTTCACAGTTGCAGGTGATTGTAGTTTAGAAGCAGTTTTCACCAAGGCACCGCGAACGATTATGATAGAAAAGAACGACCCCATGACGGAACTCCAAAACGGGGAAATAATCATCACACCATCTGAAAATGTTGACTATGGCGATGAGGTAATGATTACTGCCACACCCAATGAACATTATACATTTAAAGGTTGGTCTGGGAATTGTGGTGATTTAGACAATGATGAATCAAGTATAAAGATTACTATCTTGGAAGATTGTACGATAGGAGCGGTTTTCGAAAAAGCTAGTTATATCGTTGCAGTCACATCTTCAGAAGGGGGAAGCCTAGTCCGTGATGGGCAGCAAATTGATGATGCATTATCTATCGTCTATGGAGAGACCGCTAAATTAACAGCAATGCCTGACGAGGGTTATGAATTGACACAATGGAGAAGTGAAAATTGTCCTGACCTTGAAGATTCCATAGAGGTTGAAATTGAGTTCATCGTTGATGGCGATTGTAGTTTGGAAGCGGTATTCACCAAAATTCCTGTTACCATTACCATAGACACTGCATCAGGGACAAACCTTACAACAGACGACAACCCTGTGACAGGAAGTAACCCCGTAACGGGAAATAGCTCCGAGACGACCACCAAAAACGGAAAAATAAAAATCGTAAAAACTGAAAATCCGGATTCCCCCATAGTTTATGGAGATGAAGTAATGATTACTGCCACACCCAATGAGTACTATGTTTTCAAAGCCTGGACTGGGAATTGTGGCGATTTAAACAATGATGAATCAAGCATAGTGATTACGATATTGGAGGATTGTACCATAGGAGCAGAATTTGAAAAGGTGTCTTATACCATCACAATAGCATCTTCTGATGGAGGTCAAGTGGATTATTTGGGAAGTCCTGTGGATGAGAAATTAACTATAGAATATGGGCAAAATGTTGTTTTGAAAGCAATCCCCGAAGGGAGTTATCAATTCAGTGATTGGACAACCGCCCCCATAATGGGGAATGAAAAGGAAACATCAAATTGCCCTATACTTGAAAATAATACAGATCCCCAAATTGAGTTCATCGTTGAAGGTAATTGTAGTTTAAAAGCGGTTTTTGAACAAAGGGCATTTACCTTAACGATTTCTTCTACCGAAGGAGGCTCAGTTGGTGATACAGAATCAGGGCAAGAATATGAATACGGAGAAAAAATTTCTTTGATGGCAATTCCCGAAAAAGGCTATACGTTTAAAGGATGGGAAATCATGGAATGTCCCGATAATACCGACCTTTCTAGCCCGGAATTAACTTTTACTATCACCGATAATTGTAGCCTAAGAGCAGTATTTGAAACAAAATCAATAAAAATCTCTGTGCCAAACCAAACGGAACAAGGAACAAAAAACGACCCCATAATGGGGATTACAAACGGGAAAATAAAGGTCGTAAAAACCGAAAATCCAGATTCCCCCATAGTCTATGGAGACCGAGTAACGATTACTGCTATTCCCGATGAACATTATGAATTCAAAGGTTGGGAGGGAGATTGTATAGATGAAAAGGTGTCGGAAAACCCTATCACTATTACAGTAACCGAAGATTGTCAAATCAATCCCGTTTTCAATAAAATCTCCTATGTTATTACCGTGGAAGCGGATTCCGGGGGTCGCATAAACAATGGCAGACAGGAAATAGATTATGGTGATAGATTTGAGGTAAATGCAACCCCAGACAATGGTTATGCTTTTGAGCGATGGACATCTGATGGAAAAGGGTGTCCAGACAATTTAGATACTACTTATTCTATTGCTTCATTCAAAGTAATAGGTGATTGTCATTTGGTCGCTACCTTTACTTTTACCGGTGAATATACCGAAGAACCTGAACAGACTGAAGAACCTGAACAAAATAACGAAGATGAGCAACAGACAACCCAGCAACCAAATAATCCACCTACGAACCACCAACCACCAACAAATCAAAATCCTGTAACTAACCAGCCAACCACGCAAGAACCGAATGATCCACCTACGGATAACCAGCCAACCACAGAACAGCCCAATGATCCGCCGCCACCAGATGACCCACCTGCTGATCCATGTCCAAACCCATTGTATGTTGATGCAAATGGAATAATCAAACCTGCTGAGTGTGCCAGAGATTTGATTGGACAAAAAACTCTTATTGACAGCTCCGACGAATCATCCCAAAAGTATTTTATAGCAGATGAAGATGCATTGAGAAATTTAGTCGCAAATAATGAAAACCTCCAATATGTAAACACCACTTTTGTTACCGATATGTCTCGATTGTTTAAAAACAAACAAAGTATTAATGGTGATATTACCAAATGGGATACAAGTAGTGTAACCCGAATGGATGAAATGTTTTATGGAGTTGCCACATTCAATCAGGATATAGGGGATTGGGATACCTCCGCAGTAACCAATATGCAAGGCATGTTTGATAGTGCTTCTTCATTCAACCAAGACATCAGTGATTGGGATACCTCCGCAGTAACCAATATGCAAGGTATGTTTAGATTTGCGAAATCCTTTAACCAAGATATAGGTGACTGGGATGTCAGTAAAGTAACCAATATGAGCTATATGTTTTCAGGGAATGGTGCATTCGAGGACCATGACTTCAATCAAGACATCGGGGACTGGGATGTCAGTAAAGTAACCAATATGAGCTATATGTTTTTTGGTACTATAGTTTTCAACCAGGACATCGGTGACTGGGATACCGGTAATGTGACCGATATGGCAGGAGTGTTTTACATTGCAACGAGTTTCAATCAAGATATCAGTGATTGGAATACTTCCAATGTAGTCAATATGCATGAGATGTTTAAACAAGCATATGATTTTGAGCAGGACATCGGTGATTGGGATACCAGTAAAGTGACCAACATGCAAGGAATGTTCCTTGATACTCGTGCCTTTAACCAAGACATCAGTGATTGGGATACTAGTAAAGTAACTAATATGGGAGGAATGTTTGGGGGGAGTTCATTTAATCAAGATATTAGCAGCTGGGATGTTTCTAAGGTAACCGATATGAACTTTATGTTTGCTCGCTGCCCCTTTAATCAAGACATCGGGGATTGGGATACCGGTAAAGTAACCAACATGAGAGAAATGTTTAGTAGAAATACATCTTTTAATGGAGATATAAGCGATTGGGATACAAGTAAAGTAACCAACATGCAAGAAATGTTTTACAATGCAACTGAGTTTAATCAAGATATTGGGAATTGGGATACAAGTAAAGTAACCAACATGAGAGAAATGTTTTCTGGGGCTTCCTCTTTTGATGAAGATATAAGCGGATGGAATGTAGATAAAGTAATTTGTTCTAGCGGTTTTCGTCAAGATTCAAAAGCAGACAAAAGTCCTGATTTTTCTAAATGTTCAACAACCTGCGCATGTCAGTAATCGGAACCATATAGAAAATCATTTTTGAAACCCTCGTCTAATCTCGATAGTTTTCTCAAGAATAGAGTTGTTAGATTTGCAATGTAAATCAAATAAATGGAATTAACCGGGTATTCAGATTTTTTGGAGAAAAGCATAGATAAACAGCTATATGCGTTCTCTATAGATGAATTAAAACAATCATTGGTGCAAATACCAAAAAAAATGATGATAACCAAATAAAAGAACATTTATCTCAATACGAGAAAAAATATGTATTCTCCCTATTGGATGGTTTTTATCTTATTATCCCTCCAAAAGATAGAAAGTGTATGCAAATGGAGTTCATGACTTATATAGAAGGCCTCGCATCTTTTTTAGGGAAAAAAGACAAATACTATGTCAGTTGGTTTACTGCATCTCATTACCATGGTGCAAATCACCAAATGTGTTTCACTCATTTTTTCAGTGTCAATGACATTCCAAATATACTTATTGATAAACCAATTGAAAAAAGAAATAAAGAACAACAAAAAATCATATCATTAGATAAAGAACATTATGGAATTTCCTTAGTCATCCCTAGAATCAACCCATCAATGCATCATTGTTGGGAAAAGACATCTTGTGATGCGTCAGTTTCCTGATTTTGCCATTGAGGTTCTCAATAGCATTGTTGGTGTAGATGATTTTCCTTATTTCCAGAGGATACTCTAAAAAAGTAGTGAGATGTTCCCAGTTTCTCTCCCATGAACTAATTATATATGGATATTTCTTCCCCCATTTTTCTTTCAACTTCCAAAGATTTTTAAGAGCTTCTTTTTCATTGGGGGCATTATAGATAGGTTTCATCATATCAACTACCGATTTCTTGTCCTTATAAGATACTCGTCGAAGAGAATTCCTCAACTGATGAACAACACATATCTGTCGATTAGATCCAGGGAAAACAGCTTGGATCGCACGGGTAAAGCCAGGAAGATTATCGCTAACAGTCAGTAGAATATCTTCCACGCCACGCATCTTCAAATCCGAATCAGTGCGGACACTCTTCTTGTACTCTAAATGTTCTTCTTGTTCGGCCAGCAAAAGCATTTCGACAACTTCTATGAAGAGAACACTCATCAAACCGGCACCTTCAGAAGTAGTTTTTACATTGGCTAAGATGCCACTGCCTTTAATAATTTTTCTAAATTTATCCATAAATGTATTTTTTTCAATAAATGTGATTAGGTAACCACACTGAAAAAATACAAAAAATCAGGTGAGTCTATATAGACCTACCTGATTTCTATTTACACAGTCTTTGGGACACCCCCAGGAGTTAAATTTTGAAAAGATTGAATAATGGTTAAAAATAAAATAACAATGCTGTCAACTGCAAACTAACCAAGTTGAATTTCATATTTTTGTTATACTATCAAATGATACTATCAATATTTGCAACCACCGTACAACATAACAGAAGATATACTTAAACTGGTCGCTTCCATTTCAGAAAAATTAGGTGAAATAAATGCAGTACACCTTGACAAACCAACTGCCCAATTAAGAAAAAAGAATAGAATTAAAACCATTCAGTCTTCGCTGGAGATAGAAGGTAATAGTTTGTCAGAAGAACAAATCACATCTTTGTTAGAAAACAAACAAATAGTTGGTCCACCTAAAGATATTTTGGAAGTGCAAAACGCAATAAAAGTCTATGAGCTACTGCGTGAGTTCAACCCCAACCAAGTAAGAGATTTGTTAAAAGCACACGAGATATTAATGAATGGATTGATCGAAAACCCTGGGAAATTAAGAACCAAAAATGTCGGTATTATCAAAGGTTCAAAACTTCAACACTTAGCACCAAGCGAAAAGGTGGTGAGATACTTGTTAACTGATTTGTTTAGTTACCTCAAGGAAGGGAAAGATCAGGTATTGGTTAAAAGTTGCGTGTTTCACTATGAATTTCAGTTTATCCATCCTTTTATGGACGGAAATGGACGAATGGGCAGGTTATGGCAAACTTTGATACTTATGCAACATTATACAGTTTTTGAGTTTCTTCCCACAGAAAACCTCATAAAACAAAATCAAGAAGAATACTACAATGTGCTCAGCCAATCTGATAAACTTGGACACTCTACCCATTTCATTGAGTTTATGCTAAAAATCATACATAAGTCTTTAGAAAATCTCCTTAAAACTCAAAACAGGACATTAAAAGTTGAGGATAGAGTTGAATTATTTAAGGACAAAATTGGCAAACGAGAATTTAGACGTAAGGACTACCTACAAAACTTTAAAGAAATTAGTCAAGCTACAGCAAGCAGAGACTTAAAATGGGCTGTTGGACAAAATATTTTAATCAAAAATGGAGATAAAAGAAAGACTAAGTATAAGTGCCTGGTATAGTATAGCCAAATGTCCCTATAATCCAGAAGAAACCCGAGGATAGAGAGGGGTTAGACATCCGAATTTCCCTCGCCAAACCAAGAACATAATATTAGCCCAAATCAAATAGTTATTATACACAACCAATTCCCACAAGTTTTCAACGCTTTCGAAATAACCTTAAAATCAGTGAATTAAATGTTGGACTCACATGTTAGAAAGAATCACCTCAGCGTTAAACACTTCAATTCCAGGGATCAATCCGCACACCATCTCTAAATTCAACCACAACGGATCCCTTAAATCCCCTTCTAATAGCTTCAGATTTAAGTCTTTGGGCATCTTTGAGAGATTTTGTAAATCCATAGTAGTAACGATATAAATTTTTGTATGGTTCTTTGATTATCGGTGATAACTCCTTAAAGATAGGACTATAAGAATTTAGAGCCTTGTCAGTTGCCATAATTTGTACTCGATACATCACTGCTTCAGAAGTCTCATTTAATGATTCATTGGCAATATTTGAGACATCCGAAACATTTTCACCATAAACATTACTTTGAACCCAGTTTTTATAGTCTATCAAGGCATCAGCAACGGCACGTGCAATTTGATTTTGTCCCGCTTGGGATTTTAGAAATCTTGCATCAGTTGAATTCGATAAAAAACCTGTCTCAAGTAGCACGCTAGGCATAAAGGTCTGATGTAAAACAATAAATCCTGCTTGCTTTATGTCCCGAACTGGTCTCCTTAAATCATACTCTACGCGGTCATGAATAAATTTTGCTGCGCGTATACTAGACTCTAGATAATCGTTCTGCATCAAACTCAATGAAATTAGAGTCTCTGGCTTTCTTGGATCAAACCCAGGATAATTCTCCTGAAAACCATCTTCAAGGAAAACCACTGAATTTTCTTTTTTTGCGACCTCATAATTTCTTTCTGCCACATGATTACCAATAACAAAAGCATGGGTGCCTCTAGTGTTGGGGTTCCTGAACGCATCACAATGAACTGAAAGAAAAAAATCTGCTTGAGCATCGTTTGCAATTCTAGCCCGACGGTACAACTCAACAAATCGGTCTGAAGTACGAGTATATATAATTTTTATATCCGATTCTTTCTGTAAAAGCTTTCCTATTTTTAAGCTTATTGATAGAGCTAAATCTTTTTCTTTTGCTCCAAAACCTTGAGTACCTGGATCTTTTCCACCATGACCAGGATCAATGACAAATAAAAAGGTGTCATCTTTTGTAAATTGACCATAAATTTGACACGGATTTAGAAATATAAGGAAAGAAAAAAGACAAATCGAAACCGATAATGTACTCAATGAAATTTTCACAAAATAATAATTCAAAGGCAAAATTAATGGTTAATTTTATTGCCTTGACTATAAATGTTAAAACGACTCCACAATCTTTGGTAATTTGTTGAATCGAACATACTTTTTGATTGGTTTGGTGTTGGTCTATTTCCCCCAGAACAATTTTGCAAAAGGCAACTGGGATTTCACCTCAGGCATGGCAAAATATGTTACTAATGTCGCCGTATCAACAGCAGATACTATACCCAAAATCACAATTGAAACAATCGCTACATCAACAGCAGATACTATACCCCAAACCACAATTGAAACAATCGCTACATCAACAGCAGATACTATACCCCAAACCACAATTGAAACAATCGCTACATCTACAGCAGATACTATACCCCAAACCACAATTGAAACAATCGCCACATCAACAGCAGATACTATACCCCAAACCACAATTGAAACAATCGCTACATCAACAGCAGATACTATACCCCAAACCACAATTGATAATATCCCCACGGAACCTATAGATAGCCTTTCAAATTCAGAACAGCAAAAATCAACACTATTAGCTGACGAAATCGACCGCAAAGCCAAAGGATATATGGAAATTAATCGTACTGAAAATAAACTCTATTTATTTGACGAAGCTGAACTATACTATCAAGATACCGAACTAAAAGCTGGAGTTATCGTCATGGACTTTGGCCTTAACGAAGTATATGCCGGACGAATTGCTGATTCCGACGGAAATTTATCCCAACCTCCCTCATTCAAACAAGGAGATAATTTGATAAATCCCGATTCTATTAGGTACAATTTTGATAGCGAAAAGGCTCTGATATGGAATTCAAAATCAGGACAAAATGGTATGGATGTCTTCGCACGCCTGACAAAAAAAGAAAATGATTCTACTTTCTACCTAAGAGATGCCCGAGTATCTACAGCTGGAGAACTCCTCGGTAATTTCATTGAAGGAATTGACTACTACTTCAGAGTAAGAAAAGCCAAAGTCATTCCAGGTAAACAAATCATCACCGGATTTGCCAATATGATCGTAGCTGATATTCCTACTCCAGTTATGGTTCCCTTTGCCTATTTCCCTACCCAAACAAAACAAGAATCTGGTTTTTTGTTTCCCTCCATTGGAGAAAGTATCAATCAAGGTTTTCATATACAAAATGGAGGATATCACTTCGCCATTTCAGATTATTATGATTTAACCCTAACAGGCGATTACTATACTAATGGCAGCTTTGGTATTAGAACAAATACACATTATACCAAACGATATAAATTCTCAGGAAACTTTTCTTTCCGATACGAAAAAAACATCACCCAGCAGAGAGGTTTCCCAGATTATTCTAAATCAAGCGTTTTTAATGTTCGCTGGTCTCATCGAAAAAATCCCAAATCAAATCCCAGATCAAATTTTTCTGCCTCAGTCAATTTCGGAAGTAGTAACTATTTTAGAGAATCATTGAACCAACTCAATTCACCGAATTTTTTGAACAACGATTTAAGCTCATCAATCGCATATACTAGGACATTTCCTGCCTATCCGAGAGTAAACCTTTCAATTAATGCTAACATATCGCAAAACTCCAGAACGATGAAAGTTAACCTGACTCTGCCCACATTTACTGGAAGTTTAGAACGAATTTTCCCCTTAGCTCCCAAAACAGGTCAGAAAAAAGGATTTCTTCAAAACATCAATTTCCAGTATAGCACCAGATTCCAAAATAGAGTCATTACCGAAGAAGATAAAATATTTAATAAAGGTATGTTTGAAAATGCTCGTTATGGTGCCACTCATTCCGTACCAATTTCGACCAATTTCAAAATTCTTAAATACCTGAGTTTTACAGTGGGATCTAATATCAAAGAGGTTTGGACACCTTCCACTATCCGCTATCGTGATTTTAATATGGAAGATCAAAAAGCAGTAAAAGATACTATCTCAGGATTTGATCGGTTTACGAGTTATAATATTTCAGCAAGTTTGGGTACAACAATTTATGGTACAGTCAATTTCGGTTTGGACAAAAAGATCCAGTCTATTCGGCACACCTTGAGACCATCAATTTCGTATTCCCAGCGTCCTAGCTCAGAACGCTATTTCGATACCTACATCATTGATGCCGATGGAAACACCCGAGAATATACACGATTCGAAGGAGGTTTATTTGGAGCTCCCTCTAAATCAAGAGCAAATTCAATGAATATTTCAATCAGCAATTTGTTAGAAGCCAAAGTGCGCAGTAGAGATTCCACAGATACCGAACCAAAAAAAATCACACTGTTAAAAAATTTCAACATTTCCACCTCCTACAATTTTAATGCCGAAGAATTCAAACTAGCTCCTGTCCGAATGTCATCAGGCTTTTCTATGATACAAAATAAACTGACGATGAATATTGGTGCAACGTTCGATCCATACGGTTTAGATGAAAATAATAGGCGAATCAACGAATTTAATTCCAGCCTCGGACGCGGATTACTCCGGCTTACAAGTTTAAATACTAATCTGAATTTCAACATTTCCAGCGATTTTTTTAAATCTGATAGGAGTTCAAGGTCTCAAGATGATGAACAAATGGACTATTCTCAACAAGAGAATGCTTTTAGTGGCGGAAGATCCGATGATCTATTCGGAAGAGCCCAAGATTTTACAAACCGAAACTTTTCCCAAGATAGTCAAAGAGACCCTCCAAAATACCCCTCCTACCGTAATAAAATACCTTGGGATCTGCGTATAGCATATAGCTTGACATACCTCAATTCTACGATGCAAAGAACAATTTCAAATAACTCATTTATGTTCTCAGGGAATGTTGAATTGACCCCAAAATGGAAAGTGGGAGTATCCTCAGGCTATGACCTTAAAAGTAAGGGATTCACCTATACCCAATTGAGATTTGAAAGAGATCTTGATAGTTGGCGACTAAATTTTGATTGGGTACCCTTTAGCGGACGTGCATCATGGTATTTCTTCATTGGAGTTAAATCTGGTCTTTTGAAAGACATCAAATACGAAAAAAGAAGAGAACCCGACCGCAACTTATAATCATGAAAAAAATAATCAATACCAAAAAAGCCCCTAAACCAATTGGACCTTATAACCAAGGCATTATAATTAATAAAACACTTTATACAGCTGGACAGATTCCACTTTTATTAAATGAGGATAAACTGTCGGATGGGTCATTAGAAGAACAAACTCATCTGGTAATGAATCACCTACATGAAATCCTAAAGGCTGGTGGTATGAGGTTTTCTGATGTAGTAAAATCTGTTTTATACCTCGAAAATATGGATGACTTTCAACAAGTGAATGCAATCTATGCCAAGTATTTTGATGAAGGTTATGCACCTGTGAGAGAAACAGTTGCTGTTAAAAAGTTACCCAAAGGAGCAAAAGTAGAAATCTCCATGATTGCTGTCGATTCTGATTAGTTCAGAGCAATCATTATTCTAAATAGCAGAATCCTGTTTTAATAATTCTTGATGATATACAACCAATCGATCAATTGGTCGCTTAACTATTCGTCCAAGTTTTAATCCATAATTGTCAAGAGCTATTTTGATTTCCTGCTCTAAATAATAAGCGACAGAGCCAATAAAATGTACCGGAACATCATAGCAATTGGGAAACTGAAAGATTTGATGTTCAATAAAACGGTGGAGACCCTCAAAAATAAAGGTTCTAAAAAGGGGATACTTTTTATTTTGAATCACAAATTTCCCAACCCCCGCTAAATAGGTATTGGGATTTTCTTTTCTATATAAATGGTCTTTTATTGTGTTGGGATTCAAATCATATTTACTTTCCAATTTTGTTGCCATCTCTTGGGATAACTCATTGAAATAATAGCTTCTAATGAGTTGCTTTCCAAAAAAATTCCCGCTGGCTTCATCCATGATGATATAACCCAATGAAGACACTTTTTGTTCAATTCGTTTACCATCATAAAAGGAGCAATTTGATCCGGTGCCTAAAATCCCCACAATAGCCGGCTTTCCCTTATCAACGGTAGCATAAACAGCCGCATGGGTATCTTCATGCAAAGAAAGAGAACTGTTTTCAAATATTTGGGATAATACTTCCTCAATTCTATCAACAGCACTTTCAATACCCAATCCTGCCCCATAGAAGTAGATTTTCTCTACATCATTCTTTTGACTGTAGATAAGATCGTTTTTTTTTATCCGCCTGAATAATATATCACTGGCTAATACCGAAGCATTTAGACCTAAGGTTTGGGTTGAAAAAATAACATTACCATCTCGATTAATAGCGATCCAATCTGTTTTGGTGGAACCACTTTCGGCGATGAGAATCATCTTCGGATATCAAATTTGATGTGCAAGAATTGCTAAATCTAGAAGTTTATTGGAGTAACCATATTCGTTATCGTACCAACTAACAATTTTGTAGAATTTAGAATTCAGTTCAATACCTGCTCCGGCATCGAAAATAGAAGTCCTGGAATCACCAACAAAATCCTGAGAAACAACGGGCAATTCAGTATAGCCAAGTATGCCCTTGAGTTCTCCTTCGGATTTTGATTTCATCAGTTCCTTAATTTCTTTGTAAGTAGTTTCCTTTTCAAGTTTTACAGTTAAATCAACCACAGATACATTTGCCGTTGGAACTCGGAATGCCATACCGGTTAGTTTTCCTTGCAGAGAAGGAATAACTTTAGTTACAGCCTTTGCTGCTCCTGTGGAAGCTGGAATAATATTAATAAGAGCACTTCGGCCATTTCGAAAATCTTTTTTGGATGGTCCATCAACAGTGAATTGAGTGGCAGTAGCAGCATGGACCGTAGTCATTAATCCTTCTTCAATTGTAAATTGATCATGCAACACTTTTGCTATAGGCGCCAGGCAGTTCGTAGTACACGAGGCATTTGATATAATGGTTTGATCTGATTTTAATTCCTCATGGTTAACCCCCAAGACAAACATCGGGGCATCTGGAGATGGAGCAGAAATAACCACTTTTTTAGCACCCGCTTGAATATGCTTTGATGCTTTGTTTAAGTCCCTAAAAATACCGGTGCACTCCAGAACAATATCGGCAGATACATCAGACCAATTTAGGTTGGAAGGGTCCCGTTCAGAGGTAATTCTTATTTCCTCCCCATTAACAACGAGATTTCCCTGTCTAAGCTCAATAGAACCATCAAAATTACCATGTATCGAATCGTATTTTAGTAAATATGCCAAATGATCAACATCTAATAAATCGTTGATACCTACAATTTTAATTCCTTTTTTTACTGCAGATCTGAACGCTAATCGTCCGATTCTGCCAAATCCATTGATTCCAATATTCATATGTATTTTTTTTCGGTAAAAATAAACTATACACTCAGGATTTTAGATATCCGTACCATATTTTTATTGATGGCTGATTTTCCTTTAACTGCATCTTTCAAGGGGGTTAAAATTAGCTTGTCTAAATCTACTCCTATCATAACATTTGATTTCCCTTCCCTTAAAATTTCAACAGAATAAATACCCATTCTCGAAGCCAACACCCTATCGTAATAGGTTGGTCTCCCACCCCGTTGAATATGCCCTAAAACAGATACTCGAACATCGTACTCTGGCAGTTCTTCCCTAATTTGACTAGCTAGGTTGAATACATTATCTCTGGTTTTATCGCCTTCTGCTACGACCACTATACTAGAAGATTTTCCGCTTTTCTTTCCATATTTGAGTGTTCTTATAAGACTATCAATTCCGTCATCCTGTTCCGGTATAAGGATTTCCTCTGCACCTGCGGCGATGCCAGCATTAAGGGCAATATGACCGGCATCTCTTCCCATCACTTCGATAAAAAATAGCCGGTTGTGAGACGAAGCGGTATCGCGAATTTTATCCACTGCTTCCACAACGGTGTTCACAGCAGTATCAAAACCGATAGCTCTTGAAGTGCCATAAATATCGTTGTCAATTGTTCCAGGGATACCAACCACTGGTAAACCGTATTCACTTTGAAAAATCATTCCTCCGGTTAAACTACCATCACCACCGATGATAATTAAACCATCAATATTGTGTTTTTGAACATTTTCCCAAGCTTTCTTTCGACCCTCTACTGTTCTAAATTCTTTACATCGAGCAGATTTCAAGATTGTTCCACCTCTATTAATAATATTGCGAACACCCCTGGCATCTAATTCTTTGAAGTGACCATTGATGAGACCTTCAAAACCTTGAATAACAGCAATACATTGATGATTATAATACTGACATGCCCTGGCAATTGCTCGAATAGCAGCATTCATTCCAGGGGCATCACCGCCCGAGGTCATAACTGCTATTTTATTAACACTACTCATTTTCAAAGAGTTTCAATATCACTCAAATTTAAATTATTCTGCACTAAATTTCTATTCGACTGTGTTATTTACCTAATTAAATCAGGCTTAAACTATACAACCTTCAACTCAGAATCCAAAAACCATCGAAGCACCCTATGGTCTTAAGCGATGAATTGACTAAAAATCGAAGGAACCTTTTATAACTGAAATAAGAATAAAGCCTAACCTCAGCTACCGAGATATGTTTTGAGAATGCGACATCTGGATGTACGCTTCATGGCTTTTATCCCTTTTTCTTTAATCTGTCTCACTCTTTCTCTAGTGAGATTTAGTTCCTCTGCAATTTCCTCAAGGGTCATCTGTTGTTGTCCACCTAGTCCATAAAAAAGTCTAATCACATCTGCTTGCCGATCTTTGAGTGTAAGGAGTGCTCGTTCAATTTCTAGCCCTAACGATTCAAAGAGCAATCCTTCATCAGGTTCCGGGTTTTCCCCTACATTAAGAACATCATACAAATTGGACTCTTCACCCTCAACCAATGGAGCATCAAGCGATTTATGTCTTCCAGCATTCTTTAAAGAATCACGAACATTAGTAATGGTAATTTCTAGCTCAGTGGCGATTTCTTCAATAGTTGGATGCCTCTCTAATGATTGTTCCAAATAGGCAATAGTTTTGTTGATTTTATTTATTGAACCAATTTTATTCAAAGGCAAGCGAACGATTCGAGATTGTTCTGCTAAGGCTTGCAAAATCGATTGTCTTATCCACCAGACTGCGTATGAAATGAATTTAAATCCTCGAGTTTCATCAAATCGATTTGCAGCTTTAATCAAACCTAAGTTGCCTTCGTTAATCAGGTCTGGTAAGGTCAGCCCTTGATTTTGATATTGTTTTGCAACTGATACCACAAATCGAAGATTGGCCTTGACCAATTTATCTAATGCAGATTGATCTCCGGCACGAATTTTTTGAGCTAACTCAACTTCATCATCTGCATTTATCAGGTGTACCCTTCCTATTTCTTGAAGATACTTATCTAGTGAAGCAGTCTCCCGATTGGTAACCTGTTTGGTTATTTTAAGTTGTCTCATTTAATATTGCTTATAAATAATACGTAGAATTTTAAAAATGGTTACATTGTTGCAATTTTTCATATCAAAATTCTAATTCTACTTTTCTTAATGTTTTTATAAAATGTTTAACTCTCATAATTAAAACATTGAACCGCGATGATTTGTAACATTCTTTGATGAACATTTTGGTTAAAGATTTCTTAAAAGTTAATTCACTGTTTAAACCCAATTTTTTACAAAATACTTTTTTTAGTCTTCCAAGTTTTTTGTCCTAATTTGAAGTTTATTGTCATTGGCATAAATCTTGGAGGCAATATCTATACTTGGGGAAACTAGTCTAAGACATTTTGGGAAAAACTGATATATTAAAAACAAGTGGTATTATTTTATTTTAAATGCTGCTCTTCCAGGAAAGTGTCCTATATCCCCTAGCTGCTCTTCGATTCGCAATAGTTGATTGTACTTGGCCATACGATCACTACGTGAAGCAGAACCTGTTTTGATCTGACCTGTATTTAGAGCAACTGCTAAATCAGAAATGGTTGTATCTTCAGTTTCACCTGATCTATGGGACATCACACAGGTATAACCTGAACGATGAGCTAATTCAACTGCTGCAATAGTTTCACTCAGGGTGCCAATTTGATTTACCTTAATTAAAATTGAGTTGGCAATGTTCTCAGATATTCCCTTTGAAAGCCTTTCAACATTGGTAACAAATAAGTCATCACCAACTAATTGAACGGATTCTCCACTTAATTCAGTAGACTTTTTCCATCCATCCCAGTCGTTTTCATCCATTCCATCTTCAATGGATATTATGGGGTATTTTTTACACAAATCAGCAAGATAGGAAGCTTGCGAGGAGGAATTCAAAACCTGTCCCTCAGGACCTTCAAAAAGTTGGTAATTATATTTATTGTCTTTATAAAATTCACTAGAAGCACAGTCTAAAGCAATCATGATTTGATCGGAGGGAGTATATCCTGCTTTTTCTGTTGCCAATAAGATTGTATCCAAGGCATCTTCTGTTCCTTTGAGTTTGGGTGCAAATCCTCCTTCGTCACCGACCGCAGTATTTAGATTTCGATCTTTAAGTACTTTTTTAAGCCAATGAAATATTTCTGATCCCATTCTCAATGCATGAGAAAAGCTTTCAGCTCCCACGGGGACAATCATGAATTCTTGAAAGGCTATTGGTGCGTCAGAATGAGATCCTCCATTGATTATATTCATCAAGGGAACTGGTAGCTGATACCCCTGAACACCTCCGATGTACCGATATAGGGGTTGATTTAGTTCATTAGCGGCTGCTTTGGCAACAGCAAGTGACACTCCCAAGATTGCATTTGCTCCCAAGTCAGCCTTATTCTGAGTCCCATCAAGATCTACCATGAGTTGGTCGATTTTTCTTTGCTCGAAGACTGACTGACCCTTTAGATGGTTTCTAATCTTGCGGTTGACGTTTTCAACTGCTTTAGACACGCCTTTACCCAGATATTGTTTACCACCATCTCTAAGTTCAACAGCTTCGTGTTGGCCGGTGGAAGCACCAGAGGGTACTGCTGCTCTACCAAACACACCTGTTTCTGTAACAACATCTACCTCCACGGTTGGGTTGCCCCGAGAATCAAATATTTGACGTCCTTTTACCTCTAAGATAATACTCATGATATTAAAAATTGAATATAATTAACCTGCTGATCGAAGTTTAAATCGAGAGATTTTTTCGAAAAAGTCTTTGAATAAATAATCCGAATCGTTTGGCCCGGGACTTGCTTCAGGATGAAATTGCACCGAAAAACAAAATTCCGAACCGTAGGATAATCCGCCTACTGTTCCATCATTGAGATGCTGATGTGTGATAGTCAAATTTGAATGTTTTTCCACTGAATTCCTATCAACAGCAAACCCGTGATTTTGCGAGGTGATTTCACCTCTACCAGTTTTAAGGTTCATAATGGGATGGTTGATTCCTCTATGACCGTTGAACATTTTGAAGGTCTTAACTTCTGAGGCAATAGCCATAACTTGATGTCCGAGACAAATCCCAAGACAGGGAAGACCTTTTCCAATGACAATCTTGGCCAATTTTTGAACCGAAACCAATGGTTTAGGATCCCCTGGCCCATTGGAAAATAAAAACCCGTCTGGTTTCCATTGACTAATTTGCTCAAAACTGATATCGTAGGGAAATACTTGAAGGTATATTCCTAAGTCAGATAATTTTCTTAGCATATTTGTTTTAATGCCTAAATCAATTACGGCAACTCTATATGGAGCATATGGATCGCCGAAAAAATAGGGCTCTTTTGTAGATACTTTTGAGGCCAATTCTAGTCCCTCCATTTTGGGTTGTCTGGCTAGTTGTTTTCTTAATGCATCTAATTGGTCAATGTTGACAGTGGTGATAGCAACATTCATTGCCCCATTATCCCGAATATAGCTAACCAGGGCTCTTGTATCTACATCAGAAACGGTCACGATGTTATGCTTTTTAAGATAAGCAAATAGAGATTCGGTGGATGATGCTCGAGAATAGGGAAAGCTGAAATTTTTACATACCAATCCGGATATCATTATTCTATCTGATTGAGATTCTCCGGGATACACACCATAATTGCCGATATGGGCATTTGTAGTGACCATTATTTGACCGAAGTAAGAGGGATCTGTAAAGACCTCTTGATATCCGGTCATGCCGGTATTGAAGCACACCTCGCCAAATGAGGTTCCTTCGATTCCGATGGATTTTCCATAAAAAATCGTTCCATCTTCAAGAAGTACCAGGGCTTTTGGTCTGCGATGCATTTTCGAGTTGCAAATTAAAGACAAATTGATGTATTAGTGATTGGCTTTTACCATGATATTTATTTATAAGTTAGGATCACTTAGTTAATTTTTGTTTTTCAATCATCCATACCCACTTTATCAGTTCCTAATTAACCATCAACTTTATTGATTATTTCGTCTGATTAAACCCATATTATATATTGAAATACAACCAATTATAGTCTATAGGTCCTACCACTTGACACAATTATTGATGTTTTAATATCTGCCGATTGAACATTAAAAACAAAACTTGAATAAATCGATTTTTATTAATACCTTTACAGAGATTCTGGGGAGTAATCAGAGTTTAAGGGAAATCTAAATCGGTTCACTGCTATAATGATGAGCGAAAGTATCTAAACAAATGTTAAACGAATTTAAATTAGGTGATAAAAAGTATCTTTTTCTAAGCTCCCTTGCAAGTAGTGGACAAAATAGGTATAGGAGGTATGTTGGCTCACCTATTCGATATGCAGGGGGTAAAAGTCTTGCTGTTGGTTTTGTTTTAGAACAAATTCCATCTGATGTTAATTATATAGTTTCTCCATTCATAGGTGGAGGTTCCATTGAAATAGCTTGTGTTAATGGATTAGGAATCTCTGTAAAAGGTTACGATTTGTTCGATATATTAACCAATTATTGGGAAGTACAACTAAAATCTCCCCAACAACTAGCTCAAAGGTTACTCCAATGGAATCCAACCAAAACAATGTATAAGCAAGTAAAGGAACGCTTGACCGAACATTGGCGGGGAATAAATCCTATTAAGAGCAATATAGAATTGGCAGCTCATTATTGGTTTAATCACAACCTATCCTATGGCCCAGGTTTTTTGGGATGGATGTCAGCGATTTATGAAGATGAAAAGCGATATCTAAGGTTAGTAGAAAGGGTTAAATCCTTTCGAGCATCTGGATTGAATATTGCTCAGGGTAGTTTTGAAGAAACCATTCCCTTACATATGGATGATTTTCTTTATTGTGATCCTCCCTATTATCTTGAAGGAGACAGCAAGATGTTTCGAGGTATATATCCCCAAAGAAATTTTCCCGTTCATCATAAAGGCTTTAGGCATGATTTATTAAGAGATATCCTCCATCGGCACAAAGGGGGATTTATCCTTTCCTATAATGATTGCAAAACGATAAGAGAATGGTATGCTGATTTCGAGATAATTGAAGTGGCGTGGCAATACACTTTAGGACAAGGAGAGACCCGAATTGGAAAGAACCGCATCGCTAATGGATATGATGACCATGTGAAGAAATCCCACGAACTATTGATTTTGAGTAGATGAGAAAAAAAAGAGCCATGACTTCACAAAAAGCAAGTGAAGTAAAAGTCTCCGGGCATAAAAACGAAACACATTTTGCCAAAATAATAGGAGGTACCGTAAACCCATCTAATCAACAAGGCAAAAAAGATGTTGTCGACAAAAAATTTGATCCGCACTCGGTTAAGTCAGGCACATATTGGCAGATTTTTCTTTATCGCTGTAATAGACTTGAAACAAATACAATATTTCAAGGGATTGGAAAAGTCGCAAATTTAATGATTGAGTGTTTAGATGTCTTTCCAGAGAAATATGAGGATTACTTGAAAAATAATAGATCTTACAAAGTTAAATTACAAAAGCCAATGCGACTATTACTATGAGGAACTGAAAAAGCCTAAGATCTTCAGAGCGTTTTTAGATAAATCTCTCTTTGATGGTGGAAATGCAATTTATCTAAGTTTCTTTTTAGGAAAATCTACCGAATTATTAATTAACAAAAAATTTCATATCTTTTAAAAAGATGATGTTGTTCAAGCCTTGTCAGAAAATGTTGAACTAAACAACTCAAAGGCACGGAATAGAACCCAGATGGATGATCAAAAAGTAACTCTCCATTCAAAAATTCACAAAAAAAACATAGGAGAAGTTGAAATTCGAAAAGATAGTCGTCTACACTATAGAGAGATGAAGTTTAGGTTAAAAGCAGAATTAGTTTATGGGATTCTAAAATCTGTTTTAGGAGAAGGAAAAGTTTTAAGCCCACAGGTTGATGTTTACGGAAAATCAAAAAAAATCTTTAAACTTTAAATTATATAAAACCTTTAGTAGGGAGTTCTGGCAACCTATTTACACAGTTTTTAGCACACTGCAAGTCTGCAAGTAGATTTAGGTATAGAATTTTCATGATCCCCCTAATTTCGTTTAATTTTACTCAAATCTCTAACGAGGTGATTAGACCCCTAAAAGTACGTATGTATTTGCAATAGCATTTGTGCTAATGTAAAAATCGCTCTTTCTTTGCACTAGCAGGATTCATATTGTAAAAAAAAGATGTATCTTGCAATATAAATATGCTTAATGTAATTTTTAATGATATTTTGCATAAGCCAAATTAATTGTGTAATAGATATCAGAAATGCAAAATTTTATATCAGGTACTCATATAAATCAAGGACACTATAAAAGTTTTCAGCCAACCTACATTAATAGACAATGGGTAATAGATAATATGGATCTCATACTATTAATGTCCGAAGCAGATAGGCAATTGGGGCGATTAGATATGTATAGTGAGCATATACCAGATGTAAACCTATTTATTGGCATGCATGTATATAAAGAGGCAATAGAAAGCAATAAAATAGAGGGTACAAAAACCAGTATAGAAGAAGCTTTGCTAGATGCAGAAAATATAAGCCATGAAAAAAAAGACGATTGGGAAGAGGTGGGAAATTACATTCAAGCAATGCATCAGGCAATAGAAAGACTAGAAAAACTTTCTCTTTCATCACGCTTAATTAGAGAGACGCATAAAACTTTATTGCAAGGCGTTAGAGGTGAGCGGAAGTTACCTGGCGAATTCCGTACAAGTCAAAATTGGATTGGTGGGGCATCCATTAATGACGCTACTTTCATACCCCCTATACATTATACCATTAATGATCTAATGAATGATTTAGAAAAATTTGCCCATAATGATTCATTGTCTGTCTCACATCTGTTGAAAATTGCAATAATTCATTATCAGTTTGAAACAATACACCCATTTTTAGATGGAAACGGTCGGATAGGACGTTTGTTAATAACGCTTTATTTAGTAGAGAAAGGCCTTCTCAAAAAGCCTATTCTATATTTATCAGATTTTTTTGAACGGAACAAAAGCTTGTATTATGATAATTTAATGAAAGCTAGAACTGAAAATAATATAACTCAATGGATAAAATTTTTCTTAGTTGGAATAGTAGAAACAGCAATAAAAGGAACAAAAACTTTTGATGCAATATTGAAGTTAAAACATAATACTGACATTAAGGTTCAAACTTTAGGTTCAAGATCTACTAATGCTCAAAAAATAATGCTATACCTTTTTAAAAATCCAACGTTAAGTGTCAATAAGGTTAATAGAATTACAGATACCTCCAAAAGAACAGCTTATAACTTAATCGCAGATTTAGAAAAATTAGAAATACTAAAAGAAATAACAGGAGCCAAGCGCAATAAATTATATGTTTTTGATAATTACTTAAAACTATTTAAATAATCAGGTGGACGCTTCAAGAAAAATACTAAAAGGATTCCGCTACGTTTCAAGAAAACCGCAGCGTGTTAAAATTTGTGTAGACAGGTCACTAGATTTGGACTGAAGGGTAAGGGGAAACAACTATTCTAAACAAATGTAACTTTAGGGAGATAATATAAACAACCTATCTCTTTCAATATGAGATAGTAAATTTTCTTATTTTTCCTGATCCATAAATGATTATTGTTTTCTTCAAATAAACATTGAGTAACAACCATCATAAAATAAACTATTGATATCATGGATGGAATTTTTAAAATAATTCTTTCTGGTTCTAATCACTTTATTGTGGATTAGAATTCGTTTAAAACGAAAGCTATATGTAGATGAACATCTACTCATGTTGACTTACCCCCTTTTACCCTTTACGACCATGCATGATCCAAGGTATTTTAAAGGTTCGGTGTACCATCGCCGTATCCGACAAGGAACACTCTTTACTCCCAAAGCTGTTCCCTCTCAGAGGGTTTTGGAAGAAGGAACACGCTCCGATGTCCCTGATATTATTGGCAGCATTGATATCCGCATTCATAGAAAATCCACAGCTTAAACATGTAAATTCCGATTGTGTTGTTCGATTCTTTTTGTCCCTAGTCCCACATCGGCTACACTCTTGTGAGGTATAATGAGGAGGAATTTTAATTACCAGCATTTTTTGTCCTAGATAAATTTCAAACCCTGTGACAGGGATCAATTTTATGCCATGCAGTTTTTAAAATCACTCTATTCAACCCCGATTTTTGCTTCACATTTTTACCCGGATTGTCCATCGTTCCCTTAGCTGATCTGGTCATATTCTTGGTTTTCAAACCCCGTGACGGGGATCTGATTTTCCAATACCGCTAAATCAGAATTAATGAATATCTTTTTGCATACTTTTCTTAAGCAATCATTTCTTTTGTTTTTTATCTTTTTGTGCTTTTTGGCTATAAGGATATTCGTTTTGTAGGCTTTATTGCTACCATGTTGTTTTTTCGCTCTTCTTCTTTGAAGAACTTTCATCCTCTTTTCTTCCTTTTTGGTGTCAGCCAGAAAATGAATCTGTCCATTACTATCGGCTACTTGATCTACATTCCTATCTATACTTATATGTTCTATTTGTTTTTCAACAGCATCTACTTCACACTGAATAGACAAATACCACTTATTCTCTTTATATTTATTCCGTCCTTTTCTATTCTCCGGATTACTTCTATCAGTAATTTCTTTGACGATACGCCCTTGTAAAAACCTGGGCTTACTATAACGGCAAATCTGTTTCTTATATCCTCTTATTTGAATAAAGAGTCCTCTTTTTAATAAAAGATAGCCATTGCCATTTTCGTTTTCCTTTATCTCTCTTTGGTATAAAGTGATCGGAAAACTCTGCTTTTGTCTTTTTGATTTGAATTTCGGTTTGCCTCTTTGTCCTTTTACATATTCCTTAAAAGCATCAGATTCCTTAAAAGCTACAGATAAATCCTTAAAAGTCAATTTGGTTTTAGCTGGCGAATAATCAGACAACCAAATGGCTTCATCCTTTTTATGCTGGGTATACCATTTCCCCAAATCTTGATAAGAATAATCGCATTTTCCGCTTTCTTGGTATTGTTTGAAAAGATGATTTAGTGCCTGATTATAGAGGTATCTATTGGCACCGGACATCTCGTTTAATAGTCGATAATCTATTTTATCACCACTTAAACGACATCTAAAATTAACAATCGTTCTAACAGACATTATAGTGTACGCCTTTTTAAAAATACTATTACTCTCTTTTAAAAGTCTCAACACAAAAATAGTTAAAAGGAATGACTTTTTTATGGGAATTATATGCTATTGTAACCACTAATTTGGAAACATTATACCCCTATGGGTATCTCTGTTTTTGATTGACATTCTTACTAAAAATTAGAGGTTTATATACGTGAGTAACCCACCTGTTTTGGTGCTCCGTTCAAGGAATAGGGATTGGAAGTGTGTGTGGAAGTTTATACCGGTTCTTAATTGATCCTGCCGGAGCTTTCAGAATTGCTTTCGCAATTTCATCCGCCGAGTAAGGAATGGGGCTCTGTATGTGTGCTATGTCCTTTTCAGGACGGCCACGAAGATTGGATGCCTTTTCGGTCGGGGAAGTAGGTTCTGGTTGCTTTGGTGGTTTCATTTATCTTTGTGTTTGACCAGATCACGCTGATAGACAATGGACGCATTGCATTACAAGGTAATTGACAAGAAAAAGAAGATTATTGAATTGACATTCCGTGGTGAATCCCTGAAATTTGGGCTAAAAGTAAAAAGATCTTTTACCGTATTGGTCGAATTGATCAGACGATACCCAGAGTTCATGAATATTCATGAACTTGATGGTACGTTAAATGATCCAAACAGGGCACTTTCAAGTCTCCGTAGAGAAGATGGATATGATCATTTTTTAATTGAAGAAAGTCGTGAAAAACAAGTAACATTTGTCAAGTTAAATGCAATAAAACCGTTTGAAACGGTGAACAAGGATACAGAAATAATCAAGCTGTGGCCTCTGGACAATCGTGGAAATCTAAGTCCTGCACTGCAAAAGAAAATCTTTCAAGAGTTTTCGGAGCGTTGCAATATAACAGGAATTGGTCTCAAAGAGAATACAAAATTTGGTCCCGTAGTTTTTATGAAAAATGCCATGTCTTTGGCGTTTGATCATCGAAAGCCATTATCAAAAGGGGGGACTAATCAAGAGCATAACTTCCAACTTTTGAGTAAAATAGCAAATGATGAAAAGAACAAAATATGCAACTCGTGTTCTGATCCTCAATGTGATACGTGTGCATTAGCTCATCCAGAAAGAGTGTCTGTGATATTTCCTACAGGACAGAACATATCCAATTTAAGCAGGAACAGAGAGATGGACTGAATCCTTCTTGATAATATCAATCGCATGAACAAGGAAGTCTTTGCAAATATCACATCCAATAAATTTGCGATTATGCTTGATTGCTAATTCAAGCATTGTTCCTGACCCCAAAAATGGCTCAAAAACAACATCGTTTTCATCTGTTACTGTGAGCAATAATCGCTCTACGACCTTCTTGGGGAAAGTTGCCGAATGCCCCGGTTTCGGCTCAGAAGCCGAAACTAAAACCTGACTTGGAAGTCGTAGCTTACCATTGGCCCCACTGACCGAAAACAACTCTTTGTTGAATTTGTATTTTCCATGATTTGTGAAGTGCAAAATGTACTCAACGCTTTGCCATGCCCGATCTTGTACATTCTCTGGCATTGGATTCGGCTTTTGCCAAATAATTTGTTGCCTCCACACAAATCCCATGTCTACTAGTTTGAGTGCAATTCTATATGGCACACCACATAGAGATTTGTTTTTGATCTTTTTATGTCTTGCAGTAACTGAACTGGTATTTCCCTGTCGTGATGAATCAATCCCATTTCGCTTGTAATCATCTCCACTAATCCAGTGATTGTGATGTGAGCGGGATACCCCACTGCCCATATAACTGTCTTGAATCACAACAAAAATGGACCCCCCTTGCTTCATCTTGGAAAGCAAAGTAGAGTACAACAAAACATTTCGTTCAACATAATTTTCTAATGATTCACAGCCAAATTCATTTTGATCATCGGTAAATTGTCTTTTCCCCCAATACGTAGGACTTGTGACTACTGCTTGGATTTCGTTTTCCGGCAGATCATCCAATATTTTCAAAACGTCATTATGGAATAAACGAATCCGATTGTCAGAATAAACTTCGCCAGTTATCATGTTTTTACTGTATTGCCAGATTTTTTAAGTGAGTATATATATATATTATTTATACGTTAGTCGTTTCCCCACGAGTCCTTGCGCGGTTTGCTCCTTCTTTTCTTTACAAAAAGGACATGTCATACCTTTTGTCCAGAGTTTATTTTCCAGCCATTCTATAGACTGTTCTTCCTTTGCAAATATTTGTGATATCTCTGATAAACTAATACCTTTTCTATATGATTTTCCTGCCATAGTTCATTTTATGCTACAAATATAAGAGAAAATCGGTAATTCAATGGTTACAAAAGCATATAATTTCCTTTTTTATTTATTTTCTAGAATATATAGTTGAACCTTTTTGTTTCATTCCACAACAAAGTAAATAGTAACATAGTAACTTAATCGGATAATTGGGGATGAAGCTTTAATTGACCATGGGGGAAAAAGAACAGAAATTCTTAGATTCTCGAAATGTCTATATCCTTTTCCAATGGTGATGACTTCCTTTATCTTGGCATTAAGTCCCTCTGCCCTTGCATTAGATTGCTCCAGACTAAGAGCATTACAAACACCGGTAAAGTGCCTTTCAAACATGGCTGCTACTTTCATCACCTCCTTTATCGAACTTTTCTTCACACTACTAATCCATA
>Ga0209022_1000721_pt1 | contig 39906 bp, 30 predicted proteins | sample PinacodermPK_FD_187300 | JGI IMG/M metagenome (GOLD analysis project Ga0209022, IMG submission 187300) | Host-associated microbial community of the marine sponge Aplysina aerophoba from Gulf of Piran - sponge pinacoderm, lysed by proteinase... | ecosystem: Host-associated > Porifera > Sponge >...
CATCGTGTTCGACAGTCGCCAGGCCAGCACGTGACGGCTGGCCCAGTCCATGACCGCGACCAGGTACAGGAAGCCCGCCGTCACCGGGATGTAGGTGATGTCGGCGCACCAGACCTGGTCCGGGCGCTCTATCGTCAGCTCTCGAAGCAGATACGGATAGATGCGGTGACCCGGCTGCGCGGCGCTCGTGCGCGGCTTGCGGTAGACCGCTTCCAGCCCCATCAGACGCATCAGCCGGCGGACCCGGCGCCGCCCCACCGACACGCCCTCGCGTCCCAGGTGGCGCGCCATCTGCCGGCTGCCGTAGAACGGGTACTGCAGCGACAATTCGTCCATCCGCCGCATCAAGGCCAAGTTCTCCGCGCGCTCTTCCCGCGGCGTGTAGTACACCGACGAGCGGTTGATGCCCAGCAACGCGCACTGGCGCCGGATGCTCAACTCGCCGCCTCGCTCGACCAGCTCCAGGCGTGCGGCGCGGCTCAGCGTTGCAAGCCGCGCAGAAAAAAATCCCGCTCCACCGTCAACTCGCCGATCTTCGCGTGCAAGTCCCGGATCGTCGCCTCGTGCTCGGAGTCGCGCGATGCTCTGCCGCCAGCGAAGACATCCTCCAGCCCGTCGACCGCCTGGCGCTTCCACGCGCCCACCTGGTTCGGATGAACCTCGTGCTTGGCCGCGATCGCCTGCACCGTGCGGTCCCCGCGCAGCGCCTCGAGCGCCACGCGTTTCTTGAAGTTCGCGGTGAACTGCCGCCGTCGTTTCGTCGTCATCCCAGTGCCTCCTACAGGCTCTGGAATACACCTTAGCCGGTGGTCCGAAAAAGCGGGACCACCTCACTGCTCGAAGTCCACGACCACGGTCTGGGCGTCGGGGTCGAGTCCGGCCTCGAGGACGTGCTGAAACTCGGCGAAATTGGTCCCGTCGATGCGGCCTTCCACCCTGGCGACTGCAGTCCCGTCCTTCTGGTTCCACTTGACGTTCATTGAACTCGCTGCCTTTCGACTGACGGACGAGGCTCCGTTCAGCGATGTTACAACGGTGTACCCTGTCCGTGCGGCAGGTCCGCCGCGGATCCGGGGACGAACGCCGCCGGCGCGTGGCGTGGTATAACGGGGGCGGTCGGTGTCGTGGCCCGCGTGGGTCGCCGGGCCGGGCGGGTCGGGAGCGGTGTGTCGGCCGTCGGGATCCGCCGCCGCACGTGGCGGCGCCCCGAGCGTGAGCCGGAGTGGGAAGGACAGGACGATGAACGGGATGTACTGCTGCAGCTACGCGCGCTTCGCCGTTCGCGCCGGAGTGGTCGCCGCCGTCGTGGGGCTGGTACTGTTCGCCGCGGTCAGCCTGGCCGGGGCGCAGACGAGCGGGGCGGAGACGACGTTCACGAAGGACGTGCTGCCGATCCTGCAGCGCGCCTGCCAGCAGTGCCATCGTCCCGGCTCGGTGGCGCCGATGTCGCTGCTGACCTATGCGGAGGTTCGGCCGTGGGCGCGCGCCATCCGCGACAAGACCGCGCAGCGCGAGATGCCGCCCTGGTACATCGAGCGCAACGTCGGGGTCCGCGCGTTCAAGGAGGATCCGTCGCTGTCGGACGACGAGATCGCCACGATCGGGCGCTGGGTCGCGGCGGGGGCGCCGCGCGGCAACCCGGCGGACGCGCCGCCGCCGATCGAGCTCGCCTCGCTCGACGACTGGCGCATCGGCACGCCCGAGTGGATCGTCGAGCTGCCGGAGGAGCAGACCATCGGGGCGGTGGACGCCGACCGCTGGCTCAACATCTGGGCCGACTCGCGACTGACCGAGGACCGCTACATCAAGGCGGTGGAGACGAAGCCGTCGCCGGGCGCCTACCCGGTCGTGCATCACGTGGCGACGTCGATGCTCTGGGAGGAGGAGGACGGCGAGGAGGGCGGCGGCTTCCTCAACGAGTACGCCATGGGCAAGAACGGCGACATCTTTCCCGATGGCACCGGCCGACTGATCCGCGCGGGCACGCAGATCCGCTTCAACATGCACTACAGCTCGGTCGGCGAGGAGATCAAGGACCGCACGCGCGTGGGCTTCCAGTTCTATCCGGCCGGTCACGTACCGGAGCGAGTGCTGATCTCGCGCCACGTCGGCGACAGCTTCGACACCCTCGATATCCGGGCCGGCGAGGACAACGCCCGCAGCGACGGCTACTACGTGCTGCCGGAGCCGACCCAGGTGACGGGTTTCCAGCCCCACATGCACATCCGCGGGGATCGGATGTGCGTCGAGGCGATCTATCCGAGCGGCCGCATCGAGACGCTGAGCTGCACGGGGCACAACTTCGGTTGGCACATCGTCTACAACTACGCCGACCACGAGGCGCCGTTGCTGCCGGCGGGCACCATCCTGCACGTGATCGGCTGGCACAACAACACGGCGTCGAACCGCTACAACCCCGATCCGAAGAACTGGGTCGGCTTCGGCAACCGCTCGATAGACGACATGAGCTTCGCCTGGATGAGCTTCTTCCACATGCCGCAGGACGACTACGAGCGGAGGCTGGAGGAGCGCGGGCGGTCGACCAACGACTGACGCGGAGCCGACGATGACGTCGAGGCGATGCCCGGTTCGCAACGTCGTGGCGCTGGCCGCGCTGCTGCTCGGCGGCGCACCGGCGGCGTCCGCCCAGACCTACCACAGCGGCCAGAACCTGCAGCCGGTCTTCGAGGGCTGGGAGCAGAACGGCGACGGCAGCTTCAACTTCGTGTTCGGGTACCTCAACCGGAACTACGAGGAGCATCTGAACGTACCGGTCGGCCCCGACAACTACTTCGAGCCGGGCGCCGCCGACCAGGGCCAGCCCACGTTCTTCTATCCGCGCCGCCAGCGCGTCATCTTCCGCGTCCGGGTGCCGGCCGACTGGGGGGACAAGGAGCTGGTCTGGACGGTCACCGCGCACGGCCGGACGGACCGGGCGGTCGGGTGGCTGGTGCCGGAGCAGATCATCGACGAGCAGGTGGTCGCGATGAACCGGAGCGGTGGCGGCGCGCCGGACATCGTCAACGCCGCGCCGTCCATCGTGCTGGTCGAGAGCACGGCGCGGTCCGTCAAGTTGGGCGAGCCGCTCATCCTGACCGCGATCATCCGCGACGACGGCATCCCGGAGATGCGCCCCGCGCGCCAGAGCCGTCCGCCGGGGCGGCGCAACGCGCTCGGCCTGCGCCTGGCGTGGATCCAGTACCGGGGGCCGGGGACCGTCGACTTCGATCCGTGGAGCGCGCCGATGGAGGACCATACGCCCGGCTGGACGCCGCCGCCGCTGCCCGCGGACGGGCGCATCGTCACGACCGCGCGGTTCAGCCAGCCGGGGACCTACGTCATTCGGGGGCTGGCCGACGACGGCTATCTCTACTCGGCGGCCGACGTCACCGTCACCGTCACGCCCTGATTCCGGGCCGGGCCACAGGACCATGCAGACAGGATCGACAACCGTGCGGCAGAGGCTTCTTCGCGCGTCGGTACCGGCAGCGGCCGTCGTGCTGCTGTCCGTGACCGCCCCGGCCGGCGGTGTGCACGAGGCGCTGGCGGGGCAGGACGGGCGTACGGTGTGGGACGGCGTCTACACTGCCGAGCAGGCGGCGCGCGGCAAGGTCGTCTACGACACCAGTTGCGGTGCGTGCCATTTGCCCGACATGAGCGGCTCGGACGAGGCGCGCCCGCTCGCCGGCGAGCGCTTCATGCAGGACTGGCGCGAGGACACGCTGCACACGCTGTTCGTCCGCATCCGCAACCTGATGCCGTTCGACGAGCCCGCGACCCTCAGCGCCGACGCCTACCTCGACAGCGTCGCCTACATCCTGGAGTTCAACGGGTTCCCGCCCGGCGATCGCGAGCTGATGTCGGAGGGCCTCGAGGACATCCGGATCGAGGGCCGGGACGGGCCGGCCGAGGTGCCGAGCTTCGCCCTGGTGCAAGTGGTCGGTTGCCTGACCGAGGATGCCGGCGGCTGGTTGCTGACGAACAGCACCCGGGCCGTTCGCACGCGGGACCCGTCCGCCTCGACCGAGGACGAGCTGAGCGCCCTCGGCTCGCGTCCGACGGGCACGCGGACCTTCGGTCTGATGAACGTCTACCCGAATCCGGCCGAGCACGCCGGGCACCGGATGGCGGTCAAGGGCTTTCTCATCCGGGATCCGAACGGCGATCGGATCAACGTCAGCTCGCTCGGGATGGTAGCCGATGCCTGCGCGCAGTAGGTGAGCAACGCTTGCCCGTAGCAAAGCGTCAACGCCTGCTCGCAGCAGAGCGCCAACGCCTGCCCGCAGGATCGGCGCTCCTCGGCGCCGAGACACGGCAGCGCGTTCGGCCCGGCGTCGTGTCGTGTGGCCTGGCTCGACGGGCCGCCGCGCCTACTGGCCGGCCGGCTTGACCACGGCCACGCTGTTCACGTCCTTCTGGTGCTTCGCGGCGTCGTAGACCCCGCGGTCCTGCATGATCCGGCGCAACAGCTCCGCGGTGTGGTCCGCGCGCTTCACCGTGCCGGTGTAGTGCACGCCGTCCGCGATCCGCAACGGCGTCCAGCCCTCCTGGCTCTCCGCGAGGAGATCGGCGCCCCGCTCGGCCAGGAACTCCACGATCGGGTTCGCGCCCCGGAGCGCGGCTCCGTGCAGCGCCGTGTAGCCGCGGTTGTCGGCCCGGTCGACGTCGTGGTCGCCCAGCTTCCAGGCGAGCTGCACGGCCTCGAACGCCTCCTCGTTGGTCCCCGCGCTCTCACCCAGGTTGAAGATGCCGACGCCGGCCGCCACCATCAGCGGCGACGCGTTGCCCTCGGTCGGCAGCCGCGTGTCGGCGCCGTACTCCGCCAGCAGGCGCATCAGCGGCGGGTCGGCATGCTTGGCGGCGAGCAGATACGGCGTGGCTCCGACGCGGTTCAGGTTGTTTCGCTCGCGGTTGTTGAACCGCGCGGTCTGGCGTGCGTTCGGGTCGGCGCCGTTGTCGAGCAGGAAGCGCGCGAAGGCCAGGGTGTCGACCCGGTCGAGCAGCACCACCGGAGGCATGCCCTTGCCGGAGTTCGGGCGCCGGGTGTAGGCCAACTGGTGCAACGCGGTCCAGCCCTGCTCCGCCGCGTTGGGATCGGCCCCGCGCTCGACGAGGTGCTGTGCCAGCGAGAAGTGCCCGTTCATCACCGCGAGCACCAGGGCGCTGGTACCGATGGTCGGGTCGCGCCGGGCGTCCTCCGGAGCGTCGTTCTCGGAGGCGATCCGCCGGATGGTGTCGTTGACGTCGGCCCCCGCCTCGAGGAGCGCCACCACTGCGTCGGCCTTGCCCGCGCGGGCCGCGTACAACAGTGCGGACCAGCCGGCCGTCGAGCGTTCGTCGACGGCTGCGCCGAGCTCGATCAGCGCATGGACGGCGGCCGGATGATTCTCCGCGGCGGCCCAGTGCAGCGCGGTCTGCCCGCGCCAGCTCTCGCGTGCGCGCAGGTCCGCGCCGCGGGCCAGCAGCAAGCGCAGCACGTCGACGTTGCCGGTCCGCGCGGCGGTCATCAGCACCGTCTCGCCCTCCGGCAGCGTCGTGTTCGGGTCGGCGCCGGCGTCGAGGAACGCTTCCACGATGTCCGCGCTGCCGCGGCCGGCAGCCAGTGCGAGCGGGGTGACGCCGTAGCGATTGGCGGCCTCGACGTCGGCGCCCGCCCCGAGCAGGAGCCGCGCGGTTTCGACCTGACCCCTGTACGCCGCCCAGTGCAGGGCGGTGGTTCCGTCCGTCTCGGCGCCGTCGACGTCGACGTTGCTCTCCAGCAGCGCCCGGACGCGGTCGACGTCGGCGGTGCGGGCCGCCTCGACCAGGGGCAGAGCGCGTGCGGGCGCGGCCGTCGCCGTGCCGGCGAGCGGCAGGCCGAGGACGACGCACGTCGCGAGGAGGGCGGTACGGAACGACCAAGAGGTTCTTGCTTCTACCGACATGTCGGATGTCCCCCACCTAATCTCGCGACTCGTGGAACCGGTACCGATCGAGATGGAGCCGGCGAGCGCGCCGGCGCCGACGAGTATCGTGACCCTGTCGGCACGTTCCATTCGCCCCATGGTATCGCAGATTACCGCGCCCCTCCACCGTCGATTGTCGTTGACAACGGGTGTGAACGACGTAGGATCTATCGGATTGCGGGTAGTGTTCGGTGGCCGGTCCGGGACAGGTCACGGTGACAGGGATAGAGCCGATGACGCAACGCGTACTCGTTCTGCTCGGCGTCTGGGCGGTGTGCCTCGCCCCCGCCGCGCTGGCCGGTCCGGCGCAAGAGGCCGAGGCAGCGGGGCCGGAGTCGCCGGTAGCCGCCCACGAGGCGCTGCTTCAGCGTTACTGCCTCACGTGCCACAACGAGCGGCTCGCCGCCCGTGGCACGGTTCCGATCGCGTTGCGCACCGGCGATCTGGCCGACGTGCCGGGCACGGCGGACATCTGGGAGAAGGTGATCCGCAAGCTCCGCACGGGTTCGATGCCGCCGGCCGGCAGACCGCGTCCCGCCGCGGAGGCCGGCGACGCGCTCGCGGCCTGGCTGGAGACCGAGATCGACCGCGTCGCCGCCGCCCATCCCAATCCGGGGCGGACGGAGCCGCTGCACCGCCTCAACCGCACGGAGTACCAGAACGCCATCCGCGATCTGCTGGCGTTCGACGTCGACGCCGCGGCGCTGGTTCCGGCCGACGACCAGAGCTACGGGTTCGACAACATCGCCGGCGTCCTGAAGGTCTCGCCGACGCTGCTCGAGCGGTACATGAATGCGGCGCGCACGATCAGCCGCCTGGCCGTCGGGGCGTCGCCGCTGGCGCCGGCCGGTGAGACGTTCCGCATCGTATCGGACCTGTCCCAGTATCAGCATCGGGACGGCCTGCCGTTCGGGACGCGCGGAGGCATGTCCGTCGAGTACAACTTTCCGCGCGACGCCGAGTACGAGATCGAGCTCGAGTTGCTCGACCTCTTCGCGGGCGCGCCGATCCGCGAGCCCCATCAGCTCGAGCTGAGCGTCGACGGCGAGCGGGTCGCCGTCTTCCACCTGACCCCGCCCGATCCCGACCGCGACCAGGGCGCGGCCTACAACCGCGGTCCGGACTCGCTCCAGGCCCGCGTGCAGGTCGGGGCCGGCCCGCGGGTGGTGACGGCGGCGTTCATCAAGAAGACCAGCGCGCTTGCCGAGAGCGTCCGGCAGCCGTTCGACCGGCCGCACGGCGAAGGCGACTATCTTCTCTACCAGCCGCATCTGGGCACGCTGACGATCTCCGGTCCGTTCAACGCGCTCGGGGCCGGCGACACGCCGTCGCGAAGCCGCATCTTCGTCTGCCGGCCCGCGGACGAGGCGGCCGAGACGCCGTGTGCCCGGGAGATCATCGAGTCCCTCGCGCGGCGCGCCTACCGCCGGCCGGTGACCGCGGCGGACATCGACGCGTTGCTCGTCTTCTACGAGGAAGGCCGGGCCGGCGGCGGCTTCGAGGCCGGCATCGAGCGGGCGGTCCGCGCACTCCTCGTGAGCCCCGACTTCCTGTTTCGCGTGGTGGCCGATCCGCCCGGTACCGCACCCGGGGCTCCCTACCGGCTGAGCGACCTGGAGCTGGCGTCGCGCATCTCGTTCTTCCTCTGGAGCAGCATCCCGGACGACGAGCTGCTGGACGTCGCCGCACAGGGGAGGCTGCGGGAGTCCGGCGTCCTGGAACGGCAGGTGCGGCGGATGCTGGCAGACCCGCGGTCCGAGGCGCTGGCGAAGAACTTCGCCGGCCAGTGGCTGCGCCTGCGCAACATTACGGGCGCCCTCCCGTCGGACGTGCTCTTCCCCGACTTCGGCGAGAGCCTGCGGACGGACTTCGTGCGCGAGACCGAGCTGTTCTTCGACAGCGTCATGCGCGAGGACCGGAGCGTCACCGAGCTGCTGACCGCCGATTACACGTTCCTCAACGAACGCCTGGCCCGGCACTACGGCGTGGCCGGCGTCTACGGCAGCGACTTCCGGCGCGTGGCGTTGACCGACCCCAACCGGCGCGGCCTGCTGGGCCAGGGCAGCATCCTGACCGTCACCTCGTACTCCGACCGCACGTCGCCGGTCGGACGCGGCAAGTGGGTGCTGGAGAACGTCCTCGGGACGCCGCCGCCGCCGCCGCCGCCGAACGTGCCGGAGCTGGAGCCGGCCGAGGATGCGGGCAGGGTGCTGGCGATGCGCGAGCGGATGGAGCAGCACCGCGCGAACCCGGTCTGCGCGAGCTGTCACCGCCTGATGGACCCGCTGGGGCTGGCGCTGGAGAACTTCGACGCGGTGGGCCGCTGGCGCGGGCACATGCCGGGCGGCATCGCCATCGACGCGTCCGGGGCGATGCCGGACGGTACGCCGTTCGACGGCCCCGCTGATCTGCGCGGGCTGCTCGTCCGGAACCCGGAGCAGTTCGTCACCGTCGTGGCCGAGAAGCTGCTGACCTACGCGCTCGGCCGCGGCGTGGAGTACTACGACGCGCCGGCCGTCCGCGAGATAACCCGCGCCGCGGCCGCGTACGACTACGGTCTGGCGTCGCTCATCGTCGGCGTCGTGAAGAGCGCGCCGTTCCAGATGCGGCTGGCCAGGACCGGCGCGGTTGCCGACTGAACGCGGAAGCAGTAGAAGAAGACATCGCTGAGCAGGAGTAGCTGTCATGTTCATCACGAAGACGGCGTTGCCTCGTCGGACGTTCCTCCGCGGCATGGGTGTCACCCTCGGCCTGCCGTTGCTCGACGCGATGGTGCCGGCCGCGTCGGCGCTCGCCAACACGGCGGCCAGGCCGGTCCGGCGGCTGGGTTTCGTGTACATCCCGAACGGGGCGGTGATGCAGCACTGGCAGCCCGCCGGCGACGGTGCGCTCGGTGAGCTGTCGCCCACGCTGAGCCCGCTCGCGCCGTTCCAGGATCAGGTCATCGTGCCGATCGGACTGAGCCAGAAGCAGGCCGAGGCGCTCGGCGACGGCAACGGCGAGCACTCGCGCGCCGGGACCGTGTGGCTGAGCGGTGTGCACCCGAAGGAGACCGAGGGCGCCGATGTCCGCAACGGCATCACGGCGGACCAGATCGCCGCGCAGCACATCGGAGGCGACACGCCGCTGCGGTCGCTCGAGCTGGCGATGGAGCAGACCTACCTCATCGGCAACTGCGACAACGGCTACAGTTGCGTCTACACGAACAGCATCTCGTGGCGCACGGCGACGACGCCGAACCCGCACGAGACGAACCCGCGCATCGTCTTCCAGCGGATGTTCGGCGACGGCGGGTCGCCGGAGGAGCGGCTGGCGCAGGTGCAGGAGGATCGCAGCATCCTCGACTGGGTGACCGCCGACATCGCGCATCTGCAGAAGAAGCTCGGCCCGTCGGACCGCAGCAGCGTGAACGAGTACCTCGACTCCGTGCGCGAGGTCGAGCGGCGGCTGCAGGTCGCGGAACGGCAGGGGCGCGAGTCGGTGCTGGAGCTTCCCGACCGGCCGGTCGGGGCGCCGGAATCGTACGACGAGCACGCCCGGCTGATGTTCGACCTGGTGGCCCTGGCGTTCCGGGCCGACATCACGCGCGTCTTCGTGCTGACGCTCGGCAAGGAGCAGACCAACCGCGCCTATCCCGAACTGGGCGTCAACGGCGCCCACCACGCGGTGTCGCACCACCAGCACGACCCGCTGAAGTTCGAGCAGGGCCACAAGATCAACCAGTACCACATCGGACTGACCGCCCACTTCCTCAAGGCGCTGAAGGCGACGCCCGACGGCGACGGCAACCTGCTGGACCACTCGCTCGTGCTCCACGGCGGCGGCATCAGCGACGCGAACGAGCACTCGCACATCGACCTGCCGCTGGTCCTGGCCGGCGGCGCGGGCGGCGTGAAGGGCGGCAAGATCCTGCGGCACTCGAAGGACACGCCGATGAACAACCTGCTCCTGGCGATGTTGGAGCGGTCCGGCGTGCACACGGACAAGTTCGGCGACGCCACGGGCAGGCTGCTCCTGGAGCCGCTCTCCGGCGTGTAGAGCGGCCCTGCAATCCCTCACGGTGGGCCGGTCCGCGCCATGCTGGCGCTGGCCGGCTCTTCGTCTGTACGAGCCTGTGACCGCCCGCGGCGAGTCCCCGCCCGCGGGAGCGACGGCCGTCGGCGGTTCCTGCTTGTTACACGAGCGGCCGGGTGTCCACGGTCACGGTGAGCACGTCGAGATCGTAGAACTGCTCGTGCCGCACCTCCTTCGCCACGTGGCGCAGGATACGCGGCCCCACGTCCCTGACGACCGCCTGCTCCTCATGCGCTTCGTCCAGCTTGCCGAGTCGGGCCTCCAGGTTGGCGCTGTCGGGACCGCTCACGAGCTCGAGCTGGAGGATGTCGTCGACGGGCCGCACTGCGACGCGGATGGGATGCGGCTTCGATTCCGCCTGTCGCTCGAGCAGATACTGGAACGCCTCCTCGCCCGCCAGCTCGAGACGGTTGGTGGCGACGTCGTCCCACCCGGCGCGTTCCGCGGCGCGGTCCAGGACGGCGCGCAACTGCGAGAGGGACCGCACGCTCGGCCTCAGCACGACGTGCTGGCCGCGCTCCTTGAGAGATACCAGCAGGGTGAGGATCATGGCGACGATGCCGCCGGACGCCATGCCGTTGTCGAGCACGCCCCGGGACCACTCGGGCAGATGGTCCGGGAAGATCGCGCCGTACTGGAAGCCGAGGCCCACCCAGAACGAGATGCAGACGATGAGGCCCTTCTCGTAGTCGAACCCGCCGGAGGTGACCAGGCGCAGGCCCTGGCGGAACAGGAGCACGAGGAATATGAAGATGTACGCACCGGCAACCGGGCTGGGGACGACCTGGAGCACGGCTGCGATCTTGGGCACGAAGGCTGCCAGCACGATGATGATCCCGGCGTAGAGCGCCACGCGCCGCGCCGCGACGCCCGTCAGGTCGGCGATCGAGATGCTGCTGGCGTAGGTCGTGTTCGGCACCGTGCCTGCAAGGCCCGAGAGGAGGTTGCCGACGCCGTCCGCGTTCAGCGCTCGCTGAACCACCTTGAAATCCACCGGCACCGGGGTGCGGTGGGATACCCGCTGGATGGCGATGGCGTCCCCGTAGGTCTCGATGGCGCCGATGATCGTAACGATGATGAACGGTACGAGCAGGCCGAGGAAGCGTGCATCGAACGCGAGGTCCAGACCGGGCCAGCCGGACGGTGGCAGGCCGAACCAGGCCGCGTTCAGCAACGGCGTCCAGTCCAGCATGCCGGTTGGGGCGGCGGCGACGGTCCCGACCAGGATACCGATGAGCGGCGCCCATAGACGGGTCGCGCCGCGGGCGTAGAGCGAGACGAGGGTGATGGCCGCGAAGGCCGCGAAGGCCGCCAGCGGGGCGCCCAGGGAGCCGGGGTCGAACCCGGCGGGAACAGCCGTCAGCATGTCGGTCGTGATGGGAAACAGATTGACGGCGATCAGCATGATCACGGTGCCGCCGACCGTCGGCGTGACCAGCCTGCGGAACAACGACAGGCGGGCGGAGAAGAAGAACTGCACCAGGGCCGAAGCGGCCACGAGCGTCCCGAGCAGCGGTAGGCCGCCGGCGACCACGGCCGCCGTCGACACGCCGATGAAGGCGCCGGATGTGCCCATGTAGAGGGCATAGCCGGCGCCTACCGGACCCATCGGTCGGGCCTGCAGGATCGTCGAGAGTCCGCTGACGAGCAGCGCCGCGAACACCGCCCACTCCACCCCCTCGGGATAGCCAGCCGCGTTCAGCACGATGATCGGGACGAGGATGATGCCGGTAAGCACGAGCGTGACGACCTGCAGGCTGAGGCCCAGGGTCAGCCCTTCCGACGGCGTCTCGTCCACGGCGTACCGCAGGCGGGAATTCGAGGTCGATGTGTCACTTGCACTCATCGAGTGGCAGCTCCGTTCACGTGTGCGCGCAGTGCCCTTGCGGGTCAGTTCGAGAATCGTGAGAACTATAGTGCAACGGGTTCGCACGTATGGCGCAGCCGTATCCCGGCCAGCTTCGGCTCGAGCAGGGCGTTTTGCCGCGGGTTCAATGTCGACCCGGGCCGGTGGGTCGTGGACGCTCGCGCGGCTGATGCATAATTGCAGCGATGACCATGAAGATTCGCACGCTGCACGGTCTTGTCCTTGTCGTTGCGTTCTTCGCGCTCGGCGCCGCCTCGGCCGCTCAGGACCTGCGGATGGTGACCGCCGCCGCGGATCAGGACCGGGGGGCGGTGCTCGGGCTCCTCGATGAAGGGGTCGACGTCAACACGGCACGGCCCGACGGGGTGACCGCGCTGCTCTGGGCGGCGCACTGGGACGACGTCGAGTTGGCGGAGCGGCTGCTCGCCGCCGGCGCCGAGGTGAACGCGGCCGACGACCATGGCGTGACGGCGCTGGAACGCGCGGCCGAGAACGCGAGCGTCGCCATGGTCGAGACGCTGCTGGCGGCGGGCGCCGATGTCGACGCGGCCCAGACCAGCGGGCTCACCCCGCTGATGACCGCCGCGCGGACCGGCGGCGCCGATGTGGTGCGGCGGCTCATCGCGGACGGGGCGGACGTCAACGCCGCGGTGACCGCAACCGGGAGCACGGCGCTGATGTGGGCGGTCTCGGAACGGCATCCCGAGGTCGTGCGGCTGCTGCTCGCCGCGGGCGCCGACCCGCGCGCCTCGACGCTGAAGGGCTTCACGCCGCTGATGTACGCGGCCCGCAACGGCGACGTCGCCATCGCTGAGGCGCTCATGGCGGCCGGCAGCGACGTCAACGAGCCGAGCGCCGACGGCACCCACGTGCTGCCGTTCTCGATCGTGAGCGGCCGGGACGCGTTCGCCCTGTACCTGCTGGAGCAGGGGGCCGACCCCAACGGCGAGATGGGTGGCATCTCCGCCCTGCACGCGGCGGCCGGCAACGTCAGTCCCTGGCTCCTCGAGTGGTATCGCCGCCACGGCCGCAACCGGCTCTATGCGGGCCTCGGGGGCGCCCGGATCGGCGAGGCTCGCCGGCTCGCCCTGGTGGAGGCGCTGCTCGAGCGCGGCGCCGATCCGAACGCCCGGATCACGTCGTGGGCGATGATCATGAACTACATCGGCTACCCGCGGAAGGGGGCGTTCGAGCCGTTCGCCTGCGGTACCGGCGATCTGCGCGGCGCGACCCCGCTCTGGGTGGCGGCCTACGACATGAACGGCGCGCGCGGGCAGGCCCACGTCTTCGCGGTGATGCCGAGCGGCACGACGACCGGCGTCGAGGTCATGCGGGCGCTGCTCGCCGCGGGCGCCGATCCGCACCTTACGACCAGCGACGGGACGACCCCCCTGATGGCGGCGGCTGGTCTGGGCCCCGCCACCTACACGCCGCGCGAGCCCCGCGGCGTGCGGGCCCGCAGCTCGGAGCGCGCGGTCGAGTTCCTGCACCGGGCCGGCGCGGCCATCAACGCCGCCAACGAGGCCAACTTCACGGCGCTGCACGGGGCGGCGTTCCGCGGCATGAACGAGGTCATCGAGTACCTGGTGGAGAACGGCGCGGACATCGACGCCCGCGATTTCCGGGGCCGGACCGCCTACCGCATGGCCGAGGGCTCGAAGCAGTCGTTCCAGTTCCAGAGCTGGCCCGAGACGGCGGCGCTCCTCGCCCGGCTGGGGGCCAACACCGAGCTGGGGATCCCCGGCACGGTCCAGGAACGGCTGCGCGACATTCCGGTCGACGCCGCGAACGACCAGCCGTGACGCTGCGCGCCGCGGTAGTGCGTCAGGTCGAATACCCGCGCCGCCCCGGACTAGAATTCCGTCATGTCCATCAAGACGGACTGTGACAGACGCTGGCGGTACCGGCCCCTCCTGGCCGCGGCGGCGGTGGCCGCGTTGTGGGTCGGCGACCTGCGCTCCCAGCCGGGCGCGGATCTCCTGCTGGTCGGCGGACTCGTCCACGACGGCTCGGGAGAGCCGCCGTCCCGGCAGGACGTCGCCGTGGCGGGGGAGCGGATCAGCTTCGTCGGCGACGCGGCGGCGGCCGGCCTCGATGCTGCCGTGGTGGTGGACGTGGACGGGCTGATGGTCACGCCGGGTTTCATCGACATGCACTCGCACGCCGAGCTGACGGAGGACTACGGCCGGGACGGGTTGCCGTTCCTCCATCAGGGCATCACCACGGTGGCTATCGGGGTGGACGGCGGCGGTACGCCCGACGTCGCCGAGCTGTTCGCGGGGCTCGAGGGCCGCATCGGGGTGAACGCGTTCGCCTACGTGGGTCACGGCGAGATCCGCGAACGGGTGATCGGAAACGATGACCGCGCGCCGACTGCGGCCGAGCTGGACGAGATGCGCGCGCTGGTCCGGCAGGCCATGCAGGAAGGGGCGTTCGGGCTCTCGACCGGGCTCTTCTACGTGCCGGGCTACTATGCGGCCACCGGGGAGGTCATCGAGTTGGCGGGGGTGGCCGCGGCGTTCGACGGCATCTACGACACGCACGATCGCGACCTCGGCGCCAGCTACCGGGGCATCGGCTATCTCAACTCGATCCGTGAGGCGATCCGGATCGGGGAGGAGGCAGGGACGCGAGTCATCTTCAGCCACTTCAACGCGCAGGGCGCGGGCAACTACGGCCGCGCGCCCGAGGGGGCCCGCCTGATCGAGGAGGCGCGCGCACGGGGCGTGGAGGTGGCGGCGGCGCAGCACGTCTACACGGCGACACAGTCGAGCCTGGCCGCGTACACGATACCGCGGTGGGCCTCGAACGGCGGCCGCGAGGAGATGCTGGAACGCTTCCGCGACCCCGAGACCGTTCGCCGGCTGAACGTCGAGACCATGGAGATGCTGGCGATCCGGGGAGGCGCCGAGAAGCTGCTGTTCGCCGACCCGCGGCCGGAGCTGAACGGCCGGACGCTGGCCGCGGTGGCCGCCGAGTGGGATCTGCCGGTACCGGCGGCGGTGCGGCGCATCATCACCGCCGGCAACGCGGCGGTGATGAACCTCGACCTCTACGACGTCGAGAACACGCGCTACCTGGCGCGGCAACCCTGGATGATGACCTGTACCGACGGGCGTACCCCGTCCCCTGCGCAGAACGTCACGCACCCGCGCGTGTTCGGCGCCTTCACGCGCAAACTCCGCCAGTTCGTGCTCGACGAGGAGATCGTCACGATGCCGTTCGCCCTCCGCAGCATGACCGGCCTGGCCGCCGATTTCCTGCGCCTGGACGATCGCGGGTACCTGCGCGTCGGCGGCGTCGCCGACATCGCGGTGTTCGACCGCGACCGCATCCGCGATCGCGCCACCTACGAGCAGCCGCGGCAACTCTCCGAGGGGACGGTGCACGTGCTGGTCAACGGTCGTTTCGCGATTCGGAACGGCGACGCCAGCGGCGCGCTGGCCGGCCGGCCCATTCGCCGGCCGGCGCGGACGGGCGAGAGCGCCCCCAACCGGTGATGAATCCCAAGGTCGACGTCTACATCAGAGAGTCCCGGAAGCGGCCGGCGGAGATGAGGGTCGTCGGGTTCAGACGCCGGTGGCCGATCCGAGTCCCATCGCGCGGCGCCACGCGGCGATCTGGCCCAGGTGGCTCCCCTCGTGCGTCGAGATCATGAAGACCGTGTAGTCGCCGATGGTGGGGAAGCGCTTGCGGGCGCCTTCGCTCGGGTGTTCCCGGTCGAACAGCGCGGGATCGGCCGACGCGAGCGCCCCGGCCACCCGTTCGTGCTGCGCCGCCAACTCGGCGAGCAGGTCCTCCTTCGACGGGAAGTCGGCCGCGTCGCCGCTCGGCGTGCCGCCGATACTGAACGCCTCGGCCCAGTCGGCCGGAAAGGTCGACGCCAGACCGAGCACCTTCGCCACGTGGTTCGACGACGCGCCGAGATGGCCCAGGAGCCACGCCGGATGGTTGACGACGCCGTGCGGCTGCCGGGTCATCTGCTCGTTCGAGAGGTCTCGCACGAGTGTCCGGGCGCGGTCGAGGTTGAACTGATACGTGAAGATGAGATGTTGCAGCATCGGCGCTCCCAGGCTGACGGTCGTCGCGCGGCCTTGCGGTCGCGTTATCCCTATCCGGCGCTCGACGCGAGGCCCATGGCGCGTCGCCACGCCGCGATCTGGCCGATGTGGTTGGCTTCGTGGGCCGACAGCAGGTAGTCGACGAAGTCGCCGATGGTCGGGAAGTACTTGCGCGTTCCCTCGTCCGGGTACTCTTTCGCGAAGGTGGCCGGGTCGGCGCCGGCCACCGCCTCCGACACGCGCTCGTGCTGCTTCTTCAGCTCGGCCAGCAGCGCCTCCTTCGACGGATACCGCGCCGCGTCGGCGCTCGGCTCGCCGCCGGTCTTCGCAGCTTCCTCCCAGTCCGCCGGGAAGCTCGACTCCAGGCCGAGCGCCACGCCGGTATGGTTCGCTGCCGACGCCAGATGGCACAGGGTCCAGGCCGGGTGGTTGACCACCCCGTGCGGCTGCTGGACCATCTGCTCGTCGGTCAGGTCCTTCACCAGCGACTCGAGGTGGCCGAGGTTGAACTTGAAGGTGAAGAGAAGGTGCTCGCGCATCGGGTACTCCAGGAGGCGACAGGTGTGAACGTTCGGCCGATAATCAACCGCCCAGTATACTCCCAACGCGCGTAACCGATACCGAGACGAAAGTGGGGTCATGACCGCCGCCGCGAACCGCCAGATCCGCCTTGCCGCCCATCCGGTTGGCTTCCCTTCCGAGACCGACTTCTCGCGCACCGAGTCGCCGGTTCCCGAGCCGGCGGACGGGCAGATGCTGTGCCGCACCATCTACCTGTCGCTGGATCCGTACATGCGCGGGCGGATGAACCCGGGGCCGTCCTATGCGAAGGGGGTGGGTCTCGGCGAGGTGATGGTCGGCGGCACGGTGTCGCAGGTGGTCGAGTCGAGGCTGGACGGATACGCCGCCGGCGCCGTCGTGCTCGGCGCGAACGGCTGGCAGGACTACGCCCTGTCGGACGGCACGGGGGTCCGCAAGCTGGATCCTGCCCGCGCGCCCATCTCGACGGCGCTCGGCGTGCTCGGGATGCCGGGGCATACGGCCTACGTCGGGTTGCTCGATCACGGGCGGCCGAAGCCGGGCGAGACGGTGGTCGTTTCCGCCGCTTCCGGTGCGGTCGGCGCGGTGGTCGGCCAGATCGCCCGGATCGAGGGCTGCCGGGTGGTCGGTATCGCCGGCGCGCCGGAGAAGTGCGAGTACGTGACCGGCGAGCTCGGCTTCGACGCCTGCGTCAGCCACCGCGTGGACGATCTCGGCGGTGCTCTGCGCGCGGCGTGTCCCGATGGGATCGACGTCTACTTCGAGAACGTCGGCGGGAAGGTCTTCGACGCCGTGCTGCCGTTGCTGAACGACTTCGCGCGCATCCCGGTCTGCGGCCGCATCGCCAACTACAATCTGACGGAGCCGCCGCCCGGCCCGGACCAGGTGGCCCGGCTGATGGGGCTGACCCTGGTGCGCCGGCTCACGTTCCGCGGGTTCATCGTGTTCGATCACCTGGACCGGCAGCCCGACTTCCTGCGGGACGTCGCGGCATGGATCCGGGAAGGGCGGGTCCGGTACCGGGAAGACATGGTGGACGGGCTGGAGCGCGCGATCCCGGCCTTTCTGGGCCTGCTGCGCGGCGAGAACTTCGGCAAGCTGCTGGTGCGGGTCTCCGACGATCCGACCACCTGGGAGTCTACGCCGTAGAACGGCGTAGACTCCTGGCTGGGCGCGGCGCCGTCCTGCCCGGTCGGGCGCGCCGGCGAGGAGGAAACGTCCCGTGTCGCTACGCCGCCGCGTCCCGGATGCGCTCGTTCTCATCTTCGCGCTGATCGTGCTCGCGCAAGTCGCGAGCTACGTCCTGCCGGCCGGCGAGTTCGAGCGGGACGGCCGCCGGGTCGTCCCCGGCACGTGGCGCGCGGTGGATGTCGAGCCGCTGCCGCCGCTCGCCTTCCTGACCTCCATTCCCGCCGGTCTGTCGGCGGCGCACGACATCATCTTCTTCGTCTTCATCGCCGGCGGGGTCATCAGCGTCGTGCGGGCCACCGGCGCGATCGACGCCTCGATCGGCGCCGCCATCGCCCGCCTCGCGTCGCGTCCGGGGGGGCTCGTCGCGGGCATGGTCGGGCTGTTCGCGCTGGGCGCGTCGACCGTGGGGATGGCCGAGGAGTACATGCCGTTCGTGCCGGTGCTAGTGACCCTGTGCCTGGCGTTGAGACTCGACGCCGTGGTCGCGGTCGGCATCGTCTACGTCGGCGCCGGCGTCGGCTATGCGTGCGCGGCGCTGAACCCGTTCACGGTGTTGATCGCCCAGGACATCGCGGGGTTGCCGCTGACCTCCGGGCAGGCCGTGCGGTGGGCGCTGCTCGTGGTCTGCGCGGCGATCGGGGTCCACCACATCCTGGGGTATGCGCAGCGGCTGCGCGGCGATCCCGCGGCGAGCCTGGTGGCCGACGTCGACTACTCGAGCGGCTTCGATCTCCCGGACGACGTGCGGTTCACGCCGCGGCGCCTGGCGGTGCTCGTGGTGCTTGCGGCCGGTATCGGGCTCTTCGTCTACGGGGTGGCGGCCCGGGGCTGGTACCTCGCCGAGCTGTCGGCGGTGTTCCTCGGCATCGCGCTGCTCGCGGCGGGCGTCGGTGGGCTCGGGCCCGACGGGGCGGCGCGCGCGTTCATCCGCGGGGCAGCGGAGATGACCGCCACGGCGCTGCTGATCGGCTTCGCCCGAACCATCCAGGTGGTGCTGTCGGAAGCGCAGGTCATCGACACGATCGTCGACGGGCTGGCCGCGTCGCTGGCCGGGCTGCCGTCGCATGCCGCGGCGCTGGGCATGCTGGTCGTGCAGTCGGTCTGCAACCTGTTCATTCCCTCCGGATCGGGGCAGGCGTACGTGACGATGCCGATCATGGCCCCCCTCGCGGACCTGACCGGGGTGACGCGGCAGACCGCGGTGCTCGCCTATCAGTTCGGCGACGGCTTCACGAACATGCTCGTGCCCACCAACGCCCTGCTGATGGGGATGCTCGGTCTGGGCCGGATTCCGTACCAGCGCTGGGCGGCTTTCGTCGTCCCGCTGCTCGTCAAGCTGTACGTCGTCGCCGCGGTCGCGCTCGTCGCCGCGGTCGCGCTCGGCTACCGCTGACCGGGGGCGCTCCGCCGCGCCGGCTGCGCGTCCGGTTCGCGCGACCGGGCCCGCAGCACGCGGAGGCGCGATTGTCTGTCTCGCCGCAACCGGGTGCGTTCGGGCTATACAATGAACCGTTCCGGTCAGCAAAGGAGTTCCCGTGTCCACACGCCATTTCGCCGCGTTGCTGGTAGTTCCGATTCTCTGGGCGGCCGGCTGCGGTCCGTCGCCGGTCGACGCGCCCGGAAGCGACTGGACCGGCGGCGCTCCCGGACCTCCGCCGCTGTTCGCTACGCCCGACGGCGGCGTGACGCTCCGCTTCGTCGACACGCCGGCCGAGGTGCCGGACCTGACGATGGAGACGCTCGACGGCGAGACGATCTCGATGGCCGACCAGCGCGGCAAGGTGGTGCTGGTCAACTTCTGGGCGACCTGGTGCGGTCCGTGCCGCGAGGAGATCCCGTTCCTGGTGCGCCTCGCCGAGCGGTACCCGGACCACCTGACCGTGATCGGGGTCTCCGAGGACCACGGATCGCCCGACACCGTGGCCGCGTTCGCGGGACAGTACGGCGTCAACTACCCGATCGTGATGTCGACGCCCGAGATCAAGCGGGCGTTCCCCGGGGTGTTCGCCCTGCCCACCTCGTTCGTCGTCGATCCCGAGGGCCGCATGGTCGAGAGCCACGTCGGGCTGATCAGCCCGGTGATCCTGGAGCAGGAGACCCGTTACCTGGCATCGCTGACCCACGATGCCACGGTCGAGACGGCCCCGTCCAACGACCAGATCCGCCTCGCCAACGCCGCGCAGGCGACCGAGATTCCCGGCGTGGACCTGTCGGTGCTGACGCCGGAGCAGCGCGAGGAGGTGTTGCGCCGCGTGAACGACGAGGGTTGTCCCTGCGGCTGCTCGCTGACGCTGGCGCAGTGCCGGATCAACGACTCGGCCTGTGGGGTCAGCCCCCCGCTGGTCGACCAGCTCGTCGCCGAGGTAGCCGGCGCGGAATAGTCGGCGGAACAGGCCGGCGGAGTGGCGCCGACGCATCGAGTGCGCCGGCGCCGGGCATTCCCACCGGTGCGTTGGGCTCGCCCGGGCGGGCTGTCCGGCCCGCGGCGGGCAGCCCGCCCGGGCGGCTCAGGATGACGCCGCTTCGGCGACTCGTGCGGTTGCCGCCGCGCCGCCCACGGCCACCGGTTCATCCTCCGGCCCCGCCTGCGCCTCGGCGGGCTCTCCCGAACCGAAGATCCGCCGCACGGTGCGCTGCACGTCGTCGAGGATCAGGTACGAGACCGGCACCAGGATCAGCGTGATGAAGGTGGCGAACAGCACGCCGAAGGCCAGCGACACTGCCATGGGCACGAGAAACGCCGCCTGCATGCTGCGCTCCAGCATGAGCGGCGCCAACCCGAAGAACGTCGTCAGCGACGTGAGCAGGATCGGCCGGAAGCGGTTGCTGCCCGCTTCGCGGATCGCGAGCTGCAGTCCGCTGGAGTCGAACTCGCGGCTGCTCGTGTGCCTGCCGCCCGCCTCGCGGATCCTGCGGCCCAGATCGGCGTGGACCCGGCGCGCGCGATTGATGAAGTCGACCATGACGAGGCTGTCGTTGACGACGACGCCGGTCAGCGCGACCAGGCCGAACATGGACATCATCGTCACGTCGAGGCCCATCACGATATGGCCCCAGATGGCGCCGACGAGGCCGAACGGGATGGCCGCCATGATGATCAACGGCTGCACGTAGGAGCGCAGCGGGACCGCGAGCAGGGCGAAGATCATCAGCAGGGCGAGGATGAACCCGCGCTGCAGGCCGCCGACGGCGTCCACCTGTTCCGCCTGCGCGCCCTCGAACGTGTAGAACACGCCCGGATAGCCGGCGAGCACGTCGGGCAGGATCCGGGTCTGCAGGTCGGAGATGACCGCGCCGGCCGACGTGACCGCGGCATCGACCGAGGCGGTCACGTTGACGGCCCGGTTGCGGTTGACGCGCTTGATCGAAGCGAAGCCGCGCCCCGGCTGCACCTCCGCCACCTGGCTGAACGGCACCTCTCCGCCGTTCGGCGTGCGGATGCGCATGTTCTCCAGATCGCCGAGCGACCGGCGATCCGCCTCGGGATAGCGGACCATCACGCGGATGTCGTCACGACCGCGCTGGATGCGCTGGGCCTCCTCGCCGTAGAAGGCCTGCCGGACCTGGCGGCCGAGGTCCTGCAGCGTGAGCCCGAGCGTCTCGGCGGCAGGCTTGATGCCGAGCTGCATCTCCTCCTTGCCGGCCCGGAACGAATCGGAGATCTCGTAGACGCCGGCGTATTCGGCCAGGCGCGCCTTGACCGCGTTGGCCGCGTCCCGCAGCCGCTCGATGTCCGGCCCGGCGAGCTGCACGTCGACGTCGTCGCCGGGGTTCATCATCGACATCGAGAAGTTGACCTCGACGGCCTCCGGAATCGCCTCCGTGCTCTCCCGCCACAGGTTGCCGAGCTGCTCGCTGGTGAAGGCCCGCGTCTCGGCCGGCGCGAGCTCGATGGTCACCTCGCCCACGTTGGCGGCTGCCACGGTATCGACCGGACCCATGGGCCCGCCGCCGCGCGACAGCATCGGCTGGTCGCCGACCGCCGTCGACACGTGCCGGAAGTAGTCCATCCCGGTCTCCTCCTGCAGCCGGGTGCGGAGGCGCGTGGCGCCCTCCTCGAGCTTGTCGATCGCCCGCGACGTGACGTCGACCGGCGTGCCCTGGGGCATGGTGACCGACGCCGACATGAAGTCGGCCTCGATGGACGGGAAGAAGTGGAAGTTGGCCCAGCCGCCCAGCACCATGCCGCCGGTCAGGATCAGGGTGGACAGACCGATCGCCGCCGTCACGTACCGCCACCGCAGAGCGGTTTCGAGGATCGGCGTGTACACGCGCCGGATGAACACCTTCAGGCCGTTGGAGAAGAGGCTCTGGAAGCGGCGCCACGGGCCGGGTTTGCCGCGCCGGGGGATGTGCGACAGGTGGGCGGGCAGGATCCCGAGCGACTCGACCAGCGAGAAGAGGAGGCACGGGATGACCACGAGCGGGATGACCCGGAAGATCTTGCCCATCATCCCGGGCACGAACATCAGCGGCATGAACGCCGCCACCGTGGTCAGGACGGCGAAAGTGACCGGCTTGCCGATCTCTCTCGCGCCCTCTATGGCGCCGCGCAAGCCCTCGCCGTGCTCCTCCTGGTGCCGGTAGATGTTCTCGCCGACGATGATGGCGTCGTCCACCACTATCCCGAGCACCAGGATGAAAGCGAACAGCGAGATGACGTTCACCGAGACGTCCAGCCCCGGCATCAGGGCGATCGCGCCGAGGAACGAGATCGGGATCCCGAGGCTGACCCAGAAGGCCAGGCGCAGCTCCAGGAACAGCGTCAGCACGACGAAGACCAGGATGAACCCGGTGGCGCCGTTGCGCAGCATGAGCGTCAGGCGGTCGTTCAGCACCTCCGCCTGGTCCTGCCAGAGCGTCATCGAGATGCCCTCGGGCAGCCGCGCCCTGGCGCGTTCGACGTAGCCGTCGACCGCGGCGGCAATGTCGAGGGCACTCTGATCGCCGGTGCGGAACACCGATACGAGCACCGTGGGCTGGTGATCGAAACGGGCCTGTTGATCGGTCTCGGCGAAGCCGTCGACGACCGTCGCCACGTCGCCCAGGCGCAGCCGGCTGCCGTCGGACCGCGTCCACAGCACGAGGTCCTCGTACTCGGCGCCGCGGTAGGCCTGTCCGATCGTACGGAGCAGGATCTCGCCGCCGTCCGTGCGGACGGAGCCGCCGGGCAGATCCAGGGACGAACGGCGCACGGCGTCGGCGACCTGATCGAAGGTCATCCCGTGACGACGCAGCGCCACTTCGGAAACCTCGATCGAGATCTCGTAGGGCGGCGCGCTGACGACGTCCACCTGCGTGATCTCCGGCATCGCGGTCAGCTCGTCGCGCACGCGCTCCGCGAGCGCCTTGAGGGCGAAGATGTCGGTGTCCCCGGAGATGGAGATGTCGGTGACCTGGTTGCGGGCGGTCATCTCCCGGATGATCGGTTTCTCCGTCTCGATGGGGAACGTCGTGATCGCGTCGACCTGGTTCTTGACCTCGTCGACCACCCGGCGGGCATCGGCGCCGAGCTCGAGCTCGACCATCACCGACGCGTTGCCCTCCGATGCGGTCGACTGGATCTCCTTGATGCCGTCGACGCCCTGAATCGCCTCCTCGATGCGGATGACGACTCCTTCCTCCACCTCTTCGGGCGCTGCTCCCAGATACGACACCTGAATGCTGATGCGGTCGAGCTCGACCTCCGGAAAGACCTCTTCCTTGACCGTACCGGTAGCGATCAGGCCGCTCACCATGATGAAGACCATCATGAGGTTCGCGGCCACGGGATTCCGCGCGAACCAGGCGATTCCACCGTTGTTCATGACCGTCTCCCTTCGTGCCGGGGCGTCGCGGGATCCGTCGCGGGACCCGACCTTGCGACCGACTCGCCGGCGAGTGCTTCGCGCACGCTCTCGACCATTGCGGCCGCCACGCGCGACTGCAGGTCGGCGAGCGCCTCGACGGTGCCGTCCACTTTCACCGCCGTCACGACGGATCCGCTGCGGACGTCGGTGAGCCGGGCGGTCACGCGGACCATCGTTCCGATGCGCTGGATGCCGCCGCCGACGGCCCAGGCGGCTTCGTCGCCGGGCGTCACGACGGCCACCGCGGGCAGCATGGACAGCCGCTCGGCGATCGCCTCCGCGAGGACGCTCCCGAGGTCGACGTCGAGGGCCGACGCACTGCCCGCGCTGAGATCGTCGAACGGCAGCACGGCCAGGGCGCTGGGCGCCGTCGCGCCGGCCGCCAAGCCGCCGGATGCGGACGGCGCTGTCGATCCGGGTATGGCGGTGAGGTGCTCGATGACGGCCGCTGCGACGTCCGCTTCGAGGGCCGGGCGATCGGCCGTGGAGCCGTCGATCTTCGCCGCGTGCAGCACCGCGCCGTTCGCGGTGTCGACGATGCGTGCGGTGACCCGCACCAGCGGGCCGACCTGCTGGAGCCCGCCGCGGACGACGTACCGCGCATCGGACTCGCTCTCGGACACCGCGATGCCTTCGGACGACGCCAGGCGCGCGGCGACGGCCCGGCTCAACGCCGGACCGAGCTCGGAATCGCCGGTCGCGCGGTTGAGACTCGCGAACGAGGCGACCGCGACGACGCTGCCGGGCGCCGCGTCCGGCGTGCGGGGAGCAGGGCGCCGGGGGGCGGCAACCGTCGCCGCAGGTCGCGGAACGGGCGCGACGTCCGGCTCGCGGCGCGCCGGACGCGCCGCCGCCGGTCTCGTGCGCGCGGGACGAGAGCGCAGGTTCTCCACCGCCGGCCGGCGTTCTTCCAGCAGCGACGCCAGCCATTGCGGGCGCTCCGGGCGTCCGGCCGTGGTCGCGTCGCCGGCAGGCGCGCCCGGGGGCGCCTGCTCCGCGGCCGCTGCCGTCCGGGCCGCGCCGGGCCGCGCTGCCGAGACGGGTTCAGCCACTACGGGCGGCGCCCCTGGTGCGGCTTCCGCCCGGCGGTCGGCGGCGGGCTCGATCAGTACGTCCGAGGCAGCCGCTGCAGCCGGCACACCGACCTGGGCGGCCGGCGCATCTTCCCGTTGCACGGCCGAAGCCGCGGCCTGGGACGGCCCGGCCGCAGCGGCGGCCGCCCGGCGCTCGAGCAGGCCCGGGTCCGCATCGGCCAACTGCACCCGCATGCCGTCGGTCGGCGTGTCGAGCGGCGAGATGACCACGAGCTCGCCCGCCTGCAGGCCGGAACGCACGATGACGGATTCGGTCGAGGTCCGTAATACGTCGATCGTGCGGAACGACAGACGGTCGTCGGGCGTGACCACGAGCACCTGATCCCGGCCGCGCAGCGCCTGCCGCGGCAACACCGCGACGTCGCGTGCGGTACTGCCGTCGATCTCGGCCTCCACGTACATCCCGACGGCGAGCGGGGGCCGGTTGGGATTGGGGCCCGGCGCGTAGGGGTCCGGGACCGCCGCAATCGCGTGCACCATGCGGCTCACCGAGTCGATCTCGCTCTCGGTGCGGACGATGAGTCCGTCCCATGCGTGGGTCTCGCCGGCGAACGTCGCTTGCACCGTCACGAGCGGCTGAACCTGCTGCTCGACGCCGCGATACGACAGCGGGAGGTCCAGGTAGGCCAGCTCGTCGTCCGGCAGCGGCAGGCGAATCTCGGCCACGTCGACCGCGTATACGGTGGCCAGTGCGTCGCCGACCCGGACATACTGGCCGATGTCGACGTTCTTGGTGCGGACCCGGCCGGCGTACGGCGCCACGATCTCCGCCCGCTGCAGGTCGCGGGTAGCCCGCTCGACAGCGGCTTCGGCGGCGGCCACCGAGGCGCGCGCATCCTCGAGCTGCGGCTTGCGCAGCGCCAGCTCGCGCGGGTCGCCGCGGCCCAGCGTGTCCCATTCCCGCTGCGCCACCTCCGCCTCGGCTTCCTCCTCCGCGAGCCGCAGGCGGGCCTGGGCCAGTTGCGACCGCGCGCTGACGAGCGCCTGCTCGTAGTCGAACGGGTCGATCTCGACGAGCACGTCGCCCGCCTCGAAGAACCCGCCCTCCGCGAAAGAGCGAGCGACCCAGGTGACGCGGCCCGCGATCTCGGGCACGAGCTGGCTCTCCGTGCGGGGCTGGACGGTGCCCTGGCTGGTGACGGACAGGCGCGCATCCTGGAGCGCGACCTCGTGCACGCGGACGCCCGGCGGCTCGATCACCGGCGTCAGGGTCTCCACCGGAGGACGGTTCATGATCATCGTGACCGCGGCGAAGGCGGCCGCAGCGACGATGATCAGGGGCAGAAGCGCCCTGAGAATGCGGGTGATTACGGGTTTCATGGCTGTTTCCAGTTCAATGCCGCAAGTGGTTCGATTGGTGACGGATACGTTCAGTTGGTCATGGTGATCGGCGAGTCGAGCTGCTCGAACCCGCCGCCGAGGGCCAGGTACAGGTCCACGCGGTTCTCCAGACGCAGGCGCCGCGCCGCAATCAACTGGGATTCGGCCTGAAACGCCGACCGCTGCGAGTCGAGCACGGTGATGTACGTGTCCAGCCCGGTCCGGTAGCGCTCGTCGGCCAGGCGTTCCGCGGCGCGCGCCTGCTCGACCGACGTCATCAGGTGGACGACCCGGTCGGCCAGGTACTCCTCGGCGGCCAGCGCCGTCTCGACCTCGGAGTACGCCACGAGGGCGGTGTTCACGTAGCTGGCCAACACCTCGGCGACCAGTGCCTCGGCGCGGCTGACCTGTGCGCGCAGCCGTCCGCCCTGCCAGAGCGGGGCAAGGACGTTGCCGACGAGGCCCCACACTGCGAAGTCGCCGTTGAGCAGCGTGCGGAGGGTATTCGTGGAGGTGCCGGTGTTCACGGTCAGGTTGAAGCTCGGGAGCAGATCCCGCCGCGCCACTCGCAGCCGCGCCTCGGAAGCCGCCACCTGCCGCTCCGCCGCGACGAGGTCCGGTCTGCGCGCCACCAGGTCGGCCGGGATCCCGCCCGGCACGGCGGGCGCTATTTCCGGCAGGTCCGCCGGCGGGGCGATGTCAGCGCCCGCGTACTGCGCCAGCAACACCTCGAGCTGGCGGGTCGACGCGTCGAGCTGCTGCCGCCGCTGGGCAAGATCGGCGCGGGCGTTGGACAGGTTCAGCATCGCCTGACGGAGGTCGAGCGCCGGGCGCACCCCCGCCTCGAAGCGATCCCGCACGCGCGCCATCGATTCGCCGAAGCTCTCGACGGTCGCCTCCGACAGGAGTACCTGCTGCTGGGCCTCCGCAATGGCGAACCAGGCCTTGGCGGTCTGGCCGGCGATGGACAGTTGGGCGCCCCGCAGGTCGGCCGCCGAACGCTGCAGGTCGGCCAGCGCCGCCTGCTCGGTGGTCCGCAGCCTGCCCCAGAGGTCGACTTCCCACGTCGTGTCCAGCGAGATGCCCTGGTTGGTGAACACCGTGCTCAGGACGCGGTCCTCGGCGCCGGGAATCGGAAAGCCCACGAAGTTCTGCTTGCGGCGGCTGCCGCTGTACGAGCCCTGCACCGTGGGCTGTAACGCGCCGGACGCGATCCGCGCGTCGGCGGCGGCCTGTTCGAGACGGGCGGCGGCCGCCCGCAGATCGAGGTTGCGCTCGAGCACGGTCTCGATCGCAGCGTTCAGCTCGTCGTCGCCGAAGTCCGTCCACCAGTCCGGACCCACTTCGCCGGCCGGTACCTGGGCGGCCGTCCATTCGTCCGGTACCGGGACCCGGATCTCGGGCCGCTCCACCGGCAGAGCGGTCACGCAGCCGGCGCCCAGCGCCGCGACGGCGGCGAGCGGCACGGCCCGGAATCCACGCATCATCGACGTTGGTCTCAACAACTGCACGTCAGCACCTTTACCGTGCGGCGGTCGCCACGGCCGGTACGCCGAGCGGCGCCGGCGCGGCCATCCCGGCCGCGGCGTACAACACCAGGGATTCCAGCACGTCCTCCGGATCGCGCGCCGTGCCGCGCCCCCGCGCCAGGAGCGTAGGCCCCCAGGACATCGTGAACGCCATCGACCCGACCATGAACAGCATCCGCCAGCTCAGGTCCGATTCGTCGAGCTCCGGCCGCGCGCGGTGAAGAGCGGTCCTGAACCGTTCGAACACCGCGTCGAACTGCTTGACGAAGGTCGCGCGGAATTCCTCGTTGGTCTCGCCGTGGATCCGGCCCACCAGCCGCAGAAAGCTCCGGCCCTTGTCGCCCCACGTGCGCTGGCTGTGGAACGGCGGCGACAGGAACGCCCGGATGACGGCTTCGAGCTCCGGAGGTCCGTCTCCGGCCTGCGCCTCCACCGCGTCGAGCAGCTCCAGGCGGCGCGCGTTGATGGGCTTCAGACGCCTCTCGAGCACCTCCGCCAGCAGCGCTTCCTTCGAGCCGAAGTGGTAGTTCACCGACGCGACGTTGACCCCGGCTTCCGTCGTGATGTCGCGCAGCGGGGTCGCCGGGAACCCGCGCTCGCCGAACAGCCGCTCCGCGACGTCGAGGATGCGCTCCCGGGTGTCCATTGCCATCGAGCTGGATCTCCTGTTCTTAAACAACTGTTTCAATCATACGTATGAACGAAGAGAAAGTTCAAAGGCCGCAGCCGCGTGTTTCCGGGCGGTGCACGGAACGCCGCGTGTTGTGACCGCCGCGACAAGGCCGGTGGCCGGCGGCCTGCCGCGGTGCAGCAGCTACAATCGGACCGGCCGCCGGTCACGGCGCCGACCGCGGTTTGCTCCGGCGCCCGCCTGCGCCGGCTTGACATCGGGGATGAACGGAATGCCATGCATTGACACGGGGCTGGTACCTGCGGGGCGGCATCGGCGCTCGATCCGGGATGCCGGGGCGCGGCGTGCGGGTGCGGCCGCGACGAGGCGCCTGGCGGCGATCGCGGCAGTGGCCGGGATTGCCGCCGTGGCGCTCGGTCCGCGCCAGCCGCTCGCCGCGCAGAGCCAACCGCCCAACATCGTCATCATCTTCGCCGACGACCTCGGCTACGGCGATCTCGGCGCCTACGGGCACCCGACGATCCGGACGCCCCACCTCGACCGCATGGCCGCGGAAGGCCAGCGCTGGACCAGTTTCTACTCGCAGGCCCCGGTCTGCTCCCCGAGTCGGGCGGCCCTGCTGACCGGGCGCATACACCTGCGGAGCGGGATGTTCGGCCGGCGCCAGGGGGTGTTCTTCCAGGACTCGCACCATGGTCTCCCGGCCGGCGAGATCACGCTGGCCGAGGCGTTGAAGGAGGTCGGCTACGCGACCGGCATCGTCGGAAAGTGGCACCTCGGCCACCAGCCGGAGTATCGCCCGCTGCGGCACGGTTTCGACTCGTGGTTCGGGATCCCCTACTCGAACGATATGGACTGGCAGGTGCCGCCCGGGCGGGATGCGCGTCGCGCCGCGATTCTCGATCCGTCGATCGACTACTGGCGCGTGCCGCTCATGCGCAACGACGAGGTGCTGGAGCGGCCGGCCGACCAGACCACGATCACGCGCCGGTACGCGGAGGAGGCGGTGCGGTCCATCCGGGAGCACCGTGACCGGCCGTTCTTCCTCTATGTACCCCACACGATGCCGCACGTTCCCCTGTTCCGTTCCGAGGCGTTCGCCGGCCGGAGCCGCGCGGGGCGCTACGGCGACGTGATCGAGGAAATCGACTGGAGCGTCGGCCGCATGCTCGACACGTTGCGGGAAGAGGGGCTCGCCGAGCGCACGCTGGTCGTCTTCTCCAGCGACAACGGACCGTGGCTGTCCTACCGGCAGCACGGGGGGAGCGCCGGGATGCTGCGCCAGGGCAAGGGGACCACGTGGGAGGGCGGCATGCGCGTCCCGGGCATCTTCTGGTGGCCGGGGACCGTGCCGCCGGGCGTGATCAGGGACATCGGCGCCACCACGGACCTCTTCACCACCATCGTTCCGCTGGCCGGGGGGACCGTGCCGGACGATCGGCCCCTGGACGGAGTCGACCTTGGGCCGGTGCTCCTCGGGCGGGGATCGAGCCCGCGCGACTGGATGGCGTTCTACCGCATGGGAGAGCTCTACGCCTACCGCCGGGGGCCTTACAAGGTGCATCTGGTGACCGAGGGGCGCTACGGCCTGGGTTCCGCGCGTACCACGCACGAGCCGCCGCTGCTCTTCCATCTGGGCGACGACCCGGGAGAGAAGTACGACCTGGCGCCGGAGCGTCCCGACGTGGTGGCCGAGCTGTTGGCCGCGGTCGAGGCGCACCGCACCGGCATGACCGTCGCCGAACCGCTGTTCGACGCGCGGGGCGCGCGATGATCCCGGCACCGACACGTGCGCGCGAGACACGCCGGCCCGCGCGGCGGCGCCGCTGCAGACCGGAATGGCACGGCGGCGGCAACCTGCGGCGAAGAGCCGCGGCCGGCGCGGTTGCGGCCGCGGTCCTGGCCGGCATCGGCGTCGCTCCCGGGCGCGCGGCCGACGACCTCTCGCTCGCGGCGAAGGCGGCCCTGTTCGACGTCGACCTGGCGGAGCGCTTCCTGGCCGCGGACGGCCAGGTGCGGGTGCGCCGCAGGCTGCCGACCTCGGAGCACCCCTATGTCACCTACAACATGTCCGACACGGCGTACATGACCGGCCTCTACTGCGCGGCCCAGACGTGGCGCCACCTGGCTACCGGCGATCCGGAGGCCGCGCGGCGTGCGCGGACGGCCGTCGCCGCGCTCAGGCATCTCGTCGCGGTGACTGGCCGCGACGGTCTGCTGGCGCGGGCGTCGGCGCCGCTCGACGAGCCCTGGCTCGACGACGGCACATGGCGGGAGAGCTCGGACGGCCGTCGCCGCTGGCGCGGCAACGTCAGCTCGGATCAGGTGGACGCGGTCATGTTCGGCCTCTTCGTGTACGCGATGCATCTGGCCGACGCGCGCGAGCTGGAGGGGATCGGCGACACGGTGGCCGCGGTGGTCGACGCGATCGTCGGGAACGGCCTTCGCATCATCGGCTACGACGGCCGGCCCACCCGCTGGGGGCGCTACGAGCCCGCCTACGTCGCCAGCGAGGAGCCGATGAACGCGCTGCTGATGTTGCAGATGGTCAAGGTGGCGCACGAGTTGACCGGGCTGCCCCGCTTCGGCCGGGAGTACGGGCGGCTGCTGGAGATGGGGTACGCCCGCATCGGCGAGGGCGCGCGTCTGGACCGTCCGCCGCGGGAGGCGAACCACTCCGACGACGTCCTGATAGCGCTGGCGCTCTACCCGCTCCTGGAGCTGGAGACCGATGCCGCGGTCCGGCTGCACTACGAGCGGGCGGCGCACCGCTGGTTCCACGGCCGGACGCATCCCGGCATCGACGTCGAGGGGAATCCGCTGGCGACGTTTCTGCACCGGCACTGGACCGGCGACCGGGCGTATGACGCCGCCGCGCTCGACACGCTGCGCCGCGTGCCGCTCGACATGAAGTGGAACGCCGGCACCATCGCGACCTACGCGCGCCGCTTCGGATTCTCGTTCACCGCCGACCCGGTCGTGCCGCTCGCGGGCGACGGACCGCTGCCGGTCGCCCAGCGCGGCCGGACATGGAGCTTCCTCGTCCACAATCCCTACCGCGCCGGAGGCGACCGCCTCGCAGTGGCGCCGTTCGAGACGAACGGCCTCGACTACCTGGTCAGCTACTGGTTCGGCCGGGCGCATGGCATGATCCGGGCCGAGGATTGACGCCGCGGGGCGGGGCTCGTGCACCTTGGACGGCGGCGGCCCCGGATCCCGCGATCCACGATGCCGGATTTTCCCCGCAAGTGAGACGGAATCTCATTTCCAGCGACCGGCATGTTCCATGTAAACCGCTGGGTCTATGGATCTTGTGGGTGCGTCGAGGCGGGTGTCAGAAAGTCGCGTTTCGGGGTTGGCATCTGCGAAGTCCAGTGCTAGACTTCGCACTTCGGGAGAGGTATTTCTTCCCTCTGGTTCCCGGCGCGCAGGGTCGCGCTACGAGGAGGTCGTCTCATGGGAGACGTGGCGCACACGCAAGTGCAGACAACTACTGAGCAGCAGGGCGTTTCACGGCGAGGCTTCATCAAGGGAGTGATCGCCACCGGCGCCAGCGTATCGGCGTCGAACTACGTTCTGCGGAACGGTCAGGGCGTGGCCCTGGCGCAGGCGCCGGGCGCGGTCGAGCGGCTGGTGACGTTGAACGTCAACGGGCAGCAGCGCCGCGTCGACGTCATGCCGCAGGAGACCCTGGCCATGACGTTGCGGTACAAGCTGGGTCTGACCGGCACCAAGATCGGCTGCGACCGCGCCGAGTGCGGCGCCTGCACCGTCCTCGTGGACGGCGTGCCGCACTACTCCTGCTCGACCCTGACCCATCAGGTGCGCGGCCGCGAAGTGCAGACCATCGAGGGGCTCGAGGGCGCCGACGGGACGCTGCATCCGGTGCAGCAGGCGGTCGTCGACCTGCAGGGCTTCCAGTGCGCCTTCTGCATGCCGGGCTTCGTCATGAACATGGTCGCGCTGACCGAAGAGAACCCCGACGCGACTCGGGGCGAGTGTGCGCACCATCTGGCCGGCAACATCTGCCGGTGCATCGACTACAACAAGATCCTCAACGTCGCCGAGAAGGCGTGCGAGTATACGCGTAACGGGATGAGGAGCTGACGATGGCTGACTACAAGCTGATCGGCAAGAACTACACGACGCCCGACATTCTCGCCAAGGTCACGGGGCGTGCGAAGTACGCCGAGGACTTTCGCGCGGAGGGCATGCTCTTCACGAAGCTGCTCGTCAGCCCGATGCCGCACGCGCGCGTTCGACGCCTGGACACCAGCGCGGCGATGGCGATGCCCGGGGTGGAAGCGATTCTGACCGCGGACGATCTGCCCGAGGCGGAGGCGCCGCAGGAAGCGGGTCTGACCAACGAGCCCTTGTACGAAGGCGAGCCGATTCTCGCCATCGCGGCGGTCGACGAAGAGACCGCGGCGGAAGCGGTCGAGGCGGTGCAGATCGACTTCGAGCCGCTGCCCTTCGTGCTCGACCCGATGGACAGTCTGCGTCCGGGCGGTCCCAACGCGCGGCTCGACGGCAACACGATGGCCGGCCGCGACCTGTCGACGATCAAGTGGGGCGATGTCGACTGGAGCGAGTTCGATCGCGGCGTCATGCCGCTGGGCGGCGAGGTGACCGACGAGTGGCAGGTCGGCGATGTCGACGCCGGGTTCGCCGAGGCCGATCTGATTCTCGACGAGTCGGTGTTCTCCGCGTCGCTGTCGCACCAGCCGCTCGAGACGCGGACCGCGATGGCCTACTGGCAGAACGGCAAGTGCTACATGCACTGCTCGACGCAGAGCACCGCCCGCACCGAGGCCGGCATGGCGCGGTGGATCGGGATCGACCCGACCGACCTCGTGCTCATCACCGAGTACTGCGGCGGCGGGTTCGGCAGCAAGATCTCGTCCTCCGTTCAGGCGCGGATTCCGGCGCTGCTCTCGCGCAAGGCGGGCAGGCCGGTCATGATGCGCGTGACCCGGCAGGAAGAGAACTTCTTCGGTCGCGCCCGGCCGGGCATTCAGGCCCGCGCCAAGTTCGGGTTCAGGAGCGACGGGCGGGTTGTCGCCATCGACCTGACGATGGTCCAGGACGGCGGACCGTACGGGCGGTCGGGCGACTACATGTCGTGCGCCGACCAGGCTTCGCTGATGTATCAGCCGGAGCACATGCGCGTGCGCGGCATGACCGTCTACACCAACACGCCTCCGCGCGGGGCGCAGCGCGCGCCGGGCGGCGTCCAGGCGGTTGCGATGTTCGCGCCGATCGTCGACAAGGCCGCGCGGCAGCTCGACCTCGACCGGCTCGACATCATCCACACGAACGCGCCGCAGGGGCAGGCGATATTCGGCCGCCCGCGGCAGGGGCGGCAGGGCAACGTCTCGAGCGCCTTCCCGAAGGAAGCCATCGACAAGGCGCGCGAGGAGTTCGACTGGGAAGGCATGAAGGCGCGCAGCGGCCAGCGCAACGGCTCCAAGGTGACCGGGGTCGGCGTTGCGATCAGCTCCTACTCCGCCGGAACGTCGGGCGTCGACGGCCTGCTGGTGATTCGGCCGGACGGCATGGTCGAGATTCACACCGGCGTCGGCAACCTCGGCACCGAGTCGTTCTCCGACACGTCGCGCGCGGCGATGGAAGCGCTCGACACGCCGTGGGAACAGGCTGAGGTGGTCTGGGGCGACACCAGCAAGCATCTGCCGTGGAGCGCAATCCAGGGCGGCAGCCAGACGACCCACGGCCACACCCGCTCGAACTGGGCGGCCGGCCTCGAGGCCAAGAAGCGCCTTCAGGAGATCGCGGCGGATCGGTTCGGCGGCTCGCCGGACAGCTTCGACGTCGGGGAGGGCCGGGTCTTCCGTCGCGGCAACCGCGGGCAGGCGATGACGTTCGGTCAGGCGGCCGAGCGCGCAATCCAGCTCGGCGGCGTCTACGACGGGTCGCAGTTGCCCGAGGACATCAACGAGATGACGACGCGGTCGGCCACGGCGCTCGCCGGTCGGGGTCTCGTGGTCGCCGCCAAGGACAACTTCGAGACCGGTGGCCGGAACATGTCGTTCTGCATCGGCTTCGCCGAGGTCGAGGTGGACACCGAGACCGGGGCGGTGGTGTTGAAGGACTACAAGGTGGCCTCCGACGCCGGGACGGTTCTGCATCCGCAGAACTTCGCGGGTCAGGTGCACGGCGGCGGGATCCAGGGCTTCGGTGTGGCGCTCGGCCAGAAGTGGGTCATGGACCCGCAGTGGGGGCTGCACGTGGCGAAGCGGTTCTACTCGAACCGGCCGCCGACGATTCTCGACGCGCCGCACGACCAGGAGATGGCCTGGAGCGTCGCGGACGAGCCGGATCCCTTCAACCCGCTCGGTGCCAAGGGCATCGGTGAGGCGCCGGTCGGGGCGGGCGCGGGTGCCGTGCTCAACGCCATCTCCGACGCGCTGGGCGGCAACGTCGACTTCAATCGCTCGCCAATCATGGGCGACATGATTCTGACGATGCTCAATCCCGAGCTCGACGAGGCTCACAACAAGCTGTCGACGCACGTCTAGCGCCACACTGGGAAGGTAAAGGGAGAAGAAACAATGGCCGTGATTCGCGACAAGATGCCGGCATTTCAGCTCTTCCAGCCTGCCAGCACGGAGGAGGCGCTGGGAGTGCTCGATCAGTACGGCGCCGATGCCTGGGTGCTCGCGGGTGGGCTGGATACCTGGGACTGGCTGAAGGACCGCGTCAAGAAGCCCGCTGCGGTCGTCGACCTCGGCGGGGTTTCGGAGCTGAGTGAGATCCGCTCCCTGGGCGGCGGGCTCGAGATCGGCGCGATGGCGACGCTGCGGGATGTCATCCGCCACCCCGAGGTGGCGGAGCAGTTCAGCATGCTCGCCGACGCCGCCTCGCAGGCCGCGTCGCCGCAGATTCAGAACCAGGGCACCCTCGGCGGCAATGTCGGCCAGGACACCCGCTGCTGGTACTACCGGGACGGCTGGAGCTGTTATCGCGCCGGGGGCAACATCTGCTACGCGGACACCCCCACCGCGATGAACCGCGAGCATGCCATTCTCGGCGCAAGCCGGTGCGTGGCCGTCAACCCGTCGGACACCGCTCCGGTTCTGGTCGCGCTCGACGCCGAGATGGTCGTGCGGAACAGCACCGGCGAGCGCGTCATTCCGGCGCAGGACTTCTTCATCGGACCGGCCGTCGACATCATGCGCATGACGGCGCTGCAGCCGGGCGACATCCTCACGTCGATTCGGATTCCCTGGACGTTCGCGAACACGCGGTTCTACTTCGAGAAGGCCAGGGACCGGGCCGTGTGGGACTTCCCGCTCGCCAACGTGGCGTCGGCGGCGAAGATCAGCAACGGCGTGGTTGAGGACATCCGTATCGTGGCCAACGGCGTCGCGCCCTATCCGGTGCGGTTCCTGGCGGCCGAGGATGCGGTGCGCGGGCGCCAGGTGGGTCCGGCGGTTGCGATGGAAGCAGGCGATATCGCCATCAACGGGGTGCGGCCGCTGCGGCACAACGCCTACAAGGTGACGTTGCTGCGCAACCTCGTGAAGCGGTCCGTTGAAGGTGCCGAGGCGTAGATGGAACTGTTTCAGTGGGGAACCAATCCTTGGGGGCAGGAGACCCTGATCAGGGTCTCCTGGGATCTTCTCTATCTGTTCTTCTGGGCCGGCATCGCCTTCATCGTCTTCCACGTCGTGTACGCGGCGGTCTGGTTGCCGAAGCTCGCGCGAGCGAACGGTGGTCAGGAAGGAGCGGCGGCGGCTGACGTCCCGGAGACAATAGAACGCCACACGTTGTGGGCCCGGATATTCCACTGGGTGATGGCCGCGGCGATGCTGGTGCTGCTGGTGACCGGGTTCTTCCCGATCATCGGCATCCAGTTCGCGTGGGTCACCATCCACTGGATAGCCGGTGTGGTGCTGACGATCTCGATTCTGTACCACATCGTGCACGCGACCTTCTACCTCGATTTCTGGTCGATCTGGATTCTCCCGGACGACATGGACGAGGCGGTGCAGCGCGTCAAGCGGCAGATGGGGCAGGAAGCCGGCGAGATCCACAAGCACGGTAAGTATCCGCTGGACCACAAGCTGTACCACACCGCGGTCATGCTGGCGGGGTTGGCGGTGATCGGGACGGGACTCGTCATGATGTTCCGGATCGAGAACCTGCTCGTGCCGCGGAACGCGTATCTGCTGTCCGAGGCCACATGGGGGCTGATGTACGCGCTCCACGGCCTCGGCGCGGTGCTTTTCGTCATGTTGACGCTGACCCACATCTACTTCGCGATTCGGCCGGACAAGTTCTGGCTGACGAAGTCGATGCTCTTCGGTTCGGTCAACCGCGACCAATATCTTGCGCACCACGACCCGAAGCGTTGGGACGTGTCCAAGGAATCGACGTCAAAGGGTTAGCATCACATTCGCACAGGTGATTCGTGGGGCGGCGCCGGGCAGGGCTTGGCGTCGCTCCTCTTGTGTACGGCGCACCCCGTTTCCGGTCGGTGCGTAGCGGATAGGTGAGGTGTCTGTAATGTCGCAGTCCGCGACCCAAGCGCTGCAGGCGCACGTCGACGTCGTCGAGGAGACCTACGAATTCTGTCTGGCGTACGCCGCCAAGGGCGTCAACGTGCAGATGGCGGTCTCGAACGACAAGCTGGTCCGAGAGCGCCTCGAGAAGATGGAAGCGACCCTCGCGCAGCTTCCGGCGAGCTTCCTGGCCCTGGCCGAGGAGCGTGGCTCGGAGAGCGGAGACCGCTACCAGGCGTTCATAGAAATCATGCGACGCGACTCGGCCGCCGGCCTTGCCGCAGTGCAACTGGTCCTGGCGCAACCGGGCATCACCTCGCAGATGGTCGACAACCTCAACGGCATGATCCATCTCCGGGCGCTGCTGACAGACGTGTTTCTGCTCGACGAGATTCTGCGCCCCAACGCCGTGCAGCCGGTGCACACCCCACCCGCCGAGGACGCGGAGCAGGACGTGCGCGAGTCGGGTGGATCTCCGAGCCAGACGCCCGATGTCGGTCAAGGCGGTGGCGGCGATTCGCGCTAGCAGTCTGCGCCGCAGGAACGGCGTAGACTGCTAGTCAGGCCCGGTTGGGCGGCAATCGGCGCCGGCGTTCGGAGGTTATGGAGCTCACCGGCAAGGTCGCGCTCATCACGGGCGGCAGGCGTATCGGCGCGGCGGTCGCCGAGCGGCTTGCGGGCCGCGGGGTGGACGTCGCCCTCTCATACAATCGATCCGGAGCCGAAGCGGAGAAGGCGGCCGACCGGGTGCGCGGGGCGGGTCGCGCGGCGTCGGTTGCGCAGGCGGATCTCACGCGGCCGTCCGAGGTGGAACGGCTGGTCGAAGGAACGGCCGCGCGTTTCGGACGCCTCGACATCCTGATCAGCATGGCGTCGATCTACCGGCACACCGCCTTCGATGCCCTGACGGAGGAGGACTGGACGGCGACGCTCGATGTCGATCTCTCGGCAGCCTGGCGGCTCGCGCGCGCGGCCGTGCCTCGTCTCCGGGCGGCGGGCGGCGGGCGCATCGTCCACTTCAGCGACTGGATCGCGGCCAGCGGCCGCCCGCGCTATACCGGGTATCTTCCCTACTACGTGGCCAAGCGGGCGGTGATGGGACTCACCGAGGCCCTGGCCCTGGAGCTCGCCGCCGACGGGATTCTCGTGAACACCATCGCGCCCGGCCCGATCGTGCCGCCGTCGGATCTGGAACCGGACGAGATCGAGGCGGTCGAGCGAGCGACGCCGGTAGGTCGCTGGGGCGGCCCGGAGGCGATTGCCGACACGGTCGTCGGCGTGCTGCAGTCGGACTTCATCACCGGCGAGACGATCCGGGTGGACGGTGGCCGCCACCTGCGCTAGCCGTCTGCACCGTAGAACGGCGTAGACTTCTGGTCAGGCCCGTTGGGCGGCAATTCGGAGCCGCAGGCGAGGATTGTCGGGCCAGGGGACCAGCGATGCCCATCCTGATCGAGCGCCCGGCCGTCGTCGAGGCTGCCGGAACGAAACCGAAACGGATTCAGGAGTTCGCCGGCCGGGTCAACTCCGGACACCGGCAGGTGAGCGTGGCGCGCATGGTCTCGCCGGAAGGGTGGGAGGAGCCCGGGCAGCGCCCGGAGTTCGAGGAGATTACCGTCGTGCTGCGCGGCGTGCTGCGCGTCGAGCACGAGGGCGGCTGTCTCGACGTGGCGGCGGGGCAGGCGGTGGTGGCAGCGCCTGGCGAATGGGTGCGCTACAGCAGCCCGGAGCCCGGCGGTGCGGAGTACGTCGCCGTGTGCGTGCCCGCCTTTTCGCCAGCCACGGTGCACCGGGACGACGGCTGATCCGAGCAACCGGCGAAAACCGGCCGGACCCGGCAACCACCCTCGCTGCCCACAGCTTGCCGTTCCCCGGCGTCTTGAGGGCATTACGTTTTCCACACGAGGGTCTCCCCAGGAGTCACACCTTCACGCATAATCCCGTGTAGGGCACCATGGCCTGGGATGACGATTACGAGATCAGCGCCGCAGCCTATCAGTGGTCCGGCAGGGTCTTCAGGCTGCTGGAGCGGATGCTCCGCCTCCGTATCTCCCTGGATCACCAGCCGTCTCATATCCATGGCGGCGAGATCTTCCTCTTCAACCACTTCGCACGCTTCGAGACTTTCATTCCGCAGTACCTGATCTACAGGGAGACGGGAGCGGTTTGCCGCTCGGTGGCGGGCGGCGAATTCTTCGTGGAGGGCTCGCCGCTCTCCAACTACCTGCGGAGCGTCGGCGCCGTTCCCGCCAACCACCCCCGACTGCTTTCGTTTCTGGGAGAGGAGATCCTGAGAGGGCGAAAGGTAGTTGTCTTTCCGGAGGGGGGAATGGTCAAGGACCGGCGGGTGCTGGGCACGGGGGGAGAGTACGAGGTCTACTCGCGCAGTGCGGGGAAGCGAAGAAAGCAGCATACCGGGGCGGCGGTGCTGGCGCTGATTCTGGATGCCTTCAAGTCCGCGCTGCTGGAAGTGCACCGGCGGGGAGACCGGAAGCGCTTCCGCGAGTGGGTCGAGCGGTTGAGGCTGGAGAATGAGGAAAGGCTGCTGGAAGCCGTGCGGAGGCCCACTCTCATCGTGCCGGCCAACATTACCTTCTATCCCATTCGGGTGGGTGACAATCTCCTGCACCAGGTGGGTGAGCTTCTGACCCGCGGCTTGAGCCGGCGGATGGCGGAGGAACTGCTGATAGAGGGGAACATCCTCCTCAAGGATACCGACATGAACGTGCGGATGGGAGAACCCCTTGCGCCGGAACGTCGGAGGAATTGGTGGGAGAGGCGCCTGCTCGGCCGGTTGGAGCAGGAGGCTGATTCGGCGGAGGACTTCTTCGGGTTGGTGGCGGGGCGAAGACTGTGGGGCCGTCGCCTGCTGAAATGGAAGCTGGCGCGCCACGCGCACCGGATACGCGATCGCTACATGCACCGCATCTACACCGGCGTGACCGTGCATCTGAGCCACCTGGCTTCCCTGCTGGTCATGGCCCTGGCCGGCCAGGGACTCGAAGAGGTCGACCGGAGTCGATTCCACAAGTTGCTGTACCTGTCCCTCAAGCTGTGTCAGAGGCAGCCCTCCCTTCACCTGCATACGAGCCTGACGGAGCCCGATGCCTACCAGGACCTGCTGGCGGGTGGGTGCCCCGGACTGGAACGGTTTCTGTGGGCATTCCGGTGAAACCGATCACCTGTTCCGGCGCAAATCGATCACCTGTTCCGGCGCAAATCGATCACCCGTTCCGGTGAAACCGATCACCTGTTCCGGCGCAAACCGATCACCTGTTGGAGC
>Ga0209022_1000723_pt1 | contig 39846 bp, 24 predicted proteins | sample PinacodermPK_FD_187300 | JGI IMG/M metagenome (GOLD analysis project Ga0209022, IMG submission 187300) | Host-associated microbial community of the marine sponge Aplysina aerophoba from Gulf of Piran - sponge pinacoderm, lysed by proteinase... | ecosystem: Host-associated > Porifera > Sponge >...
CCCCGCAGGCCTCACCACCGGCGAGATCTCCGTCTACATCGCCGACGACGACCTCGTCGAGGGCGCCGAGACCTTCACCATCACCCTGCACAACCCCACCAACGCCGTCATCGCCCAAGGCGCCGGCACCGCAACCGGCACCATCCTCGACGACGACATCACCCGCCTCGCCATCACCGACGCCCAAGCCACCGAAGCCGACAACACCATCGACTTCACCATCACCGCCACACCCGCCCCCCCAACCGGCATCACCGTGGGCTACAGCACCTTCGACGGCACCGCCACCCAACCCGACGACTACACCGCCACCACCCGAACACTGAGAATCCACGCCGGCCAAACCACCACCACCGCCACCGTCGCCCTCACCGACGACACCTACCACGAAGACCCCGAAACCTTCGCCGTGCGCCTCCACAACCCCTCACCCGGCGCCGAAATCGACAACGACAACCACACCGCCACCGGAATCATCCTCGACGACGACGACCTCCCCCACATCGTCGCGGACAACTACTACTACTTCAACGAGGACGACGGAACCGTCGAGATCCAGGTGACGCTCAACAAGCCCAGCGACCGCGAGATACGAGTCGACTACCGGGCCAGCGACCACCGCCCCGTGGAGGCCGACGATACGAACCCGCCGGGCAGGGACGGGTGCGATGAGCCCTTTGAACTGGAGCCGGGCACGCTGGTGTTCCCGCCGGGGTCAGTGGCCGCCACCGTCCCGATCACGCTGGTGGACGACGGGATCGAATGCCACTTCAGCGTGAATCACGCCCTAACCCGGACCTTCCGGCTGTACCTGGAGAACGCGGTGAACGCGGTGTTCGTGGACCAATACGGCTACCAGCCGAGTTGGCAAGTCCACGTACGTGTGTGGGATGTGGCTGTGCCGCCCTGCGTGACCATCCAAGCACCTCAGGGGCCGCAGCGGCTGGGCGCGGTCCGAGAGGGCGAGGGCGTCGCCGTCTTCAGGGTGCGGCAGGTCCGCGCCGGCAGCACCGACGTGAATGTGACGGTGAGCACCCGCAACGCGTCGCTCCGTTCGGGGGAGCCCCGGGCGCGGGCCACCGCGGGCGCCGACTACAGGGCTCTGCGCAACCAGCCGGTGAAGGTACCCGCCGACGGCACCGAGGCGCAGGTGCGCGTCCAACTGATCGACGACACCATCGTCGAGCCCACCGAGGGGTTCGCGTTGGCGTTCGGCAGCACCAGCCCCAGCAACCACCGCCTGTGCAACGTCTATTCCGCAGGCACGAACGCGTTCATCATCGACGACGACACCTTGCCGGAGATCACTGTCCGCGACGTCGACGTCTCCGAGGGCGCCGGCACCGCGACCTTCAACGTGAGCCTCGACCGGGCCAGCGCCACCGATGTGACCGTGCGCTACGCCACCGCCGACGGCACCGCCGCCGCGCCCGGCGACTACACCAGCGCCGCAGGCACGCTCACCATCGAAGCCGGCGCCACCGGCGGCGCCGTCGAGGTTCCCGTCGTGGACGACGAGGACGACGAGGACGACGAGACGTTCACGCTGCGGCTCTCCAGCCCGGCCGGCGCGACCATCAGCGACGGCGGCAACGAGGCCACCGCCACCATCCGCGACGACGACAGTGGCAGCCTGCCCGTCATCTCCATCGCCGACGCCGTCGTGGCCGAGAAGGACAACAGCGTCCAAGTGCCGGTCACGCTCAGCGAGCCCGCGCCGGGCAGTCCGTGCCTCGTCAACGGGCAGGAAGCGTCTCCACGGTGGTGCCTCTCCTTTAGGTATACTCCACCCGACGACTGGGTGACGGTCTCGTACACCACGGTGGCGCTGCCGCCGGGGCCGAACACAGCCACGCCCACACGCTTCGCCGGCTATAGAAGCCCCGGGGACTACACGCCGACAACCGCTACGGTGACGTTCCTGCCGGGTGACACGGAGGTGAGCTTGTCGGTATTCATCCCTCAGCTAGACGGAGTGCCGGAGCTCGACGAGAAGTTCCTGGTGGTGCTCCACGACCCGGCCAACGCCACCCTCGGCGACAGCCGGGCCGAGGTCACCATCACCGACAACGACCTGCCGCTGGTCACCGTGGCCGACGTGTCCGCGCCGGAGGACGCGGGCGCGGTCGCCTTCACCGTGGACTTGCACGCGCCGGGCGTGTACGACGCCTCGGTGCGCTACCGCACCGTGGTGCGGGGCTCCGCCGGCGACGCCGCGGCCACCCCCGACGAGGACTACGCCGAGACCACCGGCAAGCTCGAAATCCCCGCTGGCACCGGCTCGGCCACGATCACGGTGCCGATCACCGACGACGGCACCGACGAGCCCGACGAGACGTTCATCCTCGAGCTGTACGAACCCGAGGTGCTCACCCTGGAGAAGGCCTCCGCGGTCGGCACCATCACCGACGACGACCCCGGCTACTGGATCGACGCCGACCGCAGCGTCTGGGAGTACGCCCGAACCATGCAGTTCACCGTCCGGCGCGACCACACCAGCGACGACCCGGTAACCGTCAACTACACCGTGACCGGCGTCTCAGCCACCGCCGGCACCACCTGCGGCACCGGCACCGACTACATCGCCCCCTCGGGCACGCTCACCCTGGCGCCGACGGCCACCTCGGGCACCATCACCGTCACCGTCTGCAACGACACCGTCGCCGAGAGCCGCGAGACCCTGCTGATCGAGCTCACCGGCGTCCCCGGCCGCAACCTCAGCGCCACCGGCACCATCACCGACAACGACAACTGACCAGCCCGCAGCCCCGTCCGGTCCCGAACCCCGCTCGCCGCCCCCCTGGTGTCCTGGCGCGGCGAACAGCGCGATCCAGGAACGAGCCCATCGGCCTCAGTACATGATGTGCTCATCGGGAACCAGGCGCCTCCCGACCGGATCCACCGCCAGCCCGAGACCCTCAAGGGCATGAGCGCCGAGCAGGAGCGGAGCATCGTCCGCCCCGAAGACCACCACCGTCGTAGCGCTCTCGCCGTTGACTGTCACCCTCGCCTCCGCCGTGTCCACCTCGCGGAGTCGCCCGTCGGCCAGCCGCAGCCGGCGCCTCCGGTCCGGTTCGACCCCCAACTCACGCAGCAGGCCGCCAGGCAGCGCGCTGTAGGCGGCGCCCGTGTCCACCATCGCCTCGACGTCTGCTGATCGCTCGCCGTCAAGGCCCGAGACCCGCACCAGACAACTGAATGTTCCCATGGCCGTCCAGTTGCGCTAGGGGACGCGCTCGAGGCGCAGCACGTTGGCGCTGCGGGACCGGTTGTCGGCACCGGCCAGCACCGCCACGATCTCGCCGGAGCGCACGAAGTCCCGGTCGCGGGCCACCTCCACCGCCTGGCGCACCATCTCGTCGTTGGATCCCCGGTCCTTCACCAGCACCGGGGTGGTCCCCCAGCTCATCGTGAGCTGCTGAACGGTGCGCTCATTGTGCGACAGGCCGATGATGCGAGCCTGGGGCCGGAACCGGGCCATCGACCGCACCGTGAAGCCGGTGCCCGAGATGGCCACGATGGTCGAGATGCCGAGCCCGTCGGCGGCCCGCCACGCGGCCATGGTCATGGCGTCGGTGATCGAGGCCGCGTCGTGGGTCGTGTCGTCGGTCATGCGCAGCTCGGCCAAGCGCTCCGCCCACAGCTCGTAGTCGAACTCCTCGTCGGCCCGCCGGGCGATCCGGTCCATGGTGCGGATCACGTTGGTCGGGTCGATGCCGATCGCGGTCTCACCCGAGAGCATCAGCGCCGAGGACCCGTCGAACACCGCGTTGGCCACGTCGCTGGCCTCGGCCCTGGTGGGTGACGGGCGCGACACCATCGAGTCGAGCATCTGGGTTGCAGTGATCACCGGGCGCCCTCCCGCGATGCACTGCTTGATTATCTGCTTCTGCAGATGGGGCAACTCCGAGATGCTGCACTCACTGCCGAGGTCGCCCCGGGCGACCATGATCGCTCCTGCGGTCTCGATGATGCCGGCCAGGTTCTCCACCGCCGCCCTGGTCTCGATCTTGGCCACGAGCATCGGGCCGCGGGGATGGGGCTCGGTTCCGACGCGCCGGATGTCGTGCGCCGAGCGCACGAAGGAGACGGCCACCATGTCCACGCCGAGTTCCACGAACGCGTCGAGCGCTACGAAGTCCGAGGGTGTGGGGGTGGACATCCGCAGCCGGTCCGAAGGGATGTGGATGCCGGGGCAGCCCGACAGCAGGCCGCCGTGGACCACCCGGACCTTGAGCCGGTCGCCACCCTTGTCGAGGACGTCGAGCACCACCCGACCGTCCCCCACGTCGAGGGTGTCCCCCACCAGGACGTCGTCGAGCAGCCCGTCGTACTCCACCTCCACGACGGTGTCGGTCGAGCGGTCGTTCCCGACCACCAACTCGAGGGTGCTGTCGGGGTGGAACCGCACGGAGTCCTCACCGAAGGTGGCGGCGCGCACCTTGGGCCCGGGGAGGTCCACCAGGATCCCGACGGCGCGGCCCTCCTGCTCGGCAGCCCAGCGGATCCGCCGGTACCGCTCGATGGCCTCGTCGAGGGTCCCATGGGCCAGGCCTATCCGGGCCACGTCCATGCCCGCCGCGATCATGTCCCGCAGCGTGGACCCGTCCTCGCTGGCCGGGCCGATCGTGGCGACGATCTTGGTACGGCGTTGCATGCCCGCAACGCTACCGCCCGCCGCGGACTCCTGTGGATAACTTTGCGGACGACCGGATGTGGTCCATCGAGCAAGCGCCGGACGGTGGCGAGCGCCTGCCGCCCTCCCGCTTGGCCTCTTGGCGCCCACTACGGTGCCTGTTGTGCTGCTCCATCCCTACCTCGACGTGGACGGGCCCATCGCCTTCGCCCACCGCGGCGGCGCCGAGGAGTTCCCGGAGAACACCCTCCGGGCCTTCCGCCACGCCGTGTCCCTCGGCTACACCCATGTGGAGACCGACGTCCACGCCACCGCCGACGGGGTCGCGGTGGCCTTCCACGACGACACCCTGGACCGGGTCACCGACGGCCGCGGCGCCGTCGAGGACTTGACCTGGAGCGACCTCCGGCAGGCCCGGGTGGCCGGCACCGACCCCATCGTGCGCCTCGACGAGCTGCTCGAGGAGCTGCCCGACACCAGGGTCAACATCGACCCCAAGAGCGACGCCGCGGTCGGGCCCCTGGTCGATGTGCTCCAGCGCCTCGATGCCGTCGAGCGGGTCTGCGTGTGCTCGTTCTCGGACCGCCGCACCCAGCAGCTGCGCGAGCGCTTGGGGGACTCGCTGTGCACCGGCGCCGGGCCCCGCGGCATCGCCCGCCTGCTGGCCGCGTCGGCCCGGCTCCCGACCGCGGGGCCCCTCGACTTCCACGCGGCCCAGGTCCCGGTCCGCGCCAAGGGTCTGACCCTGGTGAGGCCTCAGGTCGTGGCCGCGGCCCGCCGCCACGGCATCGCGGTCCACGTGTGGACCATCGACGAGCCCGCGGAGATGCACCGCCTGCTGGACATGGGCGTAGACGGCATCATGACGGACCGGCCCGCAGCGCTGCGCCAAGTGATGATCGAGCGCGGCCACTGGACCGCCTGACCCGCCGCACCGGGGTCAAGGCAACGTCTGGCTTCGAGCGAACAAGCCGGCAGACATGCCCTGCCACCAGCGAGGCAGCCTCCGGCAACGACGCACATATGATGACTTCCGAACTGCATCACCCCGGACGGGGGAGAGAATTGTCCTTCGCCTCGGCTGGGCTCTGGCATTGGGCCTGTGGGGGTGCAGCGTCGTTGTCGGAATCGTCTGTTCCTCAGCGGCGTCCGAGCGGGTATCTCGCAACCCGATAGATGCTGTGCTATAGTTACGGTGTGCCTTCTGATACCGCTCGCTGGCTAGAGGAACTGCCGCTGGAGAGTTTCTTTCGCGTGTCTGACGTGCCTGGCCGCTCGCGCGGCGCGGCGCGCTCATTCCTCAACCGTGAAATCCACAGGATGCCTCCTCGCATATTGAGGGTCGCGCCGAACCTGTATTGGAAGGCTCGGCCACCGAGCCGCTACACCGGCAGGGTGCATCCTCCCAGCTCACGGCTCATCGGCTGGGAGATCGCAGGCCCCCACGCGGCTGCGCTTGGATGGTACGGGGCGAATCTGGTTGGTTGGAGCGACCAGATCGCATTGCAGTATGTGGAGTTCGCCGTGCCGGGCGAGCCGAAACAACGCAGCCCGCACCCCAGGGTCACGATCCGATCCCGCAGGAACCTGTCTCGACGCGAGCTGGGTCGCCTGGAAGCCACCTACCTCGAGGCGGTCATCGGTTTCGACAGGTGGTGCGAGATTGATTGGGGCAAGGCGCTCGACCTCACCCGGTTCCGTCTGGAGCAGCGAATCGAGAACGGCGATCATCTGCCTCGCTCGAAGGTGTTTGAAGCAGTTGCCGCCAACGAGCACCCAAAGCATCACGGCGATCTCTTCCGCTCGCGAGCCGCAGACCTCGTAGCCGTGATGGCCGAGTCCGAGCCGCGGGTCTGAGGGGGCGCTGGGGGATGGCTCAACGTCGCGAAGGCAAGGGAACGCACAAGAACGCCGAGGCTGTCGGCGGACAGTACGCAGCAGGTGACCACACCGACGATCCCCCTCTCAGCGATCCACCGACGTTGGCGAGGCCGCTGACACGCCACGACGAAGAGGCGTTCCGTGACCTGTTGGAGGACGCTGCCACCATTGGGGGCGTTGACATGCACCTAGTCGAGCGGGACTACTGGATGTGCCAGATCGCTTCTTCGCTGCTCTCGCTTGAAAGCAAGAGGTATCCGGGCAGCTACACCTCTATTGGAGGCGGGTCGCTGCTGTCGTTGGCGGGCATCACCGAACGGCTCTCAGAGGATGTGGACATCAACGTCACGTTCGTGGGCGGTGCTGATGCGTGCAAGCCCAAGTGGGGCAAGCGTCTAATGGAGGAATGCCAAGCCCAGGTCGAGGAGGACTTGGCCATCAAGGGCACGCGCGATCCCAACGGCGGCGGCAACTATTTCAGGACGGTGCGTTATGCGTATCCGTCGGTGCTGCCTCAGATGGGTGAGGAGCGCCCGGCGGTCAAGTCCGACAAGGGCCTGCGGGACGCCCCCAGAGAGCACCTGATGAGATTGAACGGGGTGCCGTACGTGGGCAGAGTGGCACAGGACCAAATGTCCACGCTTCTGCCTGGGCCTCGGGTGCCGATGCATGACGACTTGGCTTCTCGGTCCATCTTGGGCACTCATCCTCGGCAGGTGTTGGCTGACAAGCTCGACGCCGTGTGCTGGCGTGAGGGTGTCGTCCCCACGCAAGGAGACAGGGCACTCGACCGGATGGTTGGGCGCATCCGTGATCACTACGACATCCACTGCCTCATCAAGTGGCTCAGCGACCGTCAGATGCTCGATGCGGACGACTTTCTGGAGACCGTCGAACGCACCAAGAAACAGGAAGGCAAGCTGCGAGCCAGAATGCGAATAACACGCCCAGAGCGTGACCGGCCCCCTGGGGGCTACGCCACGTTGAACGCTTGGACACCTGGAACGCAAGAGCACTCAGCCCTCTCAGAGCACTACCCCAGGTTGCGTTCCGTGGTGTTCGGAGAACTGCCGACCTACGACGAAGTGTGCGAAACGATCCGGTCGGCTGAAGCTGCTATCTGACGGCGCTCTAGCTCGACGAAGCGAACGAGCCGCGGGTCGCTGTGCGCCGCCTAACCGGATGTAACCGGCCCGCACGATCGACGCGCACGTGGCGATGATGAGGCGCTCGAAGGTCTCGGCGTGCTTCTCGCGCCTCGGCCGAGTGCGGGCGCCGGGTTCGGGCGACGCCTGCCAGTACACCGCGGCGCCGACCGCCCAGTGGCCGCCGAGCGTGCGCTGACATGCGACGCGTCGGAGTAGGTGCAGTCTGAGACGCCGGACAGCCGCACCCGCGACAGACCGGCAGCTATCCACAGGCGCCGGGCGGGTCCGGCCAGCGGTGCGACTCGTTCAACTGTGATCGAGCTGTGCATAAGTCGGACCTGGCTGGGGATTTCTCGGGAATGCTCGGGATTTCGATGGGGATTTCGCGAATTCGGGTTGACAACCCGACGAAGACCCTCCAAGATGCGCAGCGTCCGAAGTGAGCAGCGATAGCGACAACAAGCCGGCGGAAGAGGGTCTTGGCCCGAAGCCCCGGAGCGGAGTCAACAGAGCGGTCCGCAGAGGACACCCAGCCAACCAGGCCGGTTCCTCAGGGAGCAGGCGGGTCAGCCGGGGACACGGAGGTTCTGCTCCGGGTGAGTGGTAGCAATCCCCGACGGGGGAAGAGGACCGCAAAGCCGAAGCAGGATCGCCTCACCGGGAAGCCCGGTGACAACCGAACACACCGACGGGTGCGGGAGGGAGTCGCCGGAACCGCCTCCGGGTGGGGGTGTCGCAGGCACCGGAATCGAATCCGATCCCGACGGGGAGAGGAGGCGGAACCGGAGCCGGAGCGGTGCCGGCGGGCACCACCGGATGATTCAGATTCACGCCACGGAGGCGTCCGGGGCGGGAATCAGGGCACAGGACCGGATACGGGAATGGGCCCCGGAGTACCGCACACTCCGCCGGGAGGATGCGGTCGGTGGTAAAGGCGCACTCGGAGCCCCGAGAAGTTGAGCGGCGCAGGTCGCGAGGCTACTCGGGGCTCCGTCGCGTCCCGGCTGCGGTCCGGCTCTGCAAAGCCGCTTCCAGTACCTCAAGCTGCTCGTGCCCGTGCTGTATGCTCACCCGGCAGCCGCTGTTCGCATCGCCCGAACGCCCCCGGTTCGAAGCGCGGGAACAGGCGCAAGACCTTCCAAGGCACGAAAGGACCGAACCCATGAAGAGAGCAGTTGCGGTGGCGGCGGTGGCGAGCGTGTTGGCGCTGTTTGCGCTGACCGGCCAGGCCGCAGCGCAGGAGGGGCCGTCGCTCGCGGCGGATCCGCCTGCGGTGGCCGGCCCGGGGTCGTACACCTTCACGCTCACTGGATCGGGTTGGCAGTCGGGCCTGCTCGTGTACATCGTGCCGTGCGCCCTCCCCGGCGATCAGTTGACGACCGCCTCATCGACAGACGACATCGTGGAGACGATCAGCGCCATGCCGAGCGAAAACTGCGCACGCGTCCCGATCGGCGGCCCGGAGCTCGTCGGAGCGGACGGCAGCTTCACTGTCGAGGTCACCCACGACATCCCGGCGAACTTCGCGTTCGGAGCCGGCGACGCCGGCAGCGTCGAGAACGCCGCGGCTCCCGTCCTATTCGTGGCCGACGACATGGGTGACGACATGGCACCCGAGGGCGGGGCCGACACGGGCTTCGGCGGCACGGCCGGCTCCGATCCCGACAGCGTGGCCGTCCCGCTGGCCGCGACCATGGCGGCCGTGATCCTCCTCGGCGGCATGGCCCTGGTTGTTCGACGCAACAACTAGCGCCCACCCGACCCGCATCGGGCGGGTGCCGATGATGAGCACCGAGCCCGTGGCGGCGGCACTGCGGACCGCGGCCGCGGCACTGATCGCCGCGGCCGCGGTCGCGTCGTGCAGTTCCAGCCCCCCGGCGCAGACCGAGCCGGCGGCCGCCGGCTCGACGACTCACGCCACAGCAGCCGTTGAGGATCTGGCCGCGCCCGAGCCCCCGCCCACCACCGCGGCGCCGACGGCTCCGGCCGCCGCGCCCACCACCGCGATGCCTCTGGTGGCCGCCACGACGAGCCTCCCGGACACTCCGACCACCGTGCTGCGCATCACCGCCCCCGCACTCGACGACTCCGACTCCGACGCCGCCGCTGACGCTGACGCTGACGCTGGATACCAGGCACCCAACCCGGTCACCATCCGCATCCCGAGAATCGAGGTCGAGGCGCCGGTAATCCCCCTCGGTCTCCGGGACGACGGCAGGATCGAGGTGCCGTCGTCACCGGAGGAGACCGGATGGTGGTTGGGCGGACCCGAACCGGGCGAGCCCGGGCCGGCGGTGATTCTCGGCCATGTGGACTCCACCGAGGGCCCGGCCGTGTTCTTCGATGTGAGGTACCTGAAGGTCGGCGACGAGATCCACATCGACAGGGAGGACGGCTCGACCCTCACCTACATCGTCGACTCGTCCGAGCGGCACCCCAAGGACGACTTCCCCACCGACGAGGTCTACGGGCCGACCGAGCAGCCGACGCTGAGGCTGGTCACCTGCGGCGGGGAGTACGACTTCGACGTGCGCAGCTACCGCGACAACGTGATCGTCTTCGCCTCGCTGGCCTGACCCGCCCCCACCCCGCCCTACACTCGCCCGCGGATGGCCCCCGACAGTTCAGACGCAGCCGGCCCGGTGATCATCGGCGCCGGACCGGCCGGTCTGACTGCGGCGTACCAGTTCGCGAAGCACGGAGTGGCCAGCACCGTGGTGGAGGCCACCGGCGAGATCGGCGGCATCTCCCAGACGGTGGTGCGCGACGGGTGGCGCTTCGACATCGGCGGGCACCGCTTCTTCACCAAGGTCGGCGCGGTCCGGGACCTCTGGCACGAGATCCTGGGGTCCGACGACTTCCTGGTGCGGCCCCGCATGAGCCGCATCCACTACCGGGGCAAGTTCTACGACTACCCCCTCAACGCCCGCAACGCCCTGTCGAACCTCGGCCCCGTCGAGGCCGCACGGTGCATGGGCTCCTACCTCTGGGCCCGGCTCCGGCCCCCGGCCGACCAGAGTTCCTTCGAGGGGTACGTGGCCGCCCAGTTCGGGTGGCGCCTGTACCGCATGTTCTTCAAGACCTACACCGAGAAGGTGTGGGGCGTCCCCGCCACCGAGATCCAGGCCGACTGGGCCGCCCAGCGGATCAAGAACCTCAACCTGATGCGGGCGGTCACCAACGCGCTGCGTCCCCGCCGCCGCCGGACCGCGATCACGAGCCTCATCGAGCAGTTCGAGTACCCCCGGCACGGCCCCGGAATGATGTGGGAGCGCTGCGCGGCGCTGGTGACGGCCCGCGGCGCCCGGCTGCTGCTCGAGCACCCCGTGAAGTCGATCCGCCATCGCGGCGGCCGCGCCTCCTCCGTCGTGGCGGACACCGCCGACGGCGAGACGGAGATCGAATGCAGCAGCCTGATCTCGTCGATGCCGCTCCCGCGCCTGGTGGAGGCCATGGACCCGGCGCCGCCCGCCGAGGTGCTCGAGGCGGCGGCGGGCCTGACCTTCCGTGACTTCATCACCGTGGCGGTTACCGTGCCGGCCGCCGCCGCCTTCGCTGACAACTGGATCTACATCCACTCCCCCGAGGTGCGGGTGGGCCGGGTGCAGAACTTCCGGTCCTGGTCGCCGTACATGGCGCCCTCCGATGACATGACCTGCCTGGGGCTCGAGTACTTCGCGTTCGAGGGCGACGACCTCTGGACCGCATCCGACGCCGAGCTGGTGTCGCTGGCCGCCACCGAACTGGAGAAGCTCGGCCTGGTTCCGGCCGACGAGGTCAGCGGCGGCTGGGTGGTGCGGATGCCCAAGGCCTACCCCATGTACTCCAGCGGCTACCAGCGCCACGTCGATGTGCTGAGAGGCTGGCTGCAGGCCAACGCGGCCAACGTCTGGCCCGTCGGCCGCAACGGCATGCACCGCTACAACAACCAGGACCACTCCATGTTCACGGCCATGCTGGCCGTCGAGAACGTGGTGCTCGGCACGGACCACGACACCTGGGGGGTCAACGTGGAGTCGGAGTACCACGAGGAGCTCCACCAGTCCTCAACCCCGGCCCCCTCGCCGCCGCCTACACGACGCGCGATGCGTCCGTGACGTTCGCCCGCAAGCAGACGCAGCACCCGCAGATGCACGCGCAAGGCCGGCCCTGGCTGGCGACGGAGAGATCGCGCGAAAATGCACAACTAGTGACTTGATGAGGGTCTAGTCTGCAACCATGACGAGGCGTGCATTCTCTCGCATTGATCCCCTCCGGCCGTCGGACGCCACTCATCCAGCCCGCATGACACCCGAGGAGTTCAGGGCGGCCTATCCGAGCGAGGGCCAGCATGTGGAATGGAAGGCCGGCACCGGCCGCCGTCCCATCCAGGAGGCGGTCGTCGCGTTCTCCAACGCCGACGGCGGGGTTGTCAGCAGCGAAGCGGGATGAAGTGGCACCCCCGACCGATGAGCCAGTCAGCCAACTCACTCGGCAATACACCCGGCCTAGCCATGCCGTCCAAAGTATCAAAGTCCTGTATGGCACCGATGTTTGATACCTAGATGGCCAGTTCCACGAGATCCGTGATCGCAGGCCCTCACCGCAAGCGGGACTGATTCGCTGTGGATCCTGTCGCGCGATGTCAGACGCAACAGAGGAGCATGGCACCGGTCTGCGCAAGGTCATAGGGTCTACCTTCAACCGCTATAGCGTCACTACAAGCGTCACTGAACTGTGACCCTGAGGGGACGGCCTCCGGATGAGCACACGACGGCATCGGATGCTGCTGACACTGGTGTCCGTTGCGCTGCTGGCCGCGGCGTGCGGCGGTGAGGTGGCCGACTCCGGGGAGGCAGCCGACGCCGAGTCCTCCACAGCGGAGCCGGAGACCGAGACGGCAGAATCCGAGCCTGAGACCGCGGAACCGGAGGCCGACGGGGGCACGACCGGATCCGACACGGCAGAAGGGGACGACTCTGCTCCGGCGCCCAACACGGCCGACTCCCAGACCGCCGAAGCCGAGACGGCGGAGCCCGAGACGGCGGAGCCCGAGACGGCGGAGTCCGAGACGGCGGAGTCCGAGACGGCGGAGTCGGAGCTCGAGGCTGCGCCGCTGAACGTCTACGACGATCCTCGCGACGGCATCTTCGACGAGTTCCAGGCCACCATGGACCGGGGGGACCACCCGTTCATGCAGATCGACGCGTTCTGCAAGGCCCACGACCCCGCCCCGGACCGGGTGGCCACCGGCGCCGGCATCGGGGCCGACTCCATCACGCTGGTGCATCTGCGCACGCGTCTGGAGGAACTCGTCGCCTACGGGTTCGGCACCGCGGTCGGCGACGTGGCCGAGATGTTCGAGACGTTCGCGGCCGTGGTCAACGAGCAGTGCGGCGGGGTGCGGGGCCGGATGATCGAACTCCACACCATCTCGGTGCCCGCGACGGGCGACGAGAGGGACCGGGAGGCCAACGCGGCCTGCATCGAGGCGACCGAGGACCTGAACGGCGTGATCCTGATGGCCGCAGGCGGCTTCCCGCCGGCGGCTTCGCTGTGCATCGTGGAGGATCACGAGACGGCCCTCGTGACCGGGAGCACCCAGCCCGAGGAGTTCCTGCGGCGGGGCGAGGACCGGCTGGTCTCGCTGGACCCGACGGTCGAGCAGCAGATGAACTGGCTCGCGCTGGACCTGATCGCCCAGGGCAGGCTGGACGGCAGGACCGTCGGGGTCGCGGCGCCCGATGCGCCGGGAGAGTACGAGGCGGTGGAGGCGGGGCTGGTGGACGTCCTGGAGGCCAACGGCGTCGAGGTCGCTGTGTTCGACCAGATCGGCTGCCACGGCGGCGCCTGCTTCGTCGGCATGCAGGAGACCGTGCAGCGGATGCGGGACCGCGGCGTGGATGTGGTCTTCAACGTGCTCAACGCCGTGTCCGCGCCGGGTTTCGTCGCTGAGATGGTCACCCAGGGGTTCGAGCCCGGCGACGTGCAGTTCTATGCCTCGGACTTCAACGCCCAGTCGGTTGAGATCGTGGCCTCGAAGATCGCGGCCTTCGGCGGCGACGCCACCGGGCGGCTCTACAACGGCGCCGTCATACAGAGCTACCTCGACACCGGCGCCTACCGCCTCGACGGCTACGAGCCGCGGGCGTTCAACGAGATGTGCAACGACACCTACGGCGCCAACAGCGCATCGGGCGCCAACCACGAGTCCGAGGACCGGGCCACCGGCGTGGAGGCCTACGGGATGACCGTGCTGGTGTGCGAGATCATGCGAATGGCGTTGCGGGCCGTCTACGACGCCGGCGACAACCCCACCCGGGCCGGCATCTACGCCACGCTGGCCTCGCTCGGACCGGTGGACTCCAACGACATGATCCCGTCGTCGATACGGCCTGGCAAGACCAGCACGCCCGACGCGATCCACGACCTGGTGTTCGAATACCCCTGCACCCGGCGCGCTCCGTTCGGCGACGAGAAGATCTGCATCTACCCGATCACCGAGTACCGGCTCGCGCCAGGCAGGTGACACCGGGGCGGGCCGCTACGATCCGGCGCCGTGGCGACAGTGGCGAAGATCGGTGATCTCGCCGCTGAGGCCGGGATGCGTCGGGTCCACATGCTCGCCTGGCGCGACCTGGACGACGTCGAGGCCGGCGGCTCGGAGATCCACGCCGACCGGATCGCCCGCCTGTGGGCCGAGGCCGGCATCGAGGTGACGATGCGCACGTCGTTCGCGGCGGGCTCCCCCGCCGCGGCGAGCCGCCACCGCTACCGGGTCATCCGCCGGGGCGGGCGCTACATGGTGTTCCCCCGGGCGGTGCTGGCCGAGCTGGCCGGGCTTCACGGGCCCCGCGACGGTCTGGTGGAGATCTGGAACGGCATGCCGTTCCTCTCGCCGGTGTGGGCCCGGGGCCCGCGGGCCGCATGGGTCCACCAGCCCCACACCGAGCTGTGGGACCGGGTGCTGCCCCCCGGCCGGGCCGCCGCCGGCCGGATCTTCGAGCGGGACCTGGCGCCCTGGCTGTACAGGAGCACGCCGGTGGTGACCCTGTCGGAGTCGGTCCGTTCGCAGCTCCTGAGGCGGTTCCGGTTCGCGCCCGAGCGGGTGCACGTGGTGCCGCCCGGCATCGACGACCGCTTCCGGCCCGGCCCCGAGGGCGCCGAGTCGCCCGAGCCGCTGCTGGTGGCCGTGGGCCGGCTCACCGCCTCCAAGCAGTTCGACCGGATGATCCGGATCGTGGCCCGTCTGCGGGAGCGGTGCCCGGCCCGGCTGGTGGTGGTCGGCGCGGGCACCGAGCAGGACCGCCTGCAGCAACTGGTGGCCGAGCTGGACGCCGACGGCTGGTGCGAGCTGGCGGGCCGGGTCGGAGACGACGCCCTGAGCCGGCTCTACCAGCAGGCGTGGGCGCTGGTGAGCGCCTCCGCCAGCGAGGGCTGGGGCATGACCATCACCGAGGCGGCCGCCTGCGGAACGCCCGCGGTCGTATCGGGCATACCGGGCCACGCCGACGCGGTCGCCGACGGCGAGACGGGACACCTGGCCGCCCGCGACGGCGACTTCGTCGCGGCCCTGGAGCGGATCATCAGCGACCCGGCTCACCGCATGCGCCTGGGCGCCGCGGCCAGGGCCAGGGCGGCCCGGCTCACCTGGGAGCGCACCGCCCACGACACGCTGGCCGTGCTGGCCGGCAGGGCTCAACGGCCCGACCGATGACACCGCCGGGGCGGATGACGCCGAGCACCCGATGACGCCGCCGGGGCGATGACGCCGAGCACCCGATGACGCCGCCGGGGCGATGACGCCGAGCACCCCGATGACGCCGGGCACCCGGGCTGCGGCCTCAGCCGCCTCCATCTGGACCCGGTTCGCAGCCTGGTGGCGCCACCGGTCCGGCTGGACGGTGGCGGTGGCCGCCGCGGTCGCCTACGGGCCGCTGCTGGCCTCCAGCCCCGGGCTGGTGGGGGCGGACACCAAGGTCTACCTGTACCTCGACCCCGGCCGTCTCATGAGCCAGGCCGGCGTGCTGTGGGACGCCGACCGGGCACTGGGAACCGTCACCCATCAGAACATCGGCTTCCTGTGGCCGATGGGGCCGTTCTACTGGCTCTTCGAAGCGCTCGGCGTGCCGGACTGGGTGGCCCAGCGCCTGTGGGTGGGCACGCTGCTGCTCGCGGCCGGCCTCGGCGTCCGTTACCTGCTGCGCACGCTCGACTTCGACGGCCGGGGCCTGCTGGTCGCCATGCTCGCCTACGAGCTGAGCCCCTACGCGCTCCACTACTCGGCCCGCATCTCGGCGGTGCTGCTGCCATGGGCCGGGCTCGGGTGGATGATCGGACTCACGGTGCGGGCCGCCCGCACCGGCGGCTGGCGACACCCGGCTCTGTTCGCTCTCACCGTCGTCACCATCGGGAGCGTCAACGCCTCCAGCCTGGCGCTGGCCGGCCTCGGACCAGTGCTGTGGCTCGTCCACTCGGCCATCACCGACCGGAGCATCGGACCGCGCCGGGCGCTGGCCGCCGCCGGCCGCATCGGCGTGCTCACTGCTGCCGTGTCGCTGTGGTGGATGGCCGGCCTGGCCGTGCAGAGCAGCCACAGCCTCAACGTGCTGCACTACACCGAGACCCGCGAGGTGGTGGCGGAGGCCTCCACCGCACCGGAGGTGCTGCGCGGCCTCGGCTACTGGTTCTTCTACGGGAACGACAAGCTCGGGCCCTGGATCGAGCCCAGCGTCGCCTACACGCAGGGCGGGTGGCTGATCTTCGTGGGATTCGGGCTGGCGGTGCTGGCGCTGGGCTCGGCCGCGCTGGTGCGCTGGCGCCATCGGAGCTACTTCGTTCTGCTGGCCGCTGCCGGCGCTCTGGTCGCGGTGGGATTCCACCCGCCCGAGGACCCGTCGCTGCTCGGATCGCTGTTCGAGCGCTACTCCCGCACCGGGCCGCTGCTGGCGATGCGCTCCCTGCCGCGGGCCGTTCCCCTCCTGTCGCTGGCCATGGCCGTTCTTCTGGGCGCCGGGGTCAAGGCCCTCACCGGAAGGATGCGCAAGGTGGGGACGGTTGCGGGCGGGTTGGTCCTGATCGGCGTGGTGCTCAACAATCCGGCCATGTGGAGGATCAGCATGGTCGAGGAGCACCTCCAACGGCCCGAGGAGATCCCCGACTACTGGCTGGAGGCTGCCGAGGCCCTCGACCGCGCCGGCGCCGGCGGCGAGACCCGCGTGTGGGAGGTCCCCGGATCGGACTTCTCCTCCTATCGCTGGGGCAACACCGTGGACCCGGTCACGCCGGGGCTGATGGAGCGGGGCTACGTCGCCCGGGAGCTGGTGCCGTTCGGCTCGGCGCAGTCGGCGTCCCTGCTCGGCGCGGTGGACCGGCGGCTGCAGGAGGGGACCCTCGATCCCGCCGGCCTGGCGCCGGTCGCCCGGCTGATGTCGGCGGGGGACGTGGTGCACCGCGCCGACCTGATCTTCGAGCGCTACCGAACCCCGAGGCCGGTCGAGACCGCCGACCTCCTCGGCCGGGTGCCGGGCCTCGCGCCCGTCGAGGCCTTCGGCGACCCCGTTCCCAACGTGGCCGGACCGGAACAGACCCTGATGGACGAGATCCACCTGGCCCGTCCTGCCGGCGCCGAGCATCCCGCGCCGGTGACCCGGTACGGGGTCGATGATCCGCTGCCGGTGGTGCGCACCCGGCCGGTGACGGGAGCCACCGTGCTCGTCGGCGACGCCGACGGGATCGTCGACGCGGCCGCGGCAGGGGTACTCGACCTAGACCATGCGCTGGTGTTCGCCGCCGACATGGCTGCCGACCCCCGGTTGGGCGACCTGGTCCTGTCGGAGCCGGCCCACATCGTGGTGACCGACTCCAACCGGCGGCGGGCCCAGCGCTGGGGGACCCTCCGGGAGAATCGGGGCCACACCGAGCAGGCCTCGGAGCAGCCGCTGGAGCACGACCCGCTGGACAACCGCCTGCCGGTCTTCGACTACGAGGCCATCGAAGCCAACGTCGGCTCGGCTGACGATGCACGCACCGTGAGCGAGCAGCGCGGCCCGGTGGCGGCCCAGGCCAGCGGGCACGGCAACCCGGTCACCTACACCAACGACGACCGGCCCTACAACGCGCTGGACGGCTCGCTGGAGACCGCCTGGGTGGTGAGCGCCTTCAACGAGGCCGTCGGCGAGCGGCTGCGCCTGACGCTGGCGGAGCCGGCGGTGGTGGAGTCGATGCTCCTGGTGCAGCCCCAGGGCCGCTCGGAGCGCCACACCGTCGAGAACGCCCGCCACATCACCGAGATCGAGATTCGCGTCGACTCGGGCCTCCCGGTCACCGTCGCGCTGGACGAGCGGTCACTGTCACCGGAGGGCCAGACGGTTCCGCTCGGGGTGGAGGCGTCGGTGATCGAGATCGAGATAGCCGGCACCAGCATCGGCGGCCGGCTCGCCTACGCCGGAGTGGCGCCGGTCGGCTTCGCCGAGGTCGACCTCGGTCTCGGCCCGGTGCTGGAGGTGATCCGCACCCCCCGGGCGCTGCTCGACCGCCTCGGTGGCGATATGGGCGACCACCGCTTGAGCGTGGTGCTGACCCGGGAGCGGTCCAACCCCAGAGAGCCGGTGCGCACCGATCCCGAGCTGCGAATGGTGCGAGCCGTGCCGCTGCCGGCCCACGTCGAAGTTGAGATCTCGGGCACGGCCCGGCTGGCGACCACCGGTCCCTCGACGCTGATCGACGCCCTGGTCGGGATGAGCCCGGCGACGGGCGCGGCGTCGGCCACGTCGTCGGCCCACCTCGCCGGCGACCTCGGTAGCCGGGCCTCCGCGGTGCTGGACGGCGACGGGGCGACGGCGTGGACCGGCCGCCTCGGCCCCCAGCCGGGCCAGTGGCTGGAGCTGAGCAGCGCGGTCGCGTTCGAGCCTGGCGTCATCGAGATCGACTTCGTCGTCGATGAGCTGCACTCCACCCCCGAGGCGGTCGAGGTGCTGGTGGAAGGCGCCGGCGCCGGCACCTTCGAGGTGGGGCTGTCCCCCGCTCCAGCAGGCACCCCGCCCGACACCACCGCAACGGTGACCGTGCCGCTGACCAGGGCGGGCACAAGGGTTCGGCTGGTGTTCGCCGAGGTGATCGAGCGACCGACCAGGGATTGGTACAGCAACGGCCTGATAGCCCTGCCCGTGTCGGTCGCCGAGGTGCGGATCGGCGACAGTCGAAGGCTCGGCCCACCGTCGGACATCGACACCGGATGCCGGGACGACCTGTTGCTCATCGACGGCCGGAGCGTTCCGGTGCGAATCACCGGCTCGGCCGCCGATGCCCTGGCCCGCCGCGAGCTGCAGGTCGAGGGCTGCGATGCCGCGGTGCTGGGCCCGCCCGAGAGCATGATCGTCACCGCGCCCGGATCGGTGACCGGCTTCGACATCGATCAGCTGGTGCTGAGCGGCCCGGAGCGGGCGACCACCGCGCCGCCCGGCGCCGGCGGCGTGGACGCGGTCCGCCACAGCGACACCGCCTACACCGTGCGGGTGCCGGGCCGCGACGCCGACCGCTGGCTGGTGCTGGGGCAGAGCCACAGCCGGGGCTGGCACGCCATCCTCGACGGCGCCGACCTGGGGCCGCCGGTGGTGATCGACGGCTTCGCCAACGGCTGGCTGCTGCCGGCCGGAGAGGCCGCGGCGGTGGAGCTGCGCTGGACGCCCCAGCGGCTGGTGGACTGGGCGCTGCGGATCTCGCTGCTGGCGGTGGCCGCGGCCGCGCTGATCGCCTGGAGGGGCCGTCCCGACCGCGGCGCGCCCCGCTCGGCGCTGGCCCGCTTCGAGCCCGACCGCCCCGTTCTGCACTGGCCCTGGCGCCGGGCGCCCTCCCGGCCGGTGCCCGCGACCGCGGTGGGCGCGGCGGCCGTGGCCGTCACCGCGCTGGCCGCGGCGAGCGTGCCGGACTGGCACGTACTGGCCCCGGCCGCGGGTCTCGTGGCCGTCCTGGCGCTGCGCCACCGGCGCCTGTGGTGGTTGGCGCCCATGGCCGCCGCCGCGTCGTTGGGAGCCGCGGCGCTGTTCGTGCTGATCCAGCAGTACCGCTTCCGCTACCCGCCCGATTTCATCTGGCCGAACCGCTTCGAGTCGGTCCACATCCTCGGCATGGCGGCGATCGTCGCCCTGGCCTGCGACTACGCCGTCACCCTGGTCCGGGCCCGCGGTACCTCGGGTCGTGTGAACTGAATTCGCCGAGTGCTCCCCGCGACCTACCTCAGCGGCGTCGAGGCCGGGGTGACTACCGCTGGCAGGTCGGTGGAGCCGGTCAGGTCGGCGTCCACCGCGGCCGCGCAGGCCCGGCCCTCGGCGATGGCCCACACGATCAGGCTCTGGCCCCGGCCCATGTCGCCGCACACGTAGACGCCGTCGACGTTGGTGGCCCACCGCTCGTCGCGGGCCACGTTGCCGCGGCCGTCGAGCTCCACCCCGAACTGCTCGATGAGCGGGCCCCGTTCGGGACCCACGAAGCCCATGGCCAGCAGCACGAGGTCCGCGCCGATCTCCTGCTCGGTGCCCGGGACCGGGTCGAAGCTCATCCGCCCGTCGGTGAACGTCTGCTCCACCCGCACGGTGGCCAGCGCGGCCAGGTTGCCGTCGCCGTCGCCGATGAACTCCGTGGTGTTGATGGCGTAGTCGCGCTCGCCGCCCTCCTCGTGGGCCGACGACACCCGGTAGATCATGGGCCAGGTCGGCCACGGGTTGGAGTCGGGACGCTCGTCGGGCGGGCGGGGCATGATCTCGAACTGGCGGATCGACGCGGCCTGCTGGCGGTGGGCGGTGCCTAGGCAGTCCGCGCCGGTGTCGCCCCCGCCGATGATCACCACCCGCTTGCCCGCCGCGGTGATGGGCGGCTCGTCGATGTCGCCCTCCTGGACCCGGTTGGCCCCGGGCAGGTACTCCATGGCCTGGTACACGCCGTTCAGCTCCCGCCCGGGAATGGGCAGGTCCCGCCAGGCGGTGGCCCCGCAGGCCAGCACCACCGCGTCGAAGCCGGCCTTCAGCTCGTCGGCGCTGATGTCGGCGCCCACGTCCACACCCGCCCGGAACTCGGTCCCCTCGGCCTCCATCTGGGCCAGGCGGCGATCGAGGTGGCGCTTCTCCATCTTGAACTCGGGGATCCCGTAACGCAGCAGGCCCCCGATGCGGTCGTCCCGCTCGAACACCACCACGCGGTGGCCGGCGCGGGTGAGCTGCTGGGCCGCGGCCAGCCCCGCCGGGCCCGACCCGACCACAGCCACGCTGCGGGTGGTGCTCACCGCAGCCGGCTGCGGGACGATCCAGCCCTCGGCCCAGGCCCGGTCGACGATCTCGACCTCGACCTGCTTGATGGTCACCGGGGGCTCGTGGATGCCGAGCACGCAGGCCGCCTCGCACGGCGCCGGGCACAGCCGGCCGGTGAACTCCGGGAAGTTGTTGGTGGCGTGGAGGCGCTCGATGGCCCGGCGCCATTGCCGGCGGTACACGAGGTCGTTCCAGTCCGGGATCAGGTTCCCCAGCGGGCAGCCGCTGTTGCAGAACGGGATGCCGCAGTCCATGCAGCGCGACGCCTGGTTGCGGAGCTTCTCCTCACCGAAGGGCTCGTACACCTCGCGCCAGTCCCTCAGCCGCACGGGCACCGGGCGGCGGGACGGCAGCTCCCGATCATGGACGAGGAAGCCCCGCGGATCAGCCATGGCCGGATCTCACCCTGAAGTCGAGCTTCATCGCTAGTCGTGGGCTGCGGCCATCACCGCGGCCACCTCGTCGGTGCCCTCGGCCCGGGCCTGCTCGGCGGCGAGCATCACCCGCTTGTAGTCGTTGGGCATGACCTTCACGAAGCTCCTCGAGGCCGAGGCCCAGTCGTCCAGCAGCCGGGCCGCCACCTCGCTGCCGGTCTCGTGGCGGTGGCGCTCCACCCGGTGCCGCAGCCAGACGAAGTCCTCGGCGTCGAGCGGCTCCAGCGCGACCATCTCCGGGTTGACCCGGACACCCATCCTGCCCTCGGGGTCGTAGACGAAGGCGACGCCGCCCGACATGCCCGCCGCGAAGTTTCGGCCCACCGGTCCGAGCACCACCGTGCGCCCGCCGGTCATGTACTCGCACCCGTGGTCGCCCACACCCTCCACGACCGCGGTGGCCCCGGAGTTGCGCACGCAGAACCGCTCCCCCACCAGGCCCCGAAGGTACATCTCGCCGCTGGTGGCGCCGTAGCCGATCACGTTGCCGGCGATGACGTTGTCCTCGGCCGTGAAGTTGGCGCCGGCCGGCGGCCTGACCACGATGCGGCCGCCGGAGAGCCCCTTGCCGACGTAGTCGTTGGCGTCGCCCTCGAGCCGCAGGGTGATGCCCTTGGGCACGAAGGCGCCGAATGAGGTGCCTGCGGAGCCGGTGAAGCTGATCACGATGGTGTCGTCGGGCAGGCCCGCGGCCCCGTAGCGGCTGGTCACCTCGCTGCCGAGCAGGGTCCCCACCGTCCGGTTGACGTTGCGGATCGGGATGTCGATGGTCACGGGCCGGCCGTCGTCGAGCGCGCCCTCGGCCAGCTGGATGAGGGTCTGGTCCAGGGCCCGGTCGAGGCCGTGGTCCTGCTCGACGGTCTGGTGACGGACCGCTTCGGGCCCCAGCGGCGGGAGGTGCAGGATGGGCGTGAGGTCCAGGCCGCTCGCCTTCCAGTGGTCGACGGCCTCGGTCACATCGAGCATCTCGACCTGTCCGACGGCCTCCTCGAGGGTGCGGAAGCCCAGGGAGGCCAGCAGGGCCCGCACCTCCTCGGCGATGAACTCGAAGAAGGTGACCACGAATTCGGGCTCCCCGGAGAACTTCTCGCGCAGCTCGGGATTCTGGGTGGCCACGCCCACCGGGCAGGTGTCGAGGTGGCAGACCCGCATCATCACGCAGCCCATCACCACCAGCGGCGCGGTGGCGAAGCCGAACTCCTCGGCGCCCAGCAGCGCGGAGACCACCACGTCGCGGCCGGTCTTGAGCTGGCCGTCGACCTGCACCACGATGCGGTCGCGCAGGTCGTTGAGCAGCAGCGTCTGCTGGGTCTCGGCCAGACCCAGCTCCCAGGGCGCTCCGGCGTGCTTGATCGAGGTGAGCGGCGACGCGCCGGTCCCCCCGTCGTTGCCGGAGATCAGCACCACGTCGGCGTGGGCCTTCGACACCCCGGCGGCGACCGTGCCCACCCCGACCTCGGCCACCAGCTTCACATGGATGCGGGCCGCGGGGTTGGCGTTCTTGAGGTCGTGGATGAGCTGGGCCAGGTCCTCGATCGAGTAGATGTCGTGGTGGGGCGGCGGGGAGATCAGCCCCACGCCCGGCGTCGAGTGGCGGGTCTTGGCGATCCACGGGTACACCTTGTGGCCCGGGAGCTGGCCGCCCTCGCCGGGCTTGGCCCCCTGGGCCATCTTGATCTGGATGTCGTCGGCGTTGACCAGGTACTCGCTGGTCACCCCGAATCGGCCCGACGCGGCCTGCTTCACCGCGCTGCGGCGCAGGTCGCCGTCAGGGTCGCGGACGTAGCGGTCGGCATCCTCGCCGCCCTCGCCGGTGTTGGACTTCCCCCCGATGCGGTTCATGGCGATGGCCAGCGTCTCGTGGGCCTCCTTGGAGATCGACCCGTAGCTCATGGCGCCGGTGGCGAACCGCTTGACGATCTCCGACACCGGCTCGACCTCCTCGATGGGAACCGGGGGCCGCACGCCGGTGCGGAGCCGGAACAGCCCGCGCAGCGTGCCGAGCCGGCTGGACTGGTCGTCGACGCGCCGGGTGTACTCACCGAAGATGTCGAAGCGGCGCTCGCGGGTGGCGTGCTGCAGCTTGAACACCGTCTCGGGGTTGAACAGGTGGTACTCGCCCTCGCGCCGCCACTGGTACTCGCCGCCCGCCTCGATGGTGCGGTGGGCCCGGCGGGACGCGTTGGCGGAGAAGGCCCGCCCGTGGCGCACCGCCACCGCGGCCGCGATCTCGTCCAGGCCGATCCCGCCGAGGCGGCTGGCCGTGCCGGTGAAGTGCTTGTCCACCAGCTCCGGGCCCAGCCCGATGGCCTCGAAGATCTGGGCGCCCGTGTAGGAGGCCACCGTGGAGATGCCCATCTTGGACATCACCTTGAGGATCCCCGCACAGGCGGCCTTGACGAAGTTGCGGTGGGCGTCCTCGACTCCCATGGCGGGGTCCAGCCCGTGCAGCCCCTCCGACGCCATCCCGGCGATGGTCTCGAAGGCGAGGTAGGGGTTGACGGCGTTGGCGCCGTAGCCCAGGTGCAGGCACAGGTGGTGCACCTCGCGGGCGTCGCCGGTCTCCGACACCAGGCCGACCCGGGTGCGGGTCCGTTCCCGCACCAGGTGCTGGTGCACGGCCGACACCGCCAGCAGCGAAGGGATGGGAGCCATCCGCTCGTCGCTTCCCCGATCCGACACCACCAGGATGTCAGCTCCGGCCGCGATGGCGGCGGAGGCCGCGTCGCAAAGGCCGTCCAGCGCCCGGCTGAGGCCGTCGCCGCCGCCGGCGACCGCGAACAGGGCGGGCAGCACCTCGGTGTGGAAGTCCTGGAGCCCGCCGGGTCCGTCGATCTCCACGAGCCGGGCCAGCTCGGCGTCGGTGATCACGGGGCTGTCGAGGTGCACGGTCCGGCACGACGACGGCTGGGGGTCGAAGAGGTTGCCCTCGGGGCCGACCCTCGCATAGAGCGACGTGACCAGATCCTCGCGTATGGCGTCCAGCGGCGGGTTGGTCACCTGCGCGAAGAGCTGCTTGAAGAAGTCGTAGATGGGCCGGTTGCGGTCCGAGAGCACCGCCGGAGGCGTGTCGGTGCCCATCGAGCCCAGCGCCTCCTTGCCGTTGATCACCATGGGAGCGAGCAGCAGCCGGTGCTCCTCGTGGGTGTGGCCGAACACCTGTTGGCGCTGGATCAGGGTGCCCTCCTCGCGCCGCTGGAGCTCACGCGGCGGCAGGTCCTCGAGGCGGACCAGGTTCTGGTCGAGCCACTGGCCGTAGGGCCGGCCCGAGGCGAGGCGGTCCTTGATCTCGTCGTCGCGCACGATGCGGCCCTCGGCGGTGTCGATCAGGAACATGCGCCCGGGCTGCAGCCGTCCCTTCTCCACCACCGAGCTCTGGGGCACGTCGATCACGCCCGTCTCCGACGCCATCACGACGAGGCCGTCGCTGGTGACCGAGTAGCGCGACGGACGCAGGCCGTTGCGGTCCAGCACCGCTCCGATGACGGTGCCGTCGGTGAAGGCGATCGATGCGGGACCGTCCCAGGGCTCCATGCGGGTGGCGTGGTAACGGTAGAACGACTTGCGCTCGGCGCTCATCTCGGCGTGATGCTCCCAGGGCTCGGGGATCATCATCAGCACGGCCTCGGCCATCGAGTAGCCGCCGAGGGTCAGCAGCTCGAGGACCTCGTCGAAGCCGGCGGTGTCGCTGGCGCCGGGAGTGCAGATCGGGAAGGCCCGCTCGATGCCCTCCAGATGCGGCGACGACAGCAGGGTCTCGCGGGCCCGCATCCAGTTGCGGTTGCCGGCGATCGTGTTGATCTCGCCGTTGTGGGCGATCATGCGGTAGGGGTGGGCCAGCGGCCACGACGGGAAGGTGTTGGTGGAGAAGCGGGAGTGGACCAGCGCCAGCGCGCTCGCGACCCGCTCGTCCCGCAGGTCGGCGTAGAACGAGGTGAGCTGGCGGGAGATGAGCATCCCCTTGTAGACGAGGGTCCGGGCGCTGAGGCTGGGGAAGTACACGCCGGTGTGGGGCGGCGCGGCGTTGCCCATGGCGGCCTCGTCGTCCTCGGCCGCCGGATAGCCCGCTCCGCCGGACCCGATCTCGTGCTCGATGCGCTTGCGCACGACGTACACCCGCCGGTCCAGCTCGATGCCCGACAGGCCGTCGCCTTCGATGAACACCTGGCGGAAGCTCGGCATCGCCGCCCGTGATCCCGGCCCCAGCACCGCGGTGTCGACGGGAACCTCCCGCCATCCGATGACTCGCAGGCCCTCGGTGCGCACGATGCGCTCCACCTGGGCGGCGGCCTTCTCGGCGTCGTCGATCGCCGGCGGCAGGAAGCCGATGCCGGTGGCGTACTCCCCCGCCGGCGGCAGCTCATGGTCCACCACGTCTCGCAGGAAGCGGTCGGGTACCTGGATCAGGATGCCGGCGCCGTCACCGGTGAGCGGGTCCGCTCCCAGCGCCCCCCGGTGCTCGAGGTTGCACAGCGCCTTGACCCCGAGGGCCACCACGTCGTGGGAGGCCTTGCCGCCGATGTTGCACACGAAGCTGACGCCGCACGAGTCGTGCTCGTTCTGCGGGTCGTAGAGGCCCTGGCGCTGGGCGGGGTCGGCAGCCATCGGTCTCCCCTGGGGAGGCTGGTTCGTCGTGGAGGGCGTCTCTCAGGCGGATTCGTCGTGCCCGAACCGCGGCTAGCACGGCAGCGGCCGGGACGTCATTGGCCCGTTGCCGCTTGAACGCTCACATCAACATACCCAGAAACCCCGCCATCCCGGCAAGCGGGGGACGGCGCACCCCAGCGGACGGCCGCCCGAGCTACGGATCGTCGGACCTGGACTCGGTGAAGGACTCGAGACGCCTTGACAGATGCTGGAAGGAGACCGGGCCGTGCCGCAGCGCCGCCCGGCCGCGCACGGCCAGGTCCATGGCCGCCAGCAGGATCGGGAAGATCTCCAGGCGGCCGATCACCATCAACAGCGCCAGCACCAGCCTGGCCGGCTGGCTGAAGGCCGCCGCGTAGTTGGACGTGGGGCCGGCCTCGTTCAGCGCCGGGCCCATGTTCCCCAGCGCCGACACGACCGCTCCCAGCGAGGACTCCAGGTCCCCTTCCAGCGCGGTGACCGCCAGCAGCCCGCAGGCCATCAGCACGAAATGCAGCAGGAAGAACCCGGCCACCCGCGACACCACGGTCTCGCTGACGACGTCGCGCCCGAGCCGGATCGGGATCACCGCACGCGGTGTCTGGGTGTGCCGGACGCTGCGCAGCATCGTCAGGCCGAGCACCCGCATCCGCAGCACCTTGATTCCACCCGACGTCGATCCCGAGCAGCCGCCCACCACCATCAGCAGCAGCAGCACGAGCTGGGCCCCGGCCACCCACAGCACGTAGTCGCTGGGCGAGCCCGGCCCGGTGGCGTTGGACAGGCCGGTGCTGGTGCCCAGCGACACCACCGTGAACACCCCGGCCCGGATCGACGATCCCAGCGGCAGGCCGTTCTCCAGCCACAGCAGGAGCACGATGATGGTGGCGGCCAGGCCCAGCATCGTCAGGTACGACCGGAACTCGCTGTTGCGGTGGTACGGCAGGGTGCGGTCGGCCACCGCCCGCCAGTGCAGCGAGAAGCTGGTGCCGCCCAGGATCATGCACACGATCGCCACCGTCTCGACGGCCACGCTGTCGTAGTGCCCGATCGACTCCGCGTGCACCGAGAAGCCTCCGGTGGCCGCGACCGTGAAGGCGTGGGCCACGGCGTCGTAGAGCGAGGAGAAGCCGTCCGCCGCGAAGAAGGCGAGGGCCGCTCCGGCCGTGAATCCGATGTAGACGATCCACAGCCGTCTGGCCGTCTCGCTCACCCTGGGCGTGAGACGGTCGGACGACGGCCCGGGCGCCTCGGCCGAGACCAGTTCCAGACCGCCGACGCCGAGGAACGGGAGCACGGCCACCGCCAGCACGACCACGCCCATGCCGCCGTACCAGTGGGTGAGCTGCCGGTACATCATCAGGCCGCGGCCGGGGGTGTCGAAGTCGGCCAGCACGGTGGAGCCGCTGGCCGAGAAGCCCGACGCCGACTCGAACAGGCTGTTGACGACCTGCTCGACGAGTCCCGCGCCGCCGTAGGCGAAGGTGCCGGCCAGGATGAACGGCAGCGCTCCCACCGCGGTGATGAGGATCCACGTCCACGCGACAGTGGCGAAGACCTGGCGCTTGCGGATCGCGCCGGGCCGGGTGAGGTACCACAGCAGCCCGCCGGCAACGCCGGTCAGCAGACCTGACACGGCCAGCGCGGCTGTGTCGCGCCGGCTGGTCAGCGCCTCCAGCAGCGAGCAGGCCAGCATCCCGGCTGACACCGCGGCCAGCGAGATGCCGATGACGTGCAGCGTGGTCGAGGCGACCCAGCCTTGACGCGGGCCCGGAGCGGCACCCTCCGGGCGCCTGCCCGCTCGATCCCTAGGCATCGCCGTTCCCGGACTCCGAGCGGGTCTGGTAGCGGCGAATGGCCAGCCGGGCCCGGAAGCGGGATTCACGGACCGCCGCCCGGTACCAGCGCAGCACCAGCCCCACGCCGGCCAGCAGCGGCGGGATCGTCATCCGGCCCCCCATCATCAGCGGCACCAGCGCCAGCCGGCCCGACCAGTCCAGACCCTCGAGGCGCCCGTAGGCGCCGACCTCCCCCATCGCCGGGCCCACCGTGCTGAACGCGCTCACCGACCCCCACACGCTGCCCAGCAGCGACACACCCGAGATTCCCAGCAGCAAGGCCCCCGAGCCGACCAGCACCACGAAGGCGATCTGGTGCCCGCCCAGGCGGTCGAGGGTGCGCTGCGACAGGGCCTCGCCGTCGCGCCTGACGAGGATCAGGGCGTACGGATCGAGCTGGCGTCGCAACTCTCCGCCGGCGGACCCCATGAGCAGGCGAGCCCGCATGACCTTCATCCCGCCGCCCGGTGAGCCCATCATGGTTCCGATGCCGGCCGCTACGAGCATCACCACCGTGGCCGACGTGCCCCAGGTGGTCCAGTCGGCTACCGCGAACCCCGTGGTGCTCATCATCGACAACGCCATGAAGCCGGCCTCGCCCCAGCCGACGCCGCGATGCACGGCCATGGCCGCGGTGGCCACGGCCAGCAGCAGCACGAAGGTCCTGAGCTCCTGGGAGCGCCACAGGGGCCGGAGCCTTCCCCGGGCTATCCACCAGATCACGAAGATTCCCGCGCCGGCCAGCAGCATCCCGACCGCCGCGACCACCTGCGTGCCGGTGCCGTAGCCGGCCAGCGAGTCGACCCTGCCGGTGAACCCGCCGGTGGAGGCCGTGCCGAGACCGACGACAAGAGCCTCGGTCGGTGCGAGGCCGCAGAGCAGGAAGGCGGCCACGCAGGCCGCGGTGAAGCCCGAGTAGAGGATGAGGACCCGGCGGATGCCCACGGAGGCGTTGGGCGCGAGATCCATCCCGCGCCGTCCCGTGGTGTAGCCGATGAGCGCAGTGGAGCGCAGCACGACGGGCAGGGTGACGACCGCGATCAGTACCGCGATCAGGCCGCCCACCCAGCTCGTGGCCGCCCTGAACAGCAGGACGGTGCGCGACGCTTCAGCGGCGTCGAGGAGGGTGGCCGCGGTGGTGGTGAACCCCGCGGCCGACTCCACCAGGGCGTCATCGAAACGACCCAGCGATCCGGTGCCCGCATACACGGCCGCGCCGAACAGCACCAGCACCGTCCACAGAAGGCCGATGCCGGCGAACACGCGGCCCGCGGTGGGCCGCTCGGGAGGCGCTACCCGCCGCCGAGCGATGGCTGCGACGGCCGCGCAGACGGCGCCCACGACACCGAAGGCCAGTGCGTCGGCGTTGTCGTCGCCGATTCCGGCGAGGCCGCACAGCATGGTCGCCACGCCGAGCACCAGGCCCGCATCGACGAGCGATGCGAGCGCCCACGACACGATCCGGGCCGGTCCCTGCTCCTTCGTGCCGGCCAGGAGCGGGCGGGCACGATTGGGATTGCCCAGACGGCGCCTGCCGGCAGCCGGTCGCCCTACTGCGCGGCCTATTCGTCGCACGTCAGCAGTTGGTGGACCTCCCGCACCGAGTCCGGGGTGGCGAAGACGACCAGGTGGTCGCGCCCCCGCAGCCGGCTCCGGCCACGAGCGATGTGGGGCTTCCCGTCGCGCACGACGGCCCCGATCAGCACGCCCTTGGGCAGCCTGAGGTCCTTCACCGCCGCGCCGTCGGCCGGGCTGTCCTTCGCCACTTCGAGCTCCAGCACCTCGGCGTCGGACTGAAGGAAGGTCGCCACCGCGGCCACGTCGCCGCGCACGAAGCGCATCACGCCGTCAGCGGTGGCGGTGCGGGGCGACAGGGCCACGTCCACGCCGGCGGAGTCCAGCAGCGAGAGCAGAGCCAGCTTGTGCACCACCGCGATCGTCTCCGACGCGCCCACCGACTTGGCGTACAGGCAGGCCAGGATGTTCGCCTCGTCCTCACCGGTGAGCGCGGCCACCGCGTCGAAGCGGCCGATGTCGGTCTCCTCGAGCAGGTCGGCATCGGTGATGTCGCCGCCGAACACCTGCACATCGGCGAGATCCTCGGCCAGCTCCAGGGCCCGGGCCGGGTCGCGCTCGACGATCACGACCTCCACTCCCCGCGACGTCAGGCGGGAAGCCAGGATCTCGGCGGTGCGGCCGCCACCGAGCAGCAGCACGTGGCGAGCGGTGCCGGTGCCCAGACCCAGGAGCCTGGCCACCCTTCGGCGGGACTCCCGCTTGCACACCACCCGGACCAGGTCGTCCGCCATCAGCATGTAGTCGGCGCGGGGGATGTAGGTGTTCTCGCCCCGCGTGATCGATCCGACCATGAACTCCCAGTCGGGCTCGTACTCGGCTGCCAGCTCGGACAGGCGCCGGCCCACGATCGGGGCACCGTCCTCGAGGCGGGCGCCGATCACGATGGCCTCCCCGTGGCCCATCACCGCGATCCCCGACGCTCCCGGGTAGTCGAGCAGGTCGAGTATCCGCTCGGCGGTCTCATGGTCGGGATCGATCACCAGGTCGGCGCCGAACGTCTGTCGCAGCTCTGCCGAACCGCGGCTGCGGAGTTCCTCGGCCTCTATGCGAACGATCGTGCGGGGCACTCCCCGCTGCTTGGCCACCAGCGACGCCACCAGGTTGACCTCGTCCTTGCTGGTGACGGCCACCACCAGTTCGCAGCCGTCGAGTCCCGCGTCGGCGAGCACGCTGGGATGGGTGCCGCTGCCCTCCACGGTCAGCACGTCGAGTTCGGACCCGAGCTCTCGCAGGCGATTGGCGTCGATGTCGACCACGGCGACGTTGTGCCGCTCCCTGCTGAGGCGGGCCGCCACGTAGGACCCGACCTCACCGGCCCCCACGACGATGACATGCACGGCTAGTTTCTAGCGCCTCGGGCTGCCTGGAGCGAGCGCGGACCGGTGAGAGTCTGTCGTGCTGCAGCGGTGTCACTCCCGCTCTTGTTCGCTGCGCTCACGGGCCGCTCGGGCCACGGCCTCGCTCTTGCAGGCAGTTCGCGCACGCCTGTCCGCTCGGCCTCTCCGAGGCACGATCAGCCCAGCAGGCCGGTGTCTGCGACGACGATGCCGTGGTCGGTGACGACGGCGTCCAGCGGCACGTCCCAGGAGTCTGCGGGGACTTCGGGCACCTGCTGGAACGAGTAGGCGACCCCGATGACTGCAGGGCGGTCGGTGCCGGGGCCCGAGGGCAGCGAGGCCAGTGCCCGGTCGTAGAACCCACCGCCCTGGCCCACGCGGTGACAGCGCTCGTCGAAGGCGGTCAGGGGCACGAGAACGGCGTCGTGGTCTGCCAGCGGCACGACCTCGCCGCCGGCGGGCTCGGGGATCCCGAACGAGCCCCGCACGAAGGCCAGTCCCGCAGACCAGGCCACGAACTCGAGGTCGTCGCCCACCACGCGGGGAAGGGTGAACACCTCGGGCCGCTCCCCTTCCAGGAGAGCGTCGAGCGGGATCTCCCCCCGCACGGCCCGGTAGGCGGCCACCCGCCCGGCCTCGGCGACCGCCGGCAGCGATGCCAGCCGGCCGACCACTGCAACCCCCGCCGCCACGACGGCCGCGGGATCCAGGCCGGCCCGCCGGGCCCGCATGTCGGCCCGGAGCCGGGCCTTGAGGGTTGCGCAGTCGGGCGGCGACGGCATCGCCCAAGAGTAGGCTCGTTGGCTGTTCCCGTCTCAGCAGAGGAGCAGACTCTTGCAAGCCATCCCCTATATCGCGCTGGTGTCGGCGCTGGCCGCCCTGGTGCTCGCGGCCTTCTTCTTCAAGGACGTGAAGTCCGCCCCGCCCGGCAACGAGCGCATGGTCTCGCTGATGAACGAGATCCAGGCCGGCGCCAGGGCCTTCCTGCGCCAGGAGTACACCTGGGTCGCGGGCTTCGTCGTCGTCATGGCGGTGCTGATACCGGTGATCACCGGCGTGACCCTCTCGTTCCTGAGTTACCTGCTCGGTGCTGCGCTGTCGGCGGGCGCTGGCTATGTGGGCATGACGGTGGCCACCATGGCCAACGCCCGCACCACCAACGCGGCCATCGAAGGTCCGTCCAAGGCGCTGCCGCTGGCGTTCCGGGGCGGTGCGGTGATGGGCTTCTCGGTGGCCGGGCTGTCGCTGCTGGGCCTCACCTTCTGCTACCTGCTGTTCGTGGAGTGGATCGGCACCGACGACGCCTTCGAGATCTTCACCGCGTTCGGCCTGGGGGCCAGCTCCATCGCCCTGTTCTCCAGGGTGGGCGGGGGCATCTACACGAAGGCCGCCGACGTGGGCGCCGACCTTGTCGGCAAGGTCGAGGCCGGCATCCCCGAGGACGATCCCCGCAACCCGGCCACCATCGCCGACAACGTGGGCGACAACGTGGGCGACGTGGCCGGCATGGGCGCCGACCTGTTCGAGAGCTACTCGGGCTCGATCATCGCGCCGGTGGCCCTCACCGCGTTCAGCCTCGGCCTCGCCGCCGATGCGGCGACCGACGACTGGAACGTGCAGTTGCTCATGTTCCCCATGGCGGTCGCTCTCGTGGGCATGGTCGGCGCCATCATCGGCTCGTTCGCGGTGCGAGGCGGAGACAGTACCGAGGTCAAGGATCTCGCCAAGCAGCTCCACCGGGGAACCACCGTGGCCATGGTCCTGACCGTCATCGGGACTCTCATCATGGGACGGGTCTTCTTCGGCGACGGCGATCTCTTCGAGGCCTGGTACGGGCTGCCGATCTCGGTGATCGGCGGGCTGGCCGTGGGTTGGGGCATCGGCAAGGTGGCCGAGATCTGGACCAGCGACCACTACCCGCCAGTGAAGCGCATCGCGGCCCAGGCCGAGACCGGCCCGGCCACCACCGTGCTGTCGGGGATCTCGGCCGGGATGGTGTCGGTGGCCGCTTCCGTGGGGCTGATCGCTGTGGGTGTCCTGGTCGCCTACTGGGGCGGGCAGCAGACCTTGGGCGAGTCCGCCCTCAACGGCGGGGTGTACGGAATAGCGGTGGCGGCGGTCGGGATGCTGGCCACCACCGGCGTGGTGGTCTCGGTAGACGCCTACGGACCGATCGCCGACAACGCCGGCGGCATCGCGGAGATGGCGGAGCTCGACCCGAGCGTGCGGGAGGTGACCGACGCGCTCGACTCGCTGGGCAACACCACCGCGGCGGTGGCCAAGGGCTTCGCGGTCGGCTCGGCCGCTTTGACCGCGCTGGCGCTGTTCAAGACCTTCGAAGTGGCCTTGGAACGCGCCGCCGGCAGGGAGGGCGTGCTGAGCCTTGATGTCGGCTCGGTGGACGTGTTCATCGGGTTGTTCCTGGGAGCGATGGTCCCGTTCCTGTTCGCCGCTCTCACCATCGACGCGGTGGGCCGGGCCGCCAACAAGATGATCGAGGAGGTGCGCCGCCAGTTCCGCGAGATTCCGGGGCTGCGCGAGGGGGCCGAGGGCGTGTCGCCCGACTCCGCCAGGTGCGTGGCCATCTCAACGCAGGCTTCGCTGCGGGAGATGCTGGCACCGGGCGCGCTGGCTGTGGTGGTGCCGCTGGTGATCGGGTTCATCGACGTGGACGCCCTGGGCGGCTTCCTGGCCGGGGCGCTGGTGACCGGCTTCGCGCTCGCGATCTTCATGGCCAATGCCGGCGGGGCCTGGGACAACGCCAAGAAGTACATCGAGGCGGGCGCTCACGGCGGCAAGGGCTCGGAGCCCCACAAGGCCGCGGTCGTGGGCGACACCGTCGGCGACCCGTTCAAGGACACCTCCGGGCCGTCGATGAACATCCTCATCAAGGTGATGACCATCGTTTCGCTGGTCTTCGCCTCAGCGTTCGTCTAGAGATCATCGGCTCGTAGCAAGGCACTCCGGCCGGCGGGTCCTGTCGCCGGGCTCCGTCCGGCCTGGCGGTCGCGGCCGGATTCGGCGTATGGATCGCGCCGGGAGCCCAGCCGGCCGATTGCGGCGTTTGAAGGGACTATCCTGGATGTGGCAAAGCGCCACCGAGAGGATCAATGGTCATGACGACTGTGCCTGTCGCCGACACCGGCCACGATCCGATCGAGGAGCCTGTGACCCTCGCCGAGCTAGACGCGAGCGCCGGCGCCGGACCCGACGTGCCCGAGGACGAGGTCGCCGTGCGCTATTACACCGACGAAGCGTTCCTGACGGCGATCCGGCTGCGTCGCAACGGCCGAAGCACCGACTAGCGCCCAAGCCAACGGTGCCAACACACGATGAGACCGGGGCATTCCTGCGCGACTACGAGAATCTGACGCCCCATCAACAAGATAGATTCGACAGCAAACGCGAAGAGTTCGTGGCGGATCTGATCGCAATGGAACGCGACAGACGCTACGGGTTCCGTCCAGGGCTGCGCGTCAAGCGGGTACAGGGAGCGTCAGGGCTGTTTGAGATGACCTGGGCACCGGACGGGCGGGCGACCTTCTCAATGGGTGATCCCGTCGTCGCCGGCAAGCGCCATATTGTGTGGCATCGCGTCGGCGATCACAGCATCCTGCCATAACACAGCATCTCACTCGCCGCCGGAACTGGAGTTGCGCCCCCCATGGGACTGGTCGCATGACCGACGATCGGATGCACCGCTCCCGACCTTGGCGCCCCGGGGCTCAACCAGACGAACGACGCGTGGAGCTGGAGCGCCAGACGTACCTTTCGCAGGCCTTGCTGGTTCTTGGCTCGTCGCTCGCAGTTGAGGTCGTGGGTGGGCGGTTGAGTACTCGATCAAGTCCGGTTCAGATGGTCAAGCGTGAGCGAACATCATCGGCTAGAAGCCGGTCGCGATCTTCCTCCGAGAGAGTGCGGATGCGAGAGCCGGTCACGTCGTCGCGAGTGACGTGCATCACCGTGTCCACGTACTCAGCAACGGGTCGGAGATGGGAGATGAGCGCGACCAGCTTTCCGCCGCCAGCAACCTTGCCGAGTGTCGCGAGCGCGGTGTCAAGGGCATTGGCGTCGAGCGATCCAAAGCCCTCATCGACAAACACGGCGTCGAGGCGGCCCCCACCCCTCGACGCGATCTCGACAAGTGCGAGTGCGAGTGCGAGCGATGCTTGGAAGCGCTCGCCGCCCGACAATGCCTCCGGGGCCCGGATCTCGCCGGATGCGATGTTCTTCACCCCAAAGTCGGACACGAATCCGAACCGGTTGCTGGAGATGGTCCTCAGTCGCCGGGACGCCTCGGCCAAGAGCTCGGCCTCACGCAGTTCGAGCAGATGGTCGACGAATTGGTTGTTGGCAAGTGCAGCGACGAGCACGACGAGGTTGTCATGGAACGGGCCCACGACACCCAGCACCTCGTCGACCTGAGCAGCCGCGGCTGCGTTGGAAGTAGCCGCCGCAAGCTCCTTTTCGGCAAGGTTTGCGACGGCGACTGCCTCGCCGTGCGCGCTGTGGAGGGCATCGGCGGTATCGCAGTCGACGTGGGAGAGGATCTCGGCCAACTGGGCTTCGTGCGAGGCGACGGCACGCTCGGCCTCGGCGGCCACCTCCGCGGCGGTGGCGATGATCGTGTTGGCTGCCCCGAGCGCTGCCTCAGCGGTGTCGATGGTGGTCCCAAGCTCCAAGGTGGTGGCAATCTCAGGGAGAGCACCGAGGTATTCGACATCCATCGAAACGCCTAGGGCGGCCGCATCGGCGCAGGCCCGGCCAACTGCAACAACGTCGCGCACACGAGCGAGGTAGGTGTTGATCCCACCAATAGCGCTCCGGGCGGGACCCGTGACCTCTTCGGCGGCCTCGGCCCGGACCCTTGCGTCAACCGCCTCGGCCTCACGTGCCCGTCGCTCGGCTTCAGTCCGCCGGCCGTTGAGAGCGTCGAGCGCCGCGGCCACCGTGGTACACCGGCTATGAAGGTCCGCCAGCACATCAGCCGTCACCGGACTATCGCTTCGCCAGTCGTCCGGCAGCGCTGCCACGACATCTCTGTGCGCATCGAGCCTCTCGGCAGAGTCGGCGAGGGCCCGATCGGCGGAATTCAGCTGTTCGGTGTAGCGAGCGTTGGCGGTCTGAAGCTCGACTTCGGCAGTCGCCAACTCCTGACGAGCTTGCTGTTCGTTGCTGAGAGCACGCTCCATCTCGGCTTCGGTTGCAGCGAGGGTCTCGGTGAGCGGAGCGACTGCATCTTCAACGTCCCCGCATGTTGGGTCGGCACCGAATTCGCCGACGCGCTGTTCCCAGCCGGCGACCGCCTTCACGGCTTCCTCGGCGGACCTCGAAGCTGCAGATTCTCCCTCGAGAGCACGCGCGTGATTCTGTCGGGCCTCGTTGGCATCGCTCCGGGCAGCGGCGAGTGCGCCATCGGCCGAGGCAACCGCTTCGGCGGCCGACTGCAGGTCGGGACTGTCGGGGGCCTCGAATCCGTCGGGCAGCTCGCGACTGCATACCGGGCAGTCGTCGCCAGGTCCATGGCCTTCGGCAATAGCGGCGACTGCGTTCTCGCGCCGTGTCTTCTCATTCCTCAGACGGGCGCCTTGGGCGCCTTGCTCGGCCCGATCGACCGCCGCCTGAGAAGCGTTCGTTACCTGTCCTAGTTCGCCTGCCCTGGCGGCGGCTGCCTTACTGGCTGCGGCAGCCTTCACCGCCTCGCTGCGCGCCTTGGTCAGGCTTTCGAATACGCCTCGGGCCCGATCGGCCCGTGTACCGGCGTCGTCGAGGTGCCGCCGGGCTTCCCTGCTCGCGGCTTCGGCCTCGGCGCGCGCGATGACAAGGGTCGACGGCACCTCCTTCTCGGGGGCTTGAGCCCGAAGCTGGTCAAGCGTGCTCTGCAGCTGCTCCAGTCGTTCGAGGTCGGCGGGGAACGCTTCAACCGCATCGGCAAGACGAGACGTCGCAACCGTCAGCGCATCGCGCGACTCGAAGCCAACCAGCGCTGCTGCTTGCTCGTCGTCGATGCTTGCGATCTCTCGCTTAGCCTTGGTCTTGTCCTCCGATGCTCGGCCGAGTTCCTCGTGGAGCTGGGTCCCACGCTCGAGCGAGGCGCGAAGAACACCGATTGGGTCGCCCTGGACTGCGGGGACGGCGGAGAGCCCAGAGTGCAGCGGGCCGAGAGTTCCGTTGATGCGTTCGCTGATCTGACGTGGCTCGTCGACCGCCTCGATCGCATTAGCAAGGAGCTCCCGCTGGGCGACAGCGTTCTTCAACGACTCCTTGGCGTCGGAGAGCATCCGGGCTGGATCGGCGGGCAGGTTCGCTCGACGCTCGGTGTAACGCGTGTAGGTGTCCCTGAGCTCGTCGCGGTAGGCAGTTGCCATCTCGCGGGTCTGGTCAATGTCGCTGAGGCCAAGGATCGACTTGAGGATCTCGTTTCGTTCGCTCTCGGTCGATCGTAGGAGCTCGTCGAATCGGCCCTGAGGCATGACCACCGCCCGGGTGAACTGCTCGCACTTCAGGCCGAGCAGCTCTTCGACTCGCTTCGTCACCTCACGGGCGCCGTCGACCATCGGCGCGTGATTGGTCGTGGATTCGAGCTTGTCGACGGGCGATGCCTTTGAACGGCGACGAGCCCGGGTGACCTTCCAGGAATGGCCGTCGGCGTCGAAGGTCAGTTCGACACGCCACAGATCCTCTCCGTCGGCGATGAGGTCGGCGATGTTCCCGCCCCCTGACCACGTCTTTCGCCCATAGAGCGCTAGGCAAAGGGCCTCGATGATGGTGGACTTGCCGGCGCCCGTGTCACCGATGATGGCGAACAGGTCGAGGTCGTCGAATGAAATCTCGGTCGACTGCCGATACGACCGCAGGCCTGCGAGTTTGAGAAGGCGAGGCCGCACGTCAGGCGCCTCCGTCTTCGCCGATGAGTGCAGCAATAGTGCCGCGCTCGGCGACCTCGACATCGCTTTCGGTGGTGACTGCGGTGTGTATCTCGTCGAACAGGCTGGCGACGCGCTCTGGGTCCGCTCCGTGGGCATCATGCCGGTCGACCAAGGCTTGGCCGTTCTCGGCGAACCACCCTCTGAACAGCTGGGTCGGGGTCTCCGTGACCTCGGGTACCTCTACCTCGTCTGCCACGTTGACGTCTGGGCGGCGAGCATCGACCACCGACACGACGCATGCATCAGGAAGGGCGGCGTGGACCGCGGCGGTGAGTGTGTCGTACCCTGGGATGTCGAGCGACGTCGTGTCGTGGTCCGCGCCCTCGTCGCCCTTTGGCTCGTGCTCGACGGTCACCTCGACGAGGCCGTCGCGCAGACCGGCAGCTCGCGCTGTGAGTGCGCTATACGGCGCTCGTATGCGATGAATTCGTCTACCCGCAGTGAGGGCGACGTCGTAGATCTTCGTGGGTCGGCCCGGAGTGAGGTCAGCGACAACTACCTGTTTGGTCTCCCCCTCCTCGCCGAAGTCGATCTCCAGGATTGAGCCGGCGTATCGACCGCGGTTGCCGGCAACCGCCTGGGCGATGTGGATATGCCCGAAGGCCAGATAGCCATAGCCACCGTCGATATGGGCCGGGTCGGTGGCGTACTCGGAGGAGACATGGATCTCTTTTTCGGTGGACGTGCGTGCGCTGGCGACATGCAGGTGGGATGCGAACACGGCCACGTCTGCTGCGGTGTCGAACTCTCCAAATGCCGAATTGGCGAGAAGGTCGCAGATCTTCCTGACGCTGTCGGCGTAAGTCGCGTTAGCGCCAAGGATGTCGTCGAAGTCGCCGAGTATGCGGTTGGCGTGAAGGAACGGCAGTCCCGCTACTCGTAGGCGGCCGCCGGTCCGAGCGGGGAGGGTCAGCACCGCCCCATGGTCGGCCGTGGCAGGACGATGCATGACCCGGATGCGCGTCGAGGAGACGGCCATCGGGTCGTAGGCATCTTCGGCGACCTGTTCAGGGACGGGGTCGCCAACAGCAATGCCGAGGGTTTCCAGGGCGGTCGCTGAGTCGTGGTTACCCGCCAACACCACAACAGGAGCGATCTCACCCAGCTTTCGCAGCGCCCGAATTGCCCGACCGAAGTCGGCCATGGCTGGCCGCCCGTTGTTGAAGAGGTCACCGGTGTGGACGATCGCGTCGGGCCCCACGGCGGAGGTCACGCCGATGATCTCAGCGATGACGTTCTCGTGGTCGACGTCACGACGTTCGTCACGAACGGTGACCCCGAGATGCCAGTCGGACGTGTGCAGAACGCGCACAGCGGCTTCGGGTCTGGCCGGAACGGCGTCCAGGGCAAGAGTGGACAACGAATTCACAGCCGCCCCAGGATCTCTTCGGCGTCGCCTTCGTCGCTCGCTGAGTCCAGCACCTCGGCGACACGAGTGGCGTACGGCGGATACGGAAACCGCACCGGCACGGGTGCCGGCAGAAGCGGCTGGCTCGTAATCATGGTGCCGGGCGGAACGATCTGGGCCCGCGCCCTCATCGCCGGCGGCAGGAACCCAAGCTCGGCGGCCTCAGACATCTTGATCTGTCCCACTACCTCAAGCGAGGCGTTGTTCGTGATGTCACGATCGACGCCCGACGGGTTCTGCTGGGCGCCGATGAGGATGACGCCGAGTGACCGACCGCGTGCGGCGACATCAACCAGCAGGTGCTTGATCGGTGATCCGCCCTGACGAGGTGCGTACTTGTTGAGCTCGTCGAGCACGACGATCGTCTTTCCGGCGGCAGTCGAGTTCTCGTGCTGCGACCAGACGTGATCCAGGACGGCCGCGACCACAAACCGCTGCGCATCGGCGTGAAGAGCGTGGACGTCAACCACCGAGACCTGGGAAGACAGGTCAACCTCGGTGAGCCCCGCCCGGATCAGGCGCCGGAGCCGAGGTGTCGCCTTCCACAGCCGCCGCACGAACGCTTGCTGGGTTGCTGCCGTCGTGCCCCCACACCACGCCGGGTCATAGTCGGGCGAACTCGGCTCTCCGCGTTTTAGGTCGGAGTGAGGGTGTCGAGGAGCGCCCAGTTGGGTTTGCCGGCGTAGAGCAGTGAGCGGATCCGGTAGTTGGCGAAGTTGGTGAACCCGAACGCGGCGCGTTTGACGCG
>Ga0209022_1000738_pt1 | contig 39213 bp, 28 predicted proteins | sample PinacodermPK_FD_187300 | JGI IMG/M metagenome (GOLD analysis project Ga0209022, IMG submission 187300) | Host-associated microbial community of the marine sponge Aplysina aerophoba from Gulf of Piran - sponge pinacoderm, lysed by proteinase... | ecosystem: Host-associated > Porifera > Sponge >...
GGGAGGACAACCGATGGTGTTGGCCGTGAGGCCTCTTACGTCCACGCACACGTAGACATAGTAGATGCCAGAGTTGATCTCCGTGTCTCCGATGTGTCCAGCACCGGGGTCTGGGGAGAGTTCCTCCATTGCCGTGAAGTAGTCGATCTCTTTTTCCTCACCGTGAGTGGTGAAAGCGTGCGCCACATGCACCGCTGCGTCAATGTTGGCGTTGGGGTCGCTGGTCATCATGCGCCCGAACATAGCTCCGATGATGCCGGCCGGCATGGATTGGCTCAGCCGGAAAGCCTGAAAGTTGTCACCTTCGGACTTCTTTTCCAACAGTTTGTTCACTGCGGCAGCTACTTGCTCAGGTTCACTGTTATCCCTAAGGATATCGGAGGTCTTGATGCTCAGGTAATCAATTTCATTCTGGCCGAATAGCAGGGGTTGTCGGCTGTTGGAGTCATTACCCTTGTCCCCGTAGAGGCCGGTGTTGAGCGCTTGCAATGCGCGCATTGCCAGGTCTTCGTTCAGGCCCGGAGTAAGTTCCCGGACGCGTTTCAGGATGGCCAAGTCGGCCAGTTCCTTGGTACGTACCGGGTCTGGGGCTATGCCGGTAAGGGCGTATTCACCTTCGGACTTCCTCCAGTGACGCTTCAGGCATTGGGAGGAGATGCGAGTGCGCGGCACGCCGCCGTATGGCATGGTCTTGGCCAGTCCAGTGTCGTCTCGATTGAGAAGCGTACCAGTGTAGTTCTGCAACGCGTGGATCTGGATAAATCTCGGGGTAAACATATTCGCTCCTTTATGCTGCCGGGTTATTGTCTTTCCTGTTGGCGCAACTGCCGGTAAAAATCCCGCGCTAGGCGTGTTCTGTCGAGGTCTCTTTGTTCGAAAGTTCGGCGCCCGGTCAGCATGATGCGAGCGCCGTCGTTCCAGTTGAACTTCTGGTTCTTGGCATTCAGGTAGCTGGCCATTCGTTCCACAATGGCCGGCAGCACTGCCGGATCGGCGTCCAACAAGGTCTTCATCCGATTCTGGCTGTAGCCGCTCAGCGCTAGAGCCCGGCCAAGCGGTACGTTGCCATCATGGGGACCGGTGGTTTGGGTTTCACCCACCTTTGTGCCTATGGCAATCATGCGGAAGACTGCAGCCCAGGACTCGAGCAAATCCCACGGGGCCGATTCAATGCCCAGTTCATTGCAGACTTTCCAGAAAATGGCCGTGGTCGGCCTTTTTTCGTTGAGTCTTCTGAGTGCCGCCATGTCTCCGGGAGTTACGTCCCTCCTTGTCAACCTGTCGGCAATCCTGGCAGCGTGTCGTGGGTCTCCAGGATGCAACTCGGCATCCTGCTGATAGGTGGCCGTCATATTTAACCCTCCGGTATTTCTGGCAGTTTGGAACTGTTGCTTACCCTGCGTCCAAACAGATCATTCGCTTCGGCAGTCGCGCGGTATTGCTCCTTGCCGTGGCACAGTCCGGATCGGACCACATCATTCAATATGTCCCTGGCCTGTTTTACCAATATTTGGTGACACCACTCGGCCTTGGTTCGTTGCGGGTCCGCGCTTTCCAGTTCTTCCTGCAAGTCTGTCCAGAACCCGGGGTCCATGGCTTGATCCACTCGACGGCGGGCGCCGGCGATGAGCTTCTGGTGTTCCGCCTTAGTCTTGCCGTCGCTTACTCCATCCTGGAGGTACGTTTTTACTGCGTGGCTCAGAATACTCTGCACTTCGGCGATGATGTTCAATCTCTCCTGTGCCGCTCTGTGAAGTCTGGCCTGTTCCGAAATTGAGCCGAACATTCTCGCAGCCCCGCGCCCTAGGGGTATGGTGCGCTCGTGGTAACCCTCTGTCTTGCCCTGGCCCCTCACAATGGCTCTTGCCACCAGGTGCATTTGGTTGTCACCGTCTACCGTTGGCACGTGCCTAGCCAGGGACGGCAGGGTGAACCGCGTGGGATCCAGGTAGCGCGAAGTTTGCCGGTAGTCGAAACCCGCATTGCTGACAGTTACTGATTTTTCCGTTTCGGTAATTGTCCAGGGGTCATGTGTCATCCCGTTGGCTTCCTTGGCGTGGATACGTGGCGCCCGGCTCGTTGCATAACGGCCCTTGAGGCTCCCTTTGCTATCGGCTTCCAGCCGGATCCGTCGTGACACCTCAACGTAAAGGGGCAGAGGAGCCAGCTGCTGTAGAGGGAGGGACTCGTCCCTTCCGCCGTCCCAGGGCCTGGTCCAAAGCAGGAGGTGGTTCACGTCCTTCCCACGGTGCTGGTTCACCAGCACCTGCAGGTCCCTGCTTACGTGGGCGCCCCATCGGGTGGAAGGGGTAAGGCTGAATCCGTGGCGGTTGCCAGACCCGCTGTTCATGCGAGAGGAGCCGAAGAGCCGATTCCCGTCGTAACCACCGCCGGTCTGCTTTGCGACCAGCGCAAATAACCACTGTTCCGCCGTAGCGTTCCGCATATTGTTGTTCCGAATATCATGGTGTTTTGACCCCACCGGGAGGTCCATTTCGTCCGGAGTAAATATTTCACCCTTGTAGTCGGCCCTTTTCTCAGCGGAACTCACAGCGGGTTGCAGGAAAGCCGGCTTGGTGTAGTCTTCAACGGAGAGGTGCCAGGGCTCGTCGTCCGGAAATTCTCCCACTGTGAGGTTGCGTATTATTTGCAGCCAGACCTCTGGTTCCACCGGAGGGTCGTCGATTCCCTCGTTGACCATGGCAATAGCGCCTATCTGGCAGAGAGTGGCGTGCCAGAAGTGCTTCTGGTGGGGCCGGAGTCCCGGGAAATCGTCAACCTGGTTCTCAGCCAACGCGGCGTATGCCTCTGGGAGCGACATCAAACGTGTTTCACCCTGGTAATTGATGCTGATGATTTCGTGGTAAAGTAAGCAGAAGCGTTTGGCCTCTGCTGCGTCTGATTCACCTATTGGGGCTTGATCCGGCGTCAAGACTTTGGGTACCCTTGTGCTCATATTGTTTTCCCTTTGAAGGTACAGATCCCCGCAACTACGGGGCAAGCTCTTTATCATGACTCCAGACGGGTCATCCCCACTTTCGCGGGGGAGTTGAGCTAAAGACGTCACTGGCGGCAACGCCTTTATATCAACTCTGGAGACATCATAAACTGTTATTTCTATCACTGTCAATATCGCTGAAGCCCCTGCCGCGCGTAATGGAATCGCTGCCCTGTGGGAACTTGGAACGAGAAGCTCTCTGGCCCAGAATCTATCAGCTCCGCGACTGCGTCCTGTACGTCAGCAGCGCCTTCGCCTATCATCCAGTAGGGAATGCTGATCTTGCTGATTTCGTTTCCGAAAGGCCCGATGGTTCCGGGTGGGAAGTCGATGTCAATGCTGGGCTCTGCCAGCCTGGTCATCACGTTGTTCGCCTTGAATATGACCTCGTCGTTTGAGCCGGTGGCGGGGTCATAGAACGGCGCCTGCCAGTCCACCAGAATGTTGTCAGCGGTTATGGCATCCGCGTAGGCCGAGCCCTCCATCTGGTTATGATGTACCGTCCAGGTTTGAGGTGATTCGCGCACTATGGAGTTCAGCCTCTCTGGGTGGGTTGATTTTTCGACGAGTTCCCGGTTCATTAATGGTATTGCCCATACTTGGCCACTGGTGATTTGCCTCTTGGTGGCTTCAATCACTCTTAAGTCTTGGTAGACCCGCCCTCTAGGTCCCAGCCCAGTGGTGGAGCCTTTGCTAATTATTTCGACGATCTCTTCCTCGGGCAATAGCACCATGCACATAGCCTCCTGGAATCCTTCTGGTCTGTGCATTCCCTGTCTGCGATGAAGACGCCCAATGCGTTGCAGCAGCACGTCCATGGGGCAGAGATCGGTGATCAGGTAATCGGCGTCTATGTCCAGGGATTGCTCCAGGGTCTGTGTGCCCACTACGATGATGCCGCGCCGGGCTTTGCCTGCAGCCAGAGCCTCCTCAGCGGCTAGGTCCATAAGTTTCCGGTCCTCGGGCGCGAAACGGCTGTGATGGGGGACTGGTTTCCCGTTAACAGTCAGCACTGCGTCGGAAGGAGTAGTTGCCTGTTCTTCCAGTGCTGCGACGGTCTCAATGGCCAATCTGACGGTGTTACGGATTACCAGAACCCTTGCTCCTGCCTGCTGGGCAGCATGGGCAGCTTTTGCCACGTCTCTAGGCTTTTCCCCCACGGGCATGGTCTGTACGTTGACGTGCTTTTGGCGCCCCCCATGTTCAACATGGAGGGTGCCGGCGCCGGTCGTGATGCATGGATACGGCGTAGCCTTTGAGGTTTCGAAGTCAGGAATGTTATGTCCCAGATAGGTGGAACGCGCCACTGCCCCTAGGGTGGCCGACATCATCAGGGTGTGTCCGCCCAAAAGCCTATGTCTCTGGACCAGCGCCTGGGTGATGCCTCTCATGTAGGTGTCGGAGGCGTGCACCTCGTCAATAACCAGGAGATTGCGGGCCAGGCTGGCGGCGCGCATGTGAGCGTGCTTGGTCTGCAACACTGACAGCATGGCCTGGTCAATGGTTCCCACCGCGACCTGGGCGGTCAGGAAACGCTTTGAGCCCTCGGCCGACCAACGGTTGCCGTCGTCGGCACCATCCTCCCAGTGAACACGGTAGCGTTCCAGGGTTGTGCCCTCATGTTCACCGGCCCTGATATATCCAGGCACTGCCAGCACTGGCTCAATTCCTGCGTCGGGCATGATCTGACGGATTGCGTTGACGACCCGGAGGTGAATCTGGGTTGCGGCCGCCCGGGTCGGCAGCGCGAAGTATAGTCCGTCCACCCAGCCTTCTCTTTTCAATCGCTGGAAATGCAGCAGGGCCGCTTCCGTCTTACCAGATCCGGTCTCCGATTCGAGAACGACGAGCTGTGCCCTTGGGTCCACCTCGATAATCGCTGATTGCGTGGCGTTGGGTTGAGCATGGGGTTTGCCCGAGATCATTGCCAGGGTAGCAGGAAAATCAGGAACCGGCTGTCCCCGGGTGTCCATCCCAATGTCTGCCACCGCTTTCCTGGCGCGCCGCCGGGCCGTTTCGATGTACCCCGGGTCGGGTTCCGTTTGGAATGGGAACCATCGGATGTCCGACCCGACCCAGTCGGCCAGCATCAACAGGCCCAGGAAATAGTGCTGGAACTCAGGGTTTGCTGGCAATCTATTCCCCGATTGGCTGAAAGCCTTGGGGAACCATTGTTTGACTTGTGAGGCTATCTCATGGATCTTGTCGAATGGTTGCTGTCTGAAATCGGCAAGCTGATCTACCCAATGGCTGGAACGAGGCTGATGCCCGTTATGGAGTTGCTCGGGCTGGCCGTGGTGGGACAACATGGCGATAATCAGGCCACACACGGTTCCTCCTTCGTTCCGGTCCCAATGTGCCATGGCGTCAGTTAGCCAAGGTACGGCTTCCATGAGGCGTTCTTGGTTGTCAATGTCCTGCCCATTAAGCAGCTGCATGATGTCCTTAGTATGGCTGGCGGTGGGTCCGTCACCCCGCGACGGATTTGCCTTGGCTTGAAAGCGCAAGTTCGTTTTTCCGATGTCATGTAGGGCAGCGAAAACGCACATGCGGGCCGCGATTACGGGATCGAGTTCGGCCAGATATCCAGCCGTCGCTGCAGCCTGCTTGATGCTTGGGATCTCAAGCAACGTCTCCATGACGGCGCCGACGTCGGCTAGGTGATGCTCAAGTCGATGTATTTCGCCAGTGGCTTGGCAGTATTTTGCCCAGTACTCGCGGCGAATCTGATCGTTTACATTTGTGGATAACATCGTCATTCAATCTCTCCCGTGCTTTCCTGATCCATCAGGGTGGTTATATTTTAGCTGGTTCTCCAGCCTGTTAGGGATGTGGTGGATTGTTTCCTCGGCCACGGGGGGCTAAGTTGGACGATGTGCCTAATCAAGGCTGTGTCCCGTCGTCTCTGAATTCGATGTCGCCCTTAACCAATCAGGTGGCTTCGGAATGGCGCAACAGGCCGTCTTTCAGCACCAGCACCGACAACGACGACACTTCTGCACGGTGCCGGAAAAAGCCTGCCATGCTGACCTCTGGGCGGCAGGGCATCCTGGCACAGGTCGGGGATTTTCCCTTTCTATGACCTCTGGCCTGTGAATTAGCAAGTCCTTTCACGTTTCATGGCATTCCGTGACAGAGTTCCTTAAGCATTCGGGCCTGTCCAACAAACCCTTGACGGTATTGTTGAACGCTAGTTATTGTTGAACAGGTTTATTGAACACCTGCGCAAAGCTGACGGGTAGGTCAAGAAGAGGGTGTTCAAAAACGCCCGTTTTCTGAACACCCGCGCAGGTGTCATTCTTCCACTTCAACAATGTTGGAGACCTTCATGAGCACACTCCCTGTGATCTACGGTTACGCCCGGGTCAGCAAGGCAGACGACGACTCGAAGAACCTGGACACCCAGCTGCGCATCCTGGCCGAGAACGGCATCCGCGACCACCTAGTCTTCACCGACGTGGCCAGCGGCCGCTCCCTGCAGCGCCCTGGCTGGCAGGCATTGATGGCGGTTGTGCAGCCTGGAGACACGGTAGTGGTGGCCTTCCTGGACCGGTTCAGCCGGAACTTCCAGGAGGGGGTGAGGATCCAGGCGGACCTGACCCGCCAGGACATCGGCATCGTAGCCATCAGGGAGAACATAGACACGAGAGAGGGGAGCGCCGCGGCCAAGTTTTTCCGGCGGTCCATGCTGGCCCAGGGAGCCTACCAGGTGGACTCGGCCAGCGAGCGGATCAAGTTGGGGCTGGAGCGGGCCCGGGCGGAGGGGAAACGGGTGGGCCGGCCACCGGCTCTGGGCGGTGAAAAACTGGAGCAGTGTCGGCGTATGGCGGAGGACGGAGCGGGGTTGAGGCAGATTGCCCGGGTGCTGGGCTGCTCGCCTGCCACGGCGAAGAAGGCGCTGGCCTCGTCAGCCGTATCCCCAGGAGGACTGGTTTAAAGAATCATTTCGGAAAATCTTCCTCTGGGTAATTCCATTGTTGCTACGAATCCCTGATCCTTGCGCTTTCGTTAATACACGACCACCGCGCCCCGGTCCGTCGTTTGCCCTTGCCGTCCTCCTGCAGCTCCACGTCGCCCCAGCGGAGCTCCGTGGCTTCCGACAGGCGGATCAAGCCGCCCCTGAGTACGGAGACAGGGCGACGTCCATCTGTCCCCGACATCGGGCTGCCCAGGCGTTGTCGCCCTGACGGCCCTGCCCTGGTGTCTCCGGGTTGCATGGCGCGGTAGCCTTGGCCTCTGCGAGCGCTGTCTCGGTTAACGGCTTATCCTGGCGCTGGGGACGTCCGTTGACCCGGGCAATGCCGGCCATGACCTTTCTCACCGCTTCGTTATCGGTGGGGTCCTGGTAACCGGTCTACCGGTGGACCGCCGCCAAGGCGGAATTGGTGAGCCGGAAGGTGGCCACCGACTTGCCCTCCCCTGCCAGCGCCGCCAGGCCTGGTTGTAGGCACGGCGGGTGTTGGCCGATGTGGAACTCTCCAGAGTCTCCTGTATCCGGCACTGGTCCTGGACCGTGAGACCGGCAGAGGCCAGTTCCGTGGATCGTTTGGGCAGGACGAGACGGAGTGGGATTCGTCCGCTGACGCCCAGCCCGCTGATGACCCCACCGAGGGGGAGGCGTGATACGAGCGCCGCTTGCCCCCCGAACGGAAGCCGCCGTAATAGGCGTCGAAGTCTGGCAGCCTCCGAGAGGCTCGCATTGACCACGGTGCTGCGATGGGCGTATTTTTTACTTATCAAGAGGAGGGCGTTATGCCGGAAAAACCCGGGGAACCGGGCGCAGAGGAGACAGTCCAAGCAGCCAAGCATGAGGTTCCTTATCAAGCCGTTTTCGGAGACGTGTCGAGGATCATCGACTCCGCCAGGGAATCGGCAGTCCGCTCGGTGAACGCGGCCATGACCGCCGCGTCCTGGCTGGTAGGCCATTGCATTGTTGAGTTCGAGCAATCGGGGGAGGAACGGGCCGAGTACGGCGCTGCGTTAATGGAGCGGTTGGCGGCGGACCTGACCAAGAGATTTGGACGCGGCTTTTCTCGCCAGAACATCCAGCACATGCGCCTGTTCTACCTCTCCTACTCTCCCGACAAGATTTGCCAGACACTGTCTGGCAAATTGGATCGCCCCCCTCAGCTGCCCATTCGCCAGACGCCGTCTGGCGAATTCGACGCCGCTTCCATCGATGCGCCCCTGGCAGACCTTCCAATGGCCTTTCCGCTGCCCTGGTCCGCCTACGTCCGGCTGCTGTCGGTCACGAATGCCCACGCCCGCGATTTCTATGAAGCCGAGGCTCTGCGAGGAGGATGGTCGGTCCGCCAGCTCAACCGGCAGATCAACTCCCAGTTCTATGAGCGCACCGCGCTCTCGAGGAACAAAGCCGCCATGCTGAGGAGCGGGCAAAGGCAACAACCCGAAGACGTCGTTCGTCCCGAGGAAGCGATCAAAGACCCCTTCGTCCTCGAATTCCTCGACCTGAAGGACGAGTATTCCGAGAGCGACCTCGAAGAAGCGCTTATCCAGCACCTGGAGACCTTCCTCCTGGAGTTGGGAGACGACTTCTGCTTCGTCGGGAGGCAGAGGCGGTTGCGCGTCGGCAGCCAGTGGTACCGGGTGGACCTGCTGTTCTTTCACCGCCGCCTGAGATGCCTCGTGGTCATCGACCTGAAGATCGGGGCTTTCACCCACGCCGACGCCGGGCAGATGCACTTCTACCTGAACTATGCACGGGACCACTGGGTCCAAGAGGGAGAGAACCCGCCCGTCGGACTGATTCTCTGCTCCGAAAAGGATGAGGCCCTCGCCCACTATGCCGGCTTTGCACAAGAATAGTGATTTCGGCAGGCTTTTTTATGCAAGCGGAGACTTTCTTGTGATAGGTATTATTCAAACCGTTAAGCCTGGGGATGCAATGACATCTTGGGTTCCTCCTGTGTATTAGTTGCTAAAAGGCTTCAGGATTGCATTGTGTTTAGCTTTACACCTACCATAGAGGCAGTGGGTGTGTAGAGGTTGTACTTATACGTTCCCTCGTATAGGTAACAGTACCAAAGCTGTCATCCACTCCTAGAAATCTGGCCGAAAACCCCGGTTGACTGGGCAGTGGGTTATACTCCGGGCGAACTGAGTTAGCGGAGCGAGACGATGCTGGGAGAGCGGTCGGACCAGAGGGGGTTGTGGGAGGCGGACCGATTGTACCTGGACCACGTGGGGCGGGACACCTTCTATGGTCTGCTGGCCTCGTTGCGGGGCCGACTGTTCCGGGACGCCGACTTCGCCGAGTTCTACTGTGCCGACAACGGGCGGGACAGCGTGCCGCCCAGCCTGCTGGCCACGGCCCTGCTGTTACAAGTACACGACAAGGTCAGCGACGCCGAGGCCAAGGCCCGGGCTGACTTCGACCTCCGTTGGAAGGTGGCCCTGGGGATTGAGGTAGAGGACAGGCCCTTCGCCAAGAGCACATTGCAGGTGTTCCGCGCCCAGTTGATTCTGCACGACAAGGTGCGGGAGGTATTCGAGTCCAGCTTGCGGCTGGCCCGGGAGTCGGGCTACCTGAAAAGGCGGAGCATGAGGGTGGCGCTGGACACGACCAATATCCTGGGCCGGGGCGCGGTGAAGGACACCTATAATTTGTTGGCCGACGGGGTGGTCAAATTGATGCGGGCGCTGGCAGACGTGGAGCAGTCTGGCATCAAGGAATGGGCCCAGGCCCGGGGATATGACCGGTACCTGGCCTCCAGCATCAAGGGCGAGGCGGCCATCGACTGGTCGGACAAACGGGCGCGGCAGGCCCTGCTGGCTGGGATTGTGGCCGACGCGGACCGGCTGCTGGAGCTGGCGCGGCAGGCCCGGGGGGAGTTGCCGGAGGACAGCATAGAGCGCCAGCGGATAGTTGCTGGCGCAGAGATGCTGGCGCAGTTGCTGCTCCAGGACATTGAGCGCAAGAGCGACGACTATGCCGACGGCGACGGCGTGAGCCTCAAGGGTGGGGTGAGCAAGGACCGGATGGTGTCGGTGCATGACCCGGAGATGCGCCACGGGCACAAGAGCAGCAGGAGACGCTTCGACGGACACAAGGCGGCCATCGTCGTGGACACCGACACCCAACTGATCACCGCGGTAGACGTATTGCCGGGCAACGCTCCGGACAATCTGGGGGCCCTGGAACTTGTGGAGGAGAGCGAGGCCAGCGCCGGTCTGCCGGTGCAGGAGGCCATGGGCGATGCCGCCTATGGCTACGGCGAGACCCGCCAGGCCTTCGCCGATGCGGGGCGTAAGCTGGTAGCCCGGGTGCCAGGCCGCCCCGACCGGCAGCGCTTTCCCAAGGATGACTTTGTCATCGACCTGGCGGCGGGCAGTTGCACCTGTCCGGCGGGGCAGGTCACCCACGCCATCGTGCCCGCGGGAAATCGTACGGATGCCGCGGGTCGAGTCCACCGCTTGCGGGCCTTCCAGTTCGACGGGTCCCAATGTATGACCTGTGCACTGCGGCCCCAGTGCATCTCGCCCAAGGGCAGGAAGGGACGATGGGTGATGATCCATCCCCAAGAAGCCCTGTTGCAGCAGGCCCGGGCCTTGCAACAGAGCTCTGGGTACGACGAGTATCGAGTTCGTCGAGTGGTGGTGGAACACCGGTTGGCCCGACTGGTCCACCTGGGCATCCGCCAGTCCCGCTATTTCGGACGGACCAAGACGAAATTCCAGCTGTACCTGGCGGCCACGGTAGCCAACCTGACCCTGGTGGCGGGGAAACTCGGTATGTCGAGCAGAACCGGCGGCGGCTCCAGCAACTGCGGCGATCCCGGTACAGCTGTCAACCCATCCGCCCTTGATTTCCTAATTGGGCGGTTCGGTCAAATCTTGATACCGGCCTTGCTTACGCCGACCCCATTAGTGAAATACATCTCCCCAAACAGGGCTTTCCGGCCGGATTTCTAGGGGAAAGCAGAAGCGATCCCCGCCTATTGAGCCGTGAAGGTCCTGCCCTGGAAAGCTGCCTTCACGGCTTATTATTTTGACTTTTCGTGCAACGAGCGGTTTTTGTGCAAAGCCCACTATGCCCTTGAGGGGCTGTCGAACAATGTGATGGCTGCGGAGTACCGGATCACCCTGCCCGACGAAGAACTACTGGCTGCGGAGCTTGGCCGGACGAGACAGGCGATTGAACTGCGCGGCTCGGCAACTTAGGGGTTCCTGACCGCCAGCGGAACCCTATCGGTGGAGAATCCACAAGAATGAACAAGGCGACGCGAGGAGCAGCAAAGGCAGCACTGTTGGGAATCTGTGCCGATGAGATCTCTCCATGCGACAAGATGGCTTGGCGGGATTCGTTCCACTCCGGGGCCTGCAAGATAGCACAGGTGATCGTGGCGGATGAGTCCTTTTGCGCTGGCTTATTCGTCCGCCAGGCTGCAACGGACCTAACCCAGGAGGAACGAACGTATGCCTGACACCGAAGTTGAGACGTTAGCCGCTCTGTTGGGGAGCGCAATATCCAGCACGGTTATGAGGAGCCTACGCGGGGACTATTTCGTTGATGTGGCGAGCTTCAGGCGATGGTGTGAGGCAGACCGGCAACGGCCGCCTCGCACCATGGTTGAGGGCCTCAGCACCTTCACAGCATTCGAACCGGAGATCCAAGACTCCATGCTGCGCGAGCAACTGGTCCGGATTATCCGGAGCCACCTGCACGGGTACATCCGTGAGGATACGTTGCAAACGGCGACCATAGTCGCAGGAGGTAGTATACCGGGCCCCAACGTGGATGATCTCCTGGCGCATATGGTGAAGGTCGCCATTCTGCGCGGCTCCGGACACGCCGCTTGCTCATTTTACGAACATGAGCCCAGAGGGAGCGTGCCCCTCCTGTATTACGTCTTGCTCAGCGGGGTCCAAGCGCAGCGGACGTTGGAGATTGGCGACGGGATCAGGTTGATTCCGGTCCCAAACGACAGTGCCGAGATGACACCCTATTTCCCTGACAGACTGATTGGGTCAACCGACCCAACGACCTTCTTTGGCATGACTCTTCTGGCAATTGATGAAATAGTCTCCCCAACGTTCGCGAATGCCGACGAGCTGCAAATTCTTGAAGAAACCGGGGGGCAGGGCGTTTTCCGCGTGTTCCAGCGCCGGTACGCATCCGCCGATTACCCAGAGTTCGACATCCCCAGGTTCCTTGGCGCGTTGTCGCTGGCCACCGGCAGTCCGGTTCAGTCTTCGTGGTGGTGGTCGAAGTTTCACGAAAGCGAGGTGTACGCGGTCCAAGGAGGCATACCGTCCTCCGGCGGATACATCCGACAGGCACTTTACAGTGACCGCCCTCGTCCGGTTGAGATTGATGGCGGGCGCGTACGGGAGGCCCTGTCCCTCTACCATTTGTGGGATGACCTCAACGGCAACGACGCCGAACGCCTGAGGACTCCCATAGATAGGTGGACGCAATCGGTGTCCACTCGAAATGTCGCCGATGCGTTCATTGACCTGAGGATCGCTCTGGAGTCTCTCTACCTTTCCGATATTAGAAGCGGAGGTGAGTTCCGGTTCCGGTTGGGCGTCCGTGGAGCTTGGCATTTGGGGGCGGACCTGGAAGAGCGGATGTCGTTGCGGCGGGAGTTCATGGATGTATATGACCATGCGTCTGGCGCCGTACACACCGGAAGTGCGGGTAAGGTTACAAGAGAGCGGCTGGAATTGGCCCAACATCTCTGTCAGCGTTCTATCATCCAGGTGTTGCGGGATGGCAGAATCCCGGACTGGAACGAACTCGTGCTTGGCGGTGGTTGATGGCAGCCTCGTCCTTTAAGGGTCAGGTCCCAAAGTGAACGGATCAGCTTGAAGTGCTCTTGTGAAGCCGCGCTGCCAATCGCGGTATCATGCAGGTAACAGGTCGGCCCGGCAATGCTGCAAACATCCCGGGCCGCGGCGCCACCTGCGTGAACAGGTGATGCGGTGGTATTGTACTACTTGCAGACATGCGGCAGAGTTCCCGCTGTTGTCTGTCCGTGAGTTTTGGCTGCGTGCCTTGCATTTTCCCCTGGCGCTGGCGATGGCCATGCCCTCGAAGGTGTGCATAAGGGTGAGATCAGCTTCGAACTCGGCGAAGGTGCAGACAGCGGAAACCCGTCGGGCTCACCGGTGAGCCCGGGCTCCTGGCCCACATTTTATCCCTTGGGTGGGCCCAGATTCAGGTCACCGACGAATTCCGGTGGCCAAAACACCAATAGCAACTTTAGCGTACGATTCTGCCCCTTGCCGGAATCGACCCGAGGTTGTCGATCGCCTGCGAGGTCAGCCGGTTCACCCGGGCAACTGGAGGCGAGATTCTGCCTCCACAACGGCGGAGAGCACCGGTTGGTGTTCCTCGTTATCCTTGAGCCAGAACTTCCACCAGGGCTTTGGCTGGTGAGGCGTCCAGGTCATGATGGTGTCGGACTTGCTCCTGAGAAGATGTAGGAAACCCGGGCGGCTGAGGCCTGCCCTGGCCGCCCGGGTGGTGATGGTGTCGTGCAGTTGCTGGTCCCAGGTTCCCAAGTGCTGCTACCATGAAGCCCGACTGGAGGCTCTCTGGCTCACACGTAGCCGATTCCCTTCCCAGCATGACGGACTCATCTCTCTGGGGGAGAGTATCGTCTATTCGTCAGTTTCACGCGCTGGCTCGGAGTGGATTCGATGAATCAGCTTGTTGGCGGCGGTGCTGGCGGCGTTCAGATGCGCCAAGTGCGCGTTCTGCTCCTCACGCAACCGGTTGAGTTCGTCGCGTTGTTGGATAATCTGTTCCAGCGGGTCGTCCAACAGTTCCCTCATAATCGTTTTCCACTGGATGGTAAACTCGTCCGTGATTTCAGTGCTAACGGTCACGAATTGTGCGCGAATATCCTGCCGTATTCTCTGCATTTCCCGGCTGTGTTTGTCTTCCTGGTGGTCGGCATACGCTTGGGCGCCGACGGAAAGAACGGCCCCGGCTATGGTAAGGAACGGAGCGGCGCGTCCGATGAAGCTCGCCATCTTGACGGCCTCCCAAGGTCGGAATGAATGGCCCAGGAAGTGGCCCACATTGAGTATCGCGCCATGGGCGGAGCTACCCGAATATTGAGCAAGTCCTGACGCTCCCCGCGCCACGGCCCCGGAATTGAAGGCCAACCCGCGAGCCAGTTCCCCCAGTTTGGCCACGCCTGAGGCTGCTCCGCGAATAGCCGGTTCCAAATCACGCCCCTCCATTCGGGCGTTGATAGCGTCGAAAGTATCCCTGTGCAAGTTAGTGGCCTGCAAGTCCTCCAATCGCTGCCTCAGGGTGGGCAGCATTTCAGCAGCCAGTTGTTCGGTCTTGGCCACAATTTCCCTGGCGACCTCCTCAACCCGGCTTTGCGCTTCCAGTTCAGCGCGTTCCATCTGGTCCCGCTTGACGTCCGGGTAGAATTGCTCGGCGAGGTCTGCGCCGACGGTTCGTATCTGGTCCGTACCCTGCGCGATGACAGTGCTGACTGCCAAGTGGAGCTGCTGCCTCGTTTCGTTGATGGCGCGAATATTCTGGTTGTAGATCAGTGCCAGGGCGTCGGCTTCAGGGTCATCGGTGGGTTCCATTTGGATTGCGGTTTGCAAAACCTCGTCTATGGCGTAGAGGGCGGTGGTGTGGCGGGCGTTCAGCCCCTTTTCAGCTACCAGGGCGTTGAGATTGTCGACCAACTCATCGAGGTTGCCCTGTCGCAACAGCATTGCCCGGAACTCCGGGTCGGTTTCCTCCACGGCTTCCAGCGTGCTGGCGGCGTCAGTAAAGGTGATGCGGAGGTCTTCCGGAGTGAATGGCTGCAATGGTTCCCGCAGGTTTTCGGTAATCACGGACCTGCTTTCGGGGGTGTTGCCAACGGCGTGGCGCCCCATTTTATTGACAACGAGAATGGCCTCGTGCCCCTTTTCCCGGTCGATGGTCAGTTTGCGGTAGTACTCGGCAATATGGCTATCGAGCAGTTCGTTGGTGATGACGAAGACCAGCAGGTCGGATTTGCTGATGGCGGAATAAGCGGTGTGATCGTGGTCTGGACGAAGGGAGGTATGTATCCCCGGTGTGTCAATGACCGTCACGTCATGCCAGGCGTAATGCTGGGTTGTCTCGGTGGTGATGCCGGCGCCGGTGGCGATGTCGTCGCGTCCGGTAAGTGCCCTGATGATGGTGGATTTGCCGGCGCTGTATTGGCCGGCGAAGGCCAGGCTGATGGGGGCGCTGGAGTTGTTGCCCAATTTAGGCAACTTCTCAGCCAGGAGAACAACGGATTCGGTGCGGGATTCGGTGATGGCACGACGGGCCTGATTGAGGACGACCTCAGTCTCCTGCGCCCACAGGTGAGTTTGAAGTTGGGTCATAACGCTATTCTCCCATGCCGTTAGTGATGTGGTATCCGGTGAGTTGGCTGGCCAGCCGGATTTCGACCTGCGCTTCACGGTTGTCTGGGTCGAACGCCATGCGGGCGGTCTTTGAGGCTTCATCAACATAAACAGCCCCATCCCAGCGACAGTCAGTCAATTCTTCGATAATTTGCCGTGCATCTAACCCCTCGGGTATTTGAACCACGGCTTCGTTGAACAAGTTCCCTATTGCATCCACTGTGGAATCGGGCAACGGGAAGCTGGTGGTGGTCAGGACCATGCCCTGGCCCGGGATTCGGGCAACCCTGGCGACGTTTGGAATTGCGTCGTGATGGCCGAGGTGTTCAAGAGCCAGCTCGATGGTCTGCCGGTTGATGTCCAGCAGGCTGTCTCGCTGACTCCGTGCAGTTTCTCGCATGAAGGCAGCAGTCTGCCCGTATTGTTGCGCCAGATTATTCAAATGCCCTGTTGCACCGTTGAGATGTAGCCCAGTGAATTGATCCAGCCACTGCTGCATATTGACTCGGATTTGTTCCTCCATGTCTTTCAGTTGCTGACCGATCTCCGAAGTTATCTTGGCAATGGCTTCGCGCCGCTGCTGGTCACGGCTCTTGAAACGTCGGCCTACCAAAAAACTGGCCGCACTGAATACGGCCAATCCCGCAAGCGAAGCTGCGGCTACCCACCCAACAGGGTTCCAGAAGTTCGTGAGGGCCGCTATTCCCAGACCCACAGTCGCGGTTCCGGATATCCCTGCTGTGCCCCAGTTCCACATACGGCGGAAGTCCCGAAGCCTACCAGTTTCGAGAGAAATGGTCTGGAATTGCAGGTCTATCAGCCTGATTTCCTCCCGTATGTCCTCGACCAGAGTTTCAAAATATTCAATGCACGCCTTGGCCAGCTTCTCCTGTGTTTCCCGCATCTTCCCTTCTATGTTCGCTGCCTGAACCCGCGAATTCCACTTGCTGGACAACTGCCCGTCCTCACAGTGATCTTCGGCGAAAGCAGGTACCTGGCGGCGCAGACCGCCGGCAGTCTCATGAATCAGCCGGTCAAACTCCTGGTTGGCGCCTCGGATGAATGATTCGCGCCAGGCGTGGAGTTCCCGGGTCCGGTCGGAGAGGCGGCGGCCCATTTGTGCGGAGAGTTCTGCGCTCTTCAGCATAGCCTCGAAGGTACGCGATTCGGTTGCAGCGGCAGAGTCAAGGAAACTGCGCATCCGCAGGAAGATGCCATTGGTGGCGACCTCGTCAAGAATACGGTCTTCCACGTCGAAGAAGCGACTAGCCCTGTCGAGGTCGTCCCGCCAGGGCTTGTCCCTATTTTCCGCACGGTCGGCGAGGTACTTTGCCAGGAGATGGACATTGACCAGTTCCAGTGTCCTGCCTGGTGTGTGCAGGTCCGCCATTTCGTCAAACGTAAGACTGAGTTGTTCCAGGCGTTTGAGGTCAAAATGTTTGTGCCAGTGATCGCGGATGAACCGTCGAATGGCGACCTCATCACCGAGATGTTCCTTGACGTTGCGGATGCCCATCACGTGCTTGCCCCGTTGCCGGAGGCTGGCCAGATGCTCGGCTTCAACCGGCTGCGGGGCGTCGTCGGTCGTCAGGAACAGCACCAGGTCGGCCTGGTCAGCTGCCTTGTATGCCGTTTCCTCATCGATCTGTCCCCCAAACGCCGCGATGCCGGGCACGTCGGTTACGGTTAGGCCCTGCCACTCATACCTCCGCACATCCCGCGTGGTCCTCTGGGCCCCCTGGCCGATGGACTCGCCGTCGCCCTTGGTCAGAATCTCCATCAGCGTGGACTTGCCCGACATGGTCCGCCCGAAAAGGGTGATATTGAAGGTACCCAATTGCTGAAGCTTCGTATCGATCTCTTCGCGCATTCCATCATGGTGTGCCCTGAGTTCCTGGATTGCATGATCCAAGCTTTCCAGTATTGTATCTGTCCCCTGCCCCGTTTTGGCGGCACGGTCAGCACGGGATATTCGGTCTTGGGTTTGTTCAATTACGGCGAGCGTCTTTTTCAGGTGTTCAGTTGCCCTTTGGTGGCCCTCCCTGGCAGCTTGACTGCAACCCGCCAGGGCGATTTCTAGGCGTTCCGAAACATTGCGCCGGCGCTTGTCCCGCTCAATAGATGTGGCTTCGTCAAGCAGCCGATGTCCGTCATCCAGGAGAGCCAGGAGTTCGGCTATGGTGAATTGGTTAGCGGTGCTCATATCAGTGACATCACTATGGCGACGGCGGCCGCGGCGGCGCTGGTAACAGAAACCCCGATGAGAATGCGGGAAAACTTGGTCCATGCGGTGTTGATGCCGTCAATGGCGGCATCGGTGTGGCGCTGGTGTTCAACATTGAGGCCGTTGGCAGCCTCAGCCATGGCGGTCCTGTTGGCGTTGGCGCCGGCTTCCAAAGCACCTTCCAGTTCTGCGCTTAGCTCGGCCAGTGTCCGACTGCGTAGCTGCTCAAACTCGTTGCTCTGTTCCTCCCGCTGGCGCCGGTTGGCGGCGAGTGATGCTTCCAATGCAGATTCGTACTCTCGGTAAAGGGTCCGCCTCTGTTCGTCGGCGTTGCGTTGAAGTTCCTCCTGCAAGCGTGTCAGGTTCTTTATTGCCCGGTCATAGTCCTCGCGCAAGCGGACCCGTTCTTCGGCAAGTTGCTCCTGGGTAGCCGCGACAGCATCCCGCATCGTTTCCAGTAGGGTTTCGCAAACCGCCCGGTCGCGGGCAATTGCGGCAGTCAGTTGTTCGGCCTGGCGCCGGTGCTGCTCCTCCATGCGAGTCAGATTGGAGGTGGCCTCCCGGTGAATAGCTTCGGTGGCGATCTTGAACTGCTCCAGAATCTCGGCCCTGCCAGCTTCCAGCTGTAGGGCGCCAGCGGCGAAGGAGTCCTGTGAGGCTTCTTCTAGTGCGGCCTTGGCTTCTTGAATGGACCTCTGGACCTGCTCTTGCGCCGGGGCGTTGAGGTCATCGTGTTGTTTGATGTGCAATCCCAGGGTTTGGGATTGCTGGGCTACCTCCTGAACAACCCTGGATAGCAGTTCTTCAGCGCTGCCGTTACGTGACTGTGTGGTCATCGCTGTCTCCAAAAGGGGCATTATGGGTTACGACGTATCAATTCGAAACGAAAGATGGCCGACGAGTTTCTGACGATGGGCCGAGTAAGCAGGATTGAATCCACAGTGGTAGTTTCCATCTTGACTATGACGATTGTGTGACTACAAGCCCAATGATATCAGTCCCTGCAGGACATCTCCATTGGCAATATATGAATTCCATGTGGGCAGATGAGACCAATAACCAGAGTGTGACGTACCCGCCGCAGGCGATCCAACCTTTTTGCGTAGTCGAAGTTCCAACTTTTGCGTACGTCTTTAGATTCTGTTCGCCTTTAACTACGAAGAAGCATGAGTCATTACAGATTCTTGAGAACTGCTGGACAGTAATCTGGGGAAAGCCTACAAAAGAAGCCCACTGATTTGGTGTCCATGTCCAGCGAAATCGTAGGCCAGCCTCGGTCTGGGTGGCTGAGTGAGCGCCCCGACTGTGGGGGGGCGACGACGTTGTCGGGCTCCAGCCTGATGACGGCATCTTGGTCATCCCCAAACAGATGGGGATCTCCTGCCACCAAGCCCCTGCCCAAGGGGCAGACGAGGAGGGTCCTTCCCACTGACAGCCGGCGCAGTGGCCGGCGGCGCCCTCCGACTGAAGATCAGCCCGGATGTGAGAGAACAATGCTGACAATTATCCCTTGAAACACGCCGGGCAACATGTCCTATAAGGTCCATTTATAGGACATGTTGCCAGGCGGGATCCAAGCGATCTCGACAACTGAAAACGACAGGTGCTGCTCATGTCAGTAGAAGTGATGGCGGCGTGTTATGTTTCTGGGTGGAGGGACATCAGGGTTATGGTCCGAGGGGCCTGCTGCATTTATTCATTGTTGCCCACGTGGCCGCATCCGTCGTCCACAAACCGGCAGAAGGGGTAACCGGACTCTTCCTGCATTCTCTGGGTGGCCCGGGTGATGAGCATGCAGTCCGTGGAGGCCCAGATCAATCTGACGAACGTCCCTGCATGGAGGACGTATGCAGCCGCGTGGATTTTCAAATTTAATCCGCGCAGGCTCCACAGTTTTGCCTGAGTTTGTTCCCAGACGTTCCGACCGTCGCGCAGGTAACTCTGGTCGTATATGAGAGTTAGTTTTCCTTGTCGGTTGTCGCTGCCCACGATCTGGACGAACTGTTCGAAGGTCACGTGTCTATTGTTTCCAGGCGTCCACAGACCGGTATCGGGGTCTAGCAGCAGGTGTTCCCCACAGTTTTGGGCTGCTTCAAGGAAGGCGCCCCGGTCTTGGGCGTCAGCGCCCAAGTGATTCACACCCAGTGCCCTCTCATACTCCTGTGGGAAGTTGGGATAGGGCGGGTCTTCACGCTGATGGTTGAACCACATCAAGTGGACTGCCCAGGGTCCTTTTGGAGCCAGCCACTCCATGACTTGCCGTTTCGCCATGTCATGGGATTCGCCGAAGTACTTCGGGTGCATGTCCTTGTTCCCTCTTGTTCGAAGATGTTGCCTCATGGAGGCCAGGCTCGGAGGGGTCAATTGCCCGATACTCGCGACCGAGTATATTCCGACCCGCCAAAATACCTAGGCAGATGTACTTCAGATAATCCTAAATCTGCGGGACTCGGCCAAATGCACATCCCACCTTGGCTTTAGTTTCGTAGCGAGACGGCGCTGCAGGACGTTAGTGCGGTCAAGGGCCCAAGCCCTCCTGCGAGACTCGCCGACCGGCTCCGCCATAACCCAAATGCACATGCTGCTGTATCCTTAGTTCAGTTCCCCAACAGTATGCCCCCAACATCCTCGTCCAGCACGGATTCCGCTCGCGCCACAATACTTGTTCCGTCCAGGTTCACGTTGGTGTAGGGATAACGCTCCCCGCTGTTGTAACCGTACAGCGGGTAGTCGGCCAACGTGGCTTCCACCTGTTGAGCTTCCTCTTCGTCCACCCATTCGGAGTAGATGGCCAGGTCCACGGTGTCGTCTGCGTTCAGCGTCCCAGCCCCGCCGAAGAAGGCCATCTCAGGGGACCCGCCCTCGCTCACATACCGGACGGAGAGGAAGTGGACCGGGCCGACAGCCCTAAGCATCGCTGCGAGCGAGGAGTCCAACGGGTTCGGGCCATCCAGCCTGAGGCCCACAGTCTCCTCCAGCAATCTTTGGCTCACGTCCTCCTCTCCCATGGCTGCCACCAGAGTTCCGGGGTCCGGCAGCGCCAGGTACAGGTCGTGATATTTCAGGACAGTGAATACGTCTACGCCGCGAAACGACCTGTGGGACACCTCTCCGGCCTCCACAGCTGCATGGAGGGCCACGGGGAAGGAACTGAAGTCTCCCAGCAGAATGGCTGCTCCCGTCGACCAGCTATTAATGCTGAAGACCGCACTCTGGATGTCCGCGTCCCGCACAAGCTGGTCGTCCAGTATACCGTTCGTGTAATGGGTGAGGAGCGCCGCCTCCGGACCTCCTGTACCGATTTCATAGCCGGGACGCTGCGACGTCGCCCGGTGGTCAACATACGCGACGCTCCTCCGGTTCGTCGGCAAACTTCCCAGTAGCGCGGCCAGGTCATCCGAGGAAAGAGGTGCCGGCACGTCAGGTATTGGCTCCGTTGCCAGAGTGGGCGTGGGCGTGGGGATAGCCGTGGCGGTAGGCAATTCCGTCGGCGTTGGCGTTGGCATAGGCGTTGGTCGCGGCGTTGGAGTGGGAACGGGCGTCACCGTTGGTATGGGCGTAGGGACCTGCGTTGCGGGAGCTTCCGGCGACACACAGGCGGTAGCGGTGGAAGCAAGAAAGGCAAGGATGCAAAAAGCCATCAGTACGTTCTTCAATTAACCTCTCAGTGCCCGGGGGGTGGGGGCCTTCCCAAAATGGTGGTTAAGCGACCGAGGTAACCCTTCAGGAGCTCACATAAGAATCAGTTGTGCGAACCTGAAGTGAAACGGGCGGGGAACTGCCCCGCCCGTCCAGGTTATGGGAGTTGGCACATTCAGGTTTAGACCGTTGCCTCTACTGGCGCTTCCTCCTCGGACAATTCACCAGATCTCAGTTGATAAACCATGTTCTCCAGGTTCAGCCGACTGATCGCCGCCAGGTGATCCTGAATGGCATTGTTCGCCTAGCTTTCTGAGAACGGATAGCCATACATTGTACCAAGTGCCCTTGTGACTTGCTCGTCATAACCCAAATAGAGAGCGATCAAATCTCCGCAACGGAAAAAATGCGCCGGCGCAATCCAATCAATCATGCCATGTACCCGTTGGTCATTCCGAATCTCAGCGGCCCGGGTCCGGGCTGCTTCCTCGCTGGGGTACACATGAATGTGCAGCCATTCCAGATCAGAGTGAGCCGGATTAAGCTGATAGGCATGACCAGGAGCAGGATATAGAAGCTCTGCGCGACTCGGACCTGTCGAGACGAGCTTGATGCCATGATCTTGCAGCAGAGTTAAAACTGAGGTGGGGTCGGTGCCAGCACCAGTCTTATCGATGCTCCCGGAAATTACAAGGCTCGATAAGAGGATAATGATCGCTCCAGCGGCAAAACATAGGATTAGCATCGGTAAGACTGCACCGAAATGCATAATCACTAATTGCGGACGTTGAATGTTCGGCATGGCGCCTACTCTTGGTTTGAAGTGGTCTCCCGCTCAATTTGATCTATCAAGTCGTCGAGGCTTTTGGGTAGCAACTCTGCATTGAACTCAGTATGAGTAGTCACGCTTTCACCGTCTACGTCATATCTGCCCGCGGGATTGACAATTCGATAGAGTTGGCGGCTCGGAGCATGTACTGTATCTCCAGAGACCGACTCCAAGAACAGTATGTGATCCCCACCCACCAAGAATAGCGGGTCATCTACCAGCGTCACATCCTGAGCTGGGTATTGCTTCGTACTGGGTATTGCTTCGTAGCGGAAAGTCCGCCTCCAGTCTGCATCACAGGGGTCGATTCCGGTAGGGGGCAGAATCGTACGCTAAGAGGAGTGGCGTCGGTTGAGTGTGCGATAGACGGTTGGTCTTGAGACGGAGAAGGGCTCGGCGAGATCGCAACAAAGGCGAGGCTCATCACGCACTCAAGAACGCGCTCCGCATCGGGCGCCAGGGCGAAATCCGCGACCGCTCCAGCGAAGGTCAGCACTACCGCTCGGCCGGGCTCAACGTGCTTGCCGCCATCATCATTTACTGGAATACCGCCCATCTCGGCGAAGCGGTCGGACAACGGGAACACGCCGGACTGACCATCGAGCCCGAGTTCCTGGCCCACATCTCACCTCTCGGGTGGGCCCACATCCTGCTCACCGGCGAATACCGGTGGCCAAAACGTGGATAACGGCCTTAGCGTACGATTCTGCCCCCTATCGGAATCAACCCGACTTTTGCCGCCGGGGCCGGTTCGACGCGGTGATCACCCTCCACGACGGGCGCAGCTTCGGGGTGGTGCGCCAAGGTCCGGCGCTCAGTCGCCACTCCCTCCACGACCACCTGCGAGCCATCGCCGAGTACGGGTACCTACGTCGCCCCGGTCATCGCCGGAACAGCCCTGCGCGACATTCCGTTCCTGTAGCACCTCAGGACACCACCGACCCTGTGTCGCAGCCACGCTCACCGCTTAAAGTCCGTTTCCGGGACCATGGCCTTCTGGATGTGCTGCCCAGTCCCGCCCCAATATCGGCTACCACTACCAGGTCTCCGAATACTTGGCGCACCTCGTCGCCACCTTATGGCTGTCCCTTGCCCCACGTTCAGACCCAGGGAAATCCCTCCAATTCTCAGGAGGGCAGCCAAGCCGCGAATTTTCCACCACTGGCTCGGGCCTAAAGCCCGGCCTGGTTCAACTCTTCCTTCAGTGCGGGCAACCGGCGATGACGTTCCCGCACTCCGGCGATGATTTCGGCCCACACCGATTCCTGGGACAGCCGCCGGTACAGGTCTCGCACTCTGGTCAGGTACGCACACGCCTGCCGGTAGTTGTCGCGCCCACGGGCCTCGATCAAGCTCTCCGCCTGCTGCCGGTAGATGTGGAGGGCAGCCTGGGGATGTGTCTCTGAGGCAGCCTGGGCCACCCGGATCAGCTGGTCCACGTCATAAAAGGACCCGGGCCTTCTCAGGTTCACCGACTCCAGGGACAGGTCTATCTCGCCTTCCTCCAGGTATACATCGGTCAACAGGCCGTATTCACCGGCGGCGGACCATCGATCCAGTAACTGCGGACGCGAATCCTGCCATACGCCAAGAGCCCGGGATAAGTCCCGCACCTCCAGATAACCGGCGAGATGGGGACGTCGTTCAAGCATCCGGCTGGCTAAGTCCAGGGCTTCAGCCAGTTCCCCTCTTTCCCTGTACCGTTCCTTGAGCCACTCCGCCAGGCGATTGTCCCGGCTGGTTTCAATCCTTTTCTCCAGCAATGGCTCTACCATTCGGGCGCGGCCGTGTTTACGGAAGATGTCCGCCAGTGTCAGCAGGTCGTAGTCCCCTCCCATATCGGCCTCGGTTACCGCATCGTCCAACCTCCCCAGCGACAGCAGGCGGTCAACCAGTTCGGACAGAAGACCACACTCACGACAGATCCCCAGGAATGAGTCGTCGTTCAAGTGGGACATTTCAAGGTCCAATAGAAAGCGGCCATATGCCCTGCGATGATAGCCGTCACTCCAGCTATCGCCTCGGGGCATGGCGGCCCGCACCCAGCCGGCTATGGCGCCCTTCTCCTCTTCCGTAGCGTGTTCCAGCATGAGGTCCGGCGCGGCCTCTCCCAGGCCGACTCCTCCGAAGTCCACGTCAAAGCGATATATGTCGAAGAGGGTCTGCAGGCAGTTTTCCCTGACCACGGCATCGCCTCCCCCTCCGGCCAGGCAGTTCCCCAGCCCTTCGACGCACCGGTCCACTACATCTGCCAGTTGCCCGCCTTCGTCCGGCATCGTCTCGTAGTGTTCCAGTATCCCCTGAGCCACTGCCCGGTACACGATTCCGGCGCCGGCGTGGTCGGCCAGGGCCAGAAAGCGGTCGCCGGAGTCCAGGGTAACACCGATGTCCCTGGCAACTCTCTGCGACGCAATCCAGTCATCGCCACCGAGTCGAAAGGCAGAGGATACCTGGCGCCGGTAGGCTTCCGGGTTGACCGGAGTGCTCCCTCGGTTCTCATCCGGCAGAGCCGTCTCCAGCAGGGTTTCGAGGTCGGGTTCAAGCTGCAACATCCGCTTGATCAGGTCAACCAGCTCGGATTTGCTGCGCTGCTGCAATACGGTTTCCAGTTCCTCCACCACACGGAAGGCGTCGGGCCGCTCCAACCAGGCAAGCAGAAGGGCTCCGACGTGCTTGCAACGCCCGCCGCCGCCTACCGGACAGGAACAGTGAGCCTCAGCGATTCCGTTGGCGCCGAAGGCGACGTGCAAGCTGTAGGGCTGGTGCATGGAGCCCTGGCACCAGCCCTTGACGGCGTTGCCCTGGCGGCGAGGGTCTATGATTGCATCACTCTCGAAATAGCTACGACCGAGTTGGAGATTCCGTGGGCCAACCCAGTCCGATATGGGCCTTTCGCCTGTTGCTGGGATGGTATCTGACATGATTCTCCTGCGGTCCAGTCGTTGGCCTGGGATCTGCCGTAGTTGCCCAGTGACGGAGCAGGCCAGGGCCCTTGGAGCTAGTTTGCCACAGTTAAACCCCGGGTTGATTTCCCCGTGGAAACAATCCCCCGTTTTCAGAACACCTGCCGGTGTTGGACAGCACAACCAGTTTAGTCTCCTACCTCATCTTGGAAGCCGGAGAAACCAGCGCCACCAATTCGTCGACCGAGGCGATTATGCTCCAAGTCCCCAGACCACGGTAAATCACATGGGAGATTATCCTCATTTGGTTTACCAACCGTTGGGCTTGGAGATGACGCCAACCTCGTCGGTCAGCGTGTCGGGAAATTGGCTCCGTCGCAGATGGCTTTTCCACAGGCGTTTCACGTAGGTGGCGGCGGCAGCCAGGTCCCGTGGGCTGGTGTTTCTGGAGTCGGGGTTGACTACCGCCACGCGGCGGCCCAGACCATCCCTCACGTAGCGCATAGCGCCAGCGAGGTCGGCGTCGTTGGACACGATCGCCGCCTGCTCATATTCCCCGTTGAAGCCGTCGACCAAGAGGCGAGTTGCCAAGTTCACGTCGGACCCTTTCTCCTCTGAGTCCCGGAATAACATACTGGTAGGCAGTCCCGGGGCGGGATTGGCCAGCGGGCGGCGCTTGGTGCCGGACCGAAACCGGCCGTAGTGGATTTCCAGGCCTGGCAGCGTCGCCAGGGCTCTCAGATACACCAGTTGTCTGCGGGGTTGAAGGGGGTTGTCGGGACGGGTGTCAAGGAGCGCGGTGAAATAGCAGACCCGGTTGATGGTGTCCTGGGGAAAGAGAGTCTCAGCCAGTTGCCACAGGTCCAGCCACCTGAAGGACGTGTCCTTGAGGGCTCGGTAGTAGAGATTGAAGCCGTCGATGTAGACGTTGGTGATCAATCGCCCGCTCCCGGACAAAGACAGAGACCGCCTTTGCGGGCGGCCTCGACCCTACCGGCGAAGCGACAGGGGTGGTGCCCGGAAGGCTATCATAACCAGCGCCTGCCGTCAATCGGAGTTGCGGCGTCGGTAAGGTTTCGTTTCAGGTGGTATGGACAATCGGAACGGTAGGGGCAGACCTATGTGTCTGCCCTGGTCTCAGAAGTGAAACCACCTAAATCGGAACGCCACTTGCGGCGTCTCGCCCCGTGCAAAATTAGATCCTAACAGAAGAAGAGGATCAGGCTCCCTGGTAGAACAGCCCGCTCCGTTCGTGTCGTGAATCTCATTCACTTCTCCCACCCTTGACGATCTCTCCACGGCGTCTCCACGGACTTCGCGTACATGATGCCGCAGCTTTCAGGCGGGTCAATTGCATCCTGGCGATGTCGCGCATTTTTGCATTGGCGCTAACGCTTTAGGCTGGTAGATCTTCAGAGCACGCTACTCTCGGAAGTGAACGCATCGGACGATTGTGACAAACACCGCCGGCTCACGACTCGCAATCGACATCCTGGTCGTCGAATCCCAATTCTCTGGCCCTCTGGTAGTCCCCTGCAGCGCCTTCTGCATCCCCCAACCACTCGCGGACCAAGCCATGGCCATAGGTGGCTCGGCCGCTGCCGGGGTCGAGTTTAAGCGCTTCATTGAAGTCCGCCAGTGCCTGGTCGGGGTCTTCGCTGAATAGGTGGGCATTGGCGCGTTGGAAATAAGCTATCGAATCCTTAGGGTTGATATTCAACGCCCTGTTGAAGTCCGCAATTGCCCGTTCGTAATCCCCTTTGGCGATCTGGGCATCGCCGCGGAAACGGTAGGCCAAGGCATCTCCCGGGCTGAGTCGGATCGCACAACTGTAATCGGCTATGGCACGCTCGGGATCACCCATTATTCGGTATGTTGCCCCCCGACCCAGATGGGCGGTGGCATTCTCTGGGTCAAGCTGAAGTGCGGTGTCGAAGTCCCTGATCGCGCTATCGTACTCGCCCCTGTGGCGATGGCCTTCGCCACGGCTACGGTAAGCACCGGCGTGATTGGGGTCGAGCCGGATGGCCTCGCACAGATCGGTCATCGCTTCATCAAAGAGGTTCTGCTTCCCATAGGCCAGGCCCCGCTCATAGTAGGCCATCGCATAGTCAGGCCGGATGCGTATGTGTTCGTTCATATCGGCAATTAACCGGTCCCACTGCTGACGGCATGCAAATATATTGCCCCGAAACCAATAGGCGCCCGCGTTGTCGGGGTTCAAGTCCAGGACTGTGTCCAGGTCCGACAGAGCTGGGTCGTCCTCCCCCTTGGAGTAATATGCCAGACCCCTCTTCAAGTAGGCGTATTCATCTTCCGGATTGAGTCTGATGACTGCATTCATCACCGATATCGTCCGGTCGTGCTCGGCAGTGTCCGCATTGTCCTGATCCTTCTTGCCAAGTTCCCGCAGAAGTTTCCACAGCTCTTCTGTTTCCTCTTCGGCGCCGAAATGACGGGCCCGACGGAGGTACCGCCTCTGTTTGTCGTTATCGCCGGTCAACATGGCGAGTTCGGAAGCCGCCAATAGATTGGCCGTCTCCTCAGGGTCCAGTTCGAGCGCCGCCTCGAACGCTTCCAGGGCCTCGTGCATCCTGTCCACTCTCCAGAATGCCGCCCCTAAGGTGCTGTAGTAATGGTGGTCCCTGGGGCCACATTCCGGCTTCAGGTCCAGAAGATGGTCGACTGCCTCCGACGGTCTTTCGGTGTGGAGGAGGGTGGAGCCGATTTCAGTCCAGGGGAGAATCCATTGAGGGTTCAATGACACCGCCAGCCACAGCGCTTCCAACCCCTGTTGCACAAGGGCCTTATCGTCACGCCCGATGCCAAGGCCGGTTTTCATCGACCCCAGTGCAAAGTGGCTCACCGGTTCCAATGGATCGAGTCGGGCCGCCGTCTCCAACTCGGCCAGGGCTTCAGGTAATTTACCCTGCATCTCGAGTTCCAGGGAGCGCCGGTAGTGGGCAAAAGCTTCAGCGTTGTTCACATCCCAGTCCTCAAGTATGTGCCCTTCCACCTTCTCGAGAAGGTCGTCAACTTCGGCAAGAAGCGCATTGAGGTTAGCTGAGAGAACGCGCCTAACCCAGCCTATGCCGGTGGGACGCAGGTCCTCCCGCCAAGCTTCATCCGGTTCCTCGTTAATCAGGGCTGTCAGCAGGGGTTCCGCAAGGCGGGCGCCAACGCCCAGGTCGGCCAGCACGGTGAGATTCATTACACGGTCTTCGGCAGAGAACTGGTCTTCGATTATGTGGTAGGCTGCAACGGCGTACCGGTGCAGTCGACCGATGGCGTCGTCCACGGCCTCGGCGCCTGCGTGCTCGGCCAGGAGACCGGCAACGTCGCTGATCCAGTAGAGGGCCCTTAGTTCAAGGCTGATGTCCGATGGGTTTGAGCCTTCAATTTTGACAGCCAACGTCTCCGCTAATTTCGCGAGGTTGTCGTTAGAAGGACGTGCACCGTGGTACATCCAAGCGTCCACGGTGTTGTCGTACACACCCACCGCCTCCGCCAGGTCCTCTAGCGACAGGGATGCATTCTGGCGCTTCCCGTTGAGAAAATCTCCTCTACCCTTACGGCTCGCCCAGTTGAGTAAATTGAGCACTGCTGGCGACGATCCGGAAAGATGCAGGTGAGCCGCTACCCTGAGGGACAGGTCGATGACTGCAAGTCTTACGTAGGCTTCCCAAACCTTGGGCAGTTTGCTGGGCAGGACCTTTGTCATCCTTCGACGCAGGAAGGACCGCTGCAGGTCCCAGTTGTCCGCGTGCCACTGCAACATTGATGCCAAAGCAGGCGCCGACTGGTAGCTGTCCTCCCCTGCCTGCGGCGACTTAATGAATCCGGACGCGGTCAGCACCTCTGCTATGGCCCCGATGATATTTTCCCTGGTGGAGTCCTTCACCAGGTGTTCAGTATTGCCGGAGAAATACCGGCGTGCCGTTTTGTTCCGTAGCATGGGGTGTTTAATGTCCAGTTTCGCAACCAGGGCTCCAATTATCTGGCCGCTGGTGGGTAGTCGGGGCATTACTTCGCGTTCAGCCATGTTAACCTTGCTCTCCTGACTAATCATAAAGTCCATCCCGCAACCGAAACTTGTCTGGGTCTACCGAAATCTCTCTCAGAGCTGAATTGACTCCGACCCGGTTTATGGGACGGCTATAAGTGTGGGTTCCGTCCACGTTGTCGAAGAAGCGTCCTGCCGGATCCACCATCACGTAGCTGCCGGTCATCAGGTCATTGCTTTCGGGCACCAGCACGACGCCCAGGGCCTCCACGTATCGATTGCGGGACACATAGCTGGAGAATTCCTCGTTGGTGACCACAAGATCGTCCACCAGACCGTCATTCTGGCCCCTGACCGGGAGCACTTGAAACACTTTCCACCGTTCAGGCTGTGCGTCGGCGATGAACCTGGCCAGGTCCTCATCCTTGTTGCTCTGTGACACTACAGTGTTGATTTTCAGGTGAACTCCCCGCTCTTTAAGCATATCCATGATACGCAGGTAGTCAGCCTCGCTCAATGGACCGGTCCGCGTGCTTCTTCCGATGCGTTTCAACTTCGCCGGATCCACCGTGTCTATACTTACCGCCGCCCAGTCCAGGCAGCCGTCTACACGATCCAACCATTCCGGTGTGATGCAACTCCCGTTGGTGACTATGGACGTGGTGAGTTCCAGTTCCCTGGCTCGCCGTAACAGGTCGGGAAGCCAGGGGCAAAGGGTGGGCTCTCCCCCCGCGAAGTTGATCTTGTTGAATCCAGCCCCAGCCAACGCCTCCACCACCTCCACTGACTCCTCCCGGGGCAGGTGCCCCTTGGGCAGGTCGCCCTGTCCCAAGTCCTGAAAGGTGGCGAAGCAGAATCTACACTTCATGTTACAGGGCTTCCACAGGTGGAAGTTGACCGAAGGAATTTCCGTTGAAATATTCATTTGGACCCCACGATATTTTACAACTAGGCGCGAAAGCCTATAGACATCGTAGGCCCGTTCATGCCTTCGGTCAGCCCCAGTCAGGCGGACAAACTGCCCTTTGCAGAATAATTACCATAGGTTGATTGGAGATCGGCAATGTGGGTCCCACAAGTCGAATGCTTCCTACACGCCGGAAACCTCCGCACAGTTCATCACGTCTGCCCGTCTGAACCCTTGCCCCGAAATGCCAATTCAGCCAGGTCCTAAACAACAACGGGCCCCGGCTTCGGTGTTGGTGGTCTTCAAGATTTGGACTCCGACAGAGAACGTTCACAGCGTGGACCCTCGTGAACCGAAACATGCCAGCGTCAACGTGCCAGCGAGGGAGCGCAACTGACAGCTGTTGGCTAAGTTCAACCCCAGGGAGCGGTCAGGAGTAACGCGGATTTGCTGGATCCTCACCGCGGATTCCAGTAACGTGCCGATACAAGAGCTGTAACCCGCATTAGAAGCTGGGCGGTAAGATTGTCGGGAGGGCGCTGGATGGAAATTGACGCAACGAACCCCACCGGCCAGGATGTTTCTTCCGGAATTCTGCCAAGGTAAAGTTGGCGATTATGAGGAGTCTCCAAAGGAGCATATGTTTCTACCTGCCCGGGAACCCTTCGAACTGGAACTCGGATGGCTACGGTCCCAGGCTTTTCGCTGGCTGGAGCGGGAGGGCTGGTACTACGGCGTGGTCAACGGTCATCTCATCAAGGTTCGCCAGTACGAGGACGGGATTGAGTTTCGTGCCAACGTGGTCGGGGAGGTCATAAAACCTCAGGTCGAGTCCTATTTTCGTCTGTACCAGGATATCCGGCCGGTCCACGAAGCGCTGCGCCAGGTCGACCCCACTTTGTCCCGGTTGGTGGACCGGTACGGCGCCATGCGACTCCTGCGGCAGGATCCCTGGGAGTGCCTGATTTCCTACGTTTGCTCTCAAAACAACAGCATCGACCGCATCTCCGGAATAGTTGACCTTCTGGCCAACTGCTACGGCGATCCCCTGGTTCTGGACGGCGTTAGGCTCAATTCATTCCCGTCTCCCAGGTGTCTCGTAGAGGTTGGCAATGCCGAGCTTGACGGATTAAAACTAGGGTTGCACCGCGGAAGCCGCATTTACCAGCTGGCCAGGGCGGTAACCGAAGGCGACCTGGATCTGGCAACCCTTTCCCATTTGGCTTACGAACAAGCCAAGGACCGGTTAATGAGCTACGACGGAATAGGTCCGAAGATTGCCGACTGCGTGTGTTTGTTCTCCCTGGACAAGCCCGAGGCTTTCCCAGTGGACAGGCACATAGGCGCCGCTTTGCGGGAGCAGTATGGAAAGAAATATACCTCAGGAGCAAGGAACACCAGGCTGCTGGAGTGGGCGCGGGACTATTTCGGAGCCCACGCAGGTTATGCCGGTCAACTGCTGTTTTACGAACAGCTCAATTAGCTGAGGGCCCTCGCTGTCCGTCTCCGGCTCAACCTACCCTAGCAGGCTGGAAGCGATTCTACGGTTTCATACCTGAAGCCCGAGACGGTAGGAGGCTGATCCAGGGAAGGGAATTGTTGTCCGCAGCACACACGCTGGCAGCATCCAGCGAAATGCGCCCACGACTGGCTCAATTGCCGGCAAGTTAACCTGGACTGGATTCAACTGGTTAAAAAATGCATGAACGCTGAACGAGGGATCAAAAAGGCGCAGGATGATTGGGCGGAGTCGAAGGGAATTCCCTTCGACTCCGCCCGGCTATGTGTCCGCCTTTGAAGATAATTTATTTCAGCGTCTCTCGAATCTCGCACGGCGAGTTTCAATGGCGGCAGAAAAATGTGCCACCTGGCGTGAATGGTCAGCAAAAATAGCCACGCCAATTGTTCATGGGGAATGTCCTACCGCCAGCGGTGACCGGGGGAAAGGCCCGGGTCGATTCCGGTAGGGAGCAGGATAGTACGCCAAGGGGAAAGGCGGCGGTTGAGAGTGCGACAGACGGTTGGTCTTGAGACGGAGAAGATCTCAGCGATCTCGCTGATGTAATACCCGTCCGTGGCGTACATGCGGCAGAGTTCCCACTGCTGTCTTTCCGGCAGTTTGGGCTTCTCGCCTCGCAATTTTCCCTTGGCGCGGGCGATGGCCATGCCCTAGCGGGTGAGCATGCGGTTGAGATCAGCTTCGCATTCGGCGAGGCCATCAGACAGCGGAAACGCGCCGGACTCACCGTCGAGCCCGAGCTATTGGCCCAGATCTCACCCCTTGGGTGGGACCATATTCTGCTCACCGGCGAATACCGGTGGCCAAAACGCCAATCGCAACCCTAACGTACCATTCTGCCCCTACCGGAATCGACCCGATCCGGCGAACACAAACGCCAGCAATCCTCCAATCAAGAGCCCGACGTTGCGGAGAGTTTCGCTATTGGATGCCGCTGTTGAATCTGGGGCACTTAACCATCTCCAAGACAGACCAGCGGCTAAGGCACCACCAGCAAGGATTAGGACGGCGAAAGAGCCGAAACGGAAGAAGCCCTTCATTTATTAGTTGGCAACCTTGGCATCGTGAATTTTCAGGTTGGTTAGGACGGCGTTTTCGCGAACATTAGTCTACCCAGGAAAGCGCGGTGATTTGAGTAATATCAGATCGTTTTAAGCAGGTCAACCATCTCCCTCGTCACCAAATGTACGGTTCACTGAGTCGTCCACCCGGGTATGGATCATGAGCTGACAAAGTCGTCGGCATGGACGAAGTAGACGGTGTAACAGGCTCGGACCACAGAGAGCCCAGACACCGGGCTAGGCCGGTTTTGCCACAGCTGGCGGGCCCTACCAGCACGACGTGCTGATGCTTGACTTAGAATTCCAGGGTGTCTATGAACTTCTGGCCCAGCGTAATGGCGGCGGGTCAGCCGAAGTCTTCTAAGCGGCAGGTCGCGTTGAATCCAGAGGACCCGTACCTCCATGCAACAGTTGGCACAGTGGTTGATGGCATCACAGAGGATGGTCTCTCAGAAGGAAGCGTAGTTCAGCTGCTTCCTGCGGAATAGGAGGGTGCGCTGCGGGCAGGGTGGCGACCATAGTACCCAACTTGGGAGTGGATTAAGGTCTGGTCTTCGAGTCGGTGGTGAATTTCTTATGTTTGTAGTCAGCGGATTGCCGTGGCGATGTAACGAATGGATGTGATATTATAAGTGCAAAAGCTTCTATTCTGAAGAAGAGTTTGGTCTATGGCTAACACTTTAGCATCACCTGCAGGAATATCCGGAAGGAACCGGCGTCTCTTGACAAGATTGCACCGGGAGTTCCCGGCGCCTTTCACTGTATGGGAAGCCGCTGGCGCTTTGGACTTCGAAATACCGCGGGCGCGGCGATTTCTGGCCTATCTGGCAGAGCGGGGCTGGCTGGTACGAGTGCGTCCCGGGCTTTACGCCACAGTGTCTCTGGAATCTGAATCACCCGCCGCATGGCGAGAGGATCCCTGGGTAGTGGCTACTAAACTGTTCGGGCCTGACTGCTATTTGGGTGGGTGGACGGCGTGCGAATACTGGGAACTGACAGACCAGTTGTTCCACGGGATAATAATTTTTACCACACGACGAGTGCGCAGAATGGAGACCGAGGTCCAAGGTCTTCCATTTCGTGTTCGCCGCATCGCGTCCGCGCGACTCTTTGGCACCCGACCGGTCTGGAGGGGTCGTACGAGGGTGCAGGTGTCGGATCCGACTCATACCGTTGTTGACATACTGGATAAACCGTCTCTAGGCGGTGGGTTGCGCCATGTGGCAGAGGTGGTCAACGAGTACTTCCATAGCGAGCATCGGGACGATGAACTCATGGGGAGTTACATGGCGAAGGTTGGCAACGGCGCTGCTTACAAACGGCTGGGCTACCTGCTCGAGGAATTGGACATCGCGACGGCCGATCTGTTCCGAGAATGTCTTAAGGAGACCACCACCGGTATAAGCATGCTGGATCCTGATCTACCCCGGAGGGGCGCGGTGACAACGCGTTGGAATCTTCAGATTAATGGCAATGTCAGTTAGAGAGGGACCCGTTGATCAGTCAGACGGAACTCAACGAAAGGGCCCAGCAGTGGAACCTCCGACCTGAGGTAGTTGAGAAGGACTACACTATCGGATGGGTGTTGTGGGGTATCGGGTCGGATCCTGGGCTTTCCAACTGGTGGGCCTTCAAAGGAGGGACGTGCCTGAAAAAGTGCTATCTGGGAGATTATCGCTTCTCTGAGGATCTGGACTTTACCTCTCTTCCCGAAGGCACGACCAATCCAGCCGATACATTGCCGGTTCTTACGCGGCTACTGCAGAGGGTCAGCGATGAGTCGGGCATAGATTTTCTGAGTTCGGAACCGCGGTTTAGAATGCGCGATAATGGAACATCCGGCGAGGGCCGAATCTACTACAGAGGTCCGCGTAATGCTCCTCCGGTTCGGATCAAGCTCGACGTTACCACCAGCGATGTCGAGAGAGTGGTGTGCCCTACGGTACTGCGGCCTGTTTACCATGACTATTCGGACGCTCTCCCGGGATCAGTGCGGGTGCGCTGCTACAGCTTGGACGAGATATTCGCCGAGAAGGTTAGGGCTCTGGGGGATCGGTGTCTGCCGCGGGATCTCTACGACGTAGTCAATTTGTTCGAAAGACGTGAGCAGGTTCTCCACGCCAATCTCATTTCAGAATTATACATAGAGAAGTGTCGTAATAAGGGTTTGCCTGTATTTACTTTGGCCAACTTGGAGAGGCCGGATTTGCGGGCGGAAATGGAGATTGACTGGAGTCGTATGCTGGGAAATCAGATACCGGAACTCCCGGCAATGGCGGAATACTGGGACAAGTTGTCGGACGTATTTGCATGGCTGGACGTGGGTTAAGAAAAGTGCCTCAGGAAACATCTTCTACAGTGCCGGATAAGAGGACTGGCCAGTTGTAGCAGGCCTTATGCAATTGGCCGTTTTTATCGTTTTGGACCAGCATGTTCTAGACCTGCTTCCATCATATGGCATTGAAGATGGACCACCTGGCTCCGCAGTTCTGAACAGACATTGTAGGACACGTTTGGGGGCAGGTTCCAAGTGACCCTGACAGCTGAAAACGACAGGTGCCGCTCATGTCAGTAGAAGGGATGGCGGCGTGTGATGTTTCTGGTTAGAGGGACGTCCGGGCTATGATCTGAGGGGCCTGCTGCGATTATTCATTGCTGCCCACGTGGCCGCATCCGTCGTCCACGAACCGGCAGAAGGGGTAACCGGACTCTTCCTGCATTCTCTGGGTGGCCCGGGTGATGAGCATACAGTCCGTGGAGGCCCAGATCATTCTGACGAACGTCCCCGCATGGAGGACATATGCAGCCGCGTGGATGTTCAAATTTAATCCGCGCAGGCTCCACAATTTCGCCTCAGTTTGTTCCCAGACGTTCCGACCGTCGCGCAGGTAACTCTGGTCGTATATGAGAGTTAGTTTTCCTCGTCGGTTCTCGCTGCCCACGATCTGGACGAACTGTTCGAAGGTGACGTGTTTACTGGTTCCAGGCGTCCACAGACCGGTATCGGGGTCTAGCAGCAGGTGTTCCCCACAGTTTTGGGCAGCTTCAAGGAAGGTGCCCCGGTCTTGGGCGTCAGCACCCAAGTGGTTCACTCCCAGCGCCACCTCGTAGTCCTGTAGGAAATTGGGAGGCGGCTCTGCACCCTGTTGATTAAACCACATCAAGTGGGCCGCCCAGGGTTCCTTTGGAGCCAGCCACTCCATGGCTTGCCGTTTCGCCATGTCATGGGATTCGCCGAAGTACTTCGGGTGCATGTCCTTGTTCCCTCTTGGTCGAAGTTGGTTCGATGAAAGAGCCCAACTGAAGAGAAAACCTGCAGAGAATAATCTGATCCTGTAGTACCAGGTCGGTTAGGAAGCAACCTCCAGGATGGTCAAATCAGCCGTACGGGCCACCAAATTGTCGGCCAAATCAACTGCACCGGTGATTCGCGATTCGGCGACCCGCGCACCCATTACGATGGGGATGGACACAATGCCCAGGCCGGCGGCGCCCAGCGCAGCCCCGACCGTGTGATAGGTGATGGCCCGGGCCGATCTTCGGCCGACGCCCTCCATTGATTCATGCAGAGTTGCCCTCCCCATGAGGTATCGGCGCCCCTCGGTCACGCCAATGACCAGGGCGGAGCCCAGGGGGATAAAGTCCCACGCCGGCTCGACGGTTTCAGCGGCAATATCCACGGCATTACTGATGCCGCCCTCCGAAAGCTCCGAGAGCTGGTCGCCGGTATCCTTCGTTATTTGTTCCAGGGATACGTCAGTCCCTATAATTTCTTCGGAAGAACTGTTGATGTGATCCGGCGCTAATACTCTAAAATCGTGAGCCCTGAGAGCCTTGCTGATCTCTCCCATGTCCTTGACGGCCTTGAGCTGAAGCTGCTCCAAGGCCTCACCGTTGCGGTCAACAACTTCCAGGTCCCAACCAATTTCGTTGGGCTTCAAAGCAAGCCGCGCCACTTGACCCGCTTCCAGTTGTAGCTCTCCCACCGTCTCTCCGGCATTCAGCCGGTCACGCACCAGCACCTCGAAATATTTGCCCTTCACCCCATTGACGAACCCTTCAATGCTTTCGTCATCTCGACCTGCCAGTGATCCCAGCTCTACATTGGGGTACTGAAGCCGGAAGGCCTCCATCACCTGCGGGTCCGGTCCTGGCCCACTGAACAGGCTTAGGATATCGCGTGCGGACAGGTCAACGGCCAGCGCCGCCAGTTCAAGAATCTCCCCCTCGTTGCGACGTTGGCAGCCAGCGGACAGGGCCATCAGATCTTCCCGCGCCGCCGCCGGGTAATATTCAGCAAGGCTGGTTAATTCTTCATATCCCACGGAAGCGGACCTCCCTTCGGCAGACGACTGTCCTCAGGTCAATCATTTCCTTCCTCCAGGGCCTCCAGCCGTACGGCCAGATCCTTCTGTGCCAGGCCCGATTCCTCCAACTGCTGCTCCAACCGCGCAATCTGGCCTCTCAATTCGACGTTGTCCCGGTGGAGGCCGACGCAGACGCGGGTTACCGCTTCAGTGAATTCGTCAAATTTCCGCAGGTCCGCACCGGTAAGGACATCGCCAGTTCGTTGGACCCCTTCCGCCAACTCTGTAGCCTGCTCAGAAGCGGCCCCGGCGGCATTTTCGAGGCCCTGGCGAACCGTTTCCCTTGCCTGAGAAAGGGTCTCGTTAGACTGCAGCTCTTGATTTACGGAGTCAACCCTGTCCCTGACGTTTTCGAGAAACCTTCTTCCCACGCGACTGTTACCTGCCCCGCTACCTGCATTGTCCTGGTCTTGTTTCATAGCTCTACCTCCGTATTGCGACTGCACTCCTGACGGCGTGACTCTGGCGTCGGCGGATGTGAGTCGGTGGGTCCCAGTTCTCCGTGGCCAGGCGCACCGCATGTCTTGCTCCGAGGAAAACTAATTCGCAGAGGCCTGAATACAGCATCAGTTCTCCAAGCCCAGGTATTCGTATATGCACACCAGACGTCTTCCATTGAGAGTCAGCTCGTGCGCCAGGAATCCGCTGCCGTCCTGAACCAGGCTCTCGCCGCCGCTGACCCTCATGAAGTTGTCATAGTCGAGCCGATTCTTCCTGCTCCTTTCCTCGTCGTAATCGAGAGTCCTGAAGACCGCGACGTATAACACGGATGCATCCGCCTCCATCGCAACTGCTCCGGCGGTGGCTGTCAGCAACTGGTAGCCGACATCGGCGAATCCGGACTCACACGGCTCGTCGTCATCGTCAAAATACCGTGACAACAGTTCCCTCACCCTGGCGGCCGCCCGTGACCTCGGTTTGGTCCTCAGGGTGTCGGTGGCCTTCCGCCACCTTTCGCATACGGTTTCCGATCCGAAGGGTTCGTCCACCTTGGCCTCCAGACCCACAAACAGGTTGTCGCCACAGGCAGTCCGACCGGAAATGCCCAGGTCAAGACGAGCTGGCCCTTCGTACCGGTCAAACCTGGCTGCATATTCCGGAGTACCCTGCTCCAGGGTGACCGCCCGAGACAGGACGGAGGATATGCGGGCATCCAGATGTGCCGTGCCGTGCCGGCTCATGATGAAATCAGCCAGCGAATAGGCGCTGCGTCCCGGCTTCCAGTGAGAGCGTCTTACGGTCCTGCTCCACTGCTCCAGGTTTGTAATCTCGTTGCCTCTGGAATCAATCACCTTCAATTTCAATGCCTTAAAGCCTCCTTTCAAGGAGCCTGCCTGGGCTCCGGGGTTGGAACCCGTGTCGGGATTGGAGTTGGAGAAAGTGTGGTAACAGGGCGGGTCCCGTCTCACGGATGAATACGAGAGAGACATTGGGGGGGTGCAGGTCCGAGTTCATCCGCATCTGCATATCAAGTCCTGGGTATGGGACTGCTTGGCGTCACCCAAAAGCGACGTGAGTGCTCCAGGTTGTTCCAGATCAGGCGCGCGCCCCGTGGGGTGAAGTGATACCAACCCTCCCGTACCTGACGATCACTTCCTGCCGGCGCCCATGCGGAACTTCTTGGTCCCGCAGACGGCGCAGGGGCCGGTGACCGCGGGACGGCCGTTCTTCAGCACCACCTCCTGGGCCTCCAGGGTGTCCGTCCTGGTCCGGCATTTGAGGCAATAGATTTGTTCACTGGCCGCGCTGGTCATATGTTGCTCCTCCTGGATTGATTGCTCTTGCTGTCCACCGCCCATCCGGCGGGGTTGGGGGATCCTAACTATGGCCCGACTGCGCCGCTGGGCCCGACGCTGCACTGTACCATACGGGAGCAAAGGGGGCTTGTTCCGTACCACCTAACCACGGCGCGGGCCATCGCGCTCGGCTGGTTACGCCTGAAACTCCCCGCAGTGGTACCTGGCCAGCCGCTTGCCCGTCAGCACCGCCAGCCCCTCGTCCACCATCACCCCGGTGGCCAGGTTGTCCGCCCGCAGCTCCGCCATCTTCGGCCGGTAACCGTCTTTCCCCTTGGTACCCTTTACCCGGTTGCAGTAGCCGCACAGCAGCTGCAGGTTCCACTGTTCGGTCCTCCCGTCGGCGGCCAGCGCCACGATGTGGTCCACCTCATAGCGCAGGTAGTGGGGCTGGTAGATGCCGCACCCAGGGCAGATCCCCTGCTGCACCGCAAACAGGGCCCGCCGCACCGGCTCGGGAGCCCTTTCCCGCCCAGGCTGTGAATGTACAGAATCATTGACCCAGTAAACAGGGAAAATTGACAAGGTCATTGACCCCCTGATTTACAGGGTCATTGACCCACCCTGGGAGCCAATCGGCGACCATTGGGGC
>Ga0209022_1000747_pt1 | contig 38964 bp, 36 predicted proteins | sample PinacodermPK_FD_187300 | JGI IMG/M metagenome (GOLD analysis project Ga0209022, IMG submission 187300) | Host-associated microbial community of the marine sponge Aplysina aerophoba from Gulf of Piran - sponge pinacoderm, lysed by proteinase... | ecosystem: Host-associated > Porifera > Sponge >...
AGTATCCAAACCTACGAGGCCACCTTGGCTCATCTGGGACACCGGGACGATCCGGGTCACGGGTAAACCATGACCACCCTTCGGTCCGTCATATACGGAAAATACACCGCCATTCAGCGGTTGTGTCACACCGAGTTGCGGTCATAGTGAACGAGGATGGGGCCAACGAGCCCGAACCCGATGTCAACCACGGACGGCCTTTCGGTTGGTTCCTCGGCCGAACAGGTGTGCTTGAACAGCGGTTGCGATACTACCCTTGACGGGCGGGCTGGCAACGTGTTCCAACCCGTCGGTGCACAAGCGATTAAACGATCATCCGGATGATATCGATATCGGCATCATCCGGATAAGCGGTCAGTGCCCATCCGGATCACATGATGGGCCTGGCGATTGAAGCCACAATGGGCTCATGTCTTCATGGCGATGCGTTGGTCTGAATCGGACCAATATGGAGCTCACTGTACGATTTAACCCTGAACATGAAGGACACGGATTGATGATGACCAATGGGGCAAGGATGATTGAATGAATGAGACCCCAAGGAAGATACACTGATTCAGAATCATCAGTGTGTTCAATGGCAAAAACAGGGATTCTGATTGTCAGATTGGATAAAGGTAACCTGAAAACTGACTTGCAGAGTTAAGTGTGAAAAGTTGATAGACCCAGACCCCATTGCCGATGAAAGCCGGCCAACCGGCAACGCGGTCTCATGATTACAAGAGGAACGGAACCACCTGCCTGTTGGCTGCTCTTGATATCGCAACCGGCACGGTCATTGGTCAGACCACCACCCGCCATCGGTCCAAGGAGTTCACCGCCTTTCTGGACCAGATAGCTGCGGGTCTTGCGGACGGGGTCAAGGTGCATGTTATTCTTGACAATGTGTCCTCGCATCAATCAGCCGAGGTTCATGCGTGGCTGGCGAATCATCCAGATTGGACATTTCACTTCACCCCGACTTCGGCCTCATGGACCAATGCTGTGGAGGGCTTTTTCTCAAAACTCACCCGGCAGCGGCTGAAGCATTCAATCTTCAATTCACTGGAGGAGTGTGTCAAGGCGATTGAAACCTATATTGATCATCACAATGCAAATAGTGCCAAACCGTTCCGGTGGACCAGGGACTCAAAAGAACTGGTAGAATCATGGAAAAGAGGGTACCATATGATTGAATCAATGCACTAGTTAATGCGTATTGAGTGAGTTGAAGGCATTCAAATTGGGGGTTGAATATTTAACAGTATTTGTTATTAGTATCCTTAGAAAAGCTCAACATTCAAATTCTTCATTTGACATTTGTTTAGAATATTTTTCAGCATGTCAATCATGTCAGCCTATACCTGAAAAGAGAGTTCAAAATTATCAGGAATGGAATATTGAGTTTCGGCATTTAACCCACTTGATATCCTGTTGCATGTGGCAGCTTCCAATATCCAGATATTACCAGGTTTAATGTATCAATGGGCCTTTCTACCCTGAACACTATTCGGTAAATTTACGAAAAATATCAGTATATTTCTGCGGAAGTCCGAGTAAATCACAGTGCTGGCAGCTTTTCTTATTGGTTATAACGTTGAGTTCAGCAATCTTGGCCCTACGGCCGTCATCTCTTGATTATGCTTTTTGGGTTGCTTCTCGGTACTCAAAATGTTCAGTTGGGCCTGGTCTGGCCTGCAAAAACTGTCTATTCCCAAACAGGGTAAAACCTCTTCACTATCGCTTTTGCATTACCGTATAGACCACAAAAGCCGTTCTGTCCTCAATACTTGAATTGTTCAACTTTTCAATTCCTTTTTGGGCAGCATCAATCTCAGTCATTACCTCATAAATGGTGAATTCGTGGTCGGGATTATAGTCTGCTTGGTGTCGCTTTTTCTGAAGGGACACAAAACTGTCGGCGAACTCCTGAATATTCTTTGGGAATTGATTCATAACTAATTTGTTCAGGCATCGAGTTTTAACTGTACCATGATTGGCTGCCCGATAGGCTTGCATCCAAGCCGATTGACTTCTGAGGGACTGTCTTGTACCGACTACGCAATCAGCACAATTCCGGCAAAGAGCGTGGAACATTGCATAATAAGCCGTGCTCATCGCACGATTGAGATCTGACTGCAGCGGTTTGCCTGTACTATTTCTATCGACGAGGTGGTGTGCCGTGTCAATGAGATCATTTGGCTGCAATTTCAATTTCTTTCGTTGTCTTGTATGTAGGTATTGGATACCTTTCCTCGTCCATTTTTAGAAGTGTTTTTCGCATGCGCAAACCCAATCCAAAAAACCTCTCTGATGCAAGTTCAACATTGGTAACCACTGCAATCTCAAGGATAGGATCGCCGTCATGGTCCTCGGCCTCCTCAACAATCACATTGACAACCTCGTCCGGTGCAAGGTGATCAACAATACACTTTTTCAGTTTTTTATAAACTTTTGATTTCAACATGGTCATGCCCATTTTTTTTCTAAATACAACCCTCTGATGTTCGCGGGTCATTGACATACAAAATAGTGGTTTGGTTTGAATATGTCAAATCCTTTGGGCACCAAGTGTAAAATTTATTTTTGCAAACGATTTTGGAGTGATAGTATTTAATTTAGCGATTTTCAAGTTTTTTAATTCTTGACTTCAAACATTTTAGCATCATTCAAAAATAATATTCCCCATTTTGGGCACATTAGTGCACTTTAATCTCAATTTTAGATGGCTGTTGTTTCTCACAGTTATGCGGATATCGGTATAGTCACAAAAAAACAACACTTGGGGAGGACGATAAACGGTCTAATGGTGGTGCATGAAGCAAACGGACCGATCCAATGCAAGGTGAACCTTTGTACAACCGTAAAGATTGGGAGTTATTACACATTTAGCTACAAATTTAAGCGCTATTGAGGAGGCAGAAGTATTTATGAAACATGATGCATGATTGCGAGTGACAGGGTTGAAAAAGAAGGGAGTGAAGCGCAACAGAGAAGAGAACAATAAGTCAGAAGAAAGTCGCTAGGCTTGAACCAAGAATGGGAGAAAAGTAGTGCCTCTTTTTTGGAGTCAAACCCTTATTTTACTGGAGTTTCAGCGATTGCATGTCTTGAATTCAAGGCCCGATATGCTTGCATCTAGGCCGATTGACTTCTGTAGGGCTGTCTTGAACCGACTACGCAATCAGCACAATTCCGGCAAAGTACGTGGAACATTGCATTATAGGCCGTACTCATCGCACGATTGAGATCTGACTGCCGCGCCTGTACTATTTCTATCAACGAGGTGGTGAGCCGTGTCAATGAGATCACTTGGATGCAATTTCAAATTCTTTCGTTGTCTTGTAACTAAGTATTGGATACCTTTCTTCGTCCATTTTAAGAAGTGTTTTTCGCACGCGCAAACCCAACCCAAAAAACCTCTCTGATGCAAGTTCGACCTTGATAACCACTGCAATCTCCAGTATAGGATCTCCGTAATGATTCTCGGCCTCCTCAACAATCACATTGACAACCTCGTCCGGTGCAAGGTGATCAACAATACACTTTTTCAGTTTTTTATAAACTTTTGATTTCAACATGGTCATGCCCACTTGTTGTTCTAAATACAACCCTTTGATGTACGGGTCATTGACATTCTAAATAGTGGTTTGAATTCATTATGTCAAAACTTATGGGCATCTAGGGTAAAATTTATTTTTCAAAAGATTTTGGAGAAATAGGATTTATTTTGGAGATTTTCAAGTTTATTTAATTCTTGACTTCAAACATTATAGCATCATTCAAAAATAATATCTCCCATTTTGGGCATATTAGTGCATTTTAATCTCAATTTTTAGATGGCTGTTGTTTCTCACATTTATGCGGATATCGGTATAGTCACTAAAAAACAACACTAGGGGAGGACGACAAACGGTCTACTGGTGGAGCATGAAGCAAAAGGATTGACCCAAGGCAAGGTGAAACTTTATACAACCGTAAAGATTGGGAGTTATTACACATGTACCTACAAACCCAAGCGCAATTGAGGAGGCAGAAGTATTATGAAACATGATGCATGATTGCGAGTGACAGGGTTGAAAAAAGAGGGGAGTGAAGCGCAACAGAGAAAAGAACAATAAGTCAGAAGAAAGTCGCGAGGTTTGAACCAAGAATTGGAGAAAAGTAGTGCCTCTTTTTTGGAGTCAAACCCTTATTTTACTGGAGTTTCAGCGATTACATGTCTGAACTCAAGGCCCGATAAGCTTGCATCCAGACCAATTGACTTCTGAGGGACTGTCTTGTACCGACTATGCAATCAGCACAATTCCGGCAAAGAGCGTGGAACATTGCATAATAAGCCGTGCTCATTGCCCGATTGAGATCTGACTGCAGCGGTTTGCCTGTACTATTTCTATCGACGAGGTGGTGTGCCGTGTCAATGAGATCATTTGGCTGCAATTTCAATTTCTTTCGTTGTCTTGTATGTAGGTATTGGAAATCTTTCCTCGTCCATTTTAAGAAGTGTTTTTCGCATGCGCAAACCCAATCCAAAAAACCTCTCTGTTGCAAGTTCATCCTTGGTAAAAACTGTAATATTCAGGATTGGGTCGCCGTAATAACCCTTGGCCTCATCAACAATCACATTAACAACCTCGTCCGGTGCAAGGTGATCAACAATACACTTTTTCAGTTTTTTGTAAACTTTTGATTTCAACATGGTCATGCCCATTTTTTTTCTAAATACAACCCTTTGATGTACGGGTCATTGACATTCAAAATAATGGTTTGGATTCATTATGTCAAAACTTTTGGGCATCTAGGGTAAAATGTATTTTTGCAAAAGATTTTGGAGCAATAGGATTTAATTTGGCGATTTTCAAGTTTATTAATTGATTCGTTTTAGGTAATGAATGTTTATTTACCTTATTAGAAGTCAAGAACTTGCTCCAAAGGACTTTCTTCAGAAGCATCTGGAATGACAATCTATATTCATTTTAACGACAATACAAAAGAGCAATCCCGATGACTTTGAATTTAAGCATTCTAGATGAACTTACTAATAAGTATCCGTTCTTACCTCCAACTTTTTTCTGAAGTTGTAGAATTATTAACTTCAGCGAATGAACTTGCCGAGTAGGACCCCTCGGCATGGGATTTTACGCGACAGAAATGTCCGTGATTAATCATGCCAAGAAACTGGAGCAGTATCTTCTTAAGGCCACAATTGATCAGCAGGATGATAGTGCCTTATCCATTGTACTTGATGACTGTACCTAGTGGTATCAGATTGACCACGATATGATTGCTATGATCCTAATACTTGAGCTGGTGGAGTATTTCTGTTCGTGTTATCATTAGGGAGGTAAAAATTCGGTCTACCGAGCGGATGAGAAGTTTGGCCTATTGGAAGTTAGAATGACCCGACCGGCTAGTAAATTGGCGAGGAATTTTGTTGTAGATCTTCCATCCCGTCATTGTCAGAAATTTCTGCACAGGTTGGTGGAATGAATCGTTCGGCTTGGACTTTGTAAATGGTCTGAAGGGAAACCCATTGGGTCTGACAAAACAAAGAGGGGATATTTGCAGAAATACGAGACACTTATGAGTTACCCAAGGAAGCGACGATTGTAGCGGCGACCCTTGATGGTGCGATGGATTCTTTGTGTCGTAGTGAACAGCCGATTGGTGCTAATGATGGCAGGGAATAAAAGAAATCTCATGCTGGCAGGAAGTGGACTGTGTGGTGGTATTCTTTCATGATATGGACGTTAAGGAACTGAAGACCATCAGTTCGAGTCAAATGCCCGAGTAGAACAAGCCAATCCTCAAGCGAAATCTGGCGCATGAACTTTAGGCGATTTTGAAAATGCGACCTGATTTCACCTTTATTCCCAATGCGGATAGTAATGTCGACAATGAGTCGTTCTTGGGTAAGCTCGCATCTGATGCGGAAATTCTTGATTGTTATCATGCCAGTGTTCACTTGGCGAAAGTCTCTGAATTTGCGAATTTAAGGCCGACAGGTTTGACAGAAATAAAGTTGAATTTCAGGATAAATATGGTGGTGTTATTACCTTGACCGAAACCCGCCCATGGTCTTTGTTTCCGGGTTAAGGGGGAGACTACCAAAAAAGAGCACTCTGGTGTTTTGGAGTACATCAAGACGCATCAACACCGAACGAATTATGCAGCGTTAAAAGAGAAGAGTTTACCGATGGGTTCGGTCATTATTGAGGCCACCAACAAGACCCTTCTACCAACGCTTATGAATAGATCGGGCATGCACTGAGGATTGGAAGGTGGTCAAGCAGTATTGAGTTTTAGTTCGCTGCGGATATCCAATTGATTTGATTATGCTTGTATTGGATTATGAAGGAAATTGATAACCGGGACTCGTGCATTGTCAACTAGAGAGAGTATTATGAGAAAAAGCTGTCTGATGACCATAATGTCGCAAAATGAGATTAACACCCACCGTAATTATTGGATGTTATTGTAAACGCAGCTGAAAATCCAAGCGACATTAGTGAGACAGATTTGTCATGAATCAGGATGCGTAGTTGTAAGTATAATCGTTGATAATTGAAGAGTGTGAACCGCTGACGAGAATTGAGAAAGAGTCGGTGAAATTAAACGAAAGAAGGGTAAAGATTTAGTGTAAAAATTTTTGCGAACACCCAAATTTTGTAGAAACTCCAGTGATTAAATGTCAGAAGATAAAAGGGATAAGATGGTTTGAAGTTTGGTCATCCGGTCTCAATTTCCAACTATCATATTCAACAGAAATTGTAGCCTGAAAGCGTTTTTTCTGTCCTCGTCATTGATGCGGTGATGAGGTGACCCACGTCCATTTTAACTTTGAATGATATACTGTAGCAAGCAGTAATTCCCAATCCCCGATGCGAAGTGGAAAGGAACCAATTACCACGGTGTGAAATATATTGCTGAAGTGTTTGTATTTTCAAAGATAGGAGCAATAGTATCTTTTATATCAGCGACATCTACTTCAATATCAGCAACTCTTACTTCAATATCAGTCGCTTTTTCCCCCAATGTTTCCAAATCTATTTTTATAGCTGCGACATCTGCTTCAATACTTGTTACTCTCGCTTCAATCTTAGCGACATCTGCTTCAATACTTGTCACTCTCGCTTCAATCTTAGCGACATCTACTTGGATATTTGCCACTCTCGCTTCAATCTTAGCGACATCTACTTGGATATTTGTCACTCTCGCTTCAAGATTAGTCATTCTATCTTCAAGATTAGCGATTCTGACATCAAGATTATCCACTTTTACATTCAATTTTCCCAATTCTATTTTTATTTCGGTGAATTGTTGATTGAACATTTCGGCTTGGATACGAAAATTCTCATTTATTTTCAACTCTAAGTTGCTTATCCTGTCATTTGTTTCTTGCTGTAACTTGCTATCCCTCTCAATTGCTTCTATCCGCAAGTCGTTAATTTGTGAACTTAAAAACCAAGTTACTCCCACAAGAGTTACTATTAAATTTACTAGGCCAGTTAATACAACAACAATTATAGTGGCATTACCCTTTAACCATCCCCAACCAACAGGTGTTTTTGCTGGTTGTGGTGTTCCTTCAACAGCTTTTGGCAAATTCTGTTCCGTCATTAGTTTTCCTCTCTATTAGTCATGGGAGGCATACACTGAATGTGCTTTAAATATGCCATTGCTGTTCCGACAGGATCTTCATAAAATTATCTGTAAAACCAATATTATCAGCGGCAAATCCTAAATTACTCTTGGACCACGTCAAGATTCTCCACAAAGAAAGGTAATCCACAAGGATGAGGGTCCGTCATTCTCATCCGTTCAATAAAATCACTTAAGTGAACCGACACAAGGAACGATAGCATACATCATAGTCAAACCATTTTAATGTGATTATAAATTCGTCTCGTGAGGTTTGACAGGCTTCACTATTCACCCCACCTGAATAGAGAGATTAATTCAGATAATCTCTACGTTGGATGATATTCGTTATTCCAACCATACTATCTCATTGATTAACCAAATGCAACTCTTTTCGATGACTTCAACAAAATAAGTGAAATGATTTAACAATAAGTGATGTCATGTCTCTCATAGTGTTAGAAATCCATCACTGTTAGGAATGGAAGCATCATAACCTTTATGGCGAGGAACATCAATTTCCAGCTTCACATCATGCTTGTTTCGGTAGGATTTTACCTCTTGCTCTATTTTCGAAAGAACGAACTACAATAGCTCGTATCACAATAACCACCAATTTCGTATTATTGTGTCCAGAACTTAATATCGACTTGGTTTTCAGAGCATATGAGCTAAGAAATTCCCTGTTTTAAAATGATGGTGCACGCTTGATGCTAAAGCAATTTCTTAACTTTAGACATTTTAGCAGGTTTCAACAAAAGTGAGTTCCAATTTTTAGGAGGTTTCAAGTCGTTCAATCTTCATGTATATAAAATAGGATTACTGACCTACATCGGTACTTAACAAGTCCCCACTTCGTTCCCATTTGAACACCATGTTTATTCGACACAAAAAAATGGCTAACGGTCGTACGAAAGTTCAGATCGTTAAATCAGTCCGAACCGGTACCAAAGTTCAAGAACGCGTCCTCCGACACGTCGGAACCGCACGGAAAGATAACGAACGGGATGTCTTTGATGGTCTCGCACGATCCATCATGAATGATCTGCAAAAGGAAGCCAATGGACAAAACACCCTGTTCAAACTTGGTGAATATACAGACCTGATTGACCGGTCTCGCCACGCCGAAGACCATCCCGTCCCCGATCATGTCATGCTCAAAACATGTCGCGAGGAAGGACGAGCCATAGTAGGGATCCGAGACGTCTTCGGGTCACTCTATCAGCGGTTGGGCTGGGAGAATGTAGCGGGGCATAGTCGCCCCGGCAGCAACAGCATAATTAAAGAGATGGTCATGGCTCGCATCACCCAACATCTCTCCAAACAGGCCACCGTCAGCGACTTGTCCGACCAGAGTGCGGTCGCCCTCAATCTGGATATGGTCAATCGCAGTATGGACTATTTTGATGACCACCGCATTGCAACCATGTGCGACCGCTCCATGACCCTAGCCAAGACGTTGCTGCCTGGTCCCATCACGGCTCTCTTTTATGATACCACAACCTTGTCATTTGCCAACGACACAGAGGATCATTTACATAAGAAGAGCTTGAGTAAGGATGGTAAACACCATCGGGTACAGGTCTTGCTGGCGTTGTTGGTCACCGCCGAAGGTCTGCCCGTGGGGTATGAAGTCTTTCCGGGCAATCAATCGGAAGGTCAAACCCTGATGGTGGCTCTTGAGGGTCTCCAAGAACGGTATCCTGACGTGGCGTTGACCGTTGTGGCCGATGCCGGGATGATCACCAAGGCGAATGAAGAGGCCTTACGGGAGCGGCAGATTCCTTACATTCTGGGTGCTCGTATCAAGAACCTCCCCGCGGCTCTGACGCAGCTGGTTTTGGATCGTTCGGAATACCACCCCTGGGGGAGAACCGAAGGGTCTGAGACTAATAATGTGTATCGCTGTATTGACGATACGGAAGTGCCCGGACGACAGCTGATGACCACCTATTCGGCGAAGCGAGCCCGCAAGGATGTGCATGACCGTGAGCGCGGGTTGGCTAAGGTGTTGAAACGACTGAACGCCAGCAAGCAACCGGCATCGCTGGTCAGTGGTGGGATGGCCAAGTATCTATCGTTCCCTGCGGGTCAAGCGACATTGGATGAGGCGAAGATAGCCAAGGTGGCCCGATGGGATGGTTTACGGGGGATTGTGGCGTGGGGGTGTCAGGATCGAGACCCCCGTGATGTCATCATGCAGTATCGTCAGTTGGCGGTGATTGAAGCCAGCTTTCGGACCCACATGCATGATTTGAAAATGCGTCCCATTTTTCATTGGAAGGAGCATCGGATTAAGGCTCATCTAGCGATGTGTTATATGGCCTTTTGTTGTGTTCAGCATCTGCATTATCACTTAAAGGCATGCGGTCATAGCATGAGTACGGATCGGATACAGAAAGCCTTGTACGGAATCCAAATCAGAATCCTGTATGATACGGCGGGTCAGGGGCGTTATGGGATGCCGAGCCAAGTTTCGAGTGATGCGAAGAAGATTTATCAGACCCTGGGACTGGTGTGGAACCGCTGTCCGTTTACCATTTCATCAGGGCGTCAATCAGGGCCAGGGGAGGACGATAAACAGTCTTCTGGTGGTGCGTGAAACAAACGAATTGGTCCGAGGCAAGGTGAACCTTTGTTCAACCGTAAAGATTGGGTGTTATTACACAAGTAGCGAAAATCCAAGCCCCATTGATGCTGAAAACTTGTCAAGAACAAGATGGGTGGGTGAGAATGAAACTGTTGAGAATAGAGTAATAATGTGTTGAAATTGAATGAATTTCTGTGAAAAGTAGTTCCCTTATTTTGAGGAGAAACCCTTATTTTACAGGGGTTTCAGTGATTAAATGTCGGAAGTCAAGAACTACAGTGAGAGCATTATCTGATTGAGTAGTGAAAAGTGGGGTCAATATCCTTATTATAGGATCATGAACTTGGCAAACAAAAACCACGCCAACACTCAGAATTTTGATTCGCTTAACCCTGAGTGGTAGAACAGAGTTAATTGTCTAAAATGAAGTTATACTCATTCTTCCACAGCATTGAATGAATCTTTGTTAAGTGCCCATGATATGGGAATCAGTAATCAGAAAATGGCTACTTAAAGGGTCGCGTTAACGGCTCCACCATCGGTGAGTATATTTTGACCAACTATATACCCTGCTTGTTTTGAACAAAGAAAAGCACAGATTGAACCAAATTCTTCAATAGTTCCATACCGGTGCGCCGGGATTGATAACTTTCGCTTAGCCGTTACCTCGGCTACCGAAATACCTTCAACCTTTGCAGTTTCATTATCAAGATAATCTGACCTATCAGTCGCGTGTATTCCCGGCAGGAGATTGTTGATAGTAACACCATATTGAGCAACCTGTCTTGATGTTCCAGCAACATAACCGGTAAGCCCTGCTCTGGCAGAATTAGACAAACCTAATACAGGGATTGGTGCTTTAACGGATTGAGAGGTGATATTGACGATTCGTCCCCATTCTCTTTTTATCATTCCCGGAAGAACTTTTTTCATCAATGTAATTGGTGTCAACATGTTGCTATCCAAAGCATCTATAAAGTCTTCCCGGTCCCAGTCTTTCCATAGCCCAGCTTTTGGTCCAGCAGCGTTTGTAATCAGTATGTCTGGCCTGGGGCACGCCCTAAGCAAATTGTCTTGACACGCTTCAGTGGTCACATCCCCTTGAATTTGGTAAATCTTTACATTATGTTGTGATTCCAAATACTCTCCGGCTTTTGATAAAAAAGCTTTATCTCGGCCATTGATGATTAAATTTACACCTGCCTCGGCTAGGGCGGATGCACATCCAAAACCCAGTCCTTTTGACGAAGCACAAACGATGGCCCATTTGCCAGTGATACCTAAATCCATTACTTTCTCCCAATTTACTTGATTCAACATTATCAATATGATTGCCGAGTCTAATGTTTGGAACGCAAAATCAAACTGGCATTTAAAACCGATATAATAAACAGTTAGAAATAATGTCAACATTTAAAGATCTTAATATTCCACCTTTAATCCTCGAAAACATAAATACTTTGGGGTATAACTCACCAACACAAATTCAATCCCTGACAATTAATCCCGCGACTGAAGGCCAAGATATACTTGGAATTGCTCAGACGGGAACTGGCAAAACCGCCGCTTTCATCATCCCTTTAATTACCAAACTATTGTCGTCACGAGCTAAAGCCCGATTACCGAGAGGTTTAATTTTAACTCCAACACGCGAGCTTGCAGCACAAGTAAATGATTTTTTCGAGTCATTGGCGAAACAGACTAATTTAACAAAGGTGCTACTCATCGGTGGAGTGTCCTACCAAGAACAAGAAAAGTTACTTGATGTCGGAGTTGATGTCCTGATTGGTACTCCTGGAAGAATTCATGATCATCTGGAGCGACAAAACATCATGTTACATGGAATTCAATCTGTAATAATTGATGAAGCTGACCGCATGCTCGACGAAGGATTTGTGCCTCAGGTTAAAGAAATATGTTCTCGCATACCAGCACAACGCCAGACCCTATTCTTCTCGGCAACAATGAATCCCGATATCGAAGCACTGACTCAGAGTTTCCTTCGCAACCCTGTGCGAGTTGAGATTAGTCCACCGGCTTCCGTTTCCAATAAAATCAAGCAGATTGGATACTACGTTAAGGGTAACAATGAACGTGAAGAATTTAATCAGAAAACCCAAGCCTTACATCGGGTGATCACAGAGCTTGGCAGCCAGGTAAAAAATGCCATTATTTTTTGCAACACTAAAAATAAAGTTGATACTTTGCGGCTTGCCCTCACCTCAAAGGGACTTCAATGTAGTTCAATTCATGGTGACCATCCCCAAGCAATCCGGACAAGTGTATTAGACAAATTTCGTGAAGGTGATCCACCTTTTTTAGTTGCCTCAGATGTAGCTTCAAGAGGATTAGATATTTCATTTGTGTCCCATGTCTTTAACTTGGATGTACCTAATAATCCCGAGGATTACATTCACCGTATTGGGCGTACAGGTCGTGCCGGCAAGCGTGGAGTTGCCATTACTTTCTGCGGCCAAAAAGAAACCAAAACCCTTAAAGCAATTGAAAAGTTAATGAATCAGGAAATAATCATGCAGGACACTGAACAGCTGATTCAATCCTCGTCAACACATCCCGCTGATGCTCCGACAAAAAGGCCAGCACGTTCACGTCGAAAATCACGCGTTGAAGGGCGCTCGTCAAGAAATATTAAAGCTCAATCTTTAGCTGATAGTAATGACTCTTCAAGGGGTGTCGGAAAATCAAGTCAACACGACACCAATCAAACCAAATCGCAACAAACCAAAGATCAAACTGGTTCAAAGCCAATTAAGTTCAAAGTTGAAAAAAATACCAAGGAATCTCAAATCCAGAATAACAATCACAAGACGGTGCAACCGACTAAAACAGAGATTAAATCAAGCTCAGATGCAATCTCGGCCCAGAACGGTCAATCAAGTAGTCATGCGAACACCAAAGATGAAATTGGCGAAATTCCGAATACCACTGAACCATTGCAAAAAAAGAACAAAAAACGTAAATCCAAACGAAAAAGCAATGTTCGCTCCAATGAAGAATCAATTAATTCACCTTCCTCTTCCCACCGTTCTACGCAAAAGAAAAACGATACTGCATTAAGTGAAGTTCAGGAACGGGTCCAAACAAAAACTCAACCGTCTCGCCGGCACAAAAATAATCATAAGATTGGATTTGAGGGACGAACACCGGCCTTCATCCGCACGGCTGCTAATCGGAATTAATCTTGGCTATTCATCAAGTTGAAAAATCTCAACCATGATTAATGGGTTCTTATCAAAGATACTGCGTGTCAATCGCTGTGTGATTTTCTCAATTTTTCCAACGATTTCGGTGTCATCAGAATTTATCCTGCGGTGAAATGTTTTGACCAATTGGGCAATGTCTTTGTGGATTGATTTACGGAGATCCTTCATTCCCATATCGGTCAATCCAAGAGCCTGAATTTTTAAACCATTTTTACGAAATACGTTGCCCTTCAACAACAGCGAAACTTTAACGCAGCCGTTGCGAGCCATTTTCAAGCGGTTTAAAACCACACGATTCTGACTTCCAATGAGAAAATGTCCATCTAGATAAATTCTCTCTGGATTAAAGCTTTCTTCAGCGATTATGCTCCCTGTTAATATATTGACCATTGTTCCATTGGGGGCAATAACTGATTTAAACCCATTTGTTTGGGCAACTTCGGCATGGGTGGATAAGTGCCGATACTCTCCATGCATTGGAATAATTAAGTTCGGATTAATCACTTGGTGAATTTCTTCTAAATCACCTTGGGGCGGATGTCCAGATACATGATAGTCATTTGAGGGTTCATCAATGATATCGACTCCTAAGGCAGCAAACTTATTCTTAATTTTACCTACGAGTTTTTCATTACCAGGGATTGTTTTAGAGGAATATATAACCGTATCCCCTTTTTTGAGCTGAATCCCTTTAAATAGTGTTCCACGGGCTAGCTGTGCTGTCGCAGCCCTTGGTTCACCCTGACTTCCCGTTGCCAAAACCAATAGTTTATGACGCGGAATGTTTTTGGCTTGAGCCAGTGAAACAACATTGGGAAGATCAGGAATTACGTTGGTTTCCACTGCGTAACCAACCATCCGTTCAATTGCATTCCCGAGCAATAATACTGACCGCTGACATTGCTCTGCTATCTTAGCAAATTGGTATACTCGGGCAATATGTGAGGCAAATGTCGTTGCAACAACGAGCCCCTTGCACCGCGTTATTAATTCCAATATATTTTCGCTAATACTCGATTCTGATCGACCATTCCTATCTTCTAATACATTCGTTGAATCACATACAAGAGCAATGACTTCGACTTCCGATTCTTCTTCAACAGCATCAGGATCAAATGGATCGCCAATGATTGGCAATTGATCAATTTTAAAATCTCCTGTGTGAATGATACGTCCCTCTGGAGTGTCAATCACCAATGCCGATGATTCAGGAATCGAATGTGAAATCGGTAAAAAGCGGACAGAAAAGGGACCGGCCTCTATATATTTTGAAGGGTCATTAATGGTCTGAAGATTATCGCCTATTACCCCATGCTCCAACAATCGTGCTTCAGCAACTTTTATTGAAAATGGTCGTGCATACATCGGGACATCAAAATATTCTGCCAGAAACGGTATTGCCCCAACATGGTCTAGATGTCCATGCGTAAGGAAAATGGCTTCAACCTGGGTATCACGTTCAATCAACCAATCAAAGTCAGCCATAATCAATTTGACTCCCGGCGTGTTGTCCATATCAGGGAAAGACACCCCGGCATCAACAACAATCAATCGTTCCTTGCCAGGATGACCATAACCATAGACGTACATGTTCATTCCGATTTCACCGGCACCGCCTAAGGGTAGGTAAATTAATCTCTCTTTAGCCATAAGTGTTTTTCCTGTTATAGTCGTAAATCAATCGCAGACCGTGAATTGTTAAATCCATCTCCACATGGGCAAACAAACCTGGAGATTGATCGAATTCAAGTGAGTATCCGCCTGTGCCAATTAATGTCATTTCTTTGTTTTGTTCTGTTTGAATTCGCTTCGTAATTCCCTCAATCAAGCTAATATATCCCCAGAAAAAACCCGATTGCATACATTCAAGAGTATTTTTTCCAACTATCTGTGAAGGTTGAGCAACATCAATCCGAGGCAATGCCGCCGCTGCTTGATGGAGCGCTTTTATTGATAAATCAACTCCAGGGGCGATGACACCACCAAGGTACGAACCATCTTCACCAACAACATCAAAAGTAGTCGCCGTCCCAAAGTCAACAACGATTAAATTACCCCCATAACGGTCATACGCTGAAACAGTGTTAACTATGCGATCTGCACCAACTTGTGACTTTTGATCAACCTTGATTTCAATGGGTAGCAGACAGTTTTTACTGCCAACCTCCAAGGGAACACATTTAAAATACCTCTCACAGAGATGCAAAAGATTAAACCGAACCTTAGGAACTACAGAAGATACGATTACGGCATTAATTTCATTTATTGATGCTTTGGCACTGACCATTGACTCTAGCCAAGCGAAATATTCATCGCCTGTTCGACTCGCTTGGGTTGCCGCCCGCCAAGAGCTGATCTGTACATCATCCCTGAACAGGGCAAACACCGTATTCGTGTTTCCAACATCAATCGCTAAAAGCATAATCCTGTTTCTCAAAATAAATTTCGCCCGCGGAAATTGTGTGGAGCCCCTTTTTTGTAATGATTACTGCCTGACCAGATTGGTTGATTGTTTCAAACTTACCCGTGAACTGTTTAGTGGCTGTGGAGCACTTAATATTTTCGCCTAGACGATAGGCGGATGCCAACCACTGCTTACGTACGTTCGCAAAACCATCGCGGTTATAAGCTTTTTCCATTGCGGTATATTTTTGGATTAAAACTTCCAAGAAATCATGACTTCTGATTTCTATACCTGTTAATTCTTCTATTCCCCCCGGCATAATCTCGCGCTGAATAGGTTCGCTCAGGTGAGGACCTTGTTTTAAATTAACGCCAAATCCTGCTATCAAATAACTTTTTTGCCCCTGATTAGCATGCTCTAAAAGAATACCAGCAACTTTTCTCTCATTGAGGATGACATCATTGGGCCATTTCAATTGAAGACGTAGATTAAGGCCAATATAATGTGTAATGGCCGCATGCACTGCGAGTCCTGCGACAAACGAGAACAGCGGTAATTGTGCCTTGGGCAACTGCCACTGTTGCAGGACTGATGCGTAAAAGTTGCCAGGTGCAGATTGCCATTCTCGCCCCCTTCGCCCCCGCCCTGCCGTTTGTTTTTCGGTCCAAATCCATTCTCGCCCTGAACAGGTCTTTACTTTAGCAATAGCCTTGGCGTTGGTACTCGTCAGTGTCTTGAAGTAGCATATCGTATCATGTGAATTTTTCACAACGTTCAACAGTTCTATCCGAAGCCTAAATTATTCGTTGCATTGCTGAGATCAATTATTCCAGCAAGATTTACAACTCCGACGATAACAACAATCCCTGCTGAAACTAATGTTATTGTCGCAATTCTCGGCATTGCGTCATCAAGCATCCGGCTTTCCTCACCAAAATACATGAAATAAATAATACGCAGATAGTAATAAGCGCCAATGACTGAAGCAATTGCCCCACCAATGGCTAGCCAAGTCATTCCAACCTCAATAACGGCGAGGAATACATATAATTTTGCGATAAATCCAACCAAGGGAGGAATCCCAGCCAATGAAAACAAAAGCAATAACAAAGCAAAAGCTGACACAGGATACTGCGTTGAATATAAATTAAGTGCTTGAATATTAGTTATAATGCGCCCTCCTCTACGCATTGATAAGATCAATGCAAACACGCCGAGATTCATAATTGTGTAAACAACCATGTAAAACAACATGGCTTGAAATCCTTTCTCTGTTCCCGAGGCAATTCCTAATAAGGCAAACCCCATATGGGCGATGGAAGAGTAAGCCATCAATCGCTTTATGTCCGTTTGACCGATGGCTGCAATAGACCCTAGGAACATAGAAACGAGTGCGATACCACCGACAATTATCTGCCAGTCAGCACTGACCGGATGAAACCCAACCTGAAGTAACCGTGCCAACAGAATCATCGCCGCAATCTTGGGCGCTGTGGCAAATAATAATGTAACCGGAGTCGGTGCCCCTTCATATACATCTGGAGCCCACATATGAAACGGCGCGGCTGAAACCTTGAATGCTAGTCCGACTATCAAGAACGATAAGCCAAACAACACCCCCAATGATGCTCCATCAGCAGCAATGGCCTCGGCAATGCCGTTGAGCGATGTCGTTCCAGAAAAACCATAGATTAATGAGGCTCCATAGAGCAATAAACCTGAGGATAAAGCTCCGAGTACAAAATATTTTAAACCCGCTTCTGTTGATTTAGAATAATCGCGGTGGAATGCTGCAAGAACATATAATGATAGTGATTGTAACTCTATTCCCATATACAAAACGATGAGGTCGTTCGCCGAGACCATGATCATCATTCCAAGTACTGCAAAAGTAACGATGATTGGAAATTCAAATTTAAGAATTCCCTCTTGTTTTAAATAGTTTTGGCTCAGCAACAGTACCAAAGCAACCGATAACCCAATGAGAATTTTGGCAAATCGAGAAAACTCATCATCGACAAAGCTGCCATTAAAAGCCAGTTTAACGTCAGTTGGAAGGAAACCAATCCACGCCGAAATAATCACTAGAATAATACTGGTGAGCCACAATAAGGCCTGATCTTTCTGCTCTGAATCAGAATAAATGGCCCACATCAATGCTGCCATTCCATAAATCGCCAGCATGATTTCAGGGAGAATTGTTGTCAGGTCGCTTGGTGCCATTTGATTAATTTTGTTCTTAACTTCAATCCTACTGGGGAAGAGATTCCAGATAATGAGTGATCAGGTCAATAATTGCTGGACTCGTAATATCGGTTACCAACCGCGGATATATTCCCAAGGCAAGAGTCATAAAAATAAGAGGAGTAAAAACGAGCTTTTCACGGATTGATAAATCCTTGACCCCTGCCAGAGAAGCTTTAACAAGGGGGCCGAACGCCACACGGCGATATAACCATAGGGCATAAGCGGCCGAAAGAATGACCCCCGTGGTGGCAAATAATGCGGCCCATGTGTTGACTTTAAAAATACCCACGAGTGTCAGAAATTCACCGACGAAACCGCTTGTTCCCGGCAGACCAACATTCGCAAGGGTAAAAAACATGAAACTCAGGGCAAAAAGCGGCATTTTATTGACTAGGCCACCATAATCATCAATACGACGCGTGTGTAACTGGTCGTATACAACCCCAACACACAAAAACAAAGCGCCTGAAATCAACCCATGTGAGAGCATTTGAAAGATAGCCCCTTCTAACCCTTGGTGAGTAAATGAGAAAATTCCTATCGTTACAAAGCCCATGTGAGCCACTGACGAATATGCAATCAGTTTCTTCATATCCTCTTGCATCATGGCCACTAAAGATGTGTATATGATGGCAATAACACTAAGCCAGACGACAAAATTTGCGAAATATTCTGAACCTACGGGAAACATCGGTAGGTTAAAGCGCAAAAAACCATATCCACCTAGTTTCAAAAGGATAGCGGCTAAGATTACAGAACCACCGGTTGGAGCCTCGACATGAGCATCAGGAAGCCACGTATGAAACGGCCACATCGGAAGCTTGACACAAAAAGAAGCGAAAAAAGCTAACCACAACAGCGACTGAAGACCGCCAACAATTTCCCACCCCAAAATGGAAAACGGGACAAAGGAGATCTCATACTCTAGTAGTTTTACAACATCGGTCGTTCCGGCATCGGCCCAGATCACAATCATGGCGACCAACATAAGCAGGGAACCAAGAAGGGTATAGAGAAAAAACTTAAATGTCGCGTAAAGCTTTCTTTCGCCTCCCCAAACCCCAATGATCAAAAACATTGGAATGAGGCCGGCCTCAAAGAAAAAGTAAAACAAAACAAGGTCCAGGGCACAAAATACACCGATCATAAATGTTTCAAGAACAAGGAAACATATCATAAACTGCTTGATTCGGTATTTCACGTTCCAACATGCCAACACCGTAATTGGCATTAAAAAGGTTGTTAGGAGAACGAAAAGGACACTGATTCCATCCACACCCATTTTGTATTGCAAGCCAAACAACCACTCATATTCTTCTACAAATTGAAACCCTGCTTGGTTGGGTTCAAAGATGAACACCATGAATAAAGCGGCGACGAAGGTGGCGAGTGTAGCAACCAGTGCCAGATACTTAATATTATTTGCAGTTGCGTCTTCATCACCACGAATCAGCAGCATCATAATAATGGCCGCTAGTAAAGGAATAAAGGTGATTATTGATAAAAGGTTGTCCATGTGCTACCCCCCAATCAGTGCGAGTGACAGCAGGATAATTCCCATACCAATCACAATCATCAGGGCATAATGAAAGAGATAACCCGTTTGGAGCTTGACCGCCAGTTGTGTTAACGCGGGAACACCTCGACGGGCGACGAGATGCAAAGTCCCATCAATAATTAAACCGTCACCCTTCTTCCATAATAAACGTCCTAACCGTTTGGCCGGTTTCACAAAAACGAATTCATAGACTTCATCAAAGTACCATTTATTCAATAGAAAGGTATAAAGGTGATGATGGGTTTGTGCCAATTGGCGAGGTGTTTGTGGGCTTTTAATATAAAATATCCAAGCGAGCCCAAAACCTAAAGCCATTGCAATAAATGGCGATGCCTTGACCCATTTTGGTACATAGTGAGCATCATGGAGAACATGATTATCACTGCCAACAAAAATTGACGCACCAAAAAAATCGGAGACATTATCGCCAAAGAAGCTCCCATACCAGACCACGCCCGCAATAACGGAACCAATTGCCAAAACGGCTAAGGGCAGGAGCATCGTTAATGGCGATTCATGAGCATGTTCATGAGCATGTTGATTACCCCGCGGAGATCCAAAAAATGTCAAAAACATCAGTCGCCAAGAATAAAAACTCGTCATAAATGCACTAATCACCAACAACCAAAAGGCCATTCCACTTCCGCCGCTTGTCGCCGCAAAAGTTGATTCGATAATCGCATCTTTGGAAACAAATCCAGCAAAACCATAATGCGTTAATGGAAGTCCCACACCGGTTATGGCAAGGGTTCCAATTAACATTGCCCAATAAGTCATCGGGATTTGGCTTCTTAATCCACCATAATTGCGCATATCTTGTTCGTGATGCATGGCGTGAATAACTGAGCCCGCCCCAAGAAAAAGCATGGCCTTAAAGAAGGCATGAGTTAGTAAATGGAACATTGCCACTTGGTATACACCCACACCGGCGGCTACAAACATATAACCAAGTTGCGAACACGTTGAATAGGCTATTACCCGTTTAATATCGTTCTGGACTAAACCAACACTCGCTGCGAATATTGCCGTTATTGATCCAATTACAGTAATCAGTGTCAGGGCAATCGGTGCATACTCGTATAGAGGAGACATGCGACATACCAAAAATACTCCGGCAGTCACCATTGTTGCGGCATGAATAAGAGCAGAGACCGGTGTTGGCCCTTCCATGGCATCAGGAAGCCAAGTATGCAAGAAGAGTTGTGCAGATTTTCCCGCGGCTCCGACAAAAAGCAGAACTCCAGCAAGTTCTATCGCATTCAGCGACATCCCTAAAAATGGAATAGTCGTTTCTGAGAGTCGCGGAGCAGCTGCAAATAAATCATCAAAAAGAACCGATTTCGTGAGTGCAAATAGAGCAAAAATACCAAGGGCAAACCCGAAGTCACCAATGCGATTCACAATAAATGCTTTGATTGCGGCTGCATTCGCTGAAGGCTTACGGTAGTAAAATCCAATCAGTAAGTAGGATGCAACACCAACTCCTTCCCAACCAAAAAATAATTGAATGAGATTGTTGGATGTAACCAGCGCCAACATGGCAAAGGTAAAAAACGAAAGATAGGCAAAAAACCTCGGTTTATAACTTTCGTGTTCTTCCCACTGCGGGTCAGCATCCATATAACCAATGCTGTAAAAATGAACTAGTGCTGACACTGTTGTCACAACGATTAACATAATCGTTGTCAGCCGGTCTATCCGAATTGACCAGTTGGATACGAAATCGCCACTTTGAATAAAGGACAAAATCTGAATGATTTCAGTATTGCCGTTAAAAGTTAGAAACACGATCCAGCTAAAAATAGCCGCTACGAATAACAGGCTCGTGGCTGTGTAAATGGCAATCTTTTCACCGATATAATGATGTCCGAACCCTGAGAGGATGGCACCGATTAAAGGAGCAAAAAGAATAATCAATTCCATTTTTTATCCCTTGAGCAAACTGACATCTTCAACGGCAATCGACTTTCGATTACGGAAAAAACATACGAGTATGGCAAGTCCTATCGCGGCTTCTGCAGCGGCTACTGTCAAAACAAACAAAGCAAATACTTGACCCGCCATGTCATTCAAGTAGGTTGAGAATGAAACTAAATTGATATTGACCGCCAGCAGGATCAACTCAATTGACATGAGTATAATAATGACATTTTTTCGATTCAGAAAAATACCGAAAATGCCGATGACAAATAAAACGGCAGCAACAACAAGATAATGCTCTAAGCCAATCACTTGAGTCCCCTCCCTGATGGAATGTCTTTTAATTCAACAGCACTTTCAGGGTCACGATACATCTGCTTAACGACATCTTGGCGCTTCACTCCTTGCCTTTTTCGGTGAGTGAGCACAATGGCACCAATCATAGCCACTAGAAGGATCAATCCGGCCACCTGAAACAAAAATACATAGTCAGTGTAAATTATATTTCCTAAGGCCTGGGTATTGTGCATGACTGTCGGCTCAGGCTGAATTGACTCCCGCAGTGAAAACGCCGCTTCAGAACTTTCCCAGTTGGTAATTTGGAGACCAAGAATCATCAGAAAAACAAGACCAATTAATATGCCAACGGGAATATATTTTGCCATTCCTGCCTTGAGCGTTGCAAAGTCAACATCAAGCATCATAACTACAAACAAGAATAAAACTGCGACGGCACCCACATAAACAATGACAAGTAACATGGCGATAAATTCGGCACCTTGAAGTACAAACAACCCGGCTGAAGAAATAAATGCACAAATCAACCAAAGAACAGCATGCACGGGATTACGGGAAATGACCACGGCCAATCCTGAACCCACAACTAAAAGCGAAAAAAAGTAGAAAATTAGAGTTTCAATCACTGTTTAATTTCACTTATTTACCGAGTTGAAAAACTCGTAATTCTCAACGATACGGGGCATCTAATTCAAGATTTCGAGCAATTTCTGCTTCCCAACGATCACCGTTGGCAAGAAGCTTATCTTTATCGTAAAACAGCTCTTCACGGGTTTCTGTCGAGAACTCAAAATTAGGGCCTTGAACGATTGCGTCAACCGGGCAGGCTTCTTGGCAATATCCACAATATATACATTTGGTCATATCAATATCATAGCGTGTCGTGCGTCGTGAGCCGTCTTCGCGAGGCTCGGCATCAATCGTAATTGCTTGTGCCGGGCAAATGGCTTCACATAGTTTACATGCGATACACCTTTCTTCACCGTTGGGATAACGCCTTAATGCATGCTCTCCCCTAAAGCGAGGAGACAATGGTCCTTTTTCATGTGGGTAGTTTACCGTGACTTTGGGCTGAACAAAATAGCGCAAGCCCTTTGCCAATCCGCCGATAAAATCTCCCATTGTGAGATATTTGGCAACTTTCTTGAGAGTCAATTCATTAGCCATAATTTAACCTCCAACAACCCAACGAGCATAGGCTCCGCCAAACCAACCATACTGTGCAAACAGCCCAGTCAAGGCAACCCAGCCTAGTGATACGGGTAAAAAAACCTTCCATCCCAAGCGCATCAATTGATCGTACCTGTATCGCGGAACGACAGCCTTGACCATCGCAAACAGAAAGAAGAAAACGGCCATCTTACCAACCATCCAAATCGCGCCATCAGGTAACCCCGGGATTGGTGATAGCCATCCCCCAAAAAAGAGTAAGGAAATTAAAGCACACATCAAAAAGATGGTGGCATATTCACCGATCATAAACAGCAGAAAAGGGGTTGAGGAGTATTCAACCTGATACCCCGCCACCAACTCTGATTCTGCCTCGGGAAGGTCAAAGGGTGGACGATTGGTCTCAGCGAGTGCGGACACAAAAAACAAAAGCACCATCGGCAGATGAGGAAGCCAGTACCAGCTGAAGAAACCATAATTACCATCTTGCGCCAGCACAATTGCCGAAAGATTCAGTGAACCCGTTGAAACCAATATGCCCACAATGATAAAACCAATAGACACTTCATAAGAAATCATCTGAGCTGCCGAACGAAGTGAGCCAAGAAACGCATATTTTGAGTTTGATGCCCACCCTCCCATGATGACACCATAAACTTCAAGCGATGAAATCGCGAACACATAGAGAATTCCAATATTTAAGTTGGCAAGAACCCAACCATCTGCAAATGGAATGACCGCCCAAGCGGCAACCGCCAAAGTAAATGAAATTAACGGCGCGAGTATAAACACCACCCTGTCGGAGCCAGCTGGAATGATAATTTCCTTGAACACATACTTGAAAAAATCAGCAAAGGTTTGGAGCAATCCAAACGGACCAACCACATTCGGCCCTCGACGCATTTGAACGGCGGCCCAAATCTTTCGGTCCCCATAAACCAAAAATATCAATGAAATCAAAACGAAGGTCATTAGGGCGATACATTGAGCCAAAACAATGACAAATATTCCCCAATTTGTGGTCCAAAAGTCCATCATTTAACCCATTTCCAATTCATGCTTTTCACAGGATTTTCTCGACTAAGCTGCCACTTGATTGGACATTTTTCGTTTGCATGCATTATGGGATAATTCAGCCATAACTTGTGAGGCTCTTGCAATCGGGTTAGTCAGGTAATAATCCGAAATAACATTACTAAACTCAATATTTTTAATTTCTGCTAGAGGAATAGGTTCAAGCACATAATCCCGAAGTTCATCAAATTCCAATAGGTGTGAATATTCTTGGCCTATTTGCCCGTGCAACTCTTCGATATTGTTAAAGGGCAAAGGATGACCAACATAATTTGACAAGGCCCGGACAATCGCCCAATTTTCGCGTGCCATCCCGACTGGGAAGGTTGCTCGCGAAGCCATTTGTGAGCGTCCTTCAAGATTGATAAAAATTCCAGGTTCTTCGGTGTAAGCCGCCCCTGGGAGAATTATATCGGCTCGATGAGCTCCTCGGTCACCATGGCTTCCTTGATAAATTACTTTTGGTCCCTGTGGGATATCAATTTCATCAACTCCGAGATTATAGATGACACGAGCATCTTGAAGCGCCGCTTCAACCCCTCCTTGAGTGACGAAATTTAAATCCATGGCACCGACACGACTGGCCGAGGTATGAAGAATAAGAACTCCTGCATTGGACATGACAAGATCCAATGCCAAACTCAAAGGGGCATGTTCAAATTCAGATCTCAATGCCCCCTGCCCCAAGATAATTAAAACCCTATTTAAATCCTTCCCTGAGAGCTCTTGCGCCAACTTTTGCCACGTCAAATAATCAGTACCAAGATGAGTATAGTCGTAAGTCAAATCAACTGCTTCGCCAATAAGCGAAATTTGGCATCCATTTAACCAAGCTGAACGAATACGGGCATTCAGCACGGGAATTTCATTTCGTGGGTCTGTCCCAATCAATATGATCGATTGAGCTTGGTCAATGTCTTCAATCTTGGCTGTTCCGATACATCCCGAACGATTGTTTTCGGGAAACGAAATACCATCAACCCGGCACTCTTTTGTTCCGCCAAGCATGTCCGTCAACTTGCCCAAAGCGTAGATCGCTTCTAATGGGGCCAAGTCGCCACATAATGAAGTGAGTTGCCCCCCTTTTATCCATTCTGAAGCGTGTTCAAGCGCTTCATTCCAGCTGCATGGTTGAAGGCTACCTTGACGGCGGATATAAGGTTGGTCAAGCCGCTGATTTAGGAGGCCATCCCAGACAAAGCGTGTTTTATCACTAATCCATTCTTCGTTTATCCCGTCATGATTGCGCGGTAAAATCCGCATAACTTGTCGTCCTTTATAATCGACCCTGATGTTTGACCCTAATCCATCCATTACATCAACCGATTCAACTTTAGAAAGTTCCCACGGTCGAGAAGTAAACGCGTATGGTTTTGAGGTTAATGCACCAACGGGGCATAAATCAATTATGTTACCCTGAAGATTGGAATCGAGCGTTTGATTTAAATAACTCGTAATTTCTGAGTCTTCACCTCGGCCTATTTGACCCATTTGGGTAATTCCGGCAACTTCCGTCGTAAATCGGACACAGCGAGTACACGAAATACACCGTGTCATGTGGGTCTCAACTAAGGGGCCCAAATCCAGGTCTTCCATGGCTCTTTTGGGTTCTTGGTAGCGACTAAAGTCTACCCCATAGGCCATAGCTTGGTCTTGCAAGTCACATTCACCACCCTGATCACAAATAGGACAATCCAGAGGATGATTAATCAGCAAAAATTCCATAACCCCTTCACGCGCTTTATTGGCCATCGGGCTACGCGTTTTTATTTCTGGTGGTTGACCATCTTTTCCCGGTCGTAAATCTTTGACTTGCATGGCACAAGAAGCCTGCGGTTTGGGTGGACCACCAACGATTTCCACCAAGCACATGCGACAGTTTCCGGCAATGGATAATCGCTCGTGATAACAGAAGCGGGGAATTTCAATCCCGACATCTTCACACACTTGGATGAGCGTCATTTCTGGCGAAGCTTCGACTTTAATCCCATCAATGATTATTTTTCTGAGTTCGTTCATTGTCAGTCAGATTTGTTCACGTTTACAGTTTGCCATTTTCTCTCAAACCAGTTTTACTTCTAGCCCATCTAATGTTGCTTAAGCCACTTGGGCTAATTGAGGTTCTTGTGTTGTCAGTTTTTTACTTGTTACAATACGATCTTCCAATTCATCTCGATAGTGCCTGATCAACCCTTGAATCGGCCAAGCTGCGGCATCACCAAGAGCACATATTGTATGGCCTTCAACTTGTTTGGAAACATTATAGAGCATATCGATTTCTTTTAAATCAGCATCGCCTTTTACCAGTCTCTCCATGACTCGCATCATCCAGCCAGCACCTTCTCGACAAGGCGTACATTGTCCACAACTTTCGTGTTTATAAAATTTCGAAAGGCGCCAGATAGCTTTAATGATATCCGTTGACTGGTCCATGACAATCACTGCTGCCGTTCCCAATCCCGATTGTTGGTCTTTTAGCCAATCAAAGTCCATTATCGCATCATCGCATAATTTTTTAGGAAGTAAAGGGACTGAAGAACCACCTGGAATAACCGCTTTCAAGTTTTTCCATCCCCCTCTCACGCCACCACAGTGCTTATCAATTAACTCACGCAGCGGGATTGACATCGCTTCTTCAACAACACAAGGTTTATTCACATGACCACTGATAGCAAAAATCTTTGTTCCCGTATTGTTGGGTCTTCCGATGCCCGTAAACCATGAAGCACCGCGACGAAGAATAGTTGGAACAACAGCAATTGATTCAACATTGTTGACGGTCGTTGGACACCCATAAAGCCCACTTCCTGCTGGGAAAGGAGGCTTCATTCTCGGCATTCCTTTCTTGCCTTCAAGGCTTTCCAACAGAGCTGTCTCCTCGCCACATATGTAAGCCCCCGCACCATGGTGCACATATAAATCAAAATCCCAACCTGAGTTGGCTGCATTTTTGCCTAACAAACCTGAATCATAGGCCTCATCAATGGCCGCTTGAAGGAGCTCTCGTTCACGAATATACTCGCCTCTAATGTAGATATAGCCTACTTTGGCACTCATGGCATAACCAGCGATAAGACAACCTTCAATGAGTGTATGTGGATCATGTCGCATGATTTCTCGGTCTTTACAGGTGCCCGGCTCAGACTCATCAGCATTCACCACAAGATAATGCGGCCGACCGTCATTATTTTTGGGCATAAAGCTCCATTTAAGTCCCGTTGGGAAGCCAGCCCCGCCTCGCCCCCTCAAACCACTTTCTTTGACCGTTGCTATGACCCATTCTTGACCCTTTGCAATCAATGCCGCCGTATTATCCCAGTGTCCCCTTTTTTGTGCGGCACTGAGCGAACATTCGTCCATGCCATAAAGGTTGGTAAAAATCCTGTCGTTATCTTCAAGCATCGGTTTGACTCATAAAAATGGTATGAACGTAATTTATCTTTTTTCCAAAAGTGCGCATTTCACTGCCGGGTTTAATGGGGGTTTGGTATGTTCCCATTGCAACAAACTTGTCAATTCACCCTCGGGTTCAGATGCAAATCGCCCTTTATAAGAACCCGGTTGGGGAAAATTCCCAGCTAAATACTCAGCAATAATGTTGGCAAGACTTTCAGCGGTCAAATCTTCGTAGTAATCTTTACCAATCTGAGCCATTGGGGCATTTGAACAGGCTCCTAAACACTCAACTTCTTCCCAGCTCAAGCGTCCACATGGTGATGGTTGACGTTCCTTTGGGTTTATTTTTTCTTTGCAAACTGCAACGAGGTTCTCGGCTCCACAAATCATACACGAGGTCGTTCCACAAACTTGAATATGAGCGACTGTACCAACCGGTTGAAGCTGGAACATAAAATAAAATGTTGCAACTTCAAATGCTCGAATTCGAGGAATCCCAAGAAAATCAGCAACATATTCAGTCGCCGGTTTGGTTAGCCACCCTTCTTGTTCTTGGGCGCGCCAAAGCAAAGGGATAATCGCTGAAGCCTGTCGGTTTTCAGGATATTTTGCGAGTTGTTCTTGCGCCCACTTAAGGTTTTCGTCAGTAAACGCAAAGTGTGCGGGTTGTTCGTTATGAAATCTTCTAAGCATTGTCAATTATTGTTCGTGTAAAGTCCCTGATTGTCAACGGTCAATTTCACCAAAGACGACATCAAGCGAACCAAGTATAGCCGAAACATCCGCAAGAAGATGCCCCTTACATAGTTGGTCCATTGCCTGGAGGTGCAAATAACCTGGTGCTCTGATTTTTACTTTGTAAGGTCGGTTAGATCCATCGGCAACTAAGTAGACACCAAACTCCCCTTTGGGAGCTTCCACAGCGGTATATATTTCGCCTTCGGGAACATGAAACCCTTCTGTATAAAGCTTAAAATGGTGTATAAGGGCTTCCATTGATTGCTTCATGTCGTTGCGTGTTGGAGGCGTTATTTTACCCCTCGCCAGCACATCACCACCGGTAGAGTTCAGTTTTTCAATGGCTTGAAAGATTATTTTTAGGCTTTCTTCCATTTCTTTCATACGACATAAATAGCGGTCATAGCAATCGCCATTACGCCCTACAGGAATACGAAAATCAAATTCATCATAGCATTCGTAAGGTTGTGAACGACGAAGGTCCCATTCAAGCCCAGATCCTCGTACCATAACTCCTGAAAATCCCCACTCAAACGCTTCTTCTTTAGAGACGACAGCAATATCGACATTGCGCTGTTTGAATATCCTATTTTCGGTGAGTAGGTCGTTGATATCATCAAGAACTTTGGGGAACGCTTCGGCCCACTTCCAAATATCTTCAAGGAGAGCGGGAGGTAAGTCCTTATGGACACCGCCAGGACGAAAATAAGCTGAATGTAACCGCGCCCCGCATGCTCTTTCGTAAAACACCATCAGTTTTTCGCGCTCTTCAAACCCCCATAAAGGAGGTGTTAAAGCCCCAACATCCATGGCTTGAGTAGTCACATTAAGAAGGTGATTTAGTATCCGACCAATTTCGGAATAGAGGACGCGAATAATTGAAGCTCGACGCGGAATTGCGGTCTGAGTTAATTTTTCAATCGCTAAGCACCAAGCATGCTCTTGATTCATCGGAGCAACATAATCAAGCCGGTCAAAATAGGGTAAATTCTGTAGATAGGTTCGGCTTTCCATTAATTTCTCTGTACCGCGATGCAACAACCCAATATGGGGGTCGCAGCGCGATACAACTTCACCATCTAATTCCAGTACGAGCCGCAGGACACCATGGGCGGCTGGGTGTTGCGGACCAAAATTAATGTTAAAGTTCCGAACTGAATCAGACGCTTGGACTGAGGCGGTTACATTAGTTGACATACAGCACTATAATTTTCTCGGTGAGGCTGAATGAGTAATGGTTGTGTCATTCTGAATTTATTCATTGGTCCTGATTGGAATTTGATTTGTCCTGAGGGATATCGCCTATTCCCTCCCACGGACTAATGAAATCAAAATTACGAAACTCTTGAACAAGCTCAACTGGCTCATACACAACTTTTTTTTGAACTTCATCATATTTGACCTCTGAATATCCAGTCAGTGGAAAGTCTTTGCGAAGAGGATGGCCCGAAAACCCATAATCTGTGAGTAAACGTCGAAGGTCAGGATGGCCCGAAAAAACGATTCCATACATATCAAACACTTCTCGTTCAAACCAATTAGCACATGGGAATACCGAACTGATCGAGGGAACGGCCTCGCCGTCTTCAATCGTTGCTTTAAGGCGAAGTCGGAAATTTAAAGGCATTGATAAAAGATGGTAGACAACATCAAATCGATCTGCGCGACCAGGGTAATCAATTGCCGTAATGTCTATAAGAGTTGTGAATTGACATTTGGAATCCTGCTTTAAAAACTCCATTAAGAGGACGATTTGTGCTAGGTTTACGATGATTACCAGTTCTCCGTTGGTAATTGTCGCTGAAATCACATGCTCATTTTGAGCATGTGCCAAGTAATCTTTCAATAATAGTAGTTGGTTCAACTGCATGCCCAGCCCTTAACGAACAATCGTTCCTGTACGTCGGATTTTTCGCTGTAATTGCAAAATCCCATATAATAATGCTTCAGCTGTTGGCGGACACCCCGGGACATATATGTCAACTGGGACAATACGGTCACACCCGCGAACGACGGAGTAACTGTAATGATAATAACCACCACCATTCGCACAAGAACCCATCGAAATAACATATCGCGGTTCTGGCATTTGATCATAAACTTTTCGCAAGGCAGGAGCCATTTTATTGGTTAAAGTTCCAGCAACAATCATCAAATCGGATTGGCGCGGCGAAGCCCTCGGTGCTGTTCCAAATCTTTCCAAATCATATCGTGGCATTGATGTGTGCATCATTTCAACGGCGCAACAAGCTAAACCAAACGTCATCCAATGTAATGAACCAGTTCGTGCCCAATTAATCACTTCTTCAGCAGAAGCGAGGATAAACCCCTTATCCTGCAATGAATCAAAATCAGTTTCAGTGTAGCTAATTCCTGCATCTATCTGAGAACTATTCTGACCGTCTACTCCCATTCAAGTGCTCCTTTTTTCCATTCATAGATGAAACCAACTGTAAGTACCCCGAGAAACACTATCATTGACCAAAAGCCAAACGGTCCAATATACTGAAACGATGCGGCCCAAGGAAACAAAAAGGCAACCTCAAGATCAAAGATTATGAACAAAATAGCTACAAGGTAAAATCGTACATCAAACTTCATTCTAGCATCATCAAAGGCATTAAAGCCACACTCGTAAGTTGATACTTTCTCTGGGTCAGGTCGATAAACAGCAATAATTGCTGCCGACAGCAACAATAAAATTCCCAAACCCACTGTAATCCCGAGGAAAATCAATACAGCTAGATATTCCCTTAACAAATCTTCCAATTCAAAATCCTAAACAAAATATCCACTAAAGTGTCCATTCACACCGTCAAAATGAGTTCTCTTATTCGTTCACAAATCTTTTCGCTATCACTGAATCGAGGTGAAATCAAAATGTTGTATCACAATCTCAATTTTAAGTTCTTGGCAAATATGAGTTTATAACAATTATTGAAGAACTTGAGGATTAATTTCAATTGCTGTGGTTATAAGTTTACGCTAAGCCTGATATTTCTTCTAAATCTTTCATTCGCACTCTCCTTTAATTGGCAGTCTCGTCATTTCACAGCCGCCACACTGCGAATATAAGTGCGGAGATTAATCCGCACAGTTTTCAACTTTATTTTTTAGGTTTTTTCTTCCCTGTCATACCTTCAATCAACATAGCCCTAGTAGATTTGGCGGTTAGATTACCGTGTTCATCTTTATCATAATCATCACTATTATTCTCATCTGGAAGACCCCAAATTGCTGATATTAGTCCTGTAGCAAGAAACACAAAAACACACATTCCTACAAACAGGAATACTATGTACCAAAAAAACTCCGCAAAAAGTCCGCCGACAACAAAAATCCCCATCCAGCCGAAAAGCAGAAAAAATAAAATGGCTGCTAAAATAAATAAAACCATACTTCTTCCTTTCGATTAACCTGAAAAATTGTTGGAATGACACCGCTGAACTATTTATAATATTGTGATTTAAACACATCTACACTAATGAATTTATCTTTGAAACGAAATTCTAATTGCAAACTCCCTTCCCAATGCTTTAATAAGCAAGTTTTATACACCTTAATTTTTGAAGTATTATTAAAATGAATTGGCAATATAAAATACTTTTTGTTGATGATGAGCCTGATTTGAAGCCTTTAGTTCTTCAACGATTTCGCCGTGAAATTAGGAAAGGACAATATAACTGTGTGTTTGCAGAGAACGGTGTTGAAGCATTGGATTACATCTCAAAAAATATTGATTTGGACATGGTCGTCTCCGACATCAATATGCCCGAAATGGATGGTCTCACTTTATTGAAAAAAATCCCTGACGTTAATCATGACCTCAGGTCAATAATAGTATCTGCCTATGGCGATTTGAAAAATATCCGCAAGGCAATGAACCTTGGTGCGTTTGATTTCGTTGTCAAACCGATTGACTTTGAGGATCTTCGCTTGACAATTGCTCGTACACTCGACCGTCTTGAGGTATGGCGAGAAGCCCAAAGTTCAAAGGCCAAGTTTTTATCCATCAGTAAAGAACTTGAAATTGCCAATCAAATGCAGCAGTCAATTTTACCCTCTTCTTTTCCGGAAGGAGATAATTTCAAATTTTTTGGGTACATGAAACCAGCGCGAAATGTGGGAGGCGATTTTTATGATGTGATTGACTTACCTGAAAATAAAATTGCTGCTGTTGTTGCCGATGTCTCCGATAAAGGAGTTCCGGCATCTCTATTTATGATGGCTTCACGAACACTTTTAAAAGGTTGCTCCTTGTCAAAAGTTGACCCTCGTGTGGTTCTTGAAGATGTTAATGAATTTTTAATCGCCGATAATGACTCAAATATGTTTGTCACTCTAGTTTATGGAGTAATTGACACGCAAAACGGTACATTTACATATGCCAATGGTGGACATAATCCTCCAATATTGGCCAAAAAGGACGGCAGTATTGATTACATAAAAATGCCTAGAGGTATAGCATTAGGGATGTTTTCAGGCTTTTTTTTCGATACCAACCAATTGCAGCTTGAAGATGGCGATACCTTAATTTTGTACACGGATGGTCTTACCGAGGCCCAAAACGCTGATGGCGATTTATTTGGTGAGGAGCGGCTTTTAGATGTTGTTAAATCATCACTCGGCGAGAGTGACGATATATTTATGGAAAATATTATCGATTCAGTCCATGAATTCTCCAAAGGCGAACCTCAAACTGATGATATGACTTTTCTTGCTTTTCGGTATTTCGGAGCAGGTTGATGAACCAAACTCTTAAAACTCTAGTATCTCAAGCTAATGGCGGTTTTACTTTCCTTGATGGTGAAGTTGAAAAGTTTTCACTTCAACAAGACTGGGATACCTCTTCAGATTTTAAAGTCCGTCTTATACTTGAAGAACTTATTTTAAATGCTCTCAGCTATGGCGGTAACGATAATGAGGCCACTGTTACCATTACTGATGAAAGTACAAGAATTGTTATGGTGATTGAAGACCAAGGAATTGCATTTAATCCTCTGGAGGATGCAAAATCTGCCGATACTAAAGCAGAAGTGGAAGACCGCGATATCGGCGGACTGGGAGTTCACTTGGTGAAATCAATGGCCAACGAATTATCTTATCAACGAACCGACGATAAGAACATTCTCACGGTCGTATTAGCAAAAGACTAGCTCAGTTGGCAGGACAACTGAGACGTAGCAATTAAATTTATCAAATAAGCAAGTGCCATTCCATCATTTGATGCTTTAGCTCTTAGTTGATGGATACCATATCAGGCCCAAGCACTGAATGGCAATTGAAGCTTTAACCCGCTTTAGCAGCGGCCTCATCATCAAAAATAGGAATCACCATATCAAAACCGGTGATCTCAAACACCTCAAGAATCTGTTTTGAAAGCTTGCATAAACGAAGTTCAAAGTTCTTTGACTTCAATGTTTTGGCAATCAGCAAAACCGCTCTTAACCCGGCACTACTAATATAGACTAAGTCCTCCATATCAAGAATAACAGTGCACTCTCCATTCTCCAGTTCGCCCTTTAGTGCTTCTTCAAAATCTCTTGAATTTGTACCATCAAGACGCCCCATGGGCTTGGAAACTATGAAGTTATCGCTTCGTGTTACATTTATATCCATTTATCCTTGCCTTAGTTTATTTCCAATAATTTAATAATGCATTAATTTCAATTTGCTTTTAACCTAATTCCCTTGTTTCACAATTTAATTCTTCTGTGTCCCAATGTGACCAATTAATAATTAAAGTTTTACTTTGTCTTTGTCAACATTACACGCACGGATACTCTTTTAATAATAGTGAATAAATATGCACGCAACTACTTTCTTTTAAGATTTATTTTTTCTGATTAAACCTTCTATCTAAATTGGCTTAAATTAAAATCAATCAATAGTACGATGCCATCTCAAAATAATTTTCTTCTCGCTCAATCATAATATAATCTTCTTACAAGCCTTCAAGGCCAATGGCAATTCCCTGCCCCACCCCAACGCACATCGTTGCCAAACCTAGTTTGGCCTTTTTGTAAGACAACTCTAAAGCTGCCGTACCCGTTATCCTTGCCCCCGACATTCCGAGCGGATGACCAAGTGCAATAGCGCCTCCATTTGGATTGATTCGGGGGTCATCATCGGTGATTCCCAGCTGGCGGAGACACGCAAGACTTTGGGAAGCAAATGCCTCATTGAGTTCAAAGACATTAATATCGTCTAAAGAAAGCTCCAATCGACTTAATAATTTTTGTACCGCGGCAACTGGGCCGATGCCCATAATACGAGGTGGTACCCCTGCGCTAGCACCACCCAATATACGGGCAACGGGAGTTAAATTATGGCACTTGATTGCATGTTCAGAAGCCACGATGATCGCCGCCGCTCCATCATTTACCCCTGTTGAATTTCCAGCAGTTACTGTTCCATTATGGCGAAACGGAGTTTTAAGCGATGCGAGGGTTTCCATTGAAGTTCTGCGAGGGTGCTCGTCAGTGGAAAATACGAAGGGTTCGCTCTTTGGCTGGCTTATTTTAACTGGCGTAATCTCTTTTGCCATCCGGCCACAATTGAGAGCTTCTTGGGCTTTGTGTTGTGAAGCCAACGCAAATTGATCTTGATCTGCTCGAGAAATACCAAATTCGGCGGCAACGTTTTCAGCTGTTTCTGGCATACTATCAACCCCATACTGAGCAGTTATCAAAGGGTTGATAAATCGCCAGCCTATTGTTGTGTCATGGACCTCACTGAAACGGCTAAATGCGACATTTGCTTTGGGCATGACAAAGGGAGCACGAGTCATACTTTCAACTCCACCCGCAATTATCAGATCTGCTTCACCAGAACGAATGGCACGAGCGGCAATAACTACTGCATCCATTCCAGAACCACACAAGCGATTTATTGTGGTAGCCGAAATTGTCTCAGGCAAGCCGGCTAGCAAAGTTGCCATTCGAGCAACATTGCGATTATCTTCCCCGGCCTGATTTGCACAGCCCAATATGACATCGTCAATTTCTGATAAATTGAAATCAATACCAGCAATGATTTCACGAATGACAATCGCTGCCAGATCATCGGGTCGAACTGAAGCCAAGGCACCACCGAAGCGACCTATTGGGGTACGGATATAATTACAAATAAATGCTTCTTTCAACTTATATCTCCGGACAATCTAGTGATAAGATATCACTCTCAAGATGCAATTTTGCTGCTGTGTAATTTTGTAATTCTTCCAACGAAATCGCATCCAGTTTTTCGCGAAGAACGAAGCCTTTGGCGGAAATATCCACAACACATAAGGATGTATAAACTCTGGTGACGCAACCCAATCCCGTGAGGGGTAAAGTACACCGTTCTTTGAGCTTGGGTTCACCTGTTTTGGTGATATGATCGGTAATCACAACAACGGCCTTGGCACCATGCACTAAATCCATTGCGCCACCAACTGCAGGAATACCACCTTTACCTGTTGACCAATTCGCGATATCACCATTTTGAGCAACTTGGTACGTACCTAAAATGGCAAGGTCCAAGTGCCCTCCCCTTACCATTGCAAAACTGTCGGCATGATGAAAAAATGATGTTCCAGGTTTAAGTGTAATCGCTTTTTTTCCTGCATTGATTAAATCCCAATCCTCATCACCGGCTTGCGGTGCCTCACCAAAACCCAATACACCATTTTCTGTATGGTAAGTGATGTGACGTCCTTTGGGTTGAAACTTGGCAACCATTTCAGGAAAGCCAATACCAAGATTAACATAAGCACCATCGTGTAGATCTTGGGCGGCACGCCATGCAATTTGTGCATTTGATAATTTAATGTTAAAGACGTCTGTCACGGATAAACTGCCTCTTCACGGTTAAGCGTCTCCTCTTGGTGAGGACGACTAATTTCAATCAATCCATCAACAAAAATACCTGGGGTTATAACGTGTTCGGGATCAATATCACCTGGGGAAACAATCTGACGCACTTGGGCATAGGTTTTTTTTGCGGCCATAGCCATTAGGGGAGAAAAGTTTCGGCTGGCCATGCGATAGGTTAAATTGCCTACTGTATCTCCCATTTCGGCCTTGATCAGAGCGACATCAGCCTTAAGCCAACGTTCACGGACATACATTTTACCATCAAATTCTTCCGTTGGCTTGCCCTGAGCCAAATCTGTCCCGAAGCTGGTGGGGGTATAAAATGCAGGAATTCCTGCACCTGCAGCACGGATGCGTTCGGCAAGAGTTCCTTGTGGTACGACTTCAAGTTCAATTTGACTAGATAAATAAGCATTGTTGAAGGCTACTGGATCAGCTGACCGAGGAAACGAGCAGATTATTTTTTCAATCATTCCCTGCTCAATCATTGCGGCGATCCCCACATGTCCGTTGCCAGCATTGTTATTAATTACTGTCAGTCCTTTGGTTCCTTGATCAATTAATCCATGAATTAACTCGATGGGTGAACCTGACCCACCGAAGCCCCCGATCATCACTGTCATACCCGACTGGATATGCTTGACGACTTCCTGTAAATTATTAATTCGCTTATCCATGGATTAAAAGAACGAAAACACAATTGAAATTGACTTGAAAAATATTTAGATTGGCAGTCGTGAGTGGACCATTAGCACATTTAATCACTGGTATTTAATTCAACATCCAATTAAGACATTTTTTACTGAGGCCAAATACTCTACGATTTGAAACCGAAGTCAAAGAACATACTTTTCCAAAAATGAAAACGTTATCGAATATCATGGAAACTGTTCACGAATTATTTGTCCAATGAGGTTTCTTCCTTGCAAAAAAAGAGTTGATGCCTTCGTCCGCTTCATGACTTTGCCACGCCTGAATCAAACTTTCAGTAGTCGTTTCAATCACACTGTCAGTAATTTGAAACCCATACTGACGAAACAATGCTTTTGTTTTTTTAACTGCCGATGGAGCACCTTTTAGATATTCTTTGACTGCACTCGCATGAGTAGAGTGCAAGTCCTTAAGCGAACATATTTGATGAATTAGACCGAGGCTTAGTGCTTTATATGCATCGAATGTTTGACCCGTCAGAAAATAACGGTTTGCGGAATTAGAGCCGATCGCGGTGTAAACATATGGCGATATAGTCGCTGGAATCAAACCAAGCTTTACTTCAGAAAACGAAAACTTTGCACTCTCTTCAGTAATCACTTCATCGCCGATAGCCATAAGGCCTAAGCCTCCACCAAATGCACCGCCTTGAACCTGAATTACAATAGGTACAGGAATGTCAAACCAAGCTTTGAGCATCTTCGCGAGGAGTTTTACTTCGCTTTTTTGCTTTTCTGGTGGATTTGCTAGTTGCTGCCGCATCCAATTTAAATCTGCTCCGGCACAAAAAAAATCTCCTTGTCCGGTTAATGAAACTACACGTATATTGGTTTGCGACCTGATTCCTCTTGCCACATTATATAAATCACTCATCATCGCTGAGGAGAAAGCATTTTTCTTATCGGGGCGATTGAGAGTGACATGTGCAATACCACTTGTCGCTACATTCCACTCAACGAAGGCCATTAAATATTAAATCCTTTCACACATTTCACCCAACAATCTAACTCATTAGTTGATTTTAAAGCTCGTTAACTGAAGTTTTATCAACACTGGATTTTAGTCAGTTAGTTTATTTTAAGCGAATTAAAATTGAAATCCATACAGCACACCTCATGAGTGTTCTTTGATGATGGTATCAATAAAATAACTTTTTGTGTTTGATTGGTATTGATGGTCGAAAAAAGAAACCTGATTAATACTTTGATAATTGTGTATTTAATAATTGCGTAGGGTTGTATTGTGGATAAATGCAAAATCCATAGTTAAATTGAATCTGGAATAGAATATTGTTATGAAGGTAGAATAGGAAAAGCGAACCATGTCACAAAATTTGACTAGGAAAAAATTATTTTGAAGGAGACTATGTGAGTAAGTCTGAAATGCAGGCATTTGGCACTTCGAATCGAACTGGTCATGATTCAAGTAATTTTTATTCCCGTAAAATGTATAAGCAAGTCAATCCAAGTGCGGATTCAAAAAAAGATGAAAAAAGCGATTTTTGTAGAAAGATTAATTTCAACAAGCTCTATCTTCCCCCTATCGGCGAACTAAATTAAAATTATGGAGTTATTTATCAATGCGGGCAATATTTAGCGCCTGATTCGCTTTTCGTCATCAAAAAAAGTTGTTTTGGTATGATGTGGTGACTCAAAAGGGCTCTTTTGGGCTCCAATTCCCACTCTTTTCACCCGTGGCAATACTGTCACACACACCTCCCCCCTCCCGACTGAACAGGAACCTTGCCATGACGTCTTAAATGGAAGTGGGGTCAGGGTCGGTTAAGCGACCCCAATATCTTTAGATCCGTAACCGAAACAATGGGCTCCAACCGCTCTCCAATTGCCCACTATCGGTCGCCGCAAATTTCAGAATAAACTGGTTGGAATGCTTCACCAAGCGAGCACTCCGGTAAATAAACATCGCTCGAAACGCTTTCATCCGCGCCCGCAACCACACCATCCCATCTGTCATAAGGGGACGGCAATACGCCACAAAATTCTGGCTCAAACAGGCCAAAAAAAGCCAGCAGCTGTTCGAACCAAACCGACCCGAAGGCATCATGCCACCCGCATAATCATCTTTGACCACCGCATGCGCTTGCTCACTGTCCCCGCACCGCTGATTGGCCTCCTCCCGAACCGACCACGGATCCATCT